>Ga0335082_10003706_pt1 | contig 16634 bp, 14 predicted proteins | sample Lox_Sample_41_FD_206718 | JGI IMG/M metagenome (GOLD analysis project Ga0335082, IMG submission 206718) | Soil microbial communities from Loxahatchee National Wildlife Refuge, Florida, United States - Lox_Sample_4.1 | ecosystem: Environmental > Terrestrial > Soil > Wetlands | place: USA...
GACGGGGCTGTCCCAGGCGAAGTTCGCCGAGATGCTCGACATCGATCTCTCCACGGTGCGCAACTGGGAACAGGGCCGTCGACAGCCGACCGGCCCCGCCCGGGCGCTGCTGCGCGCGATCCGCAACGATCCCCTCGGGGTCATCAAGGCCTTGAGCGGCTGAATGGAGGGTGTTTCCCCATGTCGGGCGTGACACGCATGAATGTATCGGACGTTCGAGGTGCAGGCCGGTTGTTATCCGATGCCTCCGCCCGGTTGGTCGACATAGTCGAACGGATGCATCGCACGATTCAGCGGCGACCTGGGGCCATCGGTCAGCCAATCGTGGAAGCTTCCCGGGGAATCACCGGCCTGGTGTACCGGAGCATCCGGGGCAGCATGGGGTTCATTGGCCACGGACTGGATTCGGCCCTCGCACGCCTTGAAAGGAGCTTGCCGGCAGGCGAGACGACCCCCGGCCGAGACGTCTTCATCTCCATCGTCAACGGTGTGTGCGGTGACTACCTTGCACGTGCCGGCAATCCGCTGGCGATCGAAATGCAGCTGCATCACGAGGGGTCAGCCATCGACCCGGCCAACCCCGCCGCCCGTTTCCCAGCGGGGGAATCTGCGCCTGCGGGGCGGCTGCTGGTGCTGGCGCATGGATTGTGCATGAGCGTCCAGCAGTGGAGCCACGACGGTTACAGCCACGGGGCGGCTCTTGCCGAAGAACTGGGCTGGACCCCGCTCTACCTGCGTTATAACAGCGGCCTGCACGTTGGGGAGAACGGCAAGCTGTTGGCGGAGCTCCTCGAGCTTCTCGTTCGGCACTGGCCGCGACCCGTTGAGGAGCTGGCAATCGTCGGCCACAGCATGGGCGGGCTCCTCGCACGCAGCGCCTGCCTGGCCGGCGAAGAACTTCGTCACGACTGGCTGCGGCGGCTTCGCAAGCTGGTATTCCTCGGGACGCCGCACCAGGGTGTTCCGCTCGAGCGCGGAGGTCGCGGCCTCGACTACCTGATGGAGTTGAGCCCGTACTCGGCACCACTCACCTGGCTTGGCAAGGCACGCAGCGCCGGTATTCAGGATTTGCGGCACGGCACGATCACACTCGGGGAACACCGCTTCGTTCCGCTACCGAAGGGGGTCGACTGCTATGCAATCGCGGCCACCATGGGGGCGCGCCGGAACCTGCTGTCGGACCACCTCATCGGCGATGGTCTCGTCCCACTCAACAGCGCCCTCGGCAAGCACGCGCATCGCGGTCGCTCGCTACGCTTTCCGAAGACGCACCAGTGGGTTGGCTACCAAATGGGACATCTGGAGCTGCTGCAACGACCTGAGGTTTATCCCCAGCTTCGCGCCTGGTTTGCGCATCCCGGCTCAAGCACGTAGGCCCCGGCTTCGTCACGAGCGCCGGCTTCCGGGTTGGTAACGCCCATCAACGCGACGGGGGAAGGGGCCGAAGAAATGCCAGTCAATGGTGCCCGACGTGAAGCGGCGTGCCTGCGAGCGGCCGAATGGGGTCACGTGGGGCGCTCACAAGGAAGTGTTGAACGCCGCGATCGGCGACCTTGCTGACATCGCTACCACAGAGGTGAATGCCCGGCGAGAGGTTAGGTTCGTGGTTCCGGCAGTGATACTGCCGATTCCGTTGATGATACTGCCGTTCATGGAGCAGCGGACGGAGCACGAGGCCTGTCAGGCCCTGGGTTCCGCAATAGCGGGCCGGCTCCAATCGATCAGGTCGCAGCCGACCGAGTAACGGCGATTTGAACCGTCGTGAACGTCCGCTGCGGCTGCTTTGAGTGACCTCTTCGGAGGGCGCCCACGAGCGCCGATGGGTCGCTTTCCGCTCGGCGACCCTGCGTAAGCGCAAACAGTCGCTGATCGGCCAATAGCGGTCTCTCGTTTGCGCAAACTGCATCAGGAGAGCAGACATTCGCGGCACGGCAAGGCGCCGAGATTGGGGCTGGCTGGTCGTCAAAGCCTACCGGTGATCGCGGGGCTTGTTGACTTGGAGATGTCCGCTATCATGGCTGCGGGTGTTGCTGCGGAGCTGGGCCGTGCCGTGGCAACAGGATCTTCGTGCTGGTCGGGCCGCCAGCCGAGGAGCGCCACGTCCCCGTGACAAGCAGCATCGCGCTATGGACCGTTCTGCTCCTCGTCGCCAGCGTGGTAGGCGTAATCGCGCGCCGCTTGCACGTCCCGTACAGCGTCGGACTGGTGGTCGCCGGGATCGGACTGGCGCTGCTGCCCTGGCATCCGTCGGTCACTTTGAGCCGCGATCTCGTCTACACCGGCATCCTTCCTCCGCTGATCTTCGAAGCCGCGTTTGAGCTCCGCTGGGATTCCCTCAAACGGAATCTCACGCTGGTGGTCATGCTCGCGACTGTTGGTGTGGTGCTGTCCGCACTAGCAGCCGGCGCGCTGATGACCGGCCTCGTTCACTGGCCGCTGTCCGCAGGCCTCCTCTTCGGTGTCGTGACGGCGGCCACGGATCCAGTGTCTGTCCTCGCCACACTCAGGGAGATCGGGGCCCGCGGCCGGCTCGCCCTGATAATCGAGGCTGAGAGCCTGCTCAATGACGGGACCGCGGCGATCCTGTTCGCAATTGCGATTGGCGTCGTTACCGGGGAACCGCTGACGTATAAGGCGGTGGCCGTCACGCTCTGGGCGAGCCTCGCGATCGGCCTGCTGGCAGGGACCATCGTGGCCGGCATCGTTCTCGCGATAACAGGGCGCACCGATGACCACCTGATCGAGGTATCGCTGACGACGGTTGCGGCGTATGGATCATTCCTGCTGGCGGAGCAGTTCGGAGGCTCCGGGATTCTGGCCACGCTCACCAGTGGCATGCTGCTCGGCAATCTCGCCCCGCGTTGGGGCTTCATTTCGGAGGCCGGCGATCGTGCCGTACGGTCAACCTGGGAGTTCATTACGTTCCTCGCGAACTCCCTCGTCTTCCTGCTGATTGGCCTCGCCGAGGGGCACGAGGACTTTCGAGGTCTCTGGTGGACTGCGAGTGCCGCCGTAGTAGCCGTACTCGCAGGTCGCGCAGCAGCCGTCTACCCCGTGTGTGCCCTGTTCTCCCTCGGACCCAATCGCGTCAGTGCCGTGCAACAGCACACCCTCGTCTGGGGTGGCCTGCGCGGCGCACTCGCGCTTGCGCTCGTACTCAACATTCCAGAGAGCTACCCGTGGCGCCACCCGATCGTCGTCGTGACGTTTGCCGTGGTCGCGTTCTCCATCATCATTCAAGGGTTGACCTGCCGCCCCCTCTTGCGCCGGGCCTGCCGGACAGACGCACGGTAAGGACGTCCGTGCACTCCGCATCCAACTCCGGCGGCAGTTTCTCATTCCGCAAAGGGGCGGTCGCGACAGGCAGCAATGGGTCAGAACCGGAAGCAGAGGCCAATCCGTCAGCAGTCGGGCCAGAAGCGGTCGTTCGCGAAGCCGGTCTAAGTTCCCCCAGAGCGGACATACCCTCGTTCAGAGGACTATCCTGTCCGATAGCGTAGTCTGCGGAGGGCCGGTGCAGGCTTGGATGTACGACCATGACGCCTAGATCGAAGCTCGACGCCAGATTCAGCTGAGGGCGTTCGAAACCTATCGAGGGCTGTCAATGGCGAATCAGCACAAGGTCGCCGTGGTCACGGGCGGCGTACGCGGACTTGGCCTTGAGACCGCCATTGAGCTCGCCCGGCGCGGGCACCGAGTCGTGGTTGGCGGCAGAGACGAGGTCAGAGGGAGACAGGTCCAAGCGAGCCTTGCCGACAAGAACTGGCGGGTGGTCTTCTCTACGCTTGATGTGGCTGACACACGGAGCATCGAGCGATTCACCGAGGCGGTCCTTGGCCAGTTCGGTCATGTAGATGTGCTCGTCAACAATGCAGGCATCATGATTGACGATGACCAGCCCTCTCGGACGCTCACTGACTACGCGCAGACTATCGAGACCACCTTTCGCACGAATACTCTCGGCCCATTTCTTCTCTGCCAGGCCCTGATACCGCAGATGCTTACCCGCGGCCATGGGCGAGTGGTCAACGTGTCGAGCGGCATGGGACAGCTCGCTGATATGGGAAGTGGCGACCCCGGCTACCGCATCTCAAAGACTGCGCTCAACGCCGTGACGCGCATGTTCGCGGCCGAGTGCCGGGGAACCAACGTGTTGGTCAACTCCGTCTGCCCGGGCTGGGTGCGTACCGAGATGGGCGGACCGCGAGCACCTCGAACGATACAAAAAGGCGCTGACACGATCGTGTGGCTCGCGACACTCCCAGACGGCTCACCTTCAGGAGGGTTCTTTCGGGACCGCGAGCTCATCGATTGGTAACATCAAGGAGGCCGTCCATGCGTATTCTGGTCATTGGTGCGAACGGGACTATCGGCCGCGCCGTGGTCGCTGCTTTATCCGCCGGCAACGAAATCATCTCCGCTAGCCTGCGGAGCTCGACCGTCAAGGTCGATATGGCCGACCCAGAGAGTATTCGGCGAATGTATCGTTCGCTCGGAAAACTACACGCCGTCGTCTGTACCGCCGGGCAAGCCAAGTTTGCTCCCCTCGCCCAGCTGAGCGACGCCGACTTTCGCTTTTGCCTTGAGAACAAGCTGATGGGTCAGGTGAACGTTGTGCGACTCGGGTTCGGCAACATGGAAGACGGTGGATCGTTCACGCTAACAACCGGCATCCTCGCGCAGGCACCGATGCCTGGCAGTGCAGCCATCAGTCTCGTGAATGCTGGCCTCGAGGGGTTCGTCAGAGCGGCCGCGCTGGAAGCGCCGCGCAACATCCGTGTTAACGCTGTCAGCCCACCGTGGGTAGCCGAAACCCTGCAGACGTTGAAGATGGACGTGTCCCAGGGTCTGCCGGCGGCCGTCGTGGCCCGAGCGTATGTGCGAAGCGTAACCGGGGACGACACCGGTTCGACGCTCCAACCTTCTCCCTAGGAGTGACGCGCCTCAGGTCAATCTCGATACATGCCGGCATTCGGCCAACTGTGGACATTCGAGGCACCGAACAGATCTCTCGGAAGCAGACACTCGCGCACTTCAGCGGGTCAATGTCTTGGAAGGCTGACCCCAATTGGATACTTGCACACGTCCGGTGGTCTCGGTGGATGGAAAATGGTGTGCATGCACACGAACCCGATCGTCTTAGCACGAGTGTCGTAGCTGAAGGGTTCGTGTGTGTACGGGTTTCGACTCTCTGATCGCTGAACAACGTCCTCTACGGACATCCCTGGATGCTGAACAATCTCAGCTTGCAATGACAGCAGCGCGTTCCGCCCGTCTTGATCATGCACTCGCGCGACAAATTGCGGCCAGTCCCCCGGCCAAGTTGACAGTAGGGCCAGTTTTCCGCCCAAGTTATACAGAGGGGGCCACCATAAATTCAGTGCGTACGGCAGCGGCTTGTACGCTTCGCGGGCAAAATACTGTTCGGGTGATAGCGCCGCGCGTCCGAACATCGGCACAGAGACGGTCACATACTCTTCATTCAGCGTTGCGTTTCTCTGCAGCATGAGCCGCGTGAACCATGAAGTTTCCGCAATCATCCAGGACGGTTTGCTGAGTACCTCCGCTCGCGCTTCCGAAACAAAGGCCTCACTAATGTCGCTTTCCTGCCTGGTGAACGGCCGGACGATGCCCTGAATTGCCCGCAGATCGGGGGCGTCCAACACGCGCGTTCGCATCAAAGTCGACAGTAAATCGAGGTCATGCTGCATACCTGCCAAAGCGACCATTTTGGTCGCCAGTGCCTCGCCGTCCCTCAGGATCATCAGCCACAATTCGTAGTCATGCCGCACCTTATCAAGCAAGACATGCGGCGTGTCTTGGCGGTAACTCAGGGCAAGACGAATGCGCCCGACGGCTCTCAGGACGCCGTAAGGCGGAAACGGCGTGGCCGCGTCGCGCTCCTGGCCTTCATCGAAGCGTGTCAGGCGCAGCAGAGCCTCATATCTAGCGAGCAGCACCGATAGACGCGGGGGCGGCGAAGCGTCAGCCATAACCTCTGCAATCAAGCGCTCCGCGCAGTCCGTGTGGACCCTGGCATCGCAGTCGAGGCTCCTGAACTGGGATTTCCACCCTGCATCAAGTGTCGAACCGCCAAGCATTGCGTCCATCTCTGCGGGCGACATTGTCACGGCTTGGCCCAGTTCATGTCGCTCATGCAGTCTCTGAATGATGTGCTGGCCAACAACAGCCGGGTCCAAGCTGTCCGCAGCTGAAAAGCCGCTGGCCGCAACGTACACGTTGTCGTCCAGTGTAGGTGGCCGCACCGACTGTAACGCTGCCAGTTCCGGGCGGAGCGCCTCATCAAACCACGGCCGATTGATGATGATCGCAAGGAGCAAGGCCAGCGTCAGCACGCCGGCCAGAATCAGGCCGGAAGAACGAAAGATCCGCAGGGGCCGGGGAATTGCCATTTGGTCGTGCGTGTTCTAACACATCTGGTCGACTGTCGCGGAAGTCCGCTACCGCCGCGTAAACCTCGGCGACACAAACTGCTGGTTTCCTGGTGAAATATCGCTTCCGCGCCGACTAACACCAGTAATCCTCGGCAAAGACGCCAAGTATGTCCGGTCTCGGCCTGCCGAGTGTCTGCTACTGGGTCGCCTTGCCGTCGCAGAAGGGTCAAGACCGGAAGCGCAGGGCAATCCGTCAGCAGGTGGCCAGAAGCGGAAGTTGGCCAGCTGACTTAGCATCCCCGACAGCAGACAGTCACAGAGCGCATATCACCTGTTCAAGTCCTAAACGCGCGCATAAGAAAAGGTTCGAGGAGGCGTCCATGAAATTTCGGACGATGACATTCCTGACGACGCTAATCTTAACCACAGTGCTGACGATTCCGGTTCGCCTCGCTGCACAGAGTTCAAGCTCCGAAATCACCAGCTTCGATGCTCCCGGCGCGGGCAAGACCGCAGGTTCGGGCTTGGGACCCTTCCCGAGAGCATTCGCGACGTGGGAGCCATCACAGGACGCTTCACTAACGCGAACACAGTGAGTCACGGTTTCCTGGAAAATTCGATGACTGAGCGCCAACGACTTCGAAAGCTCGATGAGCGCGGATGCTGCAGCTGTTCGATGTCGCTTTCTCTTCGTGCTGGCTCTCGCACATCCCAGCGGAGCGGTTCGAGGGTCGCTCGTGCGACAGCGAGGAGCTTAATTGAGACCCCAGCGTGCGCGGCGTAGATTAGCGAATGATCTACAACGCACGCGGAATTGCAAAGGAACTGTATGCGTCGACAGAATTCAGGAGGACGCCGAGCTGTCAGGGTAATGTTTGCAGTGTCGCTCGGCATACTTACCGCGACAACCGGCAGCTACGCCGTGGCCGAGAACGCTCTGGGGTTCTATGCCGGCGCGGCCGTCGGCGAATCTCAGGTAGACACCGGCTCGGGCGGAGTGGCAGCGATAGGACCACCCGATCACTTCAAGGAGAATCATTCGGCATTCAAGATAATGGCGGGTATACGCCCGCTCGCGACGCTGGGCGCCGAGGTAGCCTACTTTGACTTTGGCCATCCGAGCGGCAACCTCGGCGGAGCTCCGGCAGACGTGAGTATGAAGGGCGTTTCAGCGTTCGCCGTGCTGTATCTACCAGTGCCGCTCGTCGATATTTACTTGAAAGCCGGCGCCGCGCGGCTGCAGAGCACCATCAACGGGACCGTCAGCCAAGCCTGCCCCGGTGTAGGCTTGCCAATCTGCCCTCCACCGACAGTGCCGTTCCGTGTGGACCGCACCAACACAAACTTCGCGGCCGGCGCCGGTGCGCAGATGAAGTTTGGGTCCTTCGGCGTGCGTGCCGAATACGAGCGTTTCACCACAGTCGAAGGGAATCCGGGACTGGTCTCGCTCGGCCTCATATGGACATTTTAGCGTCGCTGGCCGCGCGCCTCTCCACCGACAGTTGATGCGCGCTGAGACGTCTACACTGTCCTGCGAGTTGGCGACCGCAAAGCGGCCGCTGGCAAGGGGCCGCTTCGGGTCACGATGCGACCGTCGGCGGGTGCTATCAATAGACAGTCGCTGACCGGCCAGAAGTGGTCGGTTAGTCACGCCTCGAAGTTCCCCGCATAGCGGACACTCATCTCCACTTCCCGCCGACGCACGCGCCACCTAACGAAGCGCGCCTGAGCGGCGCGGCTGATGAATAGACGTAGTCACTCCTTTGACCATAGGCCGGGTCCGCTCCGGGCGCTTATTAGGCCGCGGCCCTCAGTGTGCTGGCAACGAATCCCGCGACGCGTGAGCGACGCGCGTCGCATGCCCCCTCAACACCCGCTTCAATGTGCCCTTCGCTTCGCCCACGTCGCCCGTTTCCGTGAATGATGCTGCGGTGATGTTGGACCAGACTCCGTGCCACCGCATCTGCCGGCCCCCCGCAGCGAACCCGAAGTCGAGCACGAACGACTTCCCATCCCATGACAGGGTCGAATTGGCAGGCGAGGTCACGTCACATGCCTCGGCACTCGAGTTGTCACAGCGCATGGCCCGGAGTCTGTGCGTGCTGTCGTCCCACCACACAATCATGAGAAGAAACTGTTCGCCGGATGCCGTCGACACGTGCTCTTTCTCGAGGAGGGTGAACCCGCCCGGCCCAGCCTCCCATACCACTTCCCCGCGCGCGGTAGTGTCGGTGGTTGGCACGTCAGGAATGAAGGTGTCGTACGTCGTCGTCCAAGTTCCGGCGAGTGCCTTGGTGAGGCTCACCATCGCCGGCGCTGGTCGGGGGGACTGACCCAGACAGACGTTCGCCGCAATGCACAGCGCCGCAATCGAAGTACTGAGGAGTCGACTCATATCCGTGACCTCCAGGAGCATTTCGTGCCGGTTGCATCATTGCGACGCGATTTTGAAGCCGCGGCCGGCTCACCGAAAGTCCGCTTGCGCTGTCTTGAACGACTGCTTTGTAGCATGCGCAACGTCGCTGAAGGGTCAACTTCGGTCATCGCAGGTGAAATGCCCCCAGCCAGCGGCGGCCATCGTGGACGAGCTTCCCGATGCTCCGGGTGTGGTGGACAGCCTTGGCTGGCGTTGGCGGAGGATGGAGCGGGTGATGGGAATCGAACCCACGTTAGCAGCTTGGGAAGCTGCAGTTCTACCATTGAACTACACCCGCGCCGGAGTCGGGATCTTACGCCAATCGCGGCGACGCGGCCCATCACCCGATCCAGCTCTCAGAAACGGGTAGTTGATACCGCTGAAAACCGCCGTCCGGCCGCTGCCATAGCCGACATCGACATAGCGGACGTCGTAGGGGGTCGCCACGGCGCGCACACCGAGCCCGACTGCAGTGTGCAGGCGACTGACGTAGCTCGTGTCGGTGGTTCCGGAGACCTTGCCGTTGTCGATGAAGGGGGCGAGCTCGAGGCTCACGCGCGTGCCGAAGGCATCGAGTGACGCCACCCGCTTGCGCAGCTCCGCCCCGACGGCAAACAGGTCATGGTCGACGTAGCGGTCGGCGCCGTCGGAGCGCAGCGGCTCGCGCTCCCCGAGGACACTGCGATCGCCGCTGAGACTCGACATGGCCCAGAACGGCGCCTCGAGCGCGGACGGCATGTAGCGCATTGCGAGGTGCCAGGCGAGAGTGTGGTCGCTCGCGAACGAGTAGTAGCCGTGCGCGTCGAGGCCGACGAACGTGTAGGACACCGAGTTTGCGAGCGCACGCGCATGCCCTTCTGCGGAACGCTGCTGGAATCGCGCGTACCCATAGGTCAGCCCGCTGACCGGGTCGACGTCGAGCTCCGGAACCGGGATGAACGACGCGCTCGCTGGCTTGCGCGCGCTGGACGGGGGCTAGCGAAGCCGACTCAGTCGCCGTATCGGCGGCGCGCGCAAACGGCGGCCTCCGACGCTGTCGGCTGCCCTCAGATGGGGCGGCCCGTCAGCGCGGATTCCAGCGATAGGTGCCCTCGACCCCAAAGGTGCGCGGTTCCCCGGGCGTGTTCCACGCGATGGTAGGCGCGGGCGCGAGCGGCGCGGCGAACGTGCCGCCGGTGTAGGCGTAGCGCTCATCGCCGAGATTATTGCCGTAAAGCGCCACTTCCCAGCTGTGCGAGGAGCCCGCGAGCGCCACGCGGGCGTTCACGGTGCCGTAGGAGGGCTGATAGTTGAAATCGTTGATGACGTTGAACTGGATCTTGTCCTGCCAGGCGTAGTCGGCGCGCAACGTCAGATCGCCGACTGCCGTCGGTATCCGGTATACGCCGGCCACCGTAACCATGTAGCGCGGCGTCTGGTAGAAGTCGTTGCCGGAAAGATCCTGGGCCGGCGCGCCCGCGACCGGCGTGTACATGAAAGTCTGATAGCGCGCGTCGGTGTAGCCGAACGACAGCTGCAGCGCCGCGTGCGCCGTCGCCTGCCACATCGTCTCGAGCTCTGCGCCGCTGATGCGCGCACGGCCCGCGTTGATGACCTGGGTCGTGGGCGTGGTCCCGCTGAGCATCGCCAGCAGCCGCTGCATATCGTCGTAGTCGCCGTAGAACACGTCCGCGTCGATGCCGAGCGCCCCGCCGAGCAGGTCCGCCTTCAGACCCAGCTCATAATCAGTGAGCTGCTCCGGACGGAAGGGCTGGTCCTGGACGGTGCTGAGAGGCGCGTTCCAGCCGCCGGAGCGCTGGCTGCGGCCGATGCGTGCGTAGGTATTGACCTCCGGGCTCAGGCGATAGCGGCTCGAAAGCTCCCACGACCAGAAGCCGTAGCTCACGCTCTTGTCGATCGGCGGACAGGGACCGGCGATCTGAGACGGCGGCGGGAGCGAGGTGTCGAGGATCGTGCAGTTCTGGCCCAGCCCCGGAACGATGACGTAGTCGTTCTCCTCGAGCTCGCGCTTGTCGTCGGTGCGCCGCAGGCCCGCGGCCACCCACCAGTCGGAGCTCAGCTGGTATTCGCCGTGCAGGTAGGCGGCGATCGAGCTGTTGGTGACGGAATTCTGCTCGTAGACCGCCAGCGGGGTGAAGATCTGCGCGAGGTTCTGCCCGGTCAGGGCATCGAACTGCCCAACCGCCGCCAGAAACTCCGGTGAGGCCGGCGACTGCACCGAGGGTGCGCTGCCGTCGTCGCGGAACCAGTAGAGTCCCGCCACCCAGTCGAGGCGTCCGTCGCTCGACTTATCGTTCAGCTGCAGCTCGGCGCTCTTCTGGTTCGAGGTATTGAAGAGCGTGCTGTCGGCGAGTGGCAGCGTGGAGGCATCGACGTCCAACGCCGTGGTGGTATCGAGATGGCGGTAGCCGAGGATGAGCTTCACCGCGAGCCCGCTCTCGAGCTGGTGCGTGGCGGTGAGCTGCAGAGCATCGGTCGTGGCGTCATCGCTCGAGGGGAAATTGCCGGCCGTCTGGTACGGATCGGAGGGAAAGGAGACCACCGGCAGTCCCGGAATCGGTACCTGGGCGAACGCCGCGCCGATCTGCGACACCAGCGTGCCGGGCGCCGGACCCGTGAGCGGGTGCAGCACCGCGCCGCCCTCGTTCGCCTTGAAGTGCTCGTAGGTGAAGTAGACATCAGTAGCCGCGTCGGGCTTCCACAGCGCGCCGAGCCGCGCCTGATAGCGATGCTGGTTCTGCAGGTCGTCCTGTCCGGTGGCGACGTTCGCGCCCAGGCCGTTGCGGTCGTTGCTCTGGAAGGCAAAGCGCAGCCCGAAGGTGCTGCTCAGCGGTACGTTCGCGATGGCGCGCGTCATGAACTCGGAGTAATTGCCCGCCGAGGTAGCGAACTCCGCCGCCGGCTGGTCGAGGTCGGGGCGATGCGTGAGCAGCATGATCGAGCCGCCGGTGTTGTTGCGCCCGAACAGCGTTCCCTGCGTCCCGCGCAGCACCGCCACCGAGTCCACGTCGAGGAGCGTCATCAGGGCACCCTGGCCGTTGGCGACGTACACGCCATCGACGTACAGCCCGACCGCCGGATCGAACACGATCGCCGAGCGATTGACGGTCTGCCCGCGCATCGACACATCGAGCGCCGACACCGACTGCGGTGAGGCGTACATGCGCAGGTTGGGCACGTCGCGCCCCACGTCATCGAGCAGCACCGCAGAGGCCTCGCGCAGCTCCTCGCCGGTGCGGGCGCTGATCGCGAGCGGCGCATCCTCGATGCGCTCGGGGCGGCGGCGGGCGTAGACGATGACCTCCTGGAGCTGGCCGATGTCGGCGGACGGCGCCACCGCTGCCGCCGGCGCCTCGTCGGCGGGCAGCGCCGCCGGTGCGCCCAGAGCCAGACCGAGCGCGAGCCAGGCGGCGGTGTGCTTCCGATCCCCCGCCCGCTGGCGGGTGAGCTGTGCAGGTTGTCGCGGATTCATGTTGGGACGACCCTCCGGTTTGAGCGCTTGCGCCGTCGTTTGCCTTGTTCGACCGGTTGGCGCGCAAATGTAACAGATTGCTCCGTCCTATAATCACACTCACTCATTCCCGCGATCGAATCGAAGGCGTTACCCATGAGTTCAGCATCCGGGCGGACGGGCGAGCGGGCCGTGTGCGTCTACTGCGCCTCGAGCCGCAGCTCCCATGCCGACTATCGCGCGGCGGCACACCGCCTCGGCGAGGTGCTCGCAGCCGCGGGCCTCGGCATCGTCTACGGCGGGGGCGCGGTCGGCTCGATGGGCGCGCTGGCCGATGGAGCGCTCGGCAAGGGGGGGCGCGTCATCGGCATCCTGCCGCGCTTCATGGCGGACCTCGAATGGGGCCACCGGGGACTCACCGAGCTCGAGCTGGTCGAGGACCTGCGCGCCCGCAAGCACCTCATGCTGTCGAGGAGCGATGCGGCGATCGCGCTCCCCGGCGGCTCGGGCACACTCGAGGAGCTGCTCGAGGCGATTACGCTCAAGCGCCTCGGCCTCTACCTCAAGCCCATCGTGCTGGTGAATACCCGCGGGTTCTTCGCGCCGCTGGTCGCGCTCCTCAACCACGCGGTCGAGGAGCGCTTCATGGACACTCGACATCTCGAGATGTGGCAGGTCGTCGACCGCCCGGAGGACGTACCAGCAGCGCTCGCCGCCGCACCCCCCTGGTCGGCCGAATCGCGCAGCTTCGCTGCCGTCTGAGGAGCAACTCAGGCACTCGCGCCTCGCGCCGCGGCGAGATCGAACGGCAGCGAATGCAGGCGGATGCCGGTCGCCGCGCGCACCGCGTTGGCGACCGCCGGTGCAATCGGCGGCGTCCCCGGCTCGCCGACACCGGAGGGCGCGTTGGTCGACGGCACGATGTGGACCTCGATGGTGCGCGGCATGTCCTCGAGACGCAGCACCTGGTACTGGTGGAAGTTGCTCTGGTCCACGTGACCGTCGGTGAGCGTGATCTTCCCCAGGAGCGCCGCCGACAGACCGTAGCCGATCGCGCTCTGCATCTGCGCCCTCACCACGTCCGGCGTGACCGCGATTCCGCAGTCGACCGCGCACACCACGCGATCCACGCTGATCTTCGCGCCGCTCACGGTGACCTCCGCGACCTGCGCGACCACCGTGCCGAAGGACTCGTGTACCGCGACGCCGCGCCCGCGGCCCTTCTCCTTCGGGAACGGCTGGTTCCAGCCGGCCTTCTCCGCCGCAAGCTTGAGTGCCGCGGCATGGCGCGGATGCTTGCCGAGATACGCGAGACGAAAAGCTACCGGATCCTGGCCCGCCGCCTGCGCGAGCTCGTCCATGATCACTTCCTTGGAATACGCCGTGTGCGTGTTCTCGACCGAGCGCCACCACAGCACCGGCACTCCCACCTTCGGCTGCGTCCAGCTGATGTGCGCGTGGTCGAGGTCATACTCCTCGGCGGCATGGCCGCCGAAGGCGTTGGGATCGAGCCCGTCCTTCATCATCGACTCGAACGGCGTTCCCGCCAGAATCGACTGGCCGACCAGGCGCTGCCTCCAGGCGATCTTTCCGTCCTTGTCGATGCCGGCCTCGACGCGGTGATAGTTGAGCGGTCGGTAGCGCCCTCCGGTGATGTCGTCCTCGCGCGTCCAGATGAGCCGCACCGGATACCTGCCTCCCGTGGCCTTGGCGATCGATACGACCTCGGCGGTGTAGTCGGAATCGGGAGTCGCACGGCGCCCGAAGGTGCCGCCGGCTGCAAGAGTATTGATCACGACCTGCTCGGTCTTGAGTCCCGTAATAGCTGCCGCGGTCGCCTGATCGAGCGTCTGGAACTGGCAGCCGGACCAGATCTCGCACTTGTCGGCCGAGAGCGCGCAGACCGCCGCGAGCGGCTCCATGGTCGCGTGCGCCAGGTAGGGGAACTCGAACTCTCCGGCAACGCGCTTGACGGAGCGGGCCAGCGCCGCATCGGCGTCGCCGACCTCCGCTGCAGTGAGCGCGACCTTGCCACGGGCGAGCTCGCGGAACTCCTTCATGAGCTGCGCGGTTCCGCGCTTCTCCGCTCCCGACTCGTCCCAGGTCACCACGAGCGCCGCCCGCCCCTGCTTGGCCGACCACAGGTCGCGTCCGACGACGGCCACGCCGCGCGGGATCTCGACGACATCGACGACGCCCGCGACGGCCTTCGCCTTCGCGGCATCGAAGGACTGCACCTTGCCGCCGAAGCGCGGCGGACGGGCGACGACCGCGGTCATCATCCCCGGGAGCCTCACATCGATCGCATACTGCTGCGCACCCGTCGACTTGGCGCGCGAATCGAGCCGCGGCAGCTTTTCCCGGCCGATGATCTTGAAGCTCGACGGATCCTTGAGGGCGACCTTCTCGGGGACGGGCTGCTTCGCCGCATCCCCAGCGAGCTCGCCGAAGCTGGCCTTGCGGCCTGAAGGCCCGTGCGCGACCACTCCCTCGGTCACGGTCACCTCTGCTGCGGGCACTCCCCAGCGATGCGCCGCGGCCGCGACCAGCATGGCGCGCGCGGTGGCGCCCGCTTGGCGCAGCTGTTCCCAGGAGTTGGCGATCGCGGTCGAGCCGCCGGTGAGCTGGATCTTCCCGCCCATCGCGAGGTTGCCGTACATCGGCACCTTGGCGGGCGCGCTCTCGACCCGCATCTGCTCCCAGGACGCATCGAGCTCCTCGGCCACGATCGCCGGCAGCCCCGTCCACACCCCCTGGCCCGCCTCGAGGTGCTTCGAGATCACGGTGACGGTGTTGTCCGGCGCAATGCGCACGAAGGGCATCTCGAGGGGTGCCGCCGGGCCGGCCGCACCCGCGCCGGATCCAGCCGAGCCGCAGCCCGGCAGTACGACGCCGAGCGTCAGCCCGGAGCCGGCGAGCGTCGTGAGCTCGAGGAACTGGCGGCGGGTCAATCCGATGTTGCGTGGGTTCATGGCTCAACTCCCCGCGGGTTTCGGCGTGTTGAGCGCGCCGGCCGCCTGATGAATGGCGGCGCGGATGCGCACGTAGGTGGCACAGCGGCAGATGTTGCCGGACATGGCGGCGTCGATGTCCGCATCGCTCGGCTGCGGGTTGCTGCCGAGCAGCGCGGCTGCCGACATGATCTGCCCGCTCTGGCAGTAGCCGCACTGCGGCACATCGAGCGCGATCCAGGCCTGCTGCACCGCCTTGCCGGCAGCGGTCGCCAGGCCCTCGATGGTGGTGACGCTCTTGCCGGCCACGGCTGAGACCGGCGTCACGCAGGAGCGCGTCGGCTGACCGTCGACGTGCACCGTGCACGCCCCGCACAGCGCCATCCCGCAGCCGAATTTCGTGCCGCTGAGCTCGAGGTGATCGCGGATCGCCCAGAGCAGCGGCATCTCGGGGTCGACATCGAGCTCGCGCGCCTCCCCGTTCACGGTCAGCTTGATCGACATGGATAACGCCCTCCCCTCAACTGCCACCATCCGAAGGCGCCCGCGCGCCGCACCATCCCCCGCCGGGGAGATTAACCGACTTTAATCATTCGGCCACCGGGAGGGAATCTCGCCGGGGCTAAGGTGTCGCGATGCGTGCCAGTCCGCCTCTTGCGGTAGTGATCCGGGCCGGCCTCGCGGCCCTCGGCGCGCTCATCGCGACCGCCTGCAGCCTGGGGCCGCGCTATCACAAGCCCGACCTCCCGGCCCCCGATCACTGGGTGACGACGAGCGATCCGGCCTCGCCCGAGTGGCCGACCGCCGAGTGGTGGCGCGCCTTCAATTCCCCGGATCTCGACGCGCTCATCGTCCAGGCGCAGGCCGCCAACGACGATCTGCGCGTCGCCATCGCGCGTGTGAGCGAGGCCGATGCCGAGCGGCGCATCGCCGCAGCGCCGCTGTGGCCGGCGCTCTCGGTCGGCGCCCAGGCGACGCGGGCGCGCGCCCAGGTGCCGACTGGCGGCTACGCGACCGGCGACAATTTCAACCCGTTCCTCACGGCGAGCTATCAGCTCGACTTCTTCGGCAAGAGCCGCGCGCAGCTTGCGGCCGCGAGCGCCAACGCCGCCGCCAGCCGCTACGCCCGCACGACGGTCGAGCTGACGGTCATGGCGGGCGTCGCCACCAGCTACTTCCAGGCGCTCGAGCTGCGCGACCGGCTGGCGATCGCCGACACCAACCTCGCCAACGCCAGCCAGGTCCTGCGGGGACTGAAGCTCGAGGAGAATGCCGGCATCGCGACGGCTCTCGATGTGGCGCAGCAGGAGACCGTGGTCGCCTCCGTGAACGCCTCGATCCCGCCGCTGAAGCAGCAGCTGCGCCAGAGCCTCGATGCGCTTGCCGTCCTCATCGGCTCGACGCCCGAGAGCGTCGATGTG
>Ga0335082_10003707_pt1 | contig 16623 bp, 13 predicted proteins | sample Lox_Sample_41_FD_206718 | JGI IMG/M metagenome (GOLD analysis project Ga0335082, IMG submission 206718) | Soil microbial communities from Loxahatchee National Wildlife Refuge, Florida, United States - Lox_Sample_4.1 | ecosystem: Environmental > Terrestrial > Soil > Wetlands | place: USA...
CGTCAGACCAGAGATGGATGGACCGAAGAGCGTGTCGACCGCGGGCCGCGACTCTGTCGCGCGGAAGCGAGCGATGGCGCGCCTGGCGTACAGGTAGAAGATGCTGACGACCTGCGCGCTCACTCGTCGTCCTCGGCCACCAAGTGTCTCACGGAGTCGCGCTGCGCGTCGAGCCAGGTGAAGCCGCAGCGCCTGCACACGGCGTTACAACCAGCCAGATCGTTGAGGTGGACGAGGGCGGCGTGGCGCTCGATGTCGATGCGCGTGATGTGCCAGTCGTGCCGCAAGAACAAGCACACGAAGCGCTTCCAGCGCTTGGCGCGCGTCGACTCCTCCGTGGGGAACTTCCGGTACGGGCTCACGCAGGCGCCAACGTAGCTCATCGCCGCTTCTTCTTGGAGGGCTGCTTCTTCGGCGACGCCTTGGACTTGGACTTCTTCTTGGTCTTGGCGGCGGGCAGCGACCGCGGTGCCGGCGCGGCATCGGGTCGGCGCGCGATCGCGATGCCGATGACGATTCCGAGACCGATTCCGAGCACGGCGGCCGCCCCGATGGCCCACGGCGTCAGCTCGCCGCCCTGCGGAGCGCCGATCGCGCCCGTGCCAGCGCGCGCGACCGCGGTGGCCGGTGCCGGCACCGCGGCGGCGGCCTTGGGAAGGACCTCGGGAGCCTCGGCCCGCGCAACCTCGGCCTCCGCCTTGACCATGGCCACGGTGCGCGCTGCGGCCTGCGCGGCCGCCTTGCGGGCGGCTCGGGCCAGCTGACGCTCTGCGGCGCGAGCCTGCTTGCGCAGACGCCTGCGCTGGGCCGCCAGGAGCTTGGCGGCGAGCTTGCGCGAGCCCTTTCCGGGCCCTGGCTGCCCTTCCTGTGCACTTTCCGCCTTGGGACCTACCCCTGGAGCCGCCTTTTCGGTCCCCGCTGTCTTGGCCTCCTGCTTCGCCTCGTCGTTCATGAGGACGAGGACGACCTTGGAGCCGTCCGCGGGGGGTTCCTCGTCGCTGACCCGGAACTGGGGCTTGCCGTCGGGCTTCGGGGCGAGGGCGGGCGTCGGCTCCAGGGGCGGCTCGACCCTCGGCCGCGTCGTGCGCAGCACCTCGTCGACGTCGATGCGGTACTGCACCCCCATCGGGGCGCCACCGCCACCGCCCTGGGCAGGCGGCGTCTTGGTCTGGATGTAGCTCGGGGGACGCGGCGGGGGCGGCGGCGGCGGAGGGGCCGGCAGCACGACCCCGAGACCGTGGGTCACGATCGCTTGACTGACCCCAATGAAGCCGGCTCGTCCGAGGAATCCGCGCACGTCGGCGTCCTATCGTAGCCGACTTCGCTCGCGATCACGGCTCGGGATCGTTCACTGCGCCGCCGCTGCTTCCACCTGCGCCAGCTCACGAAGGACCATCGCGAGCATCCCTTGGATGTGCGCGCGATAGCCGTCCGGTACGCGCGTCAGCAGCTGCTTGTAGCAGTCGCGTGAACCGGCCTTGTTGCCCGACCAGTACAGAGCGATCGCGAGTTCTTCGAGCGCCTTGTACTCGTAGACGGCGGGCTCGATGAACAGGTAGTCGCCCGTCGGTAGCGGCAAGCTCGCGGCCTGTCGCGCGACGACCGCGGCCAGCGAGAACCGCTTCTGCTTTTCGTCCCTGAGCCAGCAAGCCAGCTCGCACAGAGGCTCGGCACGCGTCGGCCGCATCTCGTAGCCGCGTAGGTACGCCGCCGTCGGATCCTTGCCCGTGTCGCGCATGATCCGCGCGATCTGCACGGCAGAGAAGGCTCTCTCCTCCTCGAACCCGCTCATCTCGATGCGACGCTCGTACGCGGCGATGGCCTTGTCGAACTGCTGCGCATCGCGGTAGCTCTGCGCGAGGTAGAACTGCGCGCGAGCGTCATCGGGATGCTCGATTAGCCACCGCTCCAGCCAGCGAGCGTGGCGGGCGTACTTGATGGTCGGCGGCTCTCGGTCCTGATGACCGCCGTGGCTGCGCACGTACTTGAGCGAATCGATCCGGCCGATCGTGGCCGACTGCGCGACGACATGCTCGTGGATGATCCCGGTGTAGCGGAAGCTCTTGGTGCTCTTGAAGAGCTGCGCGCGCGGGTAGCGCAAGCTGCCATCGTGCACGAAGACCTCGTAGAGATCGCGGTCGAGGCGGTCCGGCAGTGTGCCCTCGTAGTAGTCGTCCGGATCGAGCATCAGGACGTAGTCCGTCTTCTTCTCTGCGATCGACATGGCCTCGTTGCGAGCTGCCGCGAACAGGCCCACGCCGGTGTCCCAGTTCATCTCCGGCGTCTTGCGCAAGTACACGTCCGCCCCGAGGGCCTGGCAGACCGCGACGGTTTTCGGGCCGCCATCGGCGACCACCGTGACCGCATCCACGACCTTCATGGCGCTCACGATCGCTCGCGCGATGATGGTGGCGCCCTCGTCGCCCTTGCAGATCAGGAGCAACCCGACGGTTGGCCGTCCGTCGCTTCGGGACGGAACGCGCGGCGGGTACACCTGCAGGTCGCTCTTGCGAAAGACGATGCGATCCTCGGCCAAGAGCTGCTCGAAGCTGCCGAGATCTTCGCCGAGTTTCTCCCGAACGGCCTTCTCCAGCATCTGCATGAGCGTCGCGCCTGGCGCATGCTGCACGCCGCGCGCGCCGAGCAGGTAGCGTTCCTCCGCATCGCCAGGCACCGGCATCAGCTGCCAGCGCGCGCCCGACTCGCGCATGAAGCTTGCGAAGTAGTCGCGGTTGTCGATCCCCTCCCACTGATGGTCCCACTGCGACGCGATGAGATAGCTCACGCAGTCCTTGTGGAGCGCCGGGAAGAGTCGATTGCGCACGGCCATCGGCGCTTCGCTCAGTGACCACGTCGCCACGAAGCCGACGCGTTTGCCTGCCACCATCGACAGCATCGCTTCGAGGTCGTCGGTCGTCAGCAGGCACACGCCGCTGCGTAGCTCGGGCGTGCTAGACACGGGCACGCCGTTCAGCGACAAGAACAGACGCGCGAACTCGCGCACGTGCGGCAGATCGATGATGACGTGCGTGCCGGAAAAACCGTCGGCGCGCAGCATTCGCGCGAAGTTGCCGAAGCCGCCGCCAACCTCGACGATGACATCGCAGTCGTGGAGCCGTTGACCCGTCGTCTCCTCGAAGACCTTGAGGTGGTGCGCATGCTGGATCGTCACCGACGTCGCACCGTCGTCGAGCAGCGAGCTGCGGGCGCCGCCGTGCGCGCCCTTGCGCGTGAGCGGCTCCCAGCGACTACTCCACTGGCTCGACCGGCGAAGCGCGTCGTACGCCACGACCTCGTTGCGCGGCAGGCCGGTGATGTAGAGATCCTCGGTCCACGACAGGAACTGACCCATGTCGTTCGTCGCGCGCTCGCTGATCTTGGCGCACCGCTCGCGCCACGTGCCGGATGCGTCCGACTCGCTGACGGTGGCGCCGATGGCGGCGATGTTCTGGCGGAAGGTCGCGTAGAGCGCCTCCTTGTCGATGATCTGCTCGGCCACGTAGCTGTACTTCTGCGTCTCTCGGTAGGCGTCCAGCACACGAGCATCGACGAGCGGCGTGCTCTCGCTCGTGATGGCCAGCCGTGAGCCGTCTGCGGCAGGCATCGTCGCGATCGCGCGTTCGACGGACCGGATGTAGCGTAGGTGCGGCGTCCAGGACGCGTTCGGCTTCTGGTTGTCGCCTGCCCATCCGGCGAGAATCGCGCGCATCGCCTCGCCCGGCGACATCTTCAGCGCCCACCGCAGCGCGATGTAGCCCAGCGTCGGACCTCGCGAGCCACCCATCTGGCAGTGCGCGTAGAGGATCGCGTCCTGCTGCGACAGGACATCGCTCGCGTACTGCATCACCTTGTGCAGCGTGGCCTCGGGGATGTCTGCCCCGTCGTCCGGCCACTCGAACCGTGCCCGCCGGTCGTCGGGCCACTTGCCCGCGTCGTCGCGCTCGTGCTCGGCGCTCAGGACGTGCGTGATGCCGAGCTGGCGGAGCTTGTCGGCGTCCTCGACGTCGATGATCGAGCCGCCCACGAGGATCCGGTCGTGCACCCAGTAGCGCTGCGCCGTGCCCCACGGCCCCTTCTGAACGGCCTCGGGCAGGAGCGTGTTCAAGTAGTGTCCAGCGTGCCGACCCACTTTCGAGGTCGATGCTGCGAGAGCGGTGCTCGACACGGGTCTGACGTCGCGCGGCAGCCTGAGGGCGTCGATCCACGCTTCCACGAGCGCCTCGGGGCGCCGATTGGGAACCGAGCGCGCGTACCACTGCTCGCGCCGCTCGTCCGACTGCCACGCCTCCATGAACTTCTCGATGAACTGGGTCTCGTATTCCGTCAGCAGCGTGTGATTCACGATGGCCTCGGGGATGCCACCCAGGCCGTTCTTGCATAGGATGTGAGTACGCGTCCCGCTTCGCTCCGCGAGGGCCGCGCTGCAGCAGAAGGCCTCGGTCATCGTGTTGACGAAGAACAGACCTTCCGCTTTCGCGATCCACTCGCGGTACTTCGCCGGAGTCGGCACGCCTTCGAAGCGCACGCCGATGGCCTTGTCGGACGGTGAGAGCGTCGGGAAGTCGCCCCAGCCAGGGCTGACTATGACGAGCTTGGCCTTCTTGAGCACCTTGCCGTGCAGCTTGTGGAGCTTGCGCCACATCGCGAGCGTCGCTTCGAGACCCTTCATCGGCCCCGACGCGTAGACGAACAGGCCGGGCGTCTTGTAGACCGCCGTGCTGCCTTCGGTCCCTGGTAGCGCAATCGCTTCCGTAGTCGCGAACCCCTTGCGGTCCGGCCAGATCGCTACAGGGCTCTCGTCGAGCATCGGAGCGATGACGATCTTCTCCTTGGCGTACGTGAAGCCGTCGGCCTGCCACTTGGTGTTGGCCACGAGCGCCGCGCGGCCGCTCTCCAGCAGCGGACGGTGTACGTCGTACGGCTGGCAGTAGATGTCGTTGGCGCGCACGACGATGCGGACTTCGTGACCGATCGCCAACGGCGACTCCGGAGCGCTCATGCGCTGCAGGTACAGCGCTCTGGTGGGGATGTACTCCCAGGGACGGCTGTTGGGGACGTACAGCACGCCACCCTCCTCGACGACGTCTATGCGGCCGTTCGCGATAGCGACCCTGTAGCCACGCGCGGCCAGCGCATGCGCGACCTGCATCATCTCCAGCTCGGAGCCGCCTACCCCGCGCTCCTGCATCGTCTTGCGTGTGAACGCCCCGCCCTCGGCGTGGTGGATGCGATCGAACAGCAGGACCTCGATGGGCGTCATGCCGGCACCCTCTCTGCCGGCTGCCAGATCAGCTTGTAACCGAGACCCGCAGCGAGCACTGCTTCACGATCGACGCCGCCGCACAGATCGTAGACGACGGCCGGACCGCGACCGCTCCAGTCCAGGCGCTTGAACTCGGGCAGCGCTGCGACAACAACGAACACGTCGACGCCACCAGGCAGATCCGGCTTGCGCTCGAAGCACTCCCAGGTCGGTGTGTGGCCAGGACCGATGCCGAGCGTCTCCAGCTCGGCGTAGCGCCCGTTGAAGCGCGGATCGTAGCCGACGATGTTGACGTCCTGCTGCACGCCATCTTGTACGACAGAGCGCCCCAGCCGGCCCACGCGATCCACGATCTCGCTGATCGGGGAACGCCGGATAGCGTCCGTCTCCGCCTTGTACGTGTAGCCCATCAAGCACACCGTGCGCGGCGCGGGCGGTAGCAGTTTCATGATGGTTCCGGCCACGCGTCCAAGGACGTTCTCGTTGACATCGAGCACATGGTCGACGATGTGCGATGGCACGTCGTGCGTGCGTCCCGCACTTTGGAGCGCACGCAAATCACGAGGCAGCGTGCCTCCCGAGAAGCCAAGGCCTGCGCGCACGTATGCGTACGACCCGATGCGCCGATCCATACGAAGCGCCTTGGCGACGATGCCGTTGTCCACGCCGTACTGTTCGCCGATGCCAGCCAGCTCGTTCGCGAGACTGATCTGCGTGGCAAGCATCGCGTTGGTCGCGTGCTTGATCATCTCGGCGGTCGGAAGATCGCAGCGTACGATCTTGGTAGCTGCGGACGCACGCAGTAGCGCCTCGATGGTCGCGACTGTGAGCGTGTCCGTGGCGCCAATGACCAGGCGTTCGGGTTCGAGGAAGTCGGCGACGCCGCTACCGATCCGCATGTTCTCCGGCACGCAGGCTACGGGCACGCCCATGCGTTTCTCCGCGTCCTGGCAGAAACCTACGGGCACCTGGCTGCCGACGACGAAGAGCTTTGCCCGTCGAAAGCGCCCCTGCGCGCACCCAAGCGCCCAGATGAGCGGCTCGACATCGGGACTGTCGTCGTAGCGCAGCGGCGTGTCGATCGCGAGCCACACGACATCGGCCAGCACTTCGTTGAAGTCCTCCGGCGAATCGACGAGATTGGTGTAGTGGATGCGACCCTGCCGGCGCGCGTCCACGATCAGCTTGTCGAGACCCGGTTCGTGAATGTCCAGCCTAGGGAACTGGTCCCACGGAGTCTTGGTGTGATTGACGAGCGTGACGTGATGACCGAACGAGGCGAGGCACGCCGCCGTCACGAAAGCGTTGTGCCAGTTGCCCACGACAGCGATGTGCTTCATCTACGCTCCAGCGAAGCCTTCGAACCGACGGCAATGTGCTCGATGAGATGCGACCGAAGCCACGCGGACACACTGAGCCCGCGCGCTCGCGCCTCGCGCTTGATCCGTGATGCGACGCTCTTGGGCACCCACGTTTGCAGCAGCGCCGTCTCACGGCCAACCGGCTTCGTCATTGGCCACGGTACTTATGCGACCGGCAACCCGGTCGTCAAGGATCACGTCATGCCGTAGAAGACTGCGTCCGTGGGCAGCACGACGGATGTGGATGTGGCCTTGTAGAAGGCGCCCGCGACGATGCCCCAGTTTTGCGAGCTGCCACTCAGTATGGCCGTCGCTGTCTCGGAGCCGGCTCCTGCGATCATGTACTCCAGACAGTCCTCGAAGCTGCTCGTGATCTCGATGAGCGTGTAGCCTGGGCCTTGCGACGTCGCGGAGTTGCTGTTGATCGTGGCCGCGATGATGATCTCGTTCGCGTAGCTCAGGTTGAACGACGGCGTCGTCGCGTTCGCCGTGGACGACTGTGCCGCTCCGAAAGCGCCGTTGTCATAAGTGTCGCATCCGTTCAGCTCGAACGCGTAGATCGCGATGTACGCCGAGGATGATGTGAACGAGACAGAGATGGTCACGTTGCCGCCCGCGATGTTGGGCGCGTAGTACATCTCCATGTTGGTGACGCCGTCGTCGCCGCTCGCGTTGGGGCACGGATGGTAGGTGTTCACGCCGTCGGTGGGCGTCTGAAAGCCGGGAGGATCTGGGCTTCCCTGGTTGGCCACGATGACCACGATCAGGTTGCCGGCTGTCGTGCCGTTCAACGCCACCGTTTGCGGCGACGACGAACCGTAGTTCGCCTCGTTGTCGTTGTGCTGAACGACCGACGGCATGTCAGTAGACGATCACGAGCAGGCCGTCGCTGCCCGGACCGCCCGCAGCTCCGGATCCGCCGGTACCACCTGTCGATCCAGCGCCTGCACCGCCTCCTCCGCCTCCGCCTCCTCCGCCACCGCCACCGCCACGACCGCCGTAACCTGTCGCGCCCGTGGTGCCGTCTGCGCCACGCTGACCGACGCCCGAGGTCACGCCGGTTCCGCCGTGACCACCCGCGCCACCCGCGCCGCCGGAGCCAGTTGTCGCGCCGCCAGGGCCGTACTCGTCGCCGGGGCCAGCATTGCCTCCGCCTCCGCCTCCTCCACCGCCGCCCGCAGTCGAGCCGACGCCACCAGTGCCGCCTGCCGATGCCGTGTTGATGTTCGCGTTGAGGACCACGGCCATCCACACGGGATTCGTCGCCGCACCGCCGATGCCCGTAGAACCTGTTGCCGCGCCGGAGGCCGCTGTCCCGCCTCGGCCGCCGGGACTTCCCCACGAACCGGCGCCGGTCTGCAGCCCAGAGAAGGCCTGCGGATAGTCCTGGCCCGCGCTACCGCCGGTGCCGACTCCTGTCGACGTTCCTCCTGCGCCAGGCAGTCCGCCGTATCCGCCGAACGCGCTGTTGCCGGTTCCCCAGATCGCGAGCGGACCTGGGCTAGCCGTTCCCGCTGTGCTTCCGAGGATCGTCGGACCGCCGCTCGCGCCGGTCGCACCAGCGTGACCCTGCGTGCTGGCGACACCTGAGCTTGCACCCGTGCTGCCGACGCCTCCGGAGCCACCTACGCCGCCAGCGCCGCCAGCGCCGACAGTGATCCCGTACGTCGTCTGCGCGATGAGATTGATCTGGATGTCCCAGGAGACTGCGCCGCCGCCCGCGCCGCCGCCGCCGCCGCCGTAACCAGGGACCGACGTCGTGCCGCCCGTGCTGCCGCCGCCGCCGCGCCCGCCGCCTCCGCCGCCTCCGCCTCCGGCTCCTGGGCGACCCCAGACGGTCACCGGGATCGTGGCGCCTGTCGGACCCGCCGGAGTGAACTGCGTGTAGCCGGCGGTCGTGAACAAGAAGATCGTCAGGCCGTTCGCGGGACCCGTCGGACCCGTGGGACCTGTCGGACCTGTCGGGCCACCCGCTGGTCCCGTGGGCCCCGTGGGCCCGGTGGGACCTGTCGCGCCTGAGCCAGTGGGTCCCGTCGGTCCGCTCGGGCCACTCACTCCCGCTGGCGACACACCGCTCGTGGCGCCGATGGTCACGCCAGTGGCCGCGGTGTCGGCGACGTCGAGGATCAGTCGAGCGCCCGTCGTGCCCGTCGTCGTCGCGACGTGGTAGTAGCCGCCTGAAGTTCCTCCGGCCGTCGGACCGCCGACGAAGACTTCCTGGCCGATGACCATCCAGCCATTGGCCGCGACGGCGACGTCGACCGAGCCTCCTACGGCAGGCTGCGTGAAGCCTGCTGTCGTCGTGGTGTACGCGTTGGCTCCCGTTGGACCCGTCGGTCCCGTAGGACCTGTCGGTCCCGCGCCCGGCCCGGGACCGCCCGATGACGTGAACCCGATGCCGTACGTCGCGTAGTAGTTCGTCTGATCCCAGAACAGCGAGACGATGTCCGTCGCGCTGCCGCCCGTGGACAGCGTTGGAGCCTGACCGCCAACCCACTGCACCGTCGACGGCCACGCCACAGTTCCGCCACCGGTCGGGCCCTGATTCACTTCGAGAAGCAGGCTCGCGACACCGGTCGGCCCCGTCATGGTGACGGTGCAGCCAGTCACCGATGTCAGGTTGAGCGCTTGCCTGGCGCCTTGCGTCCAGTCGATGTTCGTGCCCGTCCCGCCCGTGTTGGGGATGACGGAGTTGAAGTCGAGCGTCTTCAGGCCGGTGATGTTGAAGTTGTTCGCAGCGAGATCAGCTGGCAGCGGGTTGTCCATCGGGACGACCGCGCTCGTCGCGCCGATGGTGACGCCGGCCGCTGCGTTCGCGGCCGCCCCCAGGTTGGTGAGCCACGCGCCGGTGACTCCGGTGGTCGACGCCACGGACATGAAGCCCGCGGCGGTCGCCCCTGCAGTCGGACCGGTCACGTAGACGACCTGACCAGCGGTGAGACCTGTCGCTGTGGAGAGCGGAACCTGCACGGTCCCGCCCGACGCGGGCATTGTGAAGCCGGCACCTGTCGTGACGAGACCACCTGCGCCACCACCCGCGGGCCCGGTCGGTCCCGTAGGTCCTGTCTGGCCTGTCGAGCCTGTCGGACCAGTGGGTCCCGTGGCTCCAGTCGGACCTGTTGCGCCGGTTGCGCCGGAAGCGCCGCTCACTCCAGCCGGAGTCACGCCGCTCGTCGCGCCGATCGTTGCTCCAGTGCCCGCTCCGAGCGCGAGGCCACCGATCGTGTCGAGAATCAGTCTGGCGCCGGTTGTCCCGGTCGTCGTCGCCACGTGGTAGTAGCCGCCGAGCGTGGCGCCGGCCGTTGGGCCGCCGATGAAGATCTCTTGACCGATGACCATCCATCGGTTGTCGGCAACAGGTACGTCGACACTCCCACCTACGGCCGGCTGCGTGTAGCCCACCGTCGTCGTCGTGTACGCATTGCCGCCGCTGGCTCCCGTGGGGCCTGTCGGTCCGGTCGGGCCGAGTGGCCCAGTGGGACCGGTGGGGCCCGTAGGACCAGTCGGACCTGTCGGGCCCGTTGGTCCGGTCGGCCCCGTGGCTCCCGCAGCACCGGTTGCTCCTGAAGCGCCGCTGACTCCCGATGGCGTCACGCCGCTCGTCGCACCGATCGTCGCGCCTGTCGCTGCACCGAGCGCCAGACCGCCGATCGTGTCGAGCACCGCTCTGATGCCTGTCGTGCCCGTGGTGCTGACGACGTGGTAGTAGCCGCCGAGCGTTCCGCCTGCCGTGGGGCCACCAACGAAGATCTCTTCGCCGACCACCGCCCAGCCGTTGTCGATGACCGGGATGTCGACCGAACCTCCGATTGCTGGCTGCGTGTACCCAGCGCTCGTCGTCGTGTACGCGTTCGCTCCAGTTGGACCCGTGGCTCCAGTGGGTCCTGTCGGGCCTGTGGGCCCAGTCGGCCCCGTAGGACCTGTCGGACCAGTGGGTCCGGTTGCTCCCGTTGCGCCCGTCGCTCCGGTCGCGCCGCTTGCTCCAGAGACGCCAGCAGGCGACACGCCGCTCGTCGCACCGATGGTGGCGCCCGTGCCGGCACCAAGAGCAGCGCCGCCGATCGTGTCGAGGATGAGCTTTGCGCCGGTCGTTCCGGTGACTGCACCGACGTGGTAGTAGCCGCCAAGGGTGCCGCCGGCCGTCGGACCTCCGACGTAAACCTCCTGACCGATGACCATCCATCGGTTGTCGGCGACGGGGACATCAACACTGCCACCCACGGCCGGCTGGGTGTAGCCAGCGGTCGTGGTTGTATATGCGTTGCCGCCGCTGGCGCCAGTAGGACCCGTCGGTCCGGTCGGACCAGTGGGGCCCGTGGGCCCAGTGGGACCGGTGGGTCCCGTTGGCCCTGTCGGCCCCGTCGCACCCGTTGCGCCGGTAGCACCCGTCGCACCAGAGGCGCCGCTCACGCCAGCCGGTGACACGCCGCTTGTGGCGCCGATGGTCACGCCCGTCGCTGCCGTATCTGCGACGTCGAGGATCAGGCGCGCGCCCGTCGTGCCGGTCGTTGTCGCGACGTGGTAGTAGCCACCGGATGTCCCGCCCGCGGTGGGACCTCCAACGAAGACTTCTTGGCCGACAACCATCCAGCGGTTGTCAGCGACGGGCACGTCGACACTTCCGCCGACCGCAGGTTGCGTAAACCCAGCCGTCGTCGTGGTGTACGCATTGCCGCCGCTGGCTCCAGTAGGACCTGTCGGACCAGTGGGACCTGTCGGGCCTGTGGGGCCCGTCGGCCCGGTGGGTCCTGTCGGACCAGTTGCTCCCGTCGCTCCGTCAGGACCGGTCGGTCCGGTTGCTCCTGTTGCTCCCGTCGCGCCGCTTGCTCCGCTTACGCCTGCGGGAGAGATTTCTGCCGGCGAAGACACGGTGGCGCCTGTCGCTGCGTACGTGCTTCCTCCGACGTCAAGCACGAGTCGCATGCCCGTCGTGCCGGTCGTCGTCGCGACGTGGTAGTAACCGCCGATCGTTCCGCCAGACGTTGCTCCTGGACCGACGTAGACCTCTTGCCCGATCGCCGCCCACGCGTTGTTCGCGACAGCGACGTCGACGCTGCCGCCGATTGCTGGTTGTGTGAACCCGCTCGTTGTTAGCGTGTACGCGTTGAGCCCCGAGGCTCCGGTCGGTCCCGTAGGGCCAGTGGGACCCGTGGGCCCGGTCGGTCCAGTCGGTCCCGTTGCGCCCGTCGGTCCCGTGACTCCAGTCGGACCCGCAGGACCAGTCGGACCCGTTGCGCCGGTCGCACCCGTGGGCCCAGTCGGTCCTGTCGCGCCAGTGGCTCCAGAGGCGCCACTTACTCCAGCCGGCGAGACGCCACTCGTCGCGCCAACCGTCACGCCCGTCGCTGCGGTGTCAGCGACATCGAGGATCAGGCGCGCACCGGTCGTGCCCGTAAGGCTGCCGACGTTGTAGTAGCCGCCCGAGGTCCCTCCTGCGGTCGGACCGCCGACAAATACTTCTTGACCGATGACCATCCACCGGTTGTCAGCGACGGGCACGTCGACGCTGCCCCCCACGGCGGGCTGAGTGAAGCCTGCCGTCGTGGTTGTGTAAGCGTTGCCGCCGGTGGGTCCCGTGGGGCCTGTCGGTCCGGTCGGACCCGCGTTGCCGGTGGGTCCGGTCGGTCCCTGGCTCCCTGTCGGACCAGTCGGACCGGTAGGTCCCGCGCCGCCCGCTGGGCCAGTGGGTCCCGTCGGTCCTGTGGCGCCCGCGCCGCCTGCAGGACCCGTCGGTCCAGTCGGCCCCGTAGGGCCGCTGCCGGTCGCTCCTGTGGCTCCCTGCGGGCCTGTGGGGCCTGTTGGGCCCGTGGGGCCAGTAGGACCGGCCGGACCCGTGCCGCCAGGTCCAGTCGCTCCAGTCGCGCCCTGCACGCCGGCCGGCGAGACCGTCTCGGGGTTCGGAACCGTGGTGCCCGGCGCGACGTTGCCGAGCGTGCCGTCGTTGTACAGCCAGATCCCGGTCGGGCCCGTGGTGGCCAGCGCCTGGTAGTAGCCCGCCTGGCTGACGTAGACCTCTTGACCGTCGGCGACCCACGTCGCTTCGTCGACCGCGACGAGCACGGTGCCGCCGATCGCGGGCTGCACGTAGTCAGCGTTCGTGGTCGTGAACGCATTGAGACCGCTCGCGCCGGTCGCACCCGTCGGCCCTGCAGGACCGGTCGGTCCCGTGGGTCCTGTCGGTCCCGTGTGACCCGTGGGGCCGCCCGCGGGGCCGGTGGGGCCTACAGGTCCGGTCGGACCCGTCGGTCCGACGCCGATGAGCAGATCTGCCATGGCTTACGGCGTCCCCGCGCTGCGGCGTCCAGGCGTGCCGATGCCAGGAAGAACAGGTCCGCCCTGATCGTCGAGCAGCTGCCACGTGGTGAGCGGCGTCACGCCGTCGTCGTCGTACAGAACGAGCGTGCCCGGGTTGCCCGGAGCTTCCCAGAGACGGTTCTTCGCGACCTTCCGGAGGTAATTGATCTCCTGGTACTGGTTGGTGATGAGCAGCAGATCCGCGCCGTCCGCGACGAAGCCCGTCATCGGGTCGACGGCGTGGTACTCGGCGTTGAGCGCCTGCCCCGCGATGAGTGCGAGCGTCGCGACGTCGAGCAGCTGCTGGTAGTGACCGCGCTCGATGTCGGTCATCGGCTGGTACTTCGTTGCCCAGCCGGCCTGCTTGAACGTCATCGAGATCCAGTCGAGGTAGTAGGGCGGCGAGCTGGAGTCGATGAGACGGATCGCCACGGTCACAGTGGCGCCCTGCACCCCGCCCACGTTCAACAAGTTGAACGTCATCTCCAGCGGAGCTGCGGTCGAGTTGGTCTCGACGAAGTATGCGTCGCCCACGTCGAGGCGAGCTTACTACGAGCGGCCTGGCAGACGCTACGTGTAGCGAGCTGGCTCGCTCAGAGATTTTTCTTGCCGAGATCAGAAGCCGCAGCGCTCGGATCGAACAGCTCGCTCAGATCGAACAGTTTCGCCTTCGGATCGGCCTTACGTAGCTCGGGGAAGTGCTCCGCGAGCTTGTCGACGGTCTTGATCGCCCTCGTGATCGCGTGCTCGATGTCCGCGTCGGTCAGGTAGTTCTGCGCGAACGCTGCGACGAGCGTCACGACCGCCTCGCGCCGCACGTGAGCGGAGTCGATGGCCGACTTGGTGAAGCCCTCGCCTAGCCCACGCATCAAGCCACCGATGGCGGCGAGGCCACTGCCCTTCGGCAGCAGCTCCTTGACCTCCTTGGCGTCGACTTCGCGCGGTTTGCGGAGCGGATCGACCTGCTCGATGTCTCGGTCGACCAGGACGCCACGCGACGCAATCTCCTCGTTCGACAGCGTCGTCGGATCGAACTCGGTCTCGAACTGCAGCGTGGTGATCCACTTGTTCATGATCGCGGCTCCTGCTCGTGCAGCACAGCCTCGCCGAGTACGCCGGGTAGGCTTCCAGCTGGTATCACGACCGACGACGATGCCGGCGGCGCCTTGCCAGCCGCCTTCGCAGCCCTCTCGGCGCGCTTGGCGAGCTTACGCAGCTGCGCACCATGGAACGGGCACTCGATCCCGGGGCACGCCTCGCTGTCGCGATCGTGGCGCGAGACGTTCGTGCCTTCCGCCGACTCTTCGAAGCACTGAGCGCAGAGCGGACGCCACGAGTAGTCGCCGCGACGACTCCTCGCGAGCTGCTCGCTCGGCGGAACGAGGCGCGCGTTGCAGTCGCCGCACCTGTACGGCGCGTGCGTCGGCAACTTGTCGTCGTGCGTGGTGTAGCCCGCGCCGCACTTGCTGCAGACGACGTGGCCTTTCCACTCGTTCTTGCCGTGCTTGGCGCACAGCACGGTGTTCACGGTGCCAGGAGTACGCTCGAACATCGCCGCAGCTACGAGCGAGAGCCGATCTTGCGCTGAACTTCCAGGATCTCGTCCATGCGCTCCGAGATGCTGCGAGCGTTGAAGCGCTTGCACCGCTCGGCGAGCAGCTTGTCGGCGCCTTCGCCGACCATGCTGACGACCTCCGTCGGCAGATCGCTCGACTTCGGTCCCTCGACGCACCGCATGAGCATCAGCGCGTACTGATCCCACGCCTTCGCCTCGTCCTTGACCATCTCGATGGCTGCCAGCAGCGGGCCGCCCTCGCGAATCATCGCGCGAGCGTCCTCCTCGCGGCCGCTGACCTTCGAGTTGATTTCCCGCAGCGTCTTCTGCAGGAACTCCTCGCGTTCGACCGGCGTTTGCTGCTTCGGCGCTTCGTCGACGCTCTCGTGATCGTCGTGCTCGTGTTCCACAGCTCACTCCTCTTCCTCGTCGTTGCGCTGCTCGTTCTGTCCTCGGCTCGGAGAGATCGCCTGCGCGAAGGCCTCGAAGCCCTGCTCGATCTCCGACGCGCTCTTGCGGAGCTTGTCCAGGATCTGACCGCTGTCCTTGGCGACGCTGGCCACCGCCTTGCTCGCGGCACGCGCGCCGATCTGGCCCAGGCCGATGAACACGTCGCGCAGCATCGGGTGCATCTTCGACTGCTGCTGCGGTTGCGAACGACGACGAGTGGCCATGGCCTAGCTCCTGTTCTCCATGTAGCGATCGAACTTCGCCAAGGCGTTCTCGTAGGCCCGAACCGGGCACATGTCGCGCGCCTGCGCCGCGATCGTGCTCATGGCGCGCAGCAGGCAGTAGTGACGGCACATGCACTTGGCGTCGTGGTTCGGCTCGTAGCTCGCGAACATCACCTTGGCCGCCGGCAGTCCCGCGAGGACCTCCCGCTCGACCTGCGCAGCGTCGCTGCGGTACTGGAACGGCGGCACGCTCACCTCGAAGGCCCGGATGCTGCCGACGATGTCGTCGCCGACGCGCTGCCACGCGAGGTCGTCGGGGCTCGGCGCGGCTTTGGCCGCCTTCGGCGAGGGCTTCTTCGGCGCAGCATCGCCGTCACGCCGAGACGTTCGACGCGGACGCTTGGTTCTGGGGGCGGCGGGCTCGCTCATGGCTCGCTCGCGCCATCGTGTGTCGCCAGCTTCATCAGCGCAAGACGCTTACGCTGCGCCGCAAGCAAGCGCAAGTGCGTTCAGGCGGCGCGCTTCAGACCGCGGCGAGCCGCGCGCGACGACCAGTGGTGCTTGCCGGCCTTCGCCAGCATCCCGCGACGGCTTCCCTCGCTGGTGACGGCCGTGACCTGGGTCTCGTTGCCGCCCGAGTCGCGCTTGATCTGGTAGCCGCCGGTCGCCGTCTGGAAGGGCATGCTCGGCGTCCCCTGCACGGTCGCGGGCGACGCGCCTCCGGCCGCGAGGAACGACATCGGGCCGGTCGCGTTGGGCTCGAAGAACGCCGGCAGCAGGAAGTCCGACACCATGATCGGCGGCTGACCGTCCCCGAGGTCCACGCCGTAGCTGTTGCTCTCGACCGCATCGCACAGCTCGCGCGCCCACTCGGCGCCCGACTCGTCGTCACACCAGATGTTGCAGGCGACGTCGCCCTGGGTCTCGCACATCTCGTGCGAGATCGCCGTCGAGACGTCGTCGAGGGTGTCGCACGTCGAGAGCGCGAGGAACGCCACCGGCACTGCGACGCCGTTGACGTCGTGGTAGGCGATGGCACCCGGCTCGCCCGGTAGCGCGTCGACCAGCGCGAAGACCATCTCGCCCGGCTGCACGTCGCTCTTGCCCGATCCGGCGCGCACGCCGATGACCGGTGACTGCCCCCATACCGTCGCGACGTCGCGCGACAGCTGCGTGGTCGCGGCCTGGGCGCAGCGCGCGAGCCACTCGGGCGTGACCTTCTCGGTCAGCGGTGACGCCGACGTGCCTTCGTTGATGAGAACGCAGCAGATCGCGGGAGCGGAGGGAGCAGTCATGCCTGCCATGTTACAGCGAGCTGGCTGGCAATACCAGGATCAGGACCTGTCGACGACGAAAGGCCTCGCCGGACTGCTCCGACGAGGCCTTCGTCAGGAAGTGCCCGACGTCTACGACTTCAGCATGTACGTCGTGGCGCGCTTCTGCCCCTGCGTGCGGACCTTCTTCGATGCGACGAGT
>Ga0335082_10003708_pt1 | contig 16620 bp, 16 predicted proteins | sample Lox_Sample_41_FD_206718 | JGI IMG/M metagenome (GOLD analysis project Ga0335082, IMG submission 206718) | Soil microbial communities from Loxahatchee National Wildlife Refuge, Florida, United States - Lox_Sample_4.1 | ecosystem: Environmental > Terrestrial > Soil > Wetlands | place: USA...
CACGCGTTCAGCGCCGACGACCTGCCGCGTGACTTCACGCCATATGACGAAGCCGAGATCGCGCGCGTCCGTCGTCCCCCACTCATTGACGTGACCGGGGTGCGCCGCCGCTTGGTCGACCAGATCAGAGCGCTAGGCGCATGCGCGTCCTCCGATTATACGAGCGACACGCTGGCGCGCGGTGCGCGATAGTGCAATAGACGACGAGACTCCTCGTGGGGGGACGCGCCTATCGTGGGCCGTCCAGGCGCCGCGTTCGCGGGTGCGACTCGAGGAGCGATGGTCATCGACGAAGGGAGGAGGATCATGAAGAGAGGTATCAGTGTTCTGTTGTTGGTAGGGCTCGTGTGCGGCGTGAGCGCCTGCAGCCTCTTCGAGAAGGAGAAGGCGAGCGGACCGCTCCCGAGCGGCACGATCGCGGAGAATCTGGTGACGGCGACGGCGACGGTCCAGAAGATCGACTTGAGCACGCGCAAGGTCGTGCTCAAGGGACCGGAAGGCAACCTCGTCACCCTCCATGTCGACGAGCGGGTGAAGAACCTACCGCAAGTACGCGTGGGCGACTTGGTCAATGTGTCGTACTACGAGTCGCTGGCGTACCAGGTGGCGCGGCCGGGTGAGGCGGCGCCGGGCGTGACGGCGGCGCAGCAGGTTGCCACCGCCAAGCCGGGTGAACGACCGGCCGGCGTCGGCGCGACGGCCGTGACCATTACCACGACGATCACCGGCATCGACAAGAGCAAGGGCACCGTGACATTGACCAACGCGGACGGCGACAGCGTCACGATCAAGGCGCGCGATCCCAACAATCTCAACAAGGTCCAGGTGGGTGACCTGGTTCAGATCACCTACAGCGAAGCGTTGGCGGTCTCCGTCGAGCCCGCGGCGAAGAAATAACGCGATTCATCCCGGCGAGCGAGTAGGCTCGCTCGCCGGGATCAGCGGTGCATCTTCACGCCGATCCGTGTGCAGTATCGTCTGATCGGACAGGCGCTGTCGCATCGCGGCGACACCGGCTTGCAGATCGTCTGCCCGAAGGCGACGAGGAGATCGTTGTATTCGCGCCAGTAGCGCTTCGGCAGCTTCTTGCGCAGCGCCATCTCGGTCTCGTGCGGGGTCTTGGTGCGCACGTAGCCCCAGCGGTTGGAGATACGGTGGACGTGAGTATCGACGCAGATGCCGGGTTTCGTAAAGCCTTGCGTCAGGACCAGGTTGGCGGTCTTGCGGCCGACGCCCTTGAGCGCCAGGAGATCATCGAGCGAGTCGGGAACTCGGCCGTGGTGCTTCTCGATGAGCGCGCGGGAAATGTCGATGAGCGTCCGCGCCTTGGTGCGGTAGAAGCCGACCGGATAGATCGCCCGCTCGATCTCCTCGCGCCCGAGCCGAGCCATCTGCTGCGGCGTGTCGGCGAGCGCGAACAAGCGCTGGGATGCCGGGCCGGTGGTGGCGTCCTGAGTGCGCAAGCTGAGCAGGCACGAGACCAACACCCGGAACGGGTCGCGGGTTTGCAGCGCAATGAACGTCACCACCGGGGCCGTGCCCTTGCGGTACTCGCGCCGCAACGCCCGCAAGACGGCCGGGAGGGGAAACGTTTTCTTTGCTGCCATCGCGTTCACCCGAAGGCGGGAGGCGGGAGGCGCCTCCAGCAACTAGAATCGAAAGAAATTTACAGGGATTGAACGGATGCGGACTGATTCAACGGAATGGCAGAGGGAGGCAGGCCGCTGCGATCCGTTGCATCCGTCCTATCCGCTTAATCCGTGGTAAGTTTTGCGCGATAGGCAGCCACCTCAAGGCTCACGTCCGACCTGCTCGAAGATCCTTCGTGACACCACGACGCGCTGGATCTGCCCGGTGCCTTCGAAGATGTCGAACACCTTCACGTCGCGGAAGAGCTTTTCGACGAAATGTTCGTGCCGCAGCCCATCGGCGCCGAGCAGCTCGACGGCGTCGGAGCAGACGCGGGTCGCGATCGTGCCGGCATACGCCTTGGCCATCGACGCCTCTTTGGAGTTCGGCCGCCCGAGATCCGCCAGCCATGCCGCCTTCCAGGCGAGCAGCCGTCCCGCGCGCACGGCGCGCTCCATGCGTGCCAGGCGATCCCGGGCCAGAACGGCAGCCGGGCTCTGGCTCTTGCCGTACTTCTCTCGGAACCAGTCGCGCGCGATCTCGTGGGCGGCGCGGGCGATACCGATGGCGAGGATGGCAACCAGCGGACGGGTGGTATCGAAGAACTGCATGGCGATCTTGAAACCCGCGGAGCCCTTGGACTCGTAGTACGCTTCTCCCCCAAGCAGGTGATCGCGGTGGACGCGGCAGTCCTCGAAGACGAGCTCCGCGGTCTCCTGGGCATGGAGTCCCATCTTCTTCTCGATGCGTCCGACGCGGAAGCCGGGCGTGCCCTTCTCGACGACGAAGGCGCGGTGGCCGCCGCGGCCGAGGCTCTTGTCGACGGTCGCGAAAACGACGACCCACACGGCCCGTGCGCCGTTGGTGATGAAGCACTTGGTCCCGTTCAGGACGTAGTGGTCGCCGTCCTTGACGGCGGTGGTGGCGATGTTGGCGACGTCCGACCCCGCGCCCGGCTCCGAGAGGCCGTACGCGCCGTAGCGCAGCTCGGAGGAGTCCTTGAAGATCGCGAAGAACCGTTCCTTCTGCTCCGGCGTTCCGGTTGCCGCCACTGGCGGAGCACCCAGCCCCGGTCCGGGGATGTTGGTCAGCACGGCCGGGTCGCCCCAGGCGAGCTCTTCGGCGCCCAGGACCGCCGTGCGGTTCGTCTGCCGCTCCGCGCGCGAGCCCCCATCCCTTTCCCCACCGCCGATGATGCCGTCGCGGCCGCCGCTCATCAGCTGCAGCTCGCGCAGGAACGTCTCCGGGTAGGCACCGGTTCGATCGGCTTCGAGCGCAAGCGGCCGAGTCCGATTGGCCGCGAACCAGTGCGCCATCTCCTGGAGGTTGCGCTGCGCCGGGGTGAGATCGAAATCGATCACTCGCCACTTATGTGCATGCCCTGATCGGGTAGGCAAGTCGTTGCGGTCGACAGTCGACAGTCCACAGTCGACAGTCAAAGCGGGCGAGCCTGAGCGAAGCTGTCGACTCTCAACTGTCGACTGATCTTGACCCCCAACGCTGGCTTCCATAAGATCATCCGGTGTCATTGAGCATCTCGTTTCCCTCCGTCGAGTTCTTTCGTGCCCTGCAAGACCGCATGCGACAGGAGGCGGAGCGTTTTCGGCGCCTCGGCTACTTCGACACCACGTTCGGCGTCGAGGTGATGGGCGAGCGCCCGCGCCGATTCGTGCTCACCTTCGAGGTCTTCGAATGCACCGCCGTGCGCGAGGTCGACACGTTCGAGGGCCAGCCGGTCGATTTCATCCTCTCCGGTCCGCTGGCGCCGTGGCGGGAGATGCTGGCCAACATCCAGGCGCACGGGCGTGCCGACGTCGCGCATAGCATCAATACGCTCACGCACTTCGGGGAATCGCTGCGCGTGATCTACGACGACCCGGACGGCCACGACAAGCTCTATCGGTTCGCGGAGAGCGTGCAGGAGTTCTTCGACCTGTCGGCGGGGGTCGCCATCGACGGCGCACGGGCTGGCGCGGCCGCGACGACCTGAAACGAGCGGGCGATGGCAGAGGAGGCGAGATGAGCTATCTGAGCACGACCGACTTCTTCGACGACAAGGACTTCGTCGATCGGTACGCGTACACGATGCGCACCGGCGAGCTGGACCTGTCGTGGATGAATGCCGCGACCGAGCCGGTCGCCTGTGAGCCGCAGAATCAGCGCCGCGGTCTGACGTTTCGCGATTGCGACGTGGGTGCGTACGGCTTCACCGAGATGCCCGAGCTGATTCGGTCGAATCGCAGCTTCGCTCCCCGCGGGGCGGAGATCCCGCCAGGGGTCCCCGACCTGCAAGCGGAGGTGAGCCGCAAGAGCGAGGTCTGGGCGTACAACATCGAGGGTTACTACGAAGAGGCGATGAGCCGGCAGTGGAATGCCACCACCGACATCCCCTGGGCCGATCTGAGCAAGTACGAGCTGTCCGAGGCGGTCGGCAAGGCGTACGCTCAGCTGCTCACGTTCCTGACCGAAGTGGAGATGATCGCCACCGACGTCCCGGCGAAATGGATGGGGCGCTTGAACGCCGACTTCTTCGAGGTGAAGAACTTCATCGCCACCCAGGCCATGGACGAGGCCCGGCACGCGGAGGTCTTCCGCAAGCGCGCCCTAGCGACGGGCTGGGGACTCATGAAGGCCAGTTGGGCGAACGAGCACAACTTGAAGTTCCTGCGCGACGCCGACAGCTTCGCCGAGGCATCGCTGACGCTCCATCTCCAGGCCGAGGGAATGGTACTCACCCTGTTCCGCTTCAGCGAGTTCATCAGCCCGACCGACGTCGACAAGAAGATGTTCCGCTTGGTGATGCAGGACGAGGCCCGTCACGTCGGCTACGGGATGCAGCACCTCAAGTGGGTCCTCGACCATTTTCCGGAGAAGCGCGAGATCATCCACCGCCATCTCGACGAGGCGGAAAACTTCGTCTTCGGCGGCGGATACGCGACCGAAGTCTTCGAGCCGTTCATCATTCTCGCCGGGGGCGGCTTGAAGAAGGAGCAGATCGAAAAGGGCGTCAAGATCACCGCGCAGTTCAATCTGAAGCAGACCGATGAGTACTTCGAGCGCCTCGACAAGTGCGGTCTGCCGGAGCGTCGCGAGCGTAGCAAGCTCGCCTTGGCCGTCGAGATGGCGAAGGCGGCGATCGCGGCAGCATGAGGGAGTCGAGAGTCATGAGTCGAGAGTCGAGAGCCAAGCGACCCGTGCGCCGGTGGTCGTGCCTCTCAACTCTGAACTCTCGACTCTCGACTCTCGACTCTTGACTCTCGACCCCCTTTTTATGGCCTACTTCGGCGAAAAGAACTTTTTCGAGGACGAGGAGCTGATCAAGCTCCAGGAGCGCGTCTTCTCGGGCGACCTGACGTTGTCGTGGTGGGACGCGAAGACCGAGCACGTCCGCTGCGCCCCGCACGACCCGCGCCGCGGCTTCACCTACGATGACTGCAACGTCGGTTCCTACGGCTACACCGGGTTGCCGGAGTTCGTGCGCAAGAACTACAGCATGGCGGCGCGCGGGTCCGAGCTGGTGCCGGACCTTCCCGATCTCGGCTACGCGATCAACCGCAAGAGCGACGTCTGGTCGGACAACGTGGCGGCTCTGTACGAGGAGGCGAAGACGCGTCGCTGGGTCCCGGCCCTCGACATTCCGTGGGCCGAGCTGAAGCGGGCGCCGCTGGCCGACGACCTGGAGACGGCCATGAGCCAGCTCTGCACCACGCTCGAAGAGATCGCGCTGGTGCTCATGGAGGTGCCGTCGCGCTGGGTCTTCTACATCAACCAGGAGTTCCTCGAGCTGAAGAGCTACCTGTGTGCCCAAATGATCGACGAGGCGCGGCACGTGGAGGTGTTTCGCAAGCGCGCGCTCGCCGGCGGCAAGGGGCTCAAGCGGGCGAGCGCGAACGCCGAGCAGGCGCTCAAGGAGATCCTGTGCGCCGACACCTACGTCGAGTGCTCGCTGGCGGCCAACGTCATGCTCAACAGCCTCGTGCTCGCCGTCTTCCGCCACGTCGCGGCGGTCACGCGGTCGGTGGTCGATCAGCAGATCTGCCGCTTGGCGATGCAGGACACCGCGCGCGAGATCGCCTACGGGGTCGGACACATCCGCTATCACCTGACGCATCAGCCGCATCGGCAAGACTTCCTCCATGACTACCTCGATCGCAGCGAGCACCTGCTGTTCGGTATCGCCGGCAGTGCGGAGCTGCTGGAGCCGCTGATCGTTCTGTCGGGCGGCGGTGTCGAGCCAGCCGCGACGAGCGCCGGCGCGCGTCGCGTGCGGCGCCTTCTGGCTGTGGTGGGTGATGAGTATCTCGGCCGGTTGCGGGCGGCCGGTCTCGAGCGCAGGGAACGCAGCCGGCTCGTGTCGATGTTCGCGTCGCCGGCGCAGTGACGTCTCGACGGCCTCCCGGTTGTGATGCCGCGCGGTTGCGCGGCCGACTGGAAATCCGGCAGGATTGCCGCCGGGGGCAATTCGCTTCGGGGTGCGAGCAGTGCGTTTGGGTTTGATCGGGACCGGCAAGCACGGATCGCGCTATGCGCGGCACATCCGCGAGGATTTTCCCGACCTCGAGCTCGTTGCGATCGCGCGCGGGGACCCGGTCAAAGCCGACGCCACCGCCCGCCAGCTCGGGTGCCGTGCGTATCGCGACTTCCGCGAGCTCCTCGCGGCTGATGGCATCGATGCCGTCATCGTCGTCGTTCCGCCGACGTTGCACGTGGACATCGTGAGCGAGGCCGCCCGCCGCGGGCGGCCGGTGCTGCTCGAGAAGCCGGCGGCGGTCAGCGTGGCCGCGGGAAGCGCCCTGCTAGCCGTCGTGCGCCGCCACCCGATTCCGATCATGGTGGCGCAGACCCTGCGATTCAATGCGGTCGTCCGCACGCTGATGGCACATCGCTCGCTCGCCGGCGCGATCCACTCGCTGTGCGTCTCGCAGCGTTTCGAGCGCTCTCGGCTGGAGTGGCTCGATGATCCGAGCATCGCGGGCGGCGGCATGACGCTGCACACGGGTGTGCACAGCTTCGATCTCCTGCGCCTGCTCACCGGGATGGAGGCGGACGTGGTTTCCTGTCAGATGGCGCGGGTCAACACCCGGCGAACGGAGGATAGCTTCGCTGCGACCATCCAGCTTGGTGGTGGAGCGGTCCTGGCGACCGTGTCTGGATCACGGGCGACCGGCGGCCGAACCGGGCACGTCGAAGTCGCGGGCTGTGACGGAGTCCTGATTGGAAATCACGTCCTCAACCAGGCCCATCTGCTCGTCGGCAACGAAGTGCGGCCACTTCCGGTCGAGCCCCCACGGCCGACGGTGCGCGAGGTGATCCGCGAGTTCGTACAGGCCCTGCGCGCCGGACGCCCGATGCCGGTGCCGCTGGAGGAAGGGGTGCGCGCGGTGGCGATCGCGGACGCGTGCTACGCGTCGGCGCGCACGGGAACCGTGGCGAGGGTCGAGCGAATCGAGTGAGTGCGCTTCACCACATTGCGCAACCTTGCCCAGGGGGCGCCCCACTTCTATAGTTCACATCGTCATGGCGGCTCCCCTTTCCGCGGACGTGAGCGAGTTGCAGGAACTGTTGCGCGGCCAGACGGGCGCCGGTGAGCTGAGCGAGCCACTGGCCGACCACGCCCTCCGCTGCGTGGCCTGCGGCCACCGCTGCTACTTGCCGGAGGGCAAGGTGGGGATCTGCAAGGTGCGCTTCAACCACGAGGGCGAGCTGCGCGTCCCACGCGGCTATGTAGCCGCGCTCCAGTGTGACCCGATCGAGAAGAAGCCATTCTTTCACGTTCGCCCGGGGGCACTCGCGTTGAGCTTCGGGATGCTCGGCTGCGACTATCACTGCGCGTATTGCCAGAATTGGATCACGTCGCAGGCCGTGCGTGACCCAAGCGCGATCGCCCCGACCCGGCGCGTGAGCCCGGAGGAGCTCGTCGAGCTGGCGCTCGCCCACCGCGCGGAGATCATCGCCAGCACCTACAACGAACCGCTCATCACCAGCGAATGGGCCGTGGAGGTCTTCCGCGTCGCCAAGGCCTGCGGGCTGACGACCGCCTATGTCTCGAACGGCAACGCGACTCCCGAGGTACTCGATTACCTGCGTCCGTGGGTCGACCTCTACAAGGTCGATCTCAAGGGATTCGACGACCGCCGCTACCGCAAGCTCGGCGGGGTGCTGGACAACGTTCTGGCCACGATTCGCGGATTGGTGGAGCGTGGATTCTGGGTGGAGGTCGTCACCCTGGTGGTTCCGGGGTTCAACGACTCGGCCGATGAGCTGGCGCGCATCGCGGCCTTCCTCGCATCGGTGTCGCCGGACATTCCCTGGCACGTGACCGCATTTCATCCCGACTACAAGATGAACGACCACGGTCGTACGACCGTCGACGCGCTCCTGCGCGCGGTCGCGCTCGGTGAGGCGGCCGGGCTCCGGTACGTGTACGCCGGCAACATCCCCGGGCTCGTCGGCGAGCTGGAGAATACCCGTTGCCCGACATGTCGCCGTGTGGTGGTCGAGCGCGTCGGGTTCCGGGTGAATGCGGTGCGCGTCTCCGGCGGCCGCTGTCCGGACTGCGGTACGGTCATCGCCGGGATGTGGGGCGAATCTCCCCGCCGCGCGCCGTCGCTCGGCTACCCGGTGGTTCTCCGCTGATCCCCTTCGCGACCTGACGCCCAGGGGCGACAGCCTGTGGCCGCTGCCCCCGGGCGCGGGCCCGTCGACCCACCTCTCCCCTCTCTGCTGCGACCCACCCCGGAGGTGAACTGTTCCTTTTCTTGTCGACCGAACCCAATGACCAAACGGAGCCGGCGAAGGACGCGCTGGATACCATGCCGGCTGAGAAAGTCAACATTAAAGAAGTCCGCGTAGTCGGTCAGTTCATTTTGGGAGCCGGCTCTTGGCCGACCTGACGACGATCGAGCCCTCGATACGCCCGCTCCGCGGGCTACTCCGGCCGGACGGGTATTGGGTTTTCCGTCCACCCCGAGTAGCACCGACCCTGAGTAGCTCGCGGAGCGAGCGTATCGAAGGGGAGGTGCGTATCGAGGGGCTCGATCGGGGAGGCAGACGCGCGCTTTTGACTCTCGACTCTTGACTCTCGACTCTCGACTCTCGACTCTCGGCCCCGATGACCGGGATCCTCTACGTCGTGGCCACTCCCCTCGGGAATCTCGAGGACATTACCCTGCGTGCGCTGCGGATTCTGAAGGAAGTCGACCTGATCGCAGCGGAGGATACCCGACACAGCCGCAAGCTGCTGCTCCACTTCGGCGTTCGTACCCCCGTTACGAGCTATTATGACGAGGTCGAAGAGCGCCGGGCGCCCGCCCTGATCGATCGTCTGAAGAAGGGGCGGAGCATCGCGCTCATCTCCGATGCCGGAACTCCAGGCATCGCCGACCCGGGGTACCGGCTCATCGTCGGCGCGATCGCGGCGGGCATCCGCGTGGTTCCCGTCCCAGGCCCGTCGGTGGTGATGGCGGCGCTCAGTGCCGCCGGGCTACCGACGAACCGCTTTGTCTTCGAGGGCTTCGTTCCGGCGCGCACGGTTGCGCGCCGCGCGTTCTATGCCGCCCTGCGCCACGAGCCACGCACGGTGGTGTGCTTCGAGGCCGCCCGCCGGCTGCCTGACTCGCTCGCCGACCTCGGTGCCGAGCTCGGCGATCGCCCGGTGGTGGTCGCGCGCGAGGTCACGAAGGTGTTCGAGGAATTCCTCCGCGGGTCGGCGGCTGACCTCGCCGCACGACCTGGCCGGGAGCCCGTGCGCGGCGAGGTCACCCTCGTGATCGCCCCGGGCCCGCCAGCGGCCGCGGCCGAATCCGAAGAAGACGTGCGCGCCGCGGTGGTGCATCTGCGCCAACAGGGAGTGGCCCTCAAGGAGATCGCGCGGACGCTGGCGCGGGAACGCGGATGGGCCCGGCGCGAAGTGTACCGCATCGGTCTCGGTCTCGGGCGTGCATCCGACCCTGGGGTCACCGACGATGAGTGAGCGCAGGCGCCGAGGGCGCTCGCGTGCATCCGGGGTCATCAGTTCGAAAAGCACCGCGATGGTAAGTCTTTTGGACTTGGCCGCGGAGCCGTCTGAGTTCTTGATGGACAAATGGTCGCAGGGTCTGCTACCGACAATCTCTGATGGCACGGTCTCCTGCAATTCGCGCCCGACACGGTCGCCGGAGTGGCGAGTGGGTCGTCACGCTGCCCCCGGGGTGGGAGCTGCGGTTGCGTCGTGTGGTCAAGCAGCTGCTCGTCGAGAGGCTGCCCGATCCGCACGAGAAGGGCCTGACCCCGTTTCAACGGCAAGCGCGGATCGAGATCCGCCGCCGCCGGGTGCGGGACGCGATGTGTCAGTTCCTCGGGGACCTCATCACCGCCGATATCGTCAGCCGCGAAGTGGCTCTGGCGACTCGGGGGCACTACGGCTCGCGCCACGGCTCGCTGCGTGAGCAAGTGCAGGCCGTACTGCGCCAGGCGCTCAACGGCACGGACCGCTTGCAGCGCAATCGGTCGGGCGCGTAGCCTCTACGGGCGCCCTATCTGAACGCCCGCTCGCTCCACCAGGGGTAGAACGGCGGCAGATCGCGGCTCGGCTTCATGCCGAAGCGCGCTGGGCGCTTCTCCAGGAACGACGTCACGCCTTCCTGCGCATCGGCTGATTGACCCATCCAGAAGATGCATTTCGAGTCGATCCGATGCGCCTCCATCGGGTGGTCGGCACCGAGCATGCGCCACAGGAGTTGGCGCGTGAGCAGGACCGAGAGGGCAGAGGTGTTGTCGGCAATCTCGTGCGCCAGCTCGTATGCCGCGGGGAGCAGGGCTTCCGGCGCGACCACTCGGCTCACCAGCCCGCCGGCGAGGGCTTCGTCCGCGGGGAAAATGCGGCCCGTGTACGTCCACTCCGTCGCCCGGCTGATGCCGACGAGCCGCGGCAGAAACCAGCTGCTGCAGGCCTCGGGGACGATGCCCCGGCGTGCGAAGACGAACCCGAATCGTGCCGCCGTCGAGGCGATGCGGATGTCCATCGGCAGCTGCATCGTCACCCCGACTCCGACCGCTGGTCCGTTGACGGCGGCGATCACCGGTTTCTTGCTTTCGAAGATGCGCAGCGTGACCAGCCCGCCCCCGTCGCGATGCTCGTCGACCGCCGCCTGGCCGCGCGCTCCGCGGTAATCGAACGTCCCGCCGCCACTGCCGAGGTCCGCGCCGGCACAGAAGGCGCGCCCGGCTCCAGTCACGACGACGACGCGCACCTCGTCGTCGGCGTCGGCACGACCGAAGGCGTCGATCAGCTCGCTCCCCATCGTCGCGGTGAAGGCGTTCAGCCGGTCGGGGCGGTTGAGGGTGATGGTCAGCACGCGATCCGATACCTCGTAGAGGATCTGTTCGTAGCTCATGATTCCTTCTCCCTTCTCCGTTCCTGCACGACCTCGCCCACGCATCCGCTCACGTAGTCGACGTCGGCCTCGTTCATCTGCGGAAACATCGGCAAGGAAAGCACTTCCGCGGCGCAGCCCTCCGCCACTGGAAACGCCCCGCGCGGGTAGCCGAGCTGAGCGAAGCCTTCTTGCTGATGCAGGGCGAGCGGATAGTGCACCGCCGTACCGATGCCCAGGCGGGCGAGCGCGTCGCGCACGGCATCCCGATCGGCGACGCGGATGACGTACTGATGATAGACGGATTCGACCCCGGCGCGTTCCTCCGGGAGGCGTAGCGGCAGGCCCGCGAGTCGCTGGCGGTAGCGTGCGGCGACGCGGCGGCGGGCCGTGTTCCACCGATCCAGATGCGCCAGCTTGACGCGCAACACCGCCGCCTGGATCCCATCGAGCCGCGAGTTGCGACCGTTGGCGACGACGTGCCGGTACTTGCCGCACTCGCCGTGGCGGGCGAGGAGGCGGACGCGCTCGGCCAGATCCGCTCGATCGGTTGCCACTGCTCCCGCATCGCCCATCGCGCCGAGGTTTTTCGTCGGATAGAAGCTGAAGCAGGCGAGGTGGCCGACGCTGCCGACGCGCCGGCGCTCCCCGGCCACCGTGCACCAGGCTCCATGTGCCTGGGCGGCGTCCTCGATGACGGCCGCGCCGTGCCGTTCGGCCAACGGAAGCAGCCGGTCGAGATCGGCGGGATGACCGTAGAGATGAACGGGTATGACGGCCTTGATCGGCTGCGTGGCAAAGACGCGGGCCGCGGCGTCGGCGTCGAGGGTGAAGTCATCGGGACTGATGTCGGCGAGCACCGGCGTGGCCCCGACCCGGACGATCGCTTCCAGCGTACCGGCAAAGGTGAACGGCACCGTCAGCACGGAATCGCCGCCGCCGATGCCGACGGCCTGGAGGGCCAGCTCGAGCGCGTCAGTCCCGTTGGCGACGCCGACGACGTGGCGGACGCCGAGATACGCCGCCAGCTCGCGCTCGAAACCGGCGACGTCGGCTCCACCGATGTATGCGGAGCTGGCAATCACCCGCGCGATCGCGGCATCGAGCTCGGCTTTCAGCTCGCCGTACTGCTGGCTCAGGTCGACGACCGGCACCTCGGCCGAACGCTGCTCGGGGCCCGGCACGCCGCGTCACTTCCGCGCCGGATGATAGAGCACGATCATCGTGTACAGGATCGCCGGACGGTCGTTGCCGGCGACGTGCACCGCGATCTCGGTCGTGACCTGGGTGCCCTTGGGCTTCGCTTCGACGGCGACGAGGCGCGAGCGTGCGTGAATCTTGCTGCCGGCCGGCACCGGGCTGACGAAACGGAGCTTGTCGGCGCCGTAGTTGGTGGCGTTACCGAAGCCGACGATCGCATAGCTCGATCGCGGGCGTAGGGCCGGCAGCATGCTCAGCGTGAGAAATCCGTGGGCGATCGGGCCGCCGAAGGGGCTCTCCCGCTTGGCCCGCTCGACGTCCACGTGGATCCACTGGTGGTCGCCCGTCAAGTCGGCGAACTTGTTGATCATGTCCTGGGTGATTGCGGTTTCCGAACCCCATTCGCCGAACTCTTCGCTGATCTGGGCTTGCAGCCCCGGAATGTCGTCGAAGCGAATCTCCTTCATTTGGCCCTCCGCTGGATTGAATCTACCGGGCGCAGCGGCCCGATGCGGATCCCCTAGTACGAGCGATAACCCAAGTCCACCGCCTGTATAGGGCAGGCCGTCTGTCAGTCGTAGTCGGGACAGTAGCGGCGCATCTCGGCGTGCAGCTCCTCCAGCGAGAGCTGCCCGGGCGCATTCGGCGTGTGCAGGTAGCCGTAGGTGATGAGCGGCCGGAGGAGCGGAAAGAAGACGCGCGACATCGTGCCGTGGGGCCCGAGGGCGATGATGATCAACGGGACCGCCGGCCGTGAGCGCAGGACACCGAGGAGGCGGTCGACGTCGGCCATCGCGTGTGTGGCCACGGCGAGCTTGACGATGTCCGCGTTGGCGGCAGCGGCCTGATCGACGATGCCGGTGAGTGCACTGTCCGCCGGCGTGCGCTCGAAGTCGTGATGCGAAACGAGAACGAGCTTGCGATGCCGACGGCCCAGCGCGACGACCCGATCGCGGATGGCGGCGCCGAACTCGACGTCCAGCCCGTCGACTAGCGGGGCCACACGTTCGAATAGGCCGAGTCGGGTCGAATCGTCGAGCGCAACCCGTCCGCCTTCGTCCTTGGCACGCACGGTGGCGATGAGTGCGACGTCATGCGCGCGTGCCTGGTGGCAGACGGCGGCGACGTCGTCGGGGGTGCGCCGGGTGAAGCCATCGATGCGCAGCTCGAAGATGTGCGCCAGACCCTTTGCGATCTGTCCGTGTTCGTACACTTCGGTGTCCGACAGCGGCACGGCGATGCGCGGGATCCTTCCGAGCTCGAGGCGTCCGAGGGTGAGCACAGGCGTATTCTAGCCCCGATCCGAAAATCTTGCAGCCTCAGTCGCCTGTTGCTGGCAAGCGAGCCCCTCGATACGCGCTCTGCGAGCGCTACTCGGGGCGAACGGTTTTGATTTTCCGTCCTCCCCGAGTAGCACCGACCCTGAGTAGCTCGCGGAGCGAGCGTATCGAAGGGGAGGTGCGTATCGAGGGGCTTCGTCACCTGTCCATCGCCAGTCTCTCTGCGGCGGGGCTTCGCCTTGGCGATGCTTTCCGGTAAACAACGGGCGACGCCAATGCGAACGGCCGCCCGTCCCCAACCTACAGCCTACCGGAGCCCGCAATGCGCGAGCTGACCCGCATGTGGGGTAATACGCGCCTGGTCGTGCTGACGGCGATGAGCGCGTCCCTGTATGCGGCCATTCTGATTCCCTTCAAGGTCCTGCCCATCATTCCCGGCGTCACCGAGTTCCGTCCCGCCAACGCGGTGCCGGTGGTGTGCTCCTTCCTGTTCGGACCTGCCGGGGCATGGGGGGCGGCGATCGGCAACGTCATCGGCGATTTCTTCGGCGGCCTGGGGCCCGGCGACGCGTTCGGGTTCGTGGGCAACTTCCTGTACGGATGGGTGCCGTACAAGGCGTGGCGCGCGCTGACCGACGCCGATCCGCTCCCGGGCTCCGTCTCCGGATGGATCGCCTTCGTCGTCGTCGTCGCGACCGCGGCGGGAGCGTGCGCGCTGCCGATCGGTTGGGGGCTGAATCTCCTTGGGTTCGTTCCCTTCTCGGTGCTCGGCACCATCGTCTTCTTCAACAATTTCATCGTCGCCGTCACGCTCACGCCGCTGTTGCTGGCGGCCATATATCCACGGGTCAAGCGCGCGGGCCTACGCTACGAGGACATTGCCCCCGCGGACCTCCGGCGGCCGCGCGCCGTCCGCCGCCTGGGGCTCGTCCTGCTCGTGGCCGCCGTTCTTGCGGGAATCGTCTTCGGCAATCTCCTTTCCACCGGCCGGCTCGAGCTGCCGCCGCTGGCCACCGACCCACCCGGAACGCGTGCCGCAGTCGTCGGCGTCGGGCTCCTGCCCATCATCGTCTTGCTGTTCGTCGGTGCCTTTCTCCTCTGATCGCCGCCCGGTCGCGGCGGCCCCGTATACGCCGATGAGCGCCACCCCGCCCGTCCTGAGCTTGCGGAACGTATCGTTCACGTACCGCGACGCCGCGGCGCCGGCGCTGCGCGACGTGTCGTTCGAAGTGCGATCCGGTGAGCTGGTGGTAATCATGGGGGCCACGGGATCCGGACGAACGACGCTGGCGAAGTGTCTCAACCGGATCATTCCCGCTTTTCAGCCAGGCACGCTCGACGGAGACATCTTCCTCGACGGCCGCCGCCTGGAGCACGAAGGCGTCGCCGATCTCGCCGGAGTGGTCGGCTTGGTTTCCCAGGATTTCGAGTCGCAGCTCTTCGCCACCAACGTGGTCCACGAAGTGACCTTCGGCATGGAGCAGCTCGGTGTGCCGCGTGACGAGATGCGCGGCCGGTTGGAATCGGCGTTGCACGCGGTCGGGCTGTCGCACTTCGAGCATCGCGATCCGGCGACCTTGTCCGGGGGCGAGAAGCAACGGCTGGCCATCGCCGCCATGCTGGCGCTGCGCCCGCGGATTCTGGTCTTCGACGAGCCCACGACCGATCTCGATCCGCTCGGCAAGCTGGAGATCTTCGAGGTGCTGGCGGCCATCCGCCGGGCGGGCTCTACCATCGTCCTGGTCGAGACCGAGATCGAGGCGGCCGAGCGGGCCGACCGTCTGGTCCTACTGGCCGGCGGCCGCGTCGTCGCCGACGACCGCCCCTCCCGCCTCCTCCTCCAGGTCGAGCGCCTCGAGCAGGCGTCCGTGCGCCCGGCGGATCTTGACCGACTCGGCCGAGCACTCGGTCGCACCGTGCGCTTCGCGTCGCTCGACGAGGCCGCCGCGGCCGTGGGCCCGCGATTGCGGAAGCCGCCCGACACGCCGCCCCCGCCGCGGCGTGGTGAGGTCCTGCGTGCCGAGGCGGTGACGTACGCCTACCCTGACGGCACCCGCGCGCTCGAGGGCGTATCGCTCAGCGTCGGCGCCGGGGAGTTCGTGGCGCTGATCGGTCAGAACGGATCGGGGAAGACCACCCTGGCCAAGCACCTCAACGGCCTGTTGCACCCGAGCGCGGGCAGGGTTCGGCTGCGCGGGTCCGACGTGCGCGAGCTGTCCCTCAATCGCGTCGCCGCCGACGTTGGGTATGTTTTCCAGAATCCCGACCACCAGATCTTCGCCGCCAGCGTCGGCGAGGAGATGACGTTCGCGTTGCGCAACTTCGGCATCGCGCCCGACGAAATCGACTCCCGCGTGCGGCTCGCACTCGAGACGGTCGAGCTCACTGGCGTGGACGAGGTGGATCCCTTTCTGCTCGGCAAGGGGCAGCGGCAACGCCTCGCCGTGGCCTCGCTGCTCGCCCTGCGTCCCACGGTGCTGATCCTCGATGAGCCGACGACGGGACTCGACTATCCCGAGCAACGCCGGATGATGGCGCTGCTGCGGCGCCTGCACGCGGAGGGCATGACGGTGATTGTCATTACACACAGCCCCTGGGTGGTGGCGGAGTACGCCGACCGCGGGGTGCTGATGCAGGGCGGCCGGGTGGTGTTCGACGGACCGCTGCGCCGGTTGTTCAGCCAGGAAACGCTGCTCGCGTCCTGCCACTTCCGTGTCCCGGACATCACCCGCCTCGGGCTGCACTTCGGCTGGACGCCGCTGGCGGTCGAGGAGTTCGTGGCGGCCCTGGCGCCGGAGTAGGGCATGTCGCTCTCGCTCTACATCGACGGCCGGACGTGGGCGCATCGCCTGCATCCCATCGTGCGCGTGCTCGGCATGGGCGCGTTCTTCATCATGGCATTCGTGGTCGAGCGGCCGGTCTGGGAGCTGCCGCTGGTGGCGCTGATCGCGGTCCTGCTGCTCTGGACCGGCGCCCTGCGCAACGTCTACCGGCTGCGCTACCTCTTCGTGATCATGTTCGTCATGACCCTCCTCATCTGGATACTCTTCTACGGTCCCGACGGCCAGCCGCCGCTGCTCACCGTCGGCCGCTTCGCGGTCAGCCACACGGCGCCGTGGTTCGCGCTCGGCATGGCGACCAAACTCACCGTGATCCTC
>Ga0335082_10003710_pt1 | contig 16615 bp, 13 predicted proteins | sample Lox_Sample_41_FD_206718 | JGI IMG/M metagenome (GOLD analysis project Ga0335082, IMG submission 206718) | Soil microbial communities from Loxahatchee National Wildlife Refuge, Florida, United States - Lox_Sample_4.1 | ecosystem: Environmental > Terrestrial > Soil > Wetlands | place: USA...
CACAAAATCCCTTCCAACACTCGGCGGTTCGCGATCCACGGGCGGCCACCCTTGCGATGCTGGGGTGGTTTGGGGAGCAAAGGCGCGATCTTCTGCCACTGCGCTTCGGTCAGCAACGGCCGCGACCGTGCCATCAGTCCTCCCGCGGCGCTGCTGAACCAATTTATCCCTCATTTTCAAGAACTCAACCATCGTCATTTCAAACGCTTGTACTGGGTTGTGCAACAGCTTCTAGCGAAGTTCGATATACTCCTGCTTTTTTGCCTGGGCCGCTCCGACGGACTGCACGGAAGCGATCGGCGTTTCGAGCGGCCCGGCCAACAAGAACTGGCGCGCGGGAGCCGCGGTCTTTGCCTTATGGTCCGCGGCGTTTTCGCGTTCGAAGGTCAGGTTCAGATCCTGCGTGAAGCGAAAGCTGCCGGACACCAGTGTTTTGTCCCGTGGGTTCTGCAATTGCAGAGCCTCAAATTGGACGGCGCGATCCTTAATCGTGAAGTCGCCGTCAGCGGAAGTCCAGCGGGAGCTTCCCGTGTGCACGGTGCCGCCATCGAGGCTCGCGGGCACGTCCCAGCCGCGAAGCTCGAGGGATTTCAGATGGAGCTCGCCGCTGCCGACGAGTTGGCTGAGCAACGCGTCGCGGCCGACGCCGGAAGTTGCGAGTTGCACCTTGCCGGATGCCGTGCCGTTCCAGCGGTCGGCCCAGTGCACGCCCCAAGGAAATTGGGAGAGATTGGCGCGATCGACTTCGGCGGAAATCTCGTAGTGAGGCGGAACAGAAAACACGGCCGTCAGATTGCCGCGAACGGCGCCGCCGGCCCACTCCGCGTCGGCATCTTTCACTTCGAGATGCAAATCGCGGAAGGTGATGTGCGCGCGCGGATGAGCCAGTTTTACCTTCTCGACGACTAGCGAATCGGCGGTCAGCTCGCCTTCGGCGGAAATACGGCGCAGCAACTCGCTGGGTTTTGCGGTCGTTTCTGATTTGCCGAGGAGGGAAGGTAGAAGCCGCTGCAGCCAGTTGGGGCGGGCGCGGGGGCCAAACCAGAGGTCGAGATTCTTGGCGTCGAGGTGGTCGCCGTGGAGCTGGAAATTCCAGAGCGAAGCCGCCGGCTCGCCCGAGGCACTATGTTCCTCGATCGTGCCAGACCAGGTTGCGCCGAAGGCATCCGCCCGTGCGATGGCGGCGTTGCGCCCGTGCTCCGCCCAGGCGATGTGAACGTCGTCGAGTTGAAGAGGAAGATTCAGGCCCGCGGCCTGGAGTTGCGCCTTGGTGAGCGTCGCAGTTCCGGTCCAAGGAGCGTTTTCGGCGCTCTTGCTCCAGGTGCGTTCAAAAGAGCCGGACGCGGCGCCGGTCAATTCCCAGCCGAGGTTGAGCGTCTTTCCCAATGCGGAGGCGGCTTTGAAGAGATAGGCGACATCAGTCATGCGGCCGGTGATGGAAAGCATGTGGCTGGACGTCGAGAAATCCTGAAGGTAGCGAAGTTCAAGCTCACTCTGCAGAAATAAAGGAGTCTCCACTCCTGCCTTTGCTTTTGCGGTCTTCGCAGCCGGCACCGCTTCTCTCTCAACCCCGTCGAGAAATATTCGGAGGGGGAGGAGCTGAAACCTATTCTTCGCCGTGCTGGCTTGTACAGGTCCTATATGCACGGCCTTTGAAAAACCCGGGAGCCGAAGCTCGCCACCGTCGCTGGTGATCTGCGCATCCTCCCAAGTCAGAGGGCGGCCATGCAGGGCAAAGCGCGCCTTAAGAAATTGCCGAAAGCTCACGGCTTCCGCAACGTCGGGTTGAAATGCGCGATACCATGCGAGCATATCCTGCGCATCCACTCCAGAATCCTTCACGCGAACGTTCCATTCAGACATGCCGGCGGTTTTCAGCGATGCGGTGCCCTCGAAATGGGAGTGCGGGAGGTCGAGGGAAGCGGTCTGGGCGCGGGCCTCGCCGGCGGGGACGTCCCACGCGCCGTTCAGAATCAGGCTCAGGCCGGGATTGTCGCTGCGCTCGATGAGGTCCCAGCGGTGAATTCGCGCGGCGCGCACATGGGCCGCAACCTTCCAGACGCCGGGATTGGCGGGCGCACCCGGCGCGGGTTGGCCGACGCTGGCATTTCCATCGAGAGCAAAGTCGCCGCGGACGCCATAGTCGTAGCCCGCGGTCAGGCGAAAAAGATCGGCAAGGGAAACTTTTTCCCAATGGACTTGAATCTCCGCGGGTTGCAGACGGGCGGAGGTCCCGGCCACTTCGCCGCGCACCTGCAGCGTTCCGGTGGACTGGAGAGGCACGCCGCTGCGCCAGGGTTGTGCTTCCAGACGGACCTGCCAGCGGCCGGGGGCGACCTGCTCGACGCTGCCAGAAACACCGATGAACGCAAAAGGCCGCTTCTCGTCGCCGGTTTTGAAATTAACGCGGCCTTCGTCAAATTCGATTTTCTGAAGATGATTCGCGCTTTCCGAGTCGCGCCGCGGGCCGTAAACGACGCCGCTTGTCACCGTAACTTGCGGGGCGGGGGGCAGCCAGCCTTCCAGATTCCAGCGGCCTTGTTCATTGCGCACGAGGATCAGGCTGGGCCGCGTGAGAGAAATGGTGCCGAAATTGAAGTGGCCGCGCAGGAGGCCGAGCCAGCGCACACCGGCGGTCAGCTTGTCCGCACGCAGGAAGTATTCCTGGCCAAAGGCGGGATCTTCCGCGATGCTCACGCCGTCCAATTCCACTTGCGGGAGGGGAAGCAGGTCCACGGAGAAACCCTGCGTCTCCACGCGCCGCCCAAGCGACTTTTGCAGATGGGAGAGGAGATAGGCGCGCATTCGGTGATTGCGGAAGAGATACGGCAATCCGGTCTGCACCAGGACGAGCAGAATCACCACCACGGCGATCCATTTTACAAAAGTACGGGCACGAGGCATGCGGTTGCAGTTTCTCAAAACGGGGAAAGAAAAGACAGGGGCGCGGGCACAGACACGGGTTTAGTGGACGGTGTGCAGCATGCGGCTCCAGCGCGTGCGCGAGGGGAGATGAGCCAGGGTGTCGAAGACGCCGACGATGCGCTGGGCAAAGTTGGAATCGGCATAGTCGCTGGAGTTGGCTTCGACGGACCAGTAGATCAGGAAGGGGCGGCCCATGATGGCGTCGCGGTCCACGAAGCCCCAGTAACGGCTGTCGGAGCTGTGATCGCGGTTGTCGCCCATGGCGAAATATTTGCCGGGGGGAATCACGAGCTCGTCACCCTGGATATATTTGCGGATTTCGTGTGCCCACTCCGGCTGCACCGGCGGAACGAAGAGCTGATTGCCGGGCGGAGGGAAAGTGTAATTCAAGGGATCGTAGCCCGAAGCAGGATCGTGGACCACGTAAGGCTCGTTCAGCAATTTGCCGTTGATGTACACCTGCTGGTCCACGATTTTCAGGTGGTCGCCCGGCAGGCCGATGACGCGCTTCACGAAGTGCGGGTGGTCCTGATAGGGATATTTGAAGACGATGATGTCGCCGCGCTGCAGTTCGCGGTAGGGCAGAAATTTGTCGTACCACTCGCCACGACCGCCAAAGATGAATTTGTTCACCAGCAGGTGATCGCCGACAACCAAGGTGTTTTCCATCGAAGGTGAAGGAATTTTGAAGGCCTGGACGACGAAGGTGGTACCGAAGAGCGCCAGAATCACCGTCACCAGAAGAGATTCGAGATATTCGGATAGTGTGGTCGAGTTCTCATGCGATGATTCGGCCTGCGGAGGCGTTTGGGCAGGTTCCCGCGATTCCTCCGGAGCTGTGGCCTCGGGTGCGAGCATTTCATCCGGCATTCGGTCCAACCTCTTCTCCGAGATTCGCGCCGTTCAGATGCAGTTTCTCCAGCGCGCTACGTGCGGCCTTTTGCTCTGCTTCTTTCTTGGTCATGCCTTCTGCGCTGGCCAGGCACTCTCCCCTGATCCAGACTTCCACGCGAAACGTCTTCTGATGATCCGGACCGGTTTCTCCCGCCAGGCGGTATTCCGCGGGAAGTTCGCCCTTGGCCTGCAAAAATTCCTGCAAAGCACTTTTGCGGTCGGACTCGGAAATACGGTCTCCGTCTTCCAAGGCCTGTTCGAAGACGTTGCACTTCAGCAATTCCCGCACGGGATCGAGCCCACCATCGAGATACATCGCAGCAACCACGGCTTCAAACGCGTCGGCCAGCAGCGCGGGTTTGTCGCGTCCCCCGGTTTTTTCCTCACCGCGGCCGAGCCGCAAATGCTCGCCAAGCTGCAGCCGCCGCGCGGCCATTTCCAGAGAGTGTGCGTTCACAATGCGCGCGCGGCTTTTCGAAAGTTGTCCTTCGGTCCACTCCGGGAAATTCTGAACCAGGTATTCGCTGGTGAGAAGTTCCAGCACCGCATCGCCCAGAAATTCAAGGCGCTCGTTGTCCTGCACGATGGAGCCGCTGAAAGCAATGTCCTCGCCGCGCGCCGTGCGAAGTTCGGGAACGGAAGAACTGTGCGTCAGGGCGCGGTCCAGGAGGAGGGGGTCCCGAAAGACGTACCCGAAGCGTTCCATCAAACGATCATCGTCTCCGCGGGTCATCGTGTGCGTTCCCCGTGCCTTGGCACGGAGCAGCTATTTCGGCGCGCTCAGTTGAGTTGCGCCCAATTTCTTCGCTTCATCAGCGCTGGTCTTGCAAGTGCCCTGCAGTCCACCTGGAATGGCTGCGCACTTGTTGAAAGCGGCGACGGCATCGTCGAAGTGCGAGGTTTTCTGGTTGGCGATACCCAGCAAGTAGAAGTTCACCGGATCGGGCATGGCGTCGAGTTTGATGGCTTGCTCGAAGTTGGGAATAGCTTCCGCGTATTTTTGGCGGCGGATGGCAATAATGCCCAGGCCACCGTAGGCCATGGCGGATGTCTGGTCCTTGGCCTTCGCGAAATTTTCATCGGTCAATTCGGGGGGCTTGGGAAGCGCAGGCAAGAGTTCCAGAGCCTTCTTGCAGTATTGCTCGGATTTATCGAGACGCTGCTGCGGATTGGGCGTGCTCGCGTTCATGGCGCGCGGCAGCGTGGAACCAAGAATGGCCAAGGTCTGCGGGTCATCCGGGTTCAACGCAAGTTCCTTGTCGCCCGCAGCCTCCATTTTGTCCACTTGCCCCTGGGCCAGATACCCGCGCACGAGCCAGATATAGACTTCGCTGCGGTAGCGGCTCTGCGGATACTTCTGGACGAAGTCCTCCCCGGTCTGATCCTTTTTGGCGATATCCGTGGCAGGAGCATCGCGAAACACCTTGATGGCGGCCTCTTCCTCGGCATTGACGGGAGGCGGTGTACTGTCGAGCGTCAGCGGAGTCACATCCGCGGGTTTTGATTGATCCGTGGATGGCTGCTGCTGTTGCTGTTGTTGTTGCTGCTGTTGCCGTTTGGCGGGATCGAGGGTCGGGGGCGCATCCTGCGACGATTGGGCGAACGCCCGAGCGCCGCTGAATACCACCGCCCCTATCAGTCCGAGAATTGCCATGCGGGTTAGCTTCTTCATCATGCTTCTTCCTCTCTCTACGGGCGTTCCGAGGGTTTGCGAAGATTCAGATCGCCTAATTCTTTCTGGGCCGCTTCCTGTGCTTTGGCCGGAGCGCCTTGGACGGCCAGGGCCGCTTGATACTCAGACTTGGACCGTTCGAGCTGCCCTTCCGCATCCAAGACTCTTGCCAGAAAAACATGAGACCAGGCTAGGATCATAGGATCCTCGTTCGCGGCATGGTCACCGGCGGTCAAGCGGCCAAAGATTTCCTTGGCCTTATCGCCATCGTGATCCAGCAGGGCAACCAGGCCGAGGCCGTACCACGCGCGATCCTGGTCCTGATATTTCGCAAGCACGGCTTTGAAAGCCGCTTCCGCCGCGCGGGGGTTCCTGTCGGCGATGAAGCGCTCGCCCGCTGTGAGTTGTTCCACCGTGTCCGGATCGGTGGGCAGATCGGCCGGGGGGGCGCGATGTTTTTTCGTCACGGCCTCGCCGGAAAGCTGCGGGCGCTGCTCGTCCGATCCGGCCGGGGCAAACGTAAGAGCGGTATCGCGCGCAACCTCGGTTTTCACATCGATCGCGCGAACCATGTCCGGGAAATAATTTTTCATGGACGGTTCGCTCTTTTCATAAACCGTCAGGCCGCTGTAAATCGTCCCTACGAGAACATAGCCATCGGCGTCGTTGGTGCTCAGGGCCACTTCCAATTCACTGGGAGACAGCTTGCGAAGCCTTAGCTCCACAGCCCGAACCGTGCATTCGGCAAACCAGGACGAAAAATCGTCCCGCAAGTCGGGAGCAAGCCGCGGAGCCTTGGCTGCAAGGTTGTAAATCGGGAGTTTCACGGCGACGACGTGCGAATACATCAATGGCAGGGGGTCTAACAGGAAGTGTAGATAGGCGTGACGGACCACGTCGGTGGGGATTGCCTCGCTGCCGCTCAGGATGATGGAGTAGTGGTCGCCGTAATTGCGGACATTAGTGATACGGCCGACCAGCGGCTCGACGATAATCGAAAACGTGCGCGGCTCACCGGGATTCATGAGCTGCCGCAGGTAGGAATTTGCCACCAGCACGATTTGCGAAATTGGATCGTGAATGCGCTCGATTTCCCGGTTATAAACGGGCTGCACCTCGCGCCAGAGCTGGCGGATATTCTGCTCGACATAATAACTGGAGAGAATTTCACTGAAGCCCTCGAGCGTTAAGACGTCGGGCGGCAGCTCGTCGCGGCGCAGAACGGGCTGAAACTTCGGCGCGGGCCCGGCAACGATTCCGAACCAGACGTAACGCGAAAGCATTTCGCCAGTGTCGAGAATTTGGTGCTGGTGGTAAAACTGGCGCACGGCGTCCACGGCGGGTCCCTGCTGCTTGCGAAGGCGATCCCGCAATTGCGCGCGAAACGTGGACCAATTGTCGGTGCTGAGGTCACTTTCGAAACCGGACGCATACAACGCGCACATGGTGGTAAACATGGCTTCGTTGCCATCCACGGTGATATTGGTGGTGGGCACCGGCGTGGTTTTGGGAAGGGGACGCGGCGGAGGGGCCTGTGCAAGCGCTGCGGAGGTCCACAGAACGAGGGCGAACAGGAATGCGCCAGTTTTCTCTAAGAACTTACGGCTCATGGGCGCGGGACAATCTCTCCCCTTGCGGCTGGGTGTGGCCGGCTCATGAGTCTTGGATGGCGGTATCCGAACGAGATACGGACATACACGAATCGCGATGACACAGCCTTTTTTCAATGTACAGGTGCTCCCGCAGAGAGTCAAGAAACTGGGGACCTGCCAGGCCGCGGAAGCTACGTCACTACATAGATGACATACCGAGGGGAAATCGTTGTCCGTGCGGAAGTTGGGTATCCCACCATCGTCCGACGGAATACTCTGGTGCGGCCCCTGGGTGGACTTGCGCAAGCTCAAGAGCTTCTGCTACGAATGAAGAGTAGTCCCGCCCAAGAAGGAAGACGCCATGAACAGCAAGGAAAGTTTCCCAGCACTGCTGCACGCAGCGATCCTGGTTTTCTTTATCTCCTGGGGCGTTTCCGCGAAGGCACAACTTGTTGGAGAAGAAAACGCCCTGAAACCGCAAGAGCAGGCCAACCCTAACGAGACTAAGGAGCAGCCTACCAATACCTCAGTGAAGCCCGGCGCGTTACTCCAGACGAAGAATTTCACGCTTGATGGCGGAACCGTCTGGACCGACACGGGCATCACGCTGCAACCCGGCCAGCGCATCGTTGTCACCGCCCAAGGCTCGCTTCGCTACTCCGATGCCAAGGAGGACAACGGCCCCGACGGCCTCACGCGGAATTTCAAGGACCTCATTCGCATTTTGCCCGACAACAGCGTCGGCCGAGGGGCGGTGCTTGGCAGGATTGGGGACGCCGACATCGCCCAGCCGTTTGTGACCGGCGCCAAGAAAGAAGTCGTAGCCCCGGTTTCCGGCAAATTCAGCCTGGGTATCAATCAGGCGGAATCGGACACGGGGACGGGGTCCTACAAGGTGAAGGTGGAAGTCTATGCCGCGGATGATTCCACGCCCCGGGAGGTCGCCAAGGAAGTTCCCAGCCTGCCCGGAATCGACAACAGCCTATTCGAGAAGATTCCGCGGCGCATCGGGGACAAAGACGGAAACCCTGGCGACATGGTGAACTTCCTGATTCTCGGTGACGAAACACAGATGAAGAACGTCTTCACCACTGCTGGTTGGGTGAAGGTGGATGCGGACGTGAAGGCCACCCTCCTTGAAGGATTCATTGCCAGCATGTCCAAGGAGTCGTATTTGACGATGCCGATGAGCCAGCTCTATCTCTTCGGCCGGCCGCAGGATTATGGGTGGGCACATGCGGAACCGATTACGGTGGTTGCTTCGCGAAACCATTTGCGCATCTGGAAGGCACCATTCGCGGTGAGTGGCCAGATGTTGTGGGTGGGCGCCGCGACCCACGACACCGGCTTCGAAAAAGACCAGCGCAACGGCAGCATCACGCACAAGATCGATCCGGACATCGATTTGGAGCGTGACTACGTGCAGAAAACCCTGTGCAGCACGGGCCTCGTTTCGGAATTCACGCATTTCCTGCCGAAGAATCCACTGCAGGAGGCAAAGACGGCCACGGGCGGATCGTTTCACTCCACCGGCCAAGTGTTAGTGATGAAATTATCGGAAGCTTCGAGAAGTTCGACAGCTTCCAACTCGAGTTCTCACTAGAAAGAGCACAGGCATACAAATTTTGCGCAAAATCGCCTTACATTCCGAACGGGACCGAAATAGGCAGACGTACCACTTGAACTCGGAGACCCGCAGGCAGGAAGAATCGTTGCCCCGCGGACCGACATAGCGGCTTCTTCTTCAGATATCGGGCTACACCGAGTCCTTGTCCGAACTGTATTTCCGGCGGCACCTCAGGTGACATAAGTGACGCGCCGCCGTCGGCATAATATGACCTGTCCCGAAATCCAACCGGCTTGCTCAGAGCAGAACAGCGCAACCGCATTGCCGATGTCCCCCGGTGCTCCTAGCCGCCCCATTAGGGTCCATCCACGCTGATGCCAATTCCTGATCAGAGTCTGGACTTCCTGCGAAGACTGTTCAGTACGCTATCCTCTGTCAAGAAGCTCGAGTCCGCTCGTAGGAGGAAGCGCTCTGAAGCAATGCAGGCGGCCGAACACATTTCCACAGTGTCCAAGGCAGCACCTTTCGCATCCCCAAAAAGAAAGGCATCGTGTCTGGTACCCCTACTGGGTCAAGCATTGACTGATCGGGCCGTGGCTTTTTGAGAGTGATCTAGATTGGCGAGGTCCTCGTCAGCGCGGCAGGTCATCGAGTCCTGCCCAGCCATACAACTCTTGATTCAGCGCTTGCACCAGCTCCGGACGGTCCTCGCCCGCAAGGTCGGGGTCCACTTCGTAGTTCTGCAAGGTCAAGCAGTACGCGAGCATGCGATAGGTTGACCGGAAGCGCTTCAATTCTTCCGGGTCAATCTTGAGAGCTTGGCCCGGAATGGGAGACGTCAGTTCATCGCGCATATAGATGGCGTCGAAACTGATAATCCCCCATCGTCGTTCTCGCCGCTCCACGCGATACAGAAACCGCGTGTGACTCGAGAGCGTGAAATCCATGTTTTGAAGCCGCGTCGGTATGTCGATAATCCCCGACAGGCTCGCGACAGCGCGGTCGCCGGCCAGATTCACCAGAATCGGACCCAGACGGTGCTTCGCGAGGACCCCTCGCCGCGCCATGTCCATCGAGCCGTTGACAAAGTCCGCCCCGCTGCCACGAAACCAGCTCACTCGCACATGGGAATCCGGCCAAAAGCAGTCCCGCATGCGTTGCCAACGGCCAAGGTCACGGCTCTCCCGCTCTCGCACGATCAATTGCGTGATAGCGGTGATGTCTGCACTGTCGATAATTTCTTTCTGCCATGCCGAGTCCATAGGGTCCTCCTGAACCTGTGAAACGCCGGTATTATCGCATGAGGCTACGACAGCACCCTCGCTGCCTCAAATTTTGCTCGTGCCTCCCGTGAGTCCGTAAGCTTTAAGCGATCTTGACTGATCGGACGCCGCACGGGTGCGGGTGTCTTTCCATGGCGGCTAGTCATCCTTAGACTAGAAGCAATCAAGAAGCAAAAGATCCATTCGGGACAAAGTGAATCCTGGCATGAGGAGCATCTGTGAAAAAGTGGAGATGTGTCTTGTCGATTCCGGGTGACACTCTGTATTTGCGAGCACAAACGGCAGCGGCCAATGAAGCCGCGGAACGCCTTTCTGTGAATCTGCAAGTTGTGAACGCGGACATGGATGCGGTGGCGCAAGGCCAAAAATTACTGGAATTCGTGCAGTCGCGAAGTGAGCCACGTGTGAACGCCATTCTTCTCGAGCCGGTGAACGCCACAGGATTGCCGCGAGTGGCCGAAGCGGCAGTCGCCGCGGGAATTGGATGGGTCGTTAGCAACGCGCAGGTGGACTATCTCGGATCACTCCGCAGCAAGGCGACAGCTCCTGTGTTCCTGGTGTCCCAGGACCATGTCGAAGTGGGGCGAATTCAAGGGCGGCAGCTCGCCGTGCTGTTGCCGGAAGGGGGCTCGGTTGTTTATCTCAGGGGACCGGCCACGAGTTCGCTCGCGTCGAGGCGATTTGAGGGCCTGGAAAGCACCAGACCCAAGAATATCGAATTGAAAAGCTTGAAGGTGCAAGGATCGACGGCAGAGGACGCATTCAAAACGGTGTGTTCCTGGCTAAATCTATCCACCGTTCGGCCGGAGAACACGCAATTGATTGTGGCACAAAACGCGGACTTCATCTTCGGGGCCAGAAAAGCATTTGAGACAAATGCGACCGAACCGCATCGAGCAAAATGGCTCGCCCTGCCCTGCGCGGGGGTGGGTGTAGTGAGCCAGATCAAGTCGCTTGTAGATCAAGATGTGCTGTGTGCGGCGGTACTGACTTCGTTGACCATGGATAAGGCGATGGAGATGTTGGTGAAGGCGATGAAGGATGGGTCCCAACCGCCCGAACAGAACTACGTTCAAGCAGAGTCTTATCCGAGCCTGGAAGAGCTCGCAAAAAGACGGAAAGGGTCAAGAATCCTGTAATCAGGCAGCGAACGAAAGAGCAGGCGCTCCTGCATCCTGACACTCAATCCCCAACTGTTTACCAGTACTTTGCTATCTGATACTCATGTGCGTGGCAAGGTATCATCGATGAACTTGCACCAAGTATCGGAAGGGAGGATGGGATGAGCTTTCAAAGGCGGCAACTACTGCAAATTTTGTCCTATGCTTTCGGGTCCAGCTTCATTCTGCTCCGGGATAAATTCGCCATGGCGGCACAAAACTCCGCTCCCGTACAATCACAAAAAAGGAAAACAACCATGAGCCAGCAAGGCAAAATCCTCGGCATCGGCGGTATCTTTTTCAAGTCCGCGAATCCGCAACAAATGAAGGAGTGGTACGGAAAAAATCTCGGCCTTGCGGATAGTGGCCATGGTGTCATGCTGCCGTGGCGTGAAAAAGACAATCCTGAAAGCGAGCAGATGACCATCTGGAGCATTTTCCCCGGTACCACCAAATACTTCGAGCCCAGTCAGGCCTCGTTTATGTTGAATTACATCGTCGACGACCTCGACGCACTGCTCGACCGCCTGGCGAAAGAAGGCGTCCGCATCGACCCGAAGCGCCAGGACGAAAGCTACGGGCGCTTCGCCTGGATCTATGATCCCGACGGCAACAAAATCGAACTTTGGCAACCGCACCACTAACAGAGGGTCCGTCGAACACTGCGAAATGTTTCCGAAATTCCTGGCCAGCTTGGACCGCCTGAGCCGGTACCGCTTGGGTACCAGGATCGACTTGTCCTGTAACTCCATAAAATGGAGTTAAGTTTAAGCACTAAGGTTGTGCCGACTTTTTGTCGGCGTCTATTTTGGCCCACTCCGCTTTCTTTTCCTCGATGGCCCTTGCCGTGGGAGGATAGCTTTTGAATGCCTTTTTTATGTTATTGTCTGCCGTTTTCCAGATCTTGTTCGGATCGTTGTGAATGATTTTCTCACTCACAAACAGGCGCCATGTAAGATCCCGCGCTTTCGCATCGATCAGTTCAACGCCGAGCAGGCCTTTATGGGTCACGGGGGTACTCATGGTGGTGTACATCACGGTCCAATGACCGTAATAATAGGAGCCCCAAACGCCCCAATGGGCCGTGCCGGTCACCTGAGCGTTCGACTCCGCCTCAACCCAGTAGCGCACCACCAGATCCGGACTTTCTTCCGGTTGTACCTCGCGCAGTCCTTTGGCTGTCAGTTCACGCACCACCGCGCGGTGCATGCGATTGTTCAGTAGTTCCGGGTTCAACTGCATCCGGACAAGAGATTCCACTCCGCCGATATACGCAAAAGTCTTGTACTTCGAGAAGTCAACCTGGGGATTAAAGTCGATTGCCATTTTAGCGTTTGCAACCGTCGCACAAAGCAAAACGAAGAGCAGCGCCACTGCGGGGAGACACCATCCCAGGAGTTCCGGGGCGTCAGTTGAGTCCCGCCAAGAGTATCCAGAGGTCATTGGAACGCGCACCATCCTAGACAGTAGTCTTATTCCTTGGAGATGAGGAAGTTCGATAGCTTCCATGGTCATTGATAAGTCTCGATCTCGGTTTTGCCGGATGGCAAGGCATTGGGACCGTGCTACGCGCCTGCAAACTGACGGTAAGCAAGAAGAAAAAAGAGGGTTTGCGAAGATTACATTTCTCATTTTAGTTTACCCCAGTAACGCTATGTGGCGGATTCACGCAGGGCGGTGCGGGGGAGCAAAGCCGTCTTGCCGTAGTGTTCGCCTTCGAGGACGCGGGTTTCGCACCAGCCTTGTGCTCCGTTGGCTGCGAGCACGCGCACGGGCTTTCCCACTTCGAGCAGGAGCAGGCGATTGTGCGCAATCATCATCGAAACGCCCACGTCGTCGCTGAGCGCCTGCAGGCGCCGCCACTCTTCGCGCGAGGATTCATCCACGGGTGCGACCACGCATTCGATCTGCTGTTCGGCGTGGACATACAGAATCTTTCCGGTGATGCCCGTGGGAGCCAGGCGCTCTGACGGGGGCTCTTCCAATTCGCCCTGCACTTTCCCGGCGAAGCGATAGCCCTTCTTGGGCAAGGTTTCGATAAAACGGGGCTTCGTGGTGCGGTCGCCGAGCGCCTGGCGCAGCTTCTTGATGGCGGTATTCAGCCCGTGCTCGAAATCCACAAAGGTATCGGCCGGCCACAACCGCGACTTCAACTCTTCGCGATCCACCACTTCGCCCGGCTTTTCCAGTAAAGCACCGAGAACTTGCATCGGGAGTTGCTGTACCTTGATCTTTTTCTTGCCCTTGTACAACTCGCCCGCGCGGAGATCCGCGAAGAAGGGGCCGAAACTCACGCGGCGCGGTACGCCGGCTTTGGAGGAACCAGTCATAAGAGTTTGGGTTTTGGGAATATAGCAGACTGTAGGAGAAGAGCGCATGAGAATCCCAACGAGACTCGTATACGTTGCTTGAGCGGGACCTCGGCCTGATCTTCCCGGTGAGCTGATAAATCTTTACGAATCAGCATGTTATGGGCCGCCGTGAGTTCAGGCGAAGTCCACCTTTTGTTCATCCCCGGAGCATTGTTCTTTTCGCGCGTTTGCGAGAAAGTGCGCGCTGTCAACGGGCTTTGGAGAAGAAGCGAGACCCGTAGATGAAAGAACGATCGAGGGAACCCCATGTCGGCCACGAAAGACCAGCGCCCGGAAAGAAAATCGGCAACGGGCGACAGTTTGCCCAAGGACCCTCTGTGCGGCTACTCCACTGTAGAAATTCGAGCCTTTCTCAGCGATTGGAAGACGCGCCCTCAGAGACAGCGTGAATTGCTGTGCCGGATGCTCCGGCGGGCGGCCGTATACGCCTCCAACAAGGACTCCGCAGTAGACCCCGCAGTGACTCACCACACAACCGCACCCTAACCCCACCACCCAAGTTTGTGCCGATCCTTCGGCGCAGGCATTGGGACCCCTGAACCAGACGAAGCCCGGGCCATAACCCGGGCTTCGCTCTTTTCGGAGGAATGTGTAATTGCGGAAAGTCTCAGGCCTGAAGGCCTGAGCAACACATTGCCTCCTCGAAGCACGCGCTACCGAAGCGCCTACGGCTACAGATGGAGTCGATTTAGTTGCCCGTGGAGGCAGCAGTGGCGGAATCGGCCTGTAGGGGGTAAAGGCGCTGGAATTCCGGGTCGTCGTGCAATAGCGCCAGGTCCGGATCACGGCGCGCCCAGACGGAATCCTTGAAGCCGGCTTCCCAGGCTTTCTTGATGGTGTCCAGCGCTTCGCGCTTTCGTTTCAAAAGCGCGTAAGTGCAGGCAGCATTGTAAAGAATCGAGGCTTCATTCGCGCGAAGGGTGATGGCCATGTTGAGCTCGCGAAGCGCGTCTTCCACCCGGCCGAGGTCGGCATAATCGGTGGCCATCAAAACGCGCGCGCGCGCGTCTTCGGGGACCTGCTTGAGGTGGTTTTCCAGTGCGGCGATGCGACGGACGAGGAGATTGAGGTGCGCCTCCTTTTTCCCCAGCGCGCCGAGGGCATTGGCGATCGGCACGTACACGTTGTAATCCTCGCCGCTGACTTCGAGTGCCGTTTCCATGACGTCTTCAATTTCCTGGTAGCGTCCGGCGGAAAACAGCGCACGGCAGAGCAGATAATAGGCGCCTTCACAGTCGCGTTTCCGTTCGATGGCCTTTTGCACCATGCGCACGGCTTCATCGTGGAGTTCCGTGGCGTAAAGCACCCAGGCCTGACTGACCATCACTTCCGGCAGGTCCCAGCGCAGCGCCACGGCTTTGCCGGAAGCGTTGCGGGCGCGCTCCACCCAGATGGCATCGCGGCTGTAGTTGCAATAGAACATGGCGCAGGCGTTGGCGCAGGCGGCGTAAGCGAGCGCGAAACTCGGATCAATGGCTACCGCGTTTTCGAACATTTGCAGAGCAAATTCCAGGTCCTGGCGCGTTTGCCGGCGCGCATAGCGTTTGCCCCGCAGATAAAGATCGTAGGCCTGCAGGTTTTCAGTGGGTTTCAGCGCCAAATCCTCGAGTTCCTGCGGCGACAGCGTGACGCGCAGCGCTTCGGCGATTTTGCGCGCGATTTCGTCCTGGACTTCGAAGACGTCTTTCATTTCGCGGTCGTAGCGCTCTGACCACAGCGGAAAGTCGGTCTGTGTATCCACCAGCTGAGTGGTGATGCGCAGGCGGTTGCCGGAGCGGCGGAGCGAGCCGGTGAGTACATAAGCGGCCTTGAGCACCTGGCCAATCTGGGAAGGGGTGACCTGTTTGTCGCGGAAAGCCAGCACGGTCGGCCGGGAAAAGGTATTCAGGCCGCGAATTTTGGAAAGCTCGGTAATGATGTCTTCGGTGATGCCGTCGCGCAGGTATTCGTCTTCCTTCACGCCACTGAGATTTTCAAAATAGAGCACGGCGATGGAATGGGAGGCCGGCTTGGGAATGCCGGACTTGGTCTCGGAGAGTTCAGCCGCGCGGCGCCCGCCGGAATCGAGGTCGCGTTTCAGCCGGTTGAGGTCGGTTTTGAGTTCGGTGGCGGATTGGCAGCGGAGGGTGCGGTCTTTTTCGAGGAGCTTCGCGAGGATGCGACCGAATTCCGCGGGAAGCGCGGGGTTGATCTTGTCCACCGGCTCAGGATCGCGATTGAGAATGGCATCGAAAACCACCGCGCTGGTGTCACCCGGAAAGGGAAGAACGCCGCCTGCCATCTGGTAGAGCACGGTGCCGAGCGAGAAAAGGTCCGTGCGCGCATCCACCAGTTGGCCGCGCGCCTGCTCCGGCGACATGTAGGAAGCCGTGCCCATAGCCACGCCGGGGGAAGTGAGCTGAAACTGCGGCTCGACCTTGGTTGAGTTCTGCTCGTTCACCTGAAGTTCGTCGGGCGCAATCTTCACGAGGCCGAAATCGAGGATTTTCACCTGCCCTCGATCGGTGATGAAAATGTTGGCGGGCTTGATGTCGCGGTGGACGATGCCTTTGGCGTGCGCCGATTCCAGAGCGTCAGCAATCTGCGTGGCGATGGGCAGGAGCTTGTCCATCGAAAAGGTGACGCGACCGAGCATGTGCGCCAGCGTTTGACCTTCGAGCAGCTCCATGACCAGGAAATTTTGCCCTTCCACCTGTTCGATGGCGTGGATGGTGCAGATGTTTGGGTGATTCAGGGCCGAGGCGGCGCGCGCTTCGCGCTGGAAACGCTCGATGAGCTGAGTGTTTTGCGCCATCTGTTCAGGAAGGAATTTCAGGGCGACGCGGCGCCCGAGGCGGGTGTCTTCCGCTTCGTAGACGATGCCCATGCCGCCGCTGGCGATTTTGCGCGTGATGTTGTAGTGAGCCAGGGTCTGACCGACCCGCGATTCGTGCTCCGGCATGGTGGAACGATAGTAAGCAACGTGGTGCGGAGGGTCAAGACACGTTGGCCTAGCCTGCAAGTACTACGAGTTTGTCTAGAAGCCATCTGGCTCTGTTGACATCCTCGCTACAACCATGAGAATTCGCAATCGCAAGTTCTTGAGAATCGTTGTCTGCTACGGAGGCAGGAGGTGCGATGGCCGAAGTCGGACTCCTGCCCTTCGCTCGG
>Ga0335082_10003711_pt1 | contig 16615 bp, 18 predicted proteins | sample Lox_Sample_41_FD_206718 | JGI IMG/M metagenome (GOLD analysis project Ga0335082, IMG submission 206718) | Soil microbial communities from Loxahatchee National Wildlife Refuge, Florida, United States - Lox_Sample_4.1 | ecosystem: Environmental > Terrestrial > Soil > Wetlands | place: USA...
ATCGAGCAGCCACGCCGCGTAGATGTGGCCCTCCAGGTGGTTGACCGGCACGAGCGGCAGGTCGTGCACCCAGGCCAGCGTCTTGGCCATCGTGATACCGACCAGCAGCGAGCCGGCCAGCCCCGGGCCCTCCGTCACGGCGATGGCTTCGACCTCCGACCAGTCGCCGATGCCCGCCTGACGCCTGGCCTCGTCCAGAACCGGAATCATCCAGCGCAGGTGGGCACGGGCCGCGACCTCGGGCACGATGCCGCCGGTCTCCGCGTGGAGCGAGACCTGGCTGGCGACGACGTTGGCGACGATGCGCCGGCCGTTGTCGACGACCGCGACGGCGGTCTCGTCGCACGACGTCTCGACCGACACGATGCGCCCGCTCTGCTTCATTCGGCGGGTTCCAGGTCGCGCTCGCCATAGAGCTGCTCGAGCTCGGCCAAGCGCTCCTTCAGCTCGACCGAGCTCAGTGGCGGTGTGGTCATGATCAGCGCGTCCTCGTTGTTGTCCGAGTAGTAGCGCGGCCGGATGCCGACGGGGCGGAAGCCAAACCGACCGTACAACGAGCGCGCAGCGTGATTCGATAGCCTCACCTCGAGGGTGACCACGCGCGCGTTGAGCTCGCGCGCCAGGTCCATCATCGCCAGCATCAGCCGCGCTCCGGCGCCGCGCCGGCGCCACTCGGGCAGGACGGCAAAGGTCGTGACATGCGCCTCGTCGACCATCAGCCACATCCCGCCATAGCCGATCGTTTCGCCGCCGGCGCGGACGACGAGGTAGTGCGCCAGGTGGTTGGTCTGGAGCTCCTGCGTGAACGCGTAATCCGGCCACGGCGTGGAGAAGCTCGCCGACTCGATGCGATGGACGTCGGGCACGTCATCGAGCCGCATCGGCTCAACGGTCAGCTTCAACGGAGGTCGGGCGACCATGCCATCTCCACCGCCGCTCGCGTAATTCCGCGCGGCAGCGCCACGTACGCGGGGACCAGCGCGGCAACGTCATCTGCCTGCCCTGCGGCCAGGCGCCGCGCTCCGAGTCTCGCCAGTGCCGCGCCTAGTCCGTTGACCGCGTCGTCGCCGGCACGCACAGCCTGATCCGGGCCCTTCTCGATGTCCACCGCGACGTCTCCGGCACTGACCTCCATGCCGGCCACCAGTTTTGGCGTGGCGGCCTCTTTGGGCGTGCCATCCGATATGCGAATCTTGTGGACGTACCGGTCGTGCGCACCGGCGGGCAACGTGACCGTAACCTCGCCGTTCTCCCGGAGTGCCGCGGCCAGGGCGAGGGTCGACGAGATGCCGGCGATCGGGATGTCGAGCGAGTAGGCGACGGTTTTCGCCGTGGCGAGGCCGATGCGCAGGCCAGTGAAGCTACCCGGGCCGGTCCCGACCACGACTCCTGAAAGATCCCGGCGCGCAACGCCTGCCTCAGCCAACAGCTCGTCGATGCGCTGCAGCAACTCTTCCCCGTGGCGATGGTGGCTTTGCCACTGTCGCTCGCCGCGCAGCGTGCCGTCCCTCTCCGCCAGCGCGGCGAGCGGCCGCCGGGTCGCGGTATCGAGAACGAGGATCACTTGCTCGACCATGAGCCGGCGGCGCGAACGTAGCGGCCGTAGCTGGGATGCGAGGCATCCACACTGATCGTCCGTTCGTCGCCATCGCCGACAGCGATCTGGATCGTCAGTCGGCGCGTATCGATGCGCTCAGGCAGCCGCTCGCCCCACTCGATGAGGGTCACGCCGTCCTCCTGGCGCTCGTCGACGAGCCCGCCGCCCAGCACCTCCTCGGCCCCGCTCAGCCGGTACAGGTCCTGGTGGAACAGTGGCAGCCGGCCCGCGTACTCGGCCATCAAGGTGAAGCTCGGGCTGTTGACCACCTCGCGCACGCCCAGGCCCACGGCAAAACCTTTGGCGAACTGGGTCTTGCCCGCACCGAGCGGCCCGAGCAGCGCAATACGATCGCCCGGCTCGGCAACCGCTGCGAGGGCGGCAGCAAAATCGCGCGTCTGCTCGGCGCTTGCTGTGCCGACGTGGGCGCTGGCGAGCGGAAACCGCGAAGTGGCTGTCACGCCCCCACGTTAGCGGAAGACGGATATCGGAACCGTTTCGTCGCCTCGGCAACGATGTACCGCCCGATCGCCAGTGACGCCGTGGCCGCCGGCGACGGCGCGTTGCGGACGTGGAGGATGTGGCCTGAGCCACCGAATCGGAAGTCGTCGACGAGCGCGCCATTGGCATCCAGTGCCTGGGCGCGGACGCCGGACGGTCCCGGGACGAGCTGGTCGAGGCGCAGCTCCGGCAGGTAACGCACCAGCGAGCGATGGAACAGCCGCTTGGAGTAGTCGCGCAGCATCTCCGCGCCGCCCATCCGCCAGTAGCGCATGGCCAGGCCTATGAAGCGGCGCGATCCGACGACTTCCGCCAGGTCTCTGGCTGAGATGTCGCGCCGCCTGTAGCCCTCGCGGGCGAAAGCAAGCACTGCGTTCGGCCCGGCCCAGACGTCGCCGTCGATGCGCCGCGTGAAGTGGACGCCCAGGAACGGGAAGCGCGGATCCGGCACCGGATAGATGAGCGCCTTGACCAGGGGCTGCGCCTCGTCCGTCAGCCGCCAATAGTCGCCGCGGAAGGGAATGATCGTTTCTGCCGGTCGATCGCCGGTCAGCCGCGCGACACGGTCCGCCTGAAGTCCCGCGCAGGCAATGAGGTCGCGCGTCGCCAGGTCGCCGCGAGTGGTCGAGAGCACGAGCTCATCGCCCCGCCGCCCGACTCCAGTCAGGGCTCGACCGGTCTCGATCACCCCACCGCGATCGCGGATCTCAGCGGCGAGTGCAACACACACCGCGCCGTAGTCGATCACGCCCGTCGTCGGGCTCCATAGCGCGCTCAGACCTTGTGCGTGCGGCTCGATCTCGCGCATTCGATTGCGATCAACCAACTCCAGCCCGGGCACGCCGTTGGCCGTCGCGCGCTGCTCCACATCGCGCAGCCGGGGCAGCTCCGACTCGTCGAGCGCGACGACGAGCTTGCCGCAGCGCTCGAACGTGATCGCATGCTGCTCGGCGAACTCCTCCAGCTCGCGTTTGCCTTCCCGGCACAGCCGCGCCTTCAGCGAACCCGGTGCGTAGTAGAGCCCGGCGTGCATGACACCACTGTTGTGGCCACTCTGGTGTGCCGCGAGATGGTCTTCCTTCTCGATCAGCACGAGCCGGAGGTCGCGTTGAGCGTGCAGGAGCTGGTACGCGGTCGCCAGGCCGACTATCCCACCACCTACGACGACAACGTCCTGGTCCTGGGCCACGCCGCCAGTATGATCAGCGCCTCTCGGGTGGAGGGAGAGCCCTAGAGACTGTTTCGCACGGCCGGAGGTTAGAGATGAAGGCAGTTCGCCTGTTGGCCGGCGCGCTCGGTATTGCGCTGCTGCTGGTGCTGCCGTATGGAGCAGCGGCCGCAAACCGGTATGTGACGTACGTGGCATGCAGCTACAAGTCGTCCGCGTCGCCGGCAACTTCGTGCTCAAAGTCGAGTAATAAGGGCGCATTTTTCAAGAGCAGAGACGCCAGCGTGACCTACGAGGTGTGCGTCAAGTACCCGAGCGGCCAGAAGCTGTGCGCCAGCGGCCAGTCCGCGCCTAGGGGCACTACGCAGCTCAACAAGATCACGACCACGCAGAAGGGCACTCACAAAGTGACGTGGCTCGTCGGCAGCACACGAGTCGGGTCTTGGGCGTTCAAGGTCACCTAAACAAGGACTTCACAGGCTTCTGATCTAGAGTCGCTTCATGGCGAAAGACAGCACGTCGACACGGCAGGTCCTGCCGCTGATGGCACTGACTGTGTTCATCGAAATGGCAGGTTTTGCACTGGCGCTGCCGATGCTGCCCTTCTGGGCCCAGAAGTTCGGCGCGGACGCCTTCGCCATCGGCATGATGATGGCGGCCTATTCGATCGCGCAGCTCATATTCACGCCCGTCGTCGGCTCTCTCTCGGACCGATTCGGGCGGCGCCGAATCATCGTTGGCACGCTCGTGCTCGAGGCGCTCGGCTTCATCGGCACAGCCCTGGCTTGGTCCGTCCCGACGCTCATCCTCGCGCGCTTCATGGGCGGCATCGGCGGCTCGAGCATCGGCTCGGCCCAGGCGGTCGTGGCCGACGTTACCGGGCCGGAGGACCGCGCCCGGGGCATGGGCTTCATCGGCGCGGCGATCGGCATCGGCTTCGTCGTAGGCCCTGCCGTGGGGGCGCTGCTCGTATTCGTCGGTCCGTCCATGCCCTTCTGGGGGGCGGCCGCCGTCACCCTGCTGGACGCGCTCGTCGTCGCGCTCGTCCTGCCCGAGACGCTCGCTCTTGGTGCGCGGACCAAGGCCAAGGTCCTCGAGTTCACGCCGTTGCGCCTGCCGGCCGTGCGCAACCTGATCGCGGTGACGCTGCTCTTCACTACGGCTTTCGCGGGCATGGAGACTGTCCTGCCGCTGTTTACCCAGGGCGCGCTGGGCTGGGGCGCGGTCGAGAACGGCATCGCCTTTGCCCTGGTCGGGATCACCATGGTCATCATCCAGGGCGGTCTCATCGGCCGCCTTGTTAAACACTACGGGGAGCGGCCGCTGCTCATCGGCGGGCTGCTGTTGTGTGCCGGCGGCCTGGCAATCCTGCCCATAGGCTCGATGTTTGCGCTCATCGTGCTCGGCGCCGGGCTGACGACGCTCGGTTACGCGTTGATCTACCCGACGAGTTCGTCTCTGCTGTCCTACGCCGCGCCCGAGGACCGCCAGGGCGTCACGCTCAGCCTTGCGCGCTCGGCGAGCGGTCTTGCCAGGGTCATTGGGCCAGCGATTGCCGGCATCTCTTACTCGGCCGTAAGCGCGTCCGCGCCGTTCTTCGTGGCGGCCGCGATCACCGCCGCGGCTGTGCTTCTCGTGCCCGCGTTAGCCAGTGGTGCCCGCGCAGCGATCAGCTCGCGTTCGCATCTTCGGTCGCGGGAGGCGGGCTCAGCTGACTAGCTGACTCGTTCGCGATCGTGTATGTCCCCATCCATTGGACGTGCAAAGTAGCCGGCGGGCCGCCCGTGATTTCCTGCTCGGTCTCATTTGCGTCGACCTCTGGAAGGCTGACCTTGACCGAGTGCGGATCGCCAGTCCACTGGCTGAAGTCGATCGTGAGCGGCGCAAAAACCCGTCACGTTGTCATAGCCCGGGAAAGAGTGGACGCCTGTCGCCCACGCCTTGTCGCATAGGTGATAAGCGGAGCTGCCCATCGCCTCGGCCTGGAAGTAGCCGACCGGCGAGCCAGGCAGGAACGGCCACTCGCTGCTGGTGAGCACGAGCGCCGGTTGGCCGATGCTCGTCTGGGTACCCGGCGCGGACTGCGCCCGAGAAAAAGCCTAGGCGTCGCAGCCCGGCTCGTCGTCGATCTCTTCGAGCCGCTCGATCAGCCGGTCGATGCCCGACTCGTCGGACAGGACGCGATACATGGCGTCAGAGCCGCGGCCGAAGATCGTCTGCAGCACCGGGTCGAAGAAGAGCATCGCCTGGCTGCCCAGGGCGCGGTACGGGCGGCTGGCCTCGAGGAACATCATCGCCGGCCCGGAAACGCCGTACAGCTGGATCTCGCGCGCGACGTCCTCGACCGGATCCTCGTAGCGGATCTCCTCCGCGCCCTGTCCGCCCATCAGTCTCCCGCCGCCCTCACTTCGCCGTCCAATGTTCGGAGGCCCGTTAGTACCGAGCCGGCATGGTACACCCGGGGTACTCGCGTGGACATGGCCGTTACGACCTCCCACGGAATCGTGTTGCGGAGGCGCGCCAATTCGTGCGCCGTTATCTCTTCGGCGCCCTGCCGCCCGAGGAGGACGAACTCGTCGTCCGGCCCAATGTCGCCGCCAGCGTCGGTCACGTCGACCATCAGCGCGTCCATCGCGACGACCCCGACTATTGGTATCCGACTGCCCCGTACGATCGCCTGCGCGCCCGGTGAATACGCTCGCACGAAGCCATCCGCGTAGCCGACGGGCAGGGTGGCGATCTTCGATTCGCGCTGCGCTGTCCAGCGTCCGCCGTAGCTCACGCGCGTCCCGGCCGGGAACGTCTCGACTCGCAGGGCTGTGGCCTTGAGCGTCATCGCCGGCACCAATCGATCCGCAAATTGACGCAGCTCCGCGGGAATGGGCAGATCCAGCGGCAGCAGGCCGTAGAGCCCGAGACCGATACGCACACCTTCGTACACCGGCACGCGGCCGGTCAGCAGGCCGCCGGTGGCCGCCATATGACGCGTCACGCCGGTGAACTCGCCGGCGGCACGCGCGAGCTCGACCGCCCGTTCGAGTGCCGCGACCTGCGCGGCGGTCGTGGTCTCGTCTTCAGCCGTGGCAACGTGCGTCCACACGGCGAACGGTCCGAGCCCGCGCCCGCTGGTGCGGATGCGCCGCACAGCGCGCGGGAGCTCGGCGGGCCGGACGCCGCCGCGGCTCAGGCCCGTCTCTACCTCAAGGTCGACGACGACCTGATCATGAGGCGTCTTCGGCTTCTGCTCGATCCCTTCCAACGATTCAGCCAAGTCCGTGATGGAGACCTGGATCGAACGTTCGGCCGCCTCGCGCAGACCCGACCTTGGAATGGCGAAGAGCACCAGGATGTTGCACTCGATGCCGGCCTTGCGGAGCGCCACCGCTTCGTCCAGGGACGCGACGCACAGCCGGTCGACGCCTGACGTTTGGAACGCGCGGGCGACGGGCACGAGGCCGTGACCGTACGCATCCGCCTTGACGACGGCGCTGAGCTCCACGCGCGGGCCGATCATCTCGCGAAACACGGCAACGTTGGTGGCCAGCGCGTCGAGATCGATTTCGAGCCAGACGCGGCGTGGCAATGGCGGCAGACCCGCGGCGGCGAGACGCTCGTCGATCGTCATGAACGGCGAAATCCAAGCGTCTTGCGGCTCACGCTGGCGGCGAGCTCGCGTCGCACGATAGGCAGGAGCGCCGTCAGGTCAGAGGCGAGCAGGCCGGCATCGCCGACGCGCTCACTCACGAGCTCGCCGGCGCGGCCATGGAGATAAACGCCCACGCGGGCCGCATCGAAAGGCGCCGCACCCTGGGCGAGGAGCGAGCCGATCGTGCCGGCCAGGACGTCGCCCGTGCCGGCTGTGGCGAGAGCCGCGTTGGCGAACGACGCGACTGCGGCCGAGCCGTCAGGCGCCGCGACCACCGTGCGCGCGCCTTTGAGCACGAGCACCGCGCCGAATTGCGCGGCGGCAGCAACTGCGCGTTCGGCGCGCTCGTCGTCGGCCGCGCCAACCGCCGAGCCGGTCAGCCGCGCGAACTCGCCGGGGTGAGGCGTCAGGACCAGCGGGCGCTTGAGGTCGCTCCACCAATCACCCGCACGCGAGAGAAGATTGAGCCCGCCGCCGTCGACGACCATCGGTGGACCTTCTCGAGCCAGCAGGCCGGTCAGAAGCTCCGCGTAGCCGTCTGACTCGCGCAGCCCCGACCCGAACACGAGTGCGTCGGGCGCCCGCGGTTTCAACGCATGGCCCGACTCCAGCGCGTCGATATCTGACCGATCCTCGCGCTCGGGCAGGCCAAGCGTGACCAGGTCCGGCACTCGCCCCGCGAAGATCGGCTGCAGCGACACGGGCACGGCAAGGCAGACGAGGCCCGCTCCGGCGCGGGCGGCAGCCGTTCCGGAGAGCAGCGCCGCGCCGGCATAATCGAGCGAGCCGCAGATGCAGACGAGCGTCCCGAACGTGCCCTTATGGCCGTCCGGGCTGCGCTGCGGCACGAGCGGCGCGCACAACGTAGCGTCAATGGCCTGCAACTGCGCGCCGCTCACGAGCGGCTCTCCGCGTCGAGGTCGCGCAGGCGTTCCATGCGCGCCATGATCTGCCGCTCCCGATCGTCGAGGCGCGCCTCGATGTCGATCGGGAACACGTAAGTTCCACCCTGAGTGCGGACGCCGAAGGCGATCGCGACCGCGTAGTCGCCTTCGTGGCTGATCGACACGGCGATGCGGCCCATGCCAAGCTGCTCGGCGCGCCGGGCGGCTCGTCCGTGGAGCCTTACAACCGGCGCGCCGGTCGGCAGCCGGACGATCTCTATCTCGGTCCAACCCACCCCGCGGACGCCCAAGCCGAGCACCTTCGACACGGCTTCCTTTGCGGCCCAGCGACCGGCGAAGTTCTCCGGCCGGTTACGGACGTAGCGCTGTTCAGATTCGGTAAGGACGCGACGCGGAAACCTGTCGCCGAAACGCTTCAGCGCCTGGGCGATGCGCTCGACCTTGATGATGTCGATGCCGAGCTCGGTCGTGCCCTCCGGCACGGGCGGCGTCACCACGGGCTAACTGTAATCGCGGCGAGCTCGGAGCCGTCCCTGATGGCGCCGCCCGGGAAGGTGCTGCGACTACTCGACCGTCACTGACTTGGCCAGGTTGCGCGGCTGGTCGACGTCCGTGCCGCGGGCAACGGCGGTGTGATATGCGAACAGCTGGAGCGGTATTGCCGCGAGGATGGGCGACAGCTCCTCGATCGACTCGGGCACCCACAGGATGTCGTCGGCGAAGTCGCTCATCCTGTCGTCGCCTTGGGTAGCGACAGCGAGCACGCGAGCGTCGCGGGCCCGGCCCTCCATGACGTTCGAGATCAGCTTCTCGTGGACGGCCGAGCGCGTGGCGATGGCGACCAGTGGAACCTCGGCGTCGAGGAGGGAGATCGGTCCGTGCTTCAGCTCGCCCGCGGCGTAGCCCTCGGCGTGGACGTAGCTGACCTCCTTGAGCTTGAGGGCGCCCTCGAGCGCGACCGGATACGTGATGCCACGGCCGACGAACATGAACCCGCGCGAGTTGACGTAACGGCGCGCGAGGTCCTTCGCCGGCCCGGCGAGATCGAGCGCGCGCTGCGCCTTGTCTGGCAGTGCCCGCAGCTCGCTGATCAGCTGGCGCTCGCGTGTCCACGGCAGGCGGCCGCGCAGCTTGGCCATCGCCGCGGCCAAGAGGACGAGTGTCGTGACCTGGGTCGCGAACGTCTTGGTGGCCACGACCGCGATCTCCGGCCCGGCCTGGAGAAAGAGCACCGCGTCGGCATCGCGCGTGATCGCCGAGCCGACCGTGTTGGTCACGGCGATGATCGGGCAGCCCTGCTGGCGCGCGTAGCGCGTCGGCGCAATCGTGTCGGCCGTCTCGCCCGACTGGGTCACGGCGACGATGAGCGTCTTCTCGTCGAGCGGCGGAGGAGAGTAGCGGAACTCCGAGCCGATGTTCCAGCGCGCCGGGATGTGCAGCCAGTCCTGGAACAGGTACGCCCCAACGGCACTGGCGTAGTTGGCCGTGCCACAGGCGACGAACTCGACGCGTTCGACCTTCTTGAGGCGGTGGGCGATCGCGTCCAAGTCGTCGAGCTCGATGCCGTGGTCGTGCACGCGTCCGGTAATTGCCGCGAGCAACGCCGCCGGCTGCTCGTGCATCTCCTTGAGCATGAAGTGGGCGTAGCCGCCCTTCTCGGCCGCTTCGATCGACCAGTCGATCTCCGTCACCAGACGCTCGCGCGGCAGACCGTCGACGCCGGTCACGGTCACACCGTTGGCGTTGATGTCCGCGACGTCGCCTTCTTCGAGGAACATGACCTTCTTGGTGTAGGCCAGGACGGCCGCCACGTCCGATGCGATGAAGTTCTCGCCCTCGCCGATGCCGACAATGAGCGGCACGTTCATGCGCGCACCGACCAGGCGATTGGGCTCGCGGGCGCTCATGACCGCGACCGCGTATGCGCCATGCGCCTGGCGCAGCGCGCTCCGCACGGCCTCGGCGATGTCACCCGCGTAAGCCTCCTCGACGAGGTGCGCGAGCGCTTCCGTGTCCGTGTCGGACGCCAGCTCATGGCCGCGCTCTCGCAGTCCGTCCCGCAGCTCCTTGAAGTTCTCGATGATGCCGTTGTGGATGACCGTGATCTCGCCCGTGCAGTCGGTGTGCGGGTGGGCGTTCAGGTCGTTCGGCCGGCCGTGGGTCGCCCAGCGCGTATGGCCAAGGCCGACGACCGCGGACGGCGTGCCGTCGACCAACGCGGTGCGCAGGTTTGAAAGCTTGCCCGCGCGCTTCTCGACGAACATGTCGCCGTCGGTCGTGACGAGAGCGATGCCGGCCGAGTCGTAGCCGCGGTACTCGAGCCGGGCCAGGCCCTCCAGCAGGATGGGCGCCGCCTCACGTGGGCCGATGTAGCCGACGATTCCGCACATATGAGCGCTCCTGATCCCTTCCCGCCGCTCGCCTCGACGCCGCCGCAGCCGCCGGCTCCTGAAGGCGCGCTAGTTTAGTCGCTCCGCAGCCAGCGTCGCGAGCGAGTCGGCCAGCGTCGCGACGGACGCGGCCTCCTCGCCCTCGACCATGATCCGCAGCGCCGGCTCAGTGCCAGATGGACGGACGAGGATCCGGCCGCCCCCAGCGAGCGACCGCCGCGCCTCCTCGACTGCCCTGGCAAAAGTCGGATCTGCCTCCCACTGGTCCTTGTGACGAACGTGGACCGTCCGCTGCTGCTGCGGAAAGAGAGGAATTTGTCGTGCGAGCTCGCTCAGCGCCTTGCCCGTGCGGGCAATGATGCCCAGGATCTCGAGCGCTGTGACGATGCCATCGCCGGCGTTGGCGCGGTCGCGGATGATCACGTGGCCGCTCTTCTCCCCGCCCAGCCCGGCATCCATGACCATCATGCCGTCGAGGATGTACTTGTCACCGACCGGCGTCCTGGCAAGCTTGCCGCCGGCATCGTTGAGCGCCCGCTCCAGCCCGCCGTTGGAGAGCACGCTGGCGACCACGATGCCCTGCGGCAGCGCGTCCCGCTTTAGCCGATCGAGGGCGATGATGCCGATCAGCTGGTCGCCGTCGACCACTTCGCCGCGTTCGTCCACGGCCACGCACCTGTCAGCGTCGCCGTCCAGCGCAAAACCAAGATCCGCCTTCGTTTCACCGACTATCCGCGCCAGCGCCTGCGGCGCGGTTGCCCCGCACTCGAGGTTGATGTTGGCACCGTCGGGCTCGCAGAAGCGAACGTCGACGCTTGCACCCGTGCCTGCGACGATGGGTCCGACAACGTTGCATGCCGAGCCATTCGCGGCGTCGATCACGACTCGGACGTTCGTCCGGACCGCCCGCGCCAGGCTGAGCCGGTGTTCTACGTACTCGTCCAGCAGGCTGTGTGCATCGACCTCCCGGCCCAGGCCGTCGTTCTCGGGACCGGCCAGCTCGTCGGCGCGCATGACGAGACTCTCCAGCTCGTCCTCGACGACGTCGTCGAGCTTCATGCCGCGCTCGTCGACCACCTTCAGGCCGTTGTCACGTGCCGGATTGTGGGACGCGGAAACCATCACCCCGGCCTTGAACGGCCCACTGCCCGTCAGATGGGCAAGTGCCGGCGTCGGACACATGCCGAGACGATGGACATCAACGCCGAGCGACATGGCGCCGGCAGCGACCGACGCTGCGAGCATGTCGCCCGACCGGCGCGTGTCCTGGCCGACCAGGATGCAGCCGCCGGCGCCCACGAGCTGCGCGGCCGTGGCGCGGCCGAGATCAAAGGCAAGCTTGGGGTGCAGGTCGACATTGGCAATGCCCCGGATGCCGTCCGTGCCAAAGAGGCGCGTCACGGCGTCGCCGACGTGAGCGCCGAAGGCGCCGGCGAGGACGGCGTGCTGATCATGACCGTGATCTCGGAGGGATCGATCGAGACCAGGTTCATGCCCAGCGGGGTTTGAAACGACAACTGGACGACGTGGTCGCCCGGGCCCAGGCCCGTGACATCCGCCGCCGCGGCCAGCTGCGTCGGATCAAACGAGGCCAATCCTGCCGTCGGCCCGCCGAGCGTCACGTTCACGTGGTCTACCGGCAGCGTATAGGTCAAGCCCGGCTGTTCGTTCTGGAGAGTCACCCCGGTGCTGTAGGTCTGTGTTCCAGTGTCCTGGGTGATGGTCAAGTTGACCCGAACGTTATCCGTGCCGCTCACGGTCACGCCGCCGGGCAGGGCGAGTCCGACCTGTGCCTCGAGATCGGCCGTTCGCCCGGTCAGATCGATCGGCTGCGTCTGTGCGGTATCCAACGTGGAAACTGTCGAGGCCTCGCCACTGACGGTTACGACCAGCGGATCGACTGTGACCGACGTGACCTTGTAGCCCGGCGCCGGCGCGCCAGTCAGCTGCGGAACGACCGGAAGTGTGCGGGTCGCCAGCTGCTGGGCAACAGCAATGGTGACGTGCGCGCGCTGCGGATCGATCTCGACGTTCGGCACCTGGTTGCCGTTGGCGTCGACGGCAACGAGGTCTATGTCGCGATCTACGTTGAGCGCGCTGGCATCGATCGCCACGCGGGCCACCACTGCGCTGACCGCGTTGACCCGTGAGCTCGCTCCGCGCAGCGTCACCGTCTGTGGATCCACTTGCGGCGGGCCGACCGTGATCGTGTCGGGCACGGTGCCCAGCATCACGGTCACGGGCATCTCGCGCGACGTCACCGGATCCAGTTGAACCTGCTCCTCCCGCGGCTGGAAGTCGACGATCTGTACGCGCTGGTCGAGCGCGGTCACGGTGATCGGGACAGGCACCGGCGGACCGCCCGATTCAGCCTGTACCTGTGACAGGTCGACCGTGGCGCGGAATGAGTCCGGCGACAGGACGCCAACGTCGATCGGCGCGCGAAAGCGAATGACGGTCACGGGTTCGAGCTCGTTGAGCAACGTCGCCCCTTCTGGTGGCCGGATGGCGTCGACCGGCACCTGGCCGGTCCAGGTGCGCACGTTCTGGCCCAGGACGAGGCCGCTATAGAGAACCGTCGAAAGGACGATCGCGCCCAGTTTGAGCGGCCAGTTGCGAAGCAGGAAATCGACCGCGCGCCTCACTCGACCCGGCCGCTGCTCGAAGAGTGTGGTGCCGACGCCTGGGCGGCGACGGGCGGCGAGGTCGTGCCGGCACTCGTGCCACTCGTGGGCGTCGTGCCGTCGCGCGAGCGAGCGATGCGCGAGCGGCCGCGCCGCGCCGCGGCCGGAATGGTCGTGCGCAGGCGCGTCGCGCGCTCCGGCAGCCGAGCGTTGGCCAGGTCGTCGTGCTCGAGCAGGTCGGTCAATGCCGCGGCGAGGCGCTGCTGGTCCAGGTTGCGCACGATGCGGCCGCGCTCGACAAGGCTGACCATGCCCGTCTCTTCGCTGACCACGACGACGACCGCGTCGGTTTGCTCGGTGATGCCCAGCGCGGCCCGGTGGCGCGTCCCGAAGCGCTCGCGATAAGCACCCGTCTCGGACAGCGGCAGGACGACGGCGGCCGAGATGATCCGCTCATGGCGAACGATCACAGCGCCGTCATGCAGCGGTGAATGGGGCGTGAACAACGTCTCGAGAAGCTCCGCGGAGAGCTCTGCATCGATCATGACGCCCGCTTCGGCGGTGTCCTGGAGGCCGGTCTCGCGTTCGAGCACGATCAGCGCCCCGATGTGCTGCGCGCCGAGCTCGAACGCCGCCTGGGCGACGCTGCCGGCGACTTTCTGGACCGACCGGCGCGCGCCAGGCACGAACATCCAGCTCAGGGACCCGACCCGGCCAAGACGCTCGAGGCCACGCCGCAGCTCGGGTTGGAAGACGACGACGAGGGCCAACAGGCCGACGACCGCGCCCGCCTGGAGGATCTGCGACAGCAGCTGAAGCCCGAGGTACTGGGCCACGACATAGATGGCGTACAGGACCGTGACGCCGATGACCAGGCGCACCGCGCGCGTGCCCCTGATCAGGCTGAACAGGCCGTAGATGAGCAGCGCGGTCAGCGCAATGTCAAGAATGGCGACCGGCTGGACTTCAAAGCCCCTGACCAGTTCGACCAGCTGGTCTAGCACCGTTCGATTGTAGCCACGCTCACTCGCGGGACCGCGGCGACGCTAGCCGTCGGCCGGACGCGCGCCGATTCTGCCCTGCAGCTCGTCGAGTGCGGCGCTCGTCGTGTCATCCGTGATCAGCGTGAGCAGGCGACGCATCAGGCGCGCTCGCTGTCCGGCCTCCACCTGCCAACCGCGCTCGACGTACAGCCGCGTGAGCTCGAGATGAACGCGCACGCTGCGCGTGTCAAGAGCCAGGGCACGCATCTGAGCGTCGAGCGCGGCGTCGAAGTGGTGCACAGCCGCGTGCTCGCGCGCCTCCTCGAGCCAGGCATCGATCGCCGCGTCGCGCCGGCCGGCGTCGCGCGCCTGCTCCCCGGCGATCGCCAGCGATTCTGCCCGCGACTGCGGCGTGCGCATCTCAGCCGGGACACCGGCCGGCTTGGCCGGGGAACCGCGCAGCTCCGCGATGCGCTCCGTTGCGACCGTGGCATCCGCGCGGCGGCCGAGCGCGAGCAGGGCCGCGGCACGACCGCTCAGCGCGTCAAGGTTGTCCGGCTCCACGGCGAGCGCGCGCTCGAAGGCCGCGAGAGCCTCCTTGGGCCGACCCAGTCGCAGCTGCATTCCGCCGATTCCGACCTGAGGCAGCGCGCGCTCGCCCGCCACCTTGGCGGCTGCCTCGTACTGCGCGAGCGCGTCACGGAACTTGCCATCAGCCGCCAGCTGGTGGCCGGATCTGAGCGCAGCCTGGTATTTGGCGAAGACGTCATCCATCTGTCGCCTAAGGTAACGCTGTCAGTGAGTGCCCCGTCTGTGGTCGGGGCGTACCAGCGCCAAAAACGAATCTCCATCGCAGCAGCGCGGCGCGCTCTGCTGCACGTCCTCCGTCCTGGCTAGCGCTTTGTGTACTGCGGTGCCTTGCGCGCGCGCTTGAGGCCGTACTTCTTGCGCTCCTTCATGCGCGGATCGCGCGACAGGAGACCGGCCTGGCGCAGCGGGACCCGCGCGCCGTCGGGATCGGACTGGAGGAGCGCTCGCGCGATGCCGTGCCGGATGGCGCCGGCCTGGCCGTGGTGGCCGCCGCCCTCGACCTTGACCATGGCGTTGTACCGGCCTTCCGTGCCGGTCACCTTGAAGGGCATCGTGATGTCTGCCAGATCGACAGAGTTGCCGAAGTGCTCCTCCAGCGAACGGCCGTTGACGACTACCTCGCCCTCGCCGGCCAGGAGCCGGACTCGGGCGATGCTCGTCTTGCGCCGGCCCGTGCCGTAGAAGAAGGCGTTCGTGTTGGCGGCCATTTAGTGGCTGGTTCCTCCCATGGGCAGCGGCTCGGGCTGCTGTGCCTCGTGCGGGTGCTCGCTGCCCGCGTAGATCTTCAACTTGCGCAGCTGCTGGACGCCCAGTCGATTGCGCGGCAGCATGCCCTTGACCGCCCGGCGGATGACCTCCTCCGGCCGGCGCTCGAGCAGCTCGGCCAGGGTCTCGCTCTTGAAACCGCCGGGATAGCCGCTGTGGCGTGCATAGAACTTCTGCTCGGTCTTTTTGCCGCCGATCTCGACCTTCGCCGCGTTGAGCACGATGACGTGATCCCCGCTGTCGACGTGCGTCGCGTAGGTGGGCTTGTGCTTGCCCTCGAGGACCGTGGCGATGCGCGATGCGAGCAGGCCGAGGCGCTGGCCCGACGCGTCGACGACGAACCAGTGGCGCTCGATTTCCGCCGCTCGCGGTGTGTATGTCCTGCTCATCGCTTCATTCAGTCCTGTTGTTCGCGTTTCTCGCTGCCTGCGTGTGGTGTGTTATCTCTTTCGGGACCCATGGGCACGTCCCACAGGACGAGCCCGCGCGCCCCCGCCGCCTCACCCTTGAACGCCGGCGCACGTCCCTCGAGCGCACGCCTTATGTCCTCAGCCGTAGCCTGACCGCGTCCGACGCGGATCAGCGCCGCAACCATCCGGCGGACCATGCCCCGCAGGAAGGCGTTGCCGATGACGACGATCGTGATCAGCTCGCCCCGCTTGCCGACCTTCACCGCGTGCACCGTCCTGATCGGCTGGCGGTCCGTCCCCCCAAAAGCGGAGAAGTCGTGATCGCCGACGAAGATGAGTGCCGCCTCGCGCATCGCCCCTACGTCGAGCGAGCCGTGAACTGTGAGTGCGAAACGCTCATGGAGTGCGCTGCGCTCGCCGTTCCAGATCGAGTAGCGGTACTCACGATGCCGCGCCCGATGGCGCGGACTGAAGGTTGCGTCGACCCGGTGCAGCCGGCCGATCGAGATATCCGCCGGCAGTAGCCCGTTGAGCGCCGATCTCAGCTCGACCGCACCCAGGCGGCCGGAGTAGGTAAAGGCGATCACCTGGCCGCGGGCATGGACCCCCGCGTCCGTCCGTCCGGAGCCCTCGACCCTCACGCGCGGTCCACCGCTTATGTCGGCAAGCACGCGCTCGATCTCAGCCTGCACGGTCCGGCCATGTGGCTGGGCCTGGAAGCCGGCGAAGTCGGTCCCGTCATATTCGACCCGCGCGCTGTAACGAACGGGGCCGCTCTCTCGAGCGGGCTTTGCTTGGGCCCTGCCCTTCATGGGCGAGGCGGAGGCTTAGACCAGCTCGAGCTGGACCATGGGAGCGGCATCGCCGGCCCGCGGACCGAGCTTGACGATGCGCGTGTAGCCACTTGTGCGCGTCGAATACTTGGGCGCGATCTCGTTGATCAGCTTGTCGATGACCAGCGGCTCGTCCGGCAGCTCGGCGATGATCTGGCGCCGCGCCGCGAGCGAGCCCTCCTTGGCGAGAGTGATGACACGC
>Ga0335082_10003713_pt1 | contig 16607 bp, 12 predicted proteins | sample Lox_Sample_41_FD_206718 | JGI IMG/M metagenome (GOLD analysis project Ga0335082, IMG submission 206718) | Soil microbial communities from Loxahatchee National Wildlife Refuge, Florida, United States - Lox_Sample_4.1 | ecosystem: Environmental > Terrestrial > Soil > Wetlands | place: USA...
CGGGCGTCGGCGTCGCGGCGCTTCGTGGCGCGCGAGATCTCGAAATCGAGGCCTGGATACTGGCTGTAGATGGCGCGCAGCATCTCCCAGCTCTCGATGGCCTCGGCGAACTTGCCCTGTTCTTCCTGTGATCGCGCCCTCTGCACCACCGAGTTCACCAGATTGCGCTTGTCGCGCGCCAGACGAAGCGCGCGCTCGAAGTGCGGCTCGCCGGGATACTGACGCGCGGCATCTTCGAGGATGCTGCAGCGTTTTTCGATGTCCGGCTCGGTTTCCACGCGGCGGTCGGTGTCGGCGATCAGCGCCGACAGGTTCTTGCGCCGCCGCTCTTCAATGTCAAACCTCAGGGCCTGAAAGAGCGCGTGCGAGGGATACCTGGCCAGATACTGGTCGCAAATCTCCAGCGCCTGGGTGAAACTCTGTTCGGCCAGGAGTTTTCTGGCCTGATCGAGGGCGTTTCGTACAGCTTCGTCTTCAGTGCGCACTTGCTTATAGAAGTTCTGGCAGGATAGCACGCGCGCGGCGTCGGTGTCGGGGACTTCGCGGTCGAGCACCAGCCAGCGTTCCAGCTTCGAAAGGGCGGCGTTCACCTCGCCCTTTTGCCAGGCTTGAGCAGCCTCGTCGTACAGCTTCGATTTCTCCTGGCGGCGGCCCTCGAACGCCTGTGCGCGCCGGTTGATTTCAGCCAGCAGATCGCGCGCGGCGGTGTCGTCCGGCTTGACCTCGAGCAGGTTCTGGATGGCTCCGCGGGCGTGCTGGAAAGCGTTGTTCTCCAGATGCTGGCGCGCCAGTTGCGTCCATTCTTCCAGTTGCCGCGAACGCCGGTTCTTCTCCACCTGCGTCTTCAAGGCCAGAGCGTCGGACTGGTCCGGGTCGAGTTCGAGCGCTTCCTGGATTTTGCGCAGCGAAAGGGCGTACTCGTCCTCTTCATAGAAGCGGCGGGCGCTTTCGAGGATCTGCTTCACTGTGGTCTGGCGGCCGGCCTGTTCCACCTGGCGGCGCAACATGGCGATTTCGGGATCGATGTGACCCTCGCCTTCCAGTTCTTCGAGGATCTCCGTGGCGAACTGATACTCGCCGCGCTCGAACGCCCGTGACGCGCGCTCAATGCGCGGGAGAACACGGGAGCGGTCGAAGAACGGAATCGGTTCATTATGGACAGCGTGCAGGAGGGTCTCGCCGAACTCGCGCGCGCTCGCATAACGATGCCACGGCTGTTTGGCCATCGCCTTATGCACTACCTGGCTCAGCAGCAGCGTCACGGAGGGGTTCAGATCGCAGGCCGGGGGAGGATTGGTGCGCAGAATCGAATTGCTGATCTCCGGGTCGGTTTTGCCTTCAAACGCCCGGCGCCGGGTGAGCGCCTCGTAGGCCACCGCGCCGAGCGAAAAGATGTCGGTGAGCACGGAAGGCGGCTTGAGCTGCAACAGCTCTGGCGCCATGTACGGAAGGGTGCCGCGCATTGCCGTATGCGTTGCCCCGGTATCGGTGAAGGCGATGCCGAAATCGATGATCTTCACCGAATCGTCAGCCATCACGAAGACATTGCTCGGTTTGATGTCGCGATGGATGAGCCCGCGTTCGTGCGCCGCCTGCAACCCGCGACACACCTGATTCATGATCTCCACCGAGCGCTCCACGGTGAGCCGATGGCTGGCGTTCTTGATCAGCTCGGCGAGTGAGGTGCCCGGCAGCAGCGGCATGACGAAATACGGGCGGGCGACGCCACTGTCCTCGAACTCCCCTATGTCGTAGATTTCAATGATGTTCGGGTGGATGATGGATGCCTGCAGGCCCCATTCCTTGTAGAACATGTCGAAAGCGGACCGGCTGTGGACGTCGAGGATCGTTTTCAAAGCGACATCGCGCTTCATGAGCGTGTCCCAGGCACGGTAGACAACGCCCATACCGCCCTTACTTAGCACTTCACGAAGTTCGTACCGGGCGCGTACTTTGGTGGAGACTGGCATACCGGGAGCGATGCGCCTATGGGTTCTCGCCTAAGCAATGTTAACAAGATACGGGACCCGGTCCTATCAGGTGAAACGGGGGGGTCGGCATGGGGACAGGCGAGAATCTGAGGCCCGTCCAGGAGGAATCCCCCTCCCCTCAGGCTATGAGGCGCTCAACCTGGTCCAGCGGGGCCGGCCGCGAGAAATAAAATCCCTGCGCGGCGTCGCAACCGAGCTTGCGGAGCCCCTCGAACTGAACCTCGTTTTCAACGCCCTCGGCGATGAGGCCCACATCGAGATTTCGCCCCAGCGACATGATGGATCGCAGCAGCGGCGCGGAGGCGTCCCGAACCGCAATCTCCTCGATGAAGCGGCGGTCGATCTTGATGACGTCCACCGGCGCGTCCAGCAGGCGGCTGAATGACGAAGTGCCCGTTCCGAAGTCGTCAATGAGGATGCCTACGCCGATGTTGTGAAGCTGATGCAAGCTGTCGTGGATGGACGCCTCGGACTGCACCACCGCCGCTTCGGTAATCTCGAGCTTCAGACAATGTGGAGCGACGGAATTGGCTTCCAGCAGGGAATGCACCCTCTGAAACAGGTTGGGGTCGTGCAATTGCACCGGGCTCAGGTTTACCGATATCCACGGCTGATCGGAGCTGCGCTGGTTCCATCGCCGCAGCGTCGAACAGACCATCGCGAGGGTCTGGTATCCGAGGTCGCGAAGCAATCCGAGATCTTCCGCGGCCAACAGGAATTCGCCCGGTTGCAGCAATCCCCGCCCCGGATGCGGCCAGCGCAATAAGGCCTCGAAGCCGATCGGAACACGCGAAGAGAGACTCACAATTGACTGGTAATGCACCGCGAATTCACCGCGCGACACCGCCTGACGCAGTTCGGTCTCCAGGCGGAGGCGGGAAAGCACGTCGGCATGCATGGAAGCGTCGAAAAACTCGGTCCGGGCGCGGCCGGCGTTCTTGGCGCGGTACGTTGCCGTGTCGGCCTGGCGCAACAGGTCGCGTGCCGGATGACGCACTCCGTGGCTCAGCGCGATTCCGATGCTGGCTGTCAGGTACAGGGCGGACCCGGCGATATTGAACGGCTGCGCGAAAAGCATATGGATCCGGTCGGCGAGAGTCCGCGCTTTTTCCGGGCTTCCCGCGCCGGGAGCGAGGATGGCGAACTCATCTCCGGCAAGGCGGGCCACCGTCTCGGTGCCGCGACAGGATCGCCGCAAACGCGCCGAGACCGCCATCAGCAGCGCGTCCCCGGCCAGATGGCCGAAGCTGTCGTTAATGTGCTTGAAGCGATCCAGGTCGATGAACAGTACGGCGAGCGAATCGGAGTTGCGATTGGCGCGCAGGACCTCCTTCTCCGCGTGGTCGAGAAACAGAGCGCGGTTCGGGAGGCCGGTGAGGGGATCGTAGAGGGCGTGCCGCGCAAGCTGGCGCTCGAGTGTTTTCTGTTCGCTGATGTCTACGATGACCCCGTGGAGACACTCGGAGTTATCGCTGTTCCGGCCCACGGAAAGATAGTCGGCGACCCACACGATATGGCCGTCGGCGGCGACCATCCGGTACTCGAAACGATGCCGGCCGCCCGCTTTCACGGGGCTGCGCCGGAACTCCGCGGCCCACAGGCGATCGTCGGCATAAACGTGATCCAGCCAGAAACTCTCGCTGGCGGTCCAGTCCGCCAGCGGATACCCCAGCAGGCTTTCGGCCTGGTCGCTGACGAACGTGAAGCGCAATGAGTGCGGCCTGGACTGCCAGACGACGCCATTGACCGCGTTCACCAGATCGTGGTATTTCCGCGCTTCCTGCCGCGCGGAACGATAGGCCACCTCCACCCAGCCGCACAGACGCGCATTCTCGACTGCGATTGCGACGGCATTCGCCAGTGTCTGCAACGCAAGGACGACATCGTCTTCGGGGATGTGGAATTCGGTCCAGCACACGGAGAGCGCTCCGATAGGATCCGCCGACCGTATGGGCACGACCACAACGCTTCTGGCGTCGGCGCCTCCGAGATCGATCGCAGCCACGCGGCCGTCGTCATCGACGTCGGCGACCAAAGCCTGACTTCCACGCAGCACCACCCAGCCGCTCAGGCAGGACGTCAGAGGAACTCGAACGCCGTCGCAGATCGGTTCGGTCGAAGTTTCATCCAGGCTGTAGATATCGGCGCCGTCGCGCAGGAGGATGCTGACTCCATCGGCATCTGCCAGCTCTCCAGCCGACTCCTTGACAGCACGCACGATTCCACCTGGCGTGCGGGCGCAGGAGAGGCGATCGAGGGTGTCAAACACAACCCCGGTCAGGTCGGCGCGCATAGGATTCTTATTGTGCTTCGGCTCACACAATATATCGAGCTCCACCGATAAAGGCAAGGCCTAATTAACGACTTAAACCGGAATACTTACATAAAGAAAGCAGATGACGTTCACGGTTGCGGGCCGAAGAGACTGAAGAGGAGCAGCGCCAGAACGGTAAGTGTCACGCCCATATAAAGATAGTCGCGTTCCCGCAGAAAGGCATAAACAGATAGTACTACGCGCGCGACGGGAGTTGCGATCAACAACAGAAGGCCGAGCTGAACGATTGCCCGTCCACTACCACTGAAAACACTTGACAGTATTCCTGAAATATTTCGAAAGGCACGTGGCTCTCCCCGAAAGGCGCGGTAATCGGGTTGTAAACTCCCGTGGCGCACCAGGTAGACTATCGCTCCGGCAAACACCACCGCCGCAGACAGCGTCACACCGGCGCGCAGGAGGCGACCGATGACGGTGTCAAGCTGTGCGTCAGTGTATTTCGGCTTCAGAGTGTCCCCCGAATGCCGCTGTAGAGCATTTCCAGGCCGAGGGCAACGACAACCGCTCCGAAAACCCAGCGCAGCACATCGGTGCGCGAGCCGCCGAGGAGTCGTGCGCCGGCGAGCGATCCGCCAAGCACGCCAAGCATGACGGGCATCGCAAGGCCGGGATCGATATATCCGCGACTGAGATAGATTCCCGCGCTGGCCGCCGCCGTTACTCCGATCATAAAGTTGCTTGTCGCGGTGGAAACCTTGAATGGCAGGCGCATTACCCGGTCCATCGCGATCACCTTGAGAGCCCCGGAGCCGATGCCAAGAAGCCCGGAGAGGCCGCCGGCTACCAACATCACCAGGAATCCTCCGGGCACATTGTGAACCCGGTAGTGACGAACGCCCTCGGCGGTTGGATAGCTTCCGTCCATGCGCAGAAACCCGGCGATTCGTTCGGGAGGAGGCTGTTCTTTCTCCTTCAGCCGCCGTGCACGCGCCGCGCTCCACGCCGACCATATGAGCACCAGACCAAAGACGATAGCGATTGCCCGTACTGGCAGAATTGTTGCCAGAAATGCGCCGGCCAGAGCGCCCAGACAGGTGGCGATTTCCAGAAACATGCCGGCGCGAATGTTCGACCAGCCCTCGCGCACATAAGCGGCCGCCGCGCCCGATGAGGTCGCAATAACCGAAACGAGCGAGGCCCCGATCGCATAGTGAATATCCACGCCGAACAGCAGAGTGAGGACCGGCACGATCACCACTCCGCCACCAAGGCCTGTCAGCGAGCCGAGGAATCCCGCGGCCAGAGAGATGAGACAGGTCAGGCCCGTGAATTCCAGGATATTCATGCGTTACTGCTTGGGCTGCCAGCGGACGATGGGTTTACGCGCCGCCGTGACCTCATCCACCCGCGCAGTGCGAGTGGTGTGTGGTGCTCCGCGGACCAGATCGGGGTCCTGCTCGGCTTCCTGCGCAATGGCGATGAGCGCGTCGGCAAACAGATCCAGCTCCTGCTTGCTCTCGGTTTCGGTCGGCTCGATCATCATCGATCCGTGCACGATGAGCGGGAAGCTGACGGTGTACGGATGGAAGCCGTAATCGATGAGGCGCTTGGCGATGTCGCCCGTGTGGACGCTATGCTTCGCCTGGCGATCGTCACTGAAGACGCATTCGTGCATGGAGGGCGCGGGGTAGGCGATATCGAAGTACGCCTCGATGCGTTTGCGGATGTAGTTGGCGTTGGCGACGGCGTCGAGCGTGACATTGCGCAGGCCTTCGCCGCCGTGCGCCATGACATAGGCGAGTGCGCGGACGATGACGCCGAAGTTCCCGTAGAAGGCGCGCACGCGACCGATCGACTGCGGGCGATCGTAATGCCAGGTCCAGGCTCCGCCGTCGCGGCGCAGGCGCGGAGTGGGCAGGAACGGCTCCAGATGCGATTTCACCGCGACAGCGCCGCAGCCCGGACCACCTCCGCCATGCGGCGTCGAGAAGGTCTTGTGCAGGTTCAGGTGCATCACATCGATGCCGAAATCACCCGGCCGTGCGATGCCCATCAGCGCGTTCATATTCGCGCCGTCCATGTAAACCAGCGCGCCTTTGGAGTGGAGCAGGGAAGCGATGCCGGTGATCTGTTCCTCGAAAACGCCGAGCGTGTTCGGATTGGTGATCATCACCGCGGCGGTTTCGTCGTCAACCAGATCGGCCAGACGCGCCAGATCGAGCATGCCGCGGTCGTTCGATGGCGCGTGCACCACCTCGTAGCCGGCCATGGCGGCGGTGGCGGGATTGGTACCGTGCGCGGAATCGGGGATGAGAATCCTCTTGCGCGGGTTGCCGCGTGATGCCAGCAGCGCGCGAATCAGCAGGATGCCGGTAAGTTCGCCATGCGCGCCGGCGGCGGGCTGCAGCGTGACCGCGTCCATGCCGGTGACTTCAGCCAGCCCAGCTTCGAGCGCGGCGATGATCTCCATCGCGCCCTGCGAGAGCGCCTCCGGCTGATAGGGATGGGCCCAGGCCAGGCCTTCCGTCCGCGCGACGGCTTCGTTCACGCGCGGGTTGTACTTCATGGTGCAGGAGCCCAGCGGATACAGGCCGAGATCGATGGCGTAATTCCATGTCGAAAGCCGCGTGAAGTGGCGAATAGCCTCCACTTCGCTGACTTCGGGGAAGCCCTCGATGTCGTCGCGCACGTTGGCCGCGCCAAGGGCTTCGCGCGCATCCACGGGCGGCACATCGAGCTCCGGCAACTGATAGCCGCGCTTGCCGGGCGAGCTTTGCTCGAACAACAGCGGCTCGTTCTGCGTGGGATGCTGGCGCACCTTGTCGATCATCGTGCGTAGGCCTCCTCGGCGGCGAAAACTCCAGCCACGGTGTCCATGTCGTCGCGGCGGTTCATCTCCGTGGCACAGAAGAGCATGCAGCCGGCGAGCTCCGGATAGTAGCGATCCAGCGGCAGGCCGCCGACGATCCTGCCCTCGAGCAACTGCTGGTTGATCCCCTCCGGCGTGCGTCCGTTGGCGCTGACCGCAAACTCATTGAAGAAGGGGCCCTGGAATCGCAGCGGCAGTTTACCGGCAAGATAATGCGCCTTGGCGAGGTTCTGTTCGGCCAGCTCGCGCAGCCCTGCGCGCCCGTAGACCGTCATGAAAACGGTGGCCATCAGTGCGATGAGCGCCTGATTGGTGCAGATATTCGATGTGGCCTTTTCGCGGCGGATGTGCTGCTCCCGCGTGGCCAGGGTCAGGCAGAATGCGCGATTCCCGTGGATGTCTTTCGTTTCGCCCACCAGGCGCCCGGGAATCTGCCGCATGTACTTCTCTTTGGTCGCGATGATGCCGGCGAAAGGACCGCCGTAGCTGGGCGAAATGGCGAACGATTGCAGCTCGCCGGCGACGATGTCGGCATCGCGCGGCGGCTCCAGAATCCCCAGCGATACGGCTTCGGTGAAGACGACGATCAGCAAAGCGCCCGCGGCATGCGCGATCCCGGCGGCGCGCTTGACGTCCTCCACGATGCCGAAGAAGTTCGGCGACTGGACGATGACCGCGGCCGTCCTCGGCCCGATCGCGGCTTCCAGCGAAGCGAAATCGATACCGCCGGTGTTGCGGTCGTACTCGAACTCGGCGATGCGCGCCTGCTGGTGCTGCAGGTAGGTCGCAAGCACCTCGCGATACTCGGGATGCACGGCGCGGGCAACGGCTACGTGATCGCGGCCGGTGACGCGCATGGCCATCATCGCCGCCTCCGGCACCGCCGTGGAGCCGTCGTACATCGAGGCGTTTGCCACGTCCATGCCGGTGAGCTGACAGATCATCGTCTGAAACTCGAAGATCGACGTCAGCGTGCCCTGCGAGATTTCGGCCTGATACGGCGTGTACGAGGTCAGGAACTCGCCGCGCGAGATCACCGTGTCCACCAGCACAGGCCGGTAGTGGTTGTAGACACCCGCACCAAGGAACGACGCATAGCCGTTGGCGCTCTCGGCCGCGCGCGCCCGGAAATAATCGACAATCTCGTATTCGGATTTGCCAGGCGGCAGCGCGAGCGGACGTCGCAGCCGCGTCTCCTCGGGCAGGTGCGCAAACAGATCTTCGGCGGACGACACACCTATGGTGTCCAGGATCTGCCGCCGTTCAGAGTCGGACTTCGGTAGGTAGCGCAAGATGCTGCCGGGCAGGCCGGTCGGCCGGACCCGTTATTCTCCAGTGTATTTTTGGTAGTCCTCGGCGCTGAGGAGTTCCTTCAATTCGTCGGGGGAGGACAACTTGATCTTAACAAGCCAGGCTTCGCCGTGCGGGTCGGCATTCAGCTTCTCGGGCGCGTTGGCCAGGGCGGTGTTAATCTCGAGCACCTCGCCGGAGACGGGCGCGTAGATGTCGGAGACGGCTTTCACCGACTCCACCGAGCCGAATGTCTTCCCCTTCTCAACCGCCGTGCCGGGCTTTGGCAGGTCGACGTAGACGATGTCACCGAGTTCCTTCTGCGCATGGAAGGTGATGCCGATGGTGCCGACTCCTCCTTCCGCGTTGACCCATTCGTGCTCTTTTGTATATCGGTATTGTTCCGGATACATGATTAGGCTCGCTTGTAGAATGGCGTCGGCACCGTGACGGCATCGACGGGTTGGTCTCGAACGATGACCTGGATGGGCCGGCCGGGCACGGCGGCCGCGGCCGGAAGGTAACAGAGTCCGATGTTCTTGTTCAGGGTCGGAGACGGGCCGCCGCTGGTGACCCATCCGGCCGGCGCGCCATCGAGATGCACCTCGTAACCGTCGCGCGCGATGCCGCGGCCCTGCATCTCAAAGCCGACCAGTTGGCGCGTGACGCCGGCGGCCTTCTGCTTTTCCAGCGCCGCACGACCGTTGAAATCGCCCTTGTCCATCTTGACGATCCATGCGAGATCGGCCTCCCACGGCGTAATGGATGCCGTAATCTCGTGGCCGTAAAGCGCCATCTTGGCTTCGAGGCGCAGAGTGTTGCGCGCGCCGAGGCCGCACGGCTTGATGCCAAACTCCTCACCGGCCGCCAGCAGCTCGTTCCAAATGCGGCAGGCTTCGGCGGGTGCGATGTAGATCTCGAAGCCGTCTTCGCCGGTGTAGCCGGTCCGAGCGATGCGCGCGGCAGTTCCGGATACCGCGCCATCGACGAAGTGATAGTAGCGGATCGGCGCGAGTTCGGTGGCCGTGAGCTTCTGCAGCGTCGGCAGCGCTTTCGGACCCTGTACGGCGATCTGTGCGTAACGGTCGCTGGCGAGATCGACTTCGGCGTCAACTTGATTCAGCAGGCGTATATGCTCGTAATCCTTGTCCTGGTTTGATGCGTTGACGCACAGAAAGTAGTCGTCGTCGGCCACTTTGTGCACAAGAATGTCGTCCACGAAGCCGCCGTGCTCGTAAAGCAGGGCTGAGTAATGTGCCTGACCGATTTTGAGCCTGGCGGCGTTATTGGTAGCGGCGAAATTGACCAGGTCGAACGCCTGCGGGCCGCGGACCTCGATCTCGCCCATGTGGCTCACATCGAACAGGCCGACAGCTCGTCGAACGGTGTTGTGTTCGTCGATGATGCCGGAATACTGCACCGGCATGTCCCATCCGCCAAAATCCACCATTCGCGCGCCCAGCCGCCGGTGAGCGGCATTGAGCGGCGTGAGCCGCAGGGTCCCCGGATCGCTCATGAAACCACGATTGTATCAGCCGGACAACGCTTCGACCGATTCCGAGCCAGAGCTGTATCGCGCGCTCGACTTCCTGCGTGCGCGCCGCGCCGACTTTCCCGATGACCCTGGCGACGCGTTCACGCCGAACGGCACTCATCCTGTCACGCGGAGTTCGTCACTTACACTCCCTGACTTGTCCCCTGACGCCGCGTATGATTCAATAAACGTTAGTTGAATTCCCCGGATTCGGCGGGCGGGCTGTCAGGACGCGCGACCGGGATCTGCCTGCGGGACCTCACCATCGGAGCTCACAGTGGAGTCTGGAAACCGGAAACTCATTCGCCCTTCCCTCAACGAGATGAAGGAAAAGGACACGGGCGGCCGTCGTCCGCCCGCCGCCCACCGGAGCACGCCGCCCGATCAGACCAACGCTGAGAACTTCTACTACATGAAGCAGATGCAGTCGAAGACTCCGATGGTGATCGTGCTCAAGGACGGGGAGACTCTGGAAGGCATCATCGAGTGGTACGACAAGGGCTGCCTCAAAGTGAACCGCGAGGGCGCGCCTAATCTGCTGATCTTCAAGCCCAACATCAAGTACATGTACAAGGCCGGGTAGCTAACAGCCGCCGTCACAGGACGGCGGCACGGCCACCACACCGCTGTCGGTGATTGTGTATCCGCGCGCACGGTCCTGTTCGAGGTCGTACCCGATCAGGGTGTTTTCCGGGATATGAACGCCGGGTGCGACGATGGCGTTGCGAATGCGGCTATAGCGGCCGATTTCGCACTCGGTCATGAGAATCGAATTCTCCACGTCGCAGTAGCTGTTGACACGCACGCCGGGCGAAAGGACACTGTGGACCACGCGGCCGCCGGAGATAATGCACCCGGCCGACACAATGGAATCGAGCGCCACGCCCATGCGCCGGCCTTCCTGCGCGAAAACGAACTTAGCCGGCGGCTGCTGCACCAGCCGCGTGCGAATGGGCCATTGTTTGTCGTAGAGATTGAATTCCGGGGTCACCGATACGAGATCCATGTTCGCTTCGTAGTAGGTATCGAGCGTGCCCACGTCGCGCCAGTAGCGCACCGTCTTGCGGTTGAGGTCCCGGAAATCCCAGGCAACCACATTGGCCCGCGCAAGCCACGCCGGCAGAACGTCATGCGCGAAATCGTGCGTGGAATCCGGGTTTGCCGCGTCCTCCATCAGCGCCTGACAGAGCGTGGGCGTGTTGAAGACGTAGATGCCCATGGACGCGCTGACCATCTGCGGATTGAACATGGAGCGGATCGGGTGATCGTGCTTTGGCTTCTCCTCGAAGCCGATCACGCGGTGGCTGGCATCGATCTCCACGATGCCGAACTGTCTGGCGTCCTCGGGCGGCACCTGGATGGTCGCGATGGTGACGTCGGCGTGGCGGCGCTGATGCCAGCGGACCATCTCGTGATAGTCCATCTTGTAGATGTGATCGCCCGCGAGGATGATGGTCATCTCCGCGCCCTCGCTGCGGATGCTCTCGATGTTCTGGTAGACCGCATCGGCCGTGCCCAGATACCAGTCCGAATGGATGCGCTTCATCGGCGGGATCGCTTCAATGAACTCATTCAGCTCGCCGCTGAAGATGTTCCAGCCCTCGCGGACGTGCCGGGTGAGCTCCAGCGCCTTGTACTGCGTGAGGATGAAAACGCGGCGAATACCGGAATTAATACAGTTGGAAAGAGTGAAGTCGATGATGCGGTAAGTGCCGCCAAAAAACACCGCCGGCTTCGCGTTATTCAAAGTCAGGGGGGAGAGCCGCTCGCCAGCTCCGCCCGCCAGCAGGATCGCAAGCACGTTGTTCATCGCCGATTCCCCGGAGTGCATCCCCCGCAAACAGTTGTGCGGAGAGGGCTCGCATTCGTATCATGAAAAGAGCTTCGCCGCTCGCTCCAGCGATCATATCGTGTTTCGCGCGGGGCGAGCGAAGTCCGAAGGCAGAGGAGGTGATTCGAATTGGCTGAAGTGTATGTGCAGGAGGGCGAAACGCTAGAAAGCGCTCTCCGCCGATTCAAGCGCAAGGTCCAGACAGAAGATATCATCAAGGAGATCAAGCGCCACTCTTACTACCTCAAGCCTGGCGAGAAGCGCCGTACCAAGGCGGCTCTGGCGCGCAAGCGTAACCGCAAGAAGCGGAACCGCGACACTGAGTAATCGAAGGGGCCGGCCTTGCCCGGCCCTTTTCGTTGTATTCCACTGCGCATACTGTTGCAATATTCAACACATATAGACCGGTAGTGGTCTGGAATGTTGCGCGCTGCCATCGTCTCTTATAAACTCCTGGTCGAAGTGACCAACAGGACCCTCTTCCTTTTCAGCCTCACTGCATTCCTTTTGTCGTCCAGTGGAAGGGCCACGACTCCCGCCGAAGACGCCGCAACCTGCGGAGCCTGTCACGACGAACAACCGAAGAAGATCGCAACCAGCGCGCACGCGTCTGTGGCTTGTTCCACGTGCCATCCGCACCACGAGGAATTCCCGCACCCGGAGGGAATCCCGAAACCGCAGTGCGGCAGTTGTCACCAGCGCGAAAGCCGCTCATACACCCTGGGCATCCACGGGCGTGAGCGCGCCAAGGGAAACGAGGCCGCGCCCGACTGCGCCGTCTGCCACAGCGCTGCGCACGAAACGCAGCCTGCCGGCACCGAAGCCTTCCGCAAAAACGTTCCCTCGCTGTGCGGGACCTGTCACGGTGAGATCGAAAGCCAGTACGAGCAGAGCGTGCATGGGCAGGCGGTGGCTCGCGGAATTATCGCTGCGCCAGTGTGCACTTCCTGTCACGGTGAGCATGAGATTCAGCCGCCGAAGAACCCGGCTTCGACGGTCAACGCCGCGCACATCCCGGAAACCTGCGGCCGTTGTCATGGCGACGTGCAACTCACTCGCCGCTTCAACATGCCGCGCGACACGCTGGTGAGCTACGAGAGTTCTTTCCACGGGCTCGCGCTCAAGGCTGGCCGGGAGACGGTGGCCAATTGCGCGAGCTGCCACGGCATCCACAACATTCTTCCGCCGGAGGACCCGCGCTCCACCATCAACCCCAGGAACCTGCCGAAGACCTGCGGAAAGTGCCATGCCGGCGCCGGCGCCAGCGTAACTCTGAGCCGCGTCCACTGGGTCGCGGGGCGGCAGGAGCCGAGGCCGGTGACCTGGGTGCGCGTTGGCTATACGGTGCTGATCCCCCTGGTGATCGGCCTCATGCTGCTCAACGTCTGCGGCGACTGGATTCGTAAAATGGTCGTGTTGCGCTTCCGTCCCGGACGCACGCCGGTCCTGCGGCCGAAACTCGCGCGCTTCCGCATGCCGCCCACGGAGCGCTTTCAGCACGGTGTTCTGATGCTGAGCTTTACAGTCCTCGCCTGGAGCGGCTTTGCACTGGTCTATCCCGATGCGTGGTGGGCGCTCCCGCTTTCGCACTGGGAAACGACCTGGCCGGTGCGCGGCACCATCCATCGCATCGCCGCCGGTGTGTTTGTCGCTCTGTGCCTGGTGCACGTCTTCGAGCTGATCGTCAACCGCCCGGCGCGCCGCCGCTGGCTGACGGTCATTCCGCGCCATCGCGACGTGCCCGAAGCGGTGGGTACGTTTGCCTACAACCTGGGCCTGCGCAGTTCGCCGCCGATGATCTGGCCGCAGTCCTGGATCGCCAAGGCTGAGTACTGGGCGCTGGTGTGGGGCGCGCTGGTCATGTCGATGACCGGCTCGCTGCTCTGGGCGAACACTTTCTTCCTGCGCTGGCTCTCCAAACAGTGGTTCGACGTTGCCACTGCGATCCACTTCTATGAAGCGCTGCTGGCCACGCTCGCCATCCTGGTATGGCACTTCTACTACGTGATGTTCGACCCGGACGTCTATCCGATGAACCCCTCGTGGCTGACCGGCTTCAGCATCCGCTCTCGCAAGGCAGAGAAGTAGCGGCTTCCATCAAGTGGCGCGTTGCTTCGCCGCATTCGATACAATGCGCGCGTGGCGCAAAAATACGATGTCGTGATTGTCGGCGGCGGCCATAACGGACTGGTCGCCGCCGCGTACGTCGCTCGTGCCGGGCGGCGTGTGCTCGTGCTCGAAAAGCGCGAGCTGGTCGGCGGCTGCGCAGTCACCGAGGAGATCTGGCCCGGCTATCGCGTCTCCACCGCCGCGTACCTCGCCAGCCTGATGCAAGAGCGCATCGTGCGCGAACTGGAACTGGAGCGCTTTGGCTATCGCGTGGATGCCAAGGACCCGGCATTCTTCTCCGCGTTCCCTGACGGACGCCACCTCTTCTTCTGGCAGGATGACCGCCGCACACTGGAAGAACTCGCGAAGTTTTCCAAGCGCGATGCCGAGCGCTTCCCTGCATACGAAGCTTTCCTCGAGCGCCTCGCGCGCGTGGTCGAAAACCTGCTGCTGGTCACCCCACCCGAGTTTCCGCCGCGCGGCGTGGGCGATCTGGTCGACTACATGAAGCTGACGGCGCGCTTCCGTGGCCTGAACCGCGCCGACACCATCGCGCTGGTGAAGATCTTCACCATGAGCGCCACGGATTTGCTCGATGAGTGGTTCGAATCCGATCAGGTGAAGGTTACGCTCGCTACCGACGCCGTCATTGGCGCCAATGGCGGACCGCACTCGCCCGGCACCGCCTACATCCTCCTGCATCACGTCATGGGCAGTGTGGGCGGCAAGCGCGGGCTGTGGGGGTTCGTGCGCGGCGGCATGGGCGCGGTCTCGGAAGCCATCGCCGCATCCGCGCGCAGCCATGGCGCGGAGATTCGCACCACCGCTGCTGTCGAGCGCATCGAGGTCCGCAACGGCCGCGCGCACTCGGTGGTGCTGGAGGGCGGGGAAGAGATCGAAGCGTCCGTCATCGCCAGCAACCTCGACCCGCGCCTGACATTCCTGCGCCTCATCGATGCAAAACAGGTGCCATCCGACTTCCTCGAACGCATTCGCACGTTCCGCTCGGAAGGTACGTCGGCAAAAATCAACCTCGCGCTCACCGGCCTGCCCTCCTTCCGCGCCCTCCCCGGTGCGCCCGCCGCCCAGCACAAGGCGACCATGCACATCTGTCCTTCGGTCGAATATGTCGAGCGCGCCTGGGACGACGCCAAGTACGGCCGGCCCTCGCACTCGCCGTTGCTCGAGATGACCGTTCCCACCATGTACGACCCGTCGCTCGCTCCTGAAGGCCGCCACATCATGGGCATCTTCCTGCAGTACGCGCCGTACACGCTCGTCGAAGGCGCCTGGGACGATCTGCGCGAACCCTTCGCCGAGCGCGTCTTCGACATCATCGAGGAATACGCCCCCGGCTTCCTCTCGCTCATCGAACACAAACAGGTGCTGACTCCGCTCGATCTGGAACGCCGCTTCGGCATCACAGGCGGCAACATCTTCCACGGCGAAATGAGCCTCGATCAGATGTTCGTCATGCGGCCCGTACCTGGCGCGGCGCGCTATCGCACGCCTGTCCGCGGACTGTATCTCTGCGGGTCAGGAGCGCATCCCGGAGGCGGCGTGATGGGTGCGCCCGGCTATAACGCCGCGCGCGAAATCCTGAAGGACTGACTACTTCCCGTCCTTCTCGAACTTCAGCGCTGCCGAGTTCATGCAGTAGCGCGCGCCCGTCGGCCCCGGCCCATCCGGAAACACGTGGCCGAGATGCGCATCGCACGCCGCGCAGAGCACCTCCGTGCGCTCCATGAAGTGGCTGCGGTCGCTCTCCGTGCGCACGTTTTCTCCCGCCACCGGGGCGCTGAAGCTGGGCCATCCGGTGCCGGAATCGTATTTCTCGTCGGAGCGGAATAGCGGCGTGCCGCAGCACACGCAGCGATACAAACCCTTGTCGTGGTTATCCCAGTAGCGGCCGGTGAAGGCGGGCTCGGTGCCTTTGTGCCGCGCCACCGCGTACTCTTCGGGGGAAAGCTGGGCGCGCCACTCGGCGTCGGTTTTCGTGACCTTATCTGGCATGGCAATTGGATGCCTGGCAAGCCTGTTTAGTTGACGCGAAATGGCGTCTTCGCCTCGTACAGGGCGATGCGCGCCCGCAGCCCGTCCGCCAGCCTCGTGTCGCCGTTCCGCACTGCGATCTCCAGCGCCCGCCGGGCCGCATTCAACGCATCGGCGAAACGCCGGGCCTCGGCGTAAGCCGCCCCCAGCGTATCCAGCAGGGCCGCGTCCTGTCCGCCGGCCAGGTTCGACGCGCGCTCCGCCAGTTCCACCGCCTCGGCCCCGTTGCGCAACGAAGCGTCCGAGCTCGTCGCCAGCGCCTGTGCCAGCCGATTCAATGTCACCACGCTGTCCGGCTGCAAACGAACCGATTCGCGCCACTCGGCCACCGCGTCCGCCGCGCGTCCCTGCGCGAACCGCGTGACGCCCATGTGATAGTGCGCCTCGGCCGATTGCGGTGCCAGTTGCAGCGCCTTTTCCAGATGCGGCGCCGCTTCTTCCGCCCGCCCCCGCATCGCCAGCGCCGCGCCGAGGTTGGTCCGAATGCCCGCGTCGCTGGGTGCCAGCCGCGCCGCCTCAGCCAGGTGCTCGATGGCCTCGTCCACGTTTCCGGACGATGCCAGCGTCATCGCCAGATTCATCTGCGCCGAGGCATCGTCCGGGCGCAGGGCCAGAGCCGCGCGGAACTGCGCGATTGCTTCGTCCATCCGGCCCAG
>Ga0335082_10003716_pt1 | contig 16603 bp, 14 predicted proteins | sample Lox_Sample_41_FD_206718 | JGI IMG/M metagenome (GOLD analysis project Ga0335082, IMG submission 206718) | Soil microbial communities from Loxahatchee National Wildlife Refuge, Florida, United States - Lox_Sample_4.1 | ecosystem: Environmental > Terrestrial > Soil > Wetlands | place: USA...
GACGTCAACAATGTCAAACTCATCGGTTTTTTCCCGCATGATCGAACCAGAGTGACAGACACGTGACCCATCGCATCCCCTGGAGGAGATCTCCGACTGGGGAACAAAACCGGTTCCGTTTACGTTCCGCGGAACGAAGTCGCGTCAGCCAAAACGGCAGTCGGCGCGATTGAAGTAGTCTCCGGCTTGGGTACGGCGCAAGGGCAGCTGTCGAATTGACGACAGCTGAGCAGGTCCAAGCCGAAAGCAAAGACGCCACTCCTAGGACTCCGTGGTGAATATGGATTTGAGGATTCTTATGCGACGCAGTTGGTTCGTAGCTGTTCTGGCACTCGTGCTGGCGGTGACGTCGGCGTGCACAAATAAAAAGGTTACCAACCCACTCGCCAATCTGGGATCAAAGCAGCCCGACAAGGTGTTGTTTGACCGTGCCATGGATGCGCTAAAGCACAACAAGTTCGACGTCGCGCGCATGGTACTGCAGACGCTGATCAATGCCTATCCGGATTCGGAGTACATCGCGCGCGCCAAGCTGGCCGTGGGCGATTCCTGGTATGCCGAGGGCGGGTCAACGGCGCTGCAGCAGGCGGAGATCGAGTACAAGGATTTCATCACTTACTTCCACAACATGCAGGAGGCTGCCGAGGCACAACTGAAGGTGGCCACTATCCACTATCATCAGATGAAAAAGGCGGATCGCGACTTCACCCATGCCACTCGGGCGGAGGAAGAGTATCGGAACCTCATCACGCAGTTTCCCGAAAGCAAGCTGGTGGGAGAGGCCAAGCAGCGCTTAATGGAAGTGCAGGAAGTGCTGGCGCAGCGCGAGTTCAATATCGGACGCTTCTATTATCTGCGGCAGGCCTATCCCGCCTCGATTGCGCGGCTGCAGACGCTGGTGGACCGCTATCCCCTCTACAGCCGCGCGGATGAGGCACTGTACCTGATCGGCCAGTCCAACGAGCAGCAGATTGCGCGGATTCGTAAGGTGCCCACGTGCGGGAAAGTGCGAACGATGGGTTGCGTGACAGAAGCTGACAAAGCACGCTCCATCGATCGCCTGGCAAAGGAGGCCGCCGATGTGTACGGGAAGATTATCCGGCGCTATCCGGCGATGGATTGCGTCTGGGACGCCAAGACGCGACTCGAAGCGCTGAATCAGCCAGTGCCGAAGCCAACAGTTGCTGCGATGGAACTGAATAAGAAGGAAGTGGCGAGCCGGCACACACAGAGCATGCTTTCGAGTGTGATTGGGGGATTTACAAAACATCCGGACACCGAGCGTGCGGCCAAAGTCGGGGAGCCGACGATGTCGGATGGGCGAACCATCCTTGCGACCGATGTGGTGAAGAGCACACTGGGCGAACCCAGCAGCGGTGGTGACACGAAGCTCACCTCCGAGGTCGTAAATGTTACGCCGGCGCCCAACCGGGAGCCTCAGCGGTCGGATACGGCACTGCCCGCGGGCGATCCGTTGGCTGATTCGGCCACAGAGCAACAACCAGGGCAAGCTGCTGATCAACAGCCGGGGCCTGGTGAATTGACCCCCAACGTTGCCGACCCCATCAACATTGCCTCCAATGATCCCTATGCACTGCCGCCGATACAATACAACGAACTGGCAAACGCAAATGGATCAGCGACTGCCAGCGCCTCCAACAACCCCAACGACCTGGTGGATATCTCTTCAAGTAAGAAGAAAAAGAAGAAGGGGCTGGGAAAGCTGAATCTCTTCTAGGACGAAGGCAATACCGTAAGCTTCTTGTGAGGAGTTCTCAGGCAGGAGCTCATATTGAATTATTGAATCCTCAACGCCGTGTCTATTCTATACTTTGTCCAATAGTTCCTGTTACCGTCTGCCGTGCGCAATTCACGGTTCTCATTCATCAAAGCTTCGAGCCCCGCCTTTCAGGCGATTCTTCACGAGTTGGGTCCAAACAAACTTGATGACCCGCGAGTCGTCATAGCAATACGCGAGATTGTGGTTCAAAGTCGAGAAACAATGGCGCTGGCAGGTCTGCTTCATGTCACAAAGCTGTGCGTCGTCAAACTTGGGGTCGTCGATGTTGCCCCAGTCGAATGGCGACGAATACATCGGAAAGCACGGAGCCACAGTGCCATCCGTCCGCACGATCACATTGTTTTGTCCCGCCCGACAACTCCAGTCCGCAAAACGCAGTTCGCCGGAAGCATCTTGGACGATGCCAGGCAGGCGGGCGAGGTGCTTTGCCGTGCCGTTGGGGCTGCCGTCACCGTTCCAGCCATACGTGGCTAGGTCGGAGTTACCGTCGCCCATGCGCATGAATGCCTTCATCTCTTCGAGACGCTGCACCGAGTTCACCATCTGGTACCCGGCCTTGTTCCTTTCGATCAGCCAGTCAATCAACTCATCTGTGCGGCGCCAGTCCTCCGGGCGTATGTAGGTCGGATTATCAGACAGATGCTTGAAATGGTCATCCTGCTCGAGCATGGGCGTTTCGTTGATGTGGTAATCGGTGGCGATTTTGTGAGCGTGCGCCCACTCGGTCAGCCGACGAACGTCGTCGGTATTGTTACGGCAAATGTTGATGTTCAGGAAGACCATGTAGCCATACACATACTGTTTCCGCAGCAATCGTTCCAGTGGAGCTTCGATAGGCATCAGGGCCTTAGGAAGACCTGGCTTCACGTCCCAAGCATCGAGTGCCACATTGAAAACCGATACCCCCGCGTCTGCGAGACGATCGGCGACGTCGGGCCGCAGGAGGCGAGCGTTCGTGCCGACATAGATCCAGAATCCTTTCTTCGCGGCGTAGTGGACGACCTTGTGGGCAAATTGCGGGCGCAGGAGCGGTTCCCCTCCCATCAAGGCCAGCACACGGCAACCCTGGCTGTGGAGCCAGTCGATCGATCGGCGGGCGGTGTCCTCGGTCATGCCCTTCACTTTGTTGTTGAACGCCCAGCAGTACCAGCAGTCGAGGTTGCACTTATATTCCACGAACAGATAGGCAGTGATGGGGTGGAATTCACCGGGAAGCACCCGCGAGCGAATATAGGGGAAGAGCCAGCCCTTCATCTTGTGATAGACCTGGGGCAGTGTCCAGTTGCGATCTTCCGGAGCTGTCTCAGGTCCGGGATTCGACAGCTTCTCAGGAAACTGCGGATACACCGGTTCTGGCAAAGTCAGTCCATTGTTGACTAGGGGTTCCGGTCCCTCCGACGCCGAATCCATCAGCAGGGTGTGAACCTTGACATCGATGCGAAATTTTGGAGTCGTGGACATGGTGTCTCCTCAAAAACAAGAACCGAGAAATTGGGCAAAGGCTCCCTGGCGTCAACTTCGGGGGATGCAAATTGAGTGCCAATGTAACAACACAGTAGGTATCGCTATCGCTTTGTTCTTCCGCTCCTCCCTCCACGTTGGCCATGCCCATCTAAGAGCACTGCCCAAATGGGGGCCGTAGCACTGTTGCCTTGCTTGAACTGATGCGCACTTACAGCCAGCACGTTTGGCCAGCGGTTTGCACTTGATCGTGGCAGGAGAACAACATGAATGCTTTCGAAACGGAGGATCCGTCCTCCGCACCCATTTCCGTTAACAGCAAGAATCGCCTTACCCGATACACCGTCCTCATCCTTGCGGCAACGTATGTAATCGTCTCTTTGTACCTCGTCTTCGACACACGAAGCCGGTTGGCGTCGCTGGGGGCGGCCCAGCAAGTCTCCATTGAAAAGCTGGAAAGACGTCAAGGAATCACAGAGGACCAGCTCAAAGCCTCAAACGAGGTATGGTCCCAGCGCTTAGGTCTAACGGTCCAGCAACTGCAGACGCAGATGCAGCGGACTATCCAGTCACACAGTGCGGATTTGCAGCGAGAGCAGATAACCTTCGACCAACGTCTGCAAGCGCAGAATGAGCAAATTGGCCAAGTCACAGGTGAGGTGGCCAATGTTCGAGGCGAACTGAGCGGGGCAAAGAAAGATATCGTCGACACCCGAACTGACCTGGAGTCCACCAAAGCCAAGCTGGAACGCGCTGTCGGCGATCTGACCGGCCAAGGCAGCCTGATCGCCCGCACCCGCGAAGACCTCGAAGAACTCAGGCATCGCGGCGATCGCGACTATTTCGAATTCAGCTTGTCCAAGGGCTCTCCGACGCAGGTCTCGACCGTCCGCCTGCAATTGAAGAAGGCTGATCCGAAGAAGAACAAATTCACGCTGACCGTGACCGCTGACGATCGCATTGTCGAGAAAAAGGATCGTGGGGTTGCCGAGCCGCTGCAGTTTTACTCCGGGCGAGACCGCCAACTCTACGAAGTGGTTATTTTTTCAGTCGAGAAGAACAAGGTAACCGGTTATCTGAGCACGCCGAAGTCGTCTGTGTTGGCAATTGCCAGGTAGTCCACGTCATAAACACCAGGTTTGCGAGGGTCATCATATGAAATTCGTCATCTCACGGGTACCTCTGCTCGTACTGTTGTGTACCATCTTAGTATCCAGCGCATGCCACAAGGCGAAGGTGGTTTCGACTCCACCACCACCTCCGCCACCACCCGCCGCGCCCACTGCTTCCCTGGTGGCAAACCCGCCGTCGATTGAGAAGGGACAGTCCGCTACTCTAAGCTGGGAGACGGCCAATGCAACCACGGTCCGCATCGACGCAGTTGGAGACCATGTCGAAGCTCTGGGAGTTGCCCAACCCACAGGATCACTGCAAGTAACACCGATGGAGTCGACAACCTACACGCTCTATGCGCAGGGACCAGGAGGAAAGGAATCCGCTACCGCACGCATCACCGTAACTGTTCCACCTCCGCCGCCGGTAGTCACGGAGCCGAGCGACGACGAACTGTTCGCACGCAACGTGCGGGACGTCTACTTCGACTATGACAAGTGGCAGATTCGCCCCGACCAGGTGGCCACGATTCAGACGGATGCCGCATTCCTGAGTCAGCATCCCAACATCAACCTGACCGTCGAAGGCCATTGCGATGAACGCGGGTCGGTCGAGTACAACCTGGCGTTAGGTGTCAAACGCGCAACCGTTCTCAGGGAAGCGTTAGTAGATGCTGGCGTCAACCCGGCGAACGTCGCGACGACTAGCTACGGCAAGGAGAAACCTGCCTGCACCGAGCACAATGAGTCTTGCTGGCAAGAGAACCGTCGCGGTCATTTCACTCACGATTGATAGCGATCTGCTCGATACCGTCCGCGCTGGGAATCATCTTTTTCCCAGCGCGTTAATTCCCGTTTAAGACATTTGGTGCGATCAACCCTTCCGGTACCGAAACATCCCGCTCCGTTTCCGCTGGTACACTCTCACTCCTGAGCCGCATGCCTTCGCGGTGGGACTTCAAGAAGTAATCGATCGTTTCAACCCGAAGCTTGATGGAAGCAACCGGTTTGTTCTCGTCCAGATCCTTGAAACAGAAGTAAGGCGTGCCCGAGCGCTCGATGATCCGCTCGACGACGGAGTACACCGGCGCGTCGTGACCACATTTGAAATTTGATAGTTCCACGGCCACAAGATTCGGGTGCCGTGCGGTGAACTTCGCCGCCCACAGCTTCATGTTGCTACTGGCCGCGGTTGCGGTTTTCCATACGTCGGAGATGTCCAGCGCGTGCGTGATGATGCCCGCGCGCACCTCTTCCCCGAACAAACGATCCAACAGGTCCTCATCGAGCGGCAAAGTATTCTGTGAGAACACCGGGTACCCGAGTTTCTGGAACTCTTCGAGTATGCCGTGGTTCAGTCCTGGATCATGATGATAGGGGCGTCCAAGCAATACGACGCCCAGACGGTCCTCGTGTTCCAGCATGTCGAGGGTGGCCCGTGCCTGGTGGCGAAGATCACGCTCGTAGGTCTCCAGAGCTGCGAAGCCTTTTTCCACCGCGCGGTGATTTTCTTCTGCAGAGAGTCCCAGGATTGGACCCCAGCATTCGAACATTTGCTGCTCGAAGAGCCTCCTGTCGGAAAGGTTGACGATTGGATGCAGGTACCGGATGTTGTTTTCGGCGAATACATTGATTTCTTTGATATAGGCCGCTTCCACAGTCTCCGGCGTTACGGCGGCGGTGGGACAAGCATTGCAGGCACGGGTCTGTACGAGAGGCGAACACAGCACGTCGAACATGGGGAGAAAAATGCAATCGAGCGGTTTCCGGACATGCTTGGTGAAGATCAGATGATGAAAATGTGCGATGGCTATTTTCGATGGAAAACAGGGATCAATCGAGCCGCGGTTGGAGCCCGCGCGGTACATCTCGTTGGTGGTAAAGTCCGAATAAACGATGTTCTCTGCAAGGACGCCTAAACTCTCCAGATAAGCGCTGAATAGCGGGGCATAGACCCACATGTTGAGCACTCGCGGAATTCCGATCCGCAATTTTGAACGGCCCTTCATCAGGTCCATACGACGCCGGACCGAGTTTCTCCACCGAGCGGCCAGGATCGGATCGGCAACGAGACTGGGATGGCGCGGCTTCCAGACATCGCGGGCTGCCATGTCAACCAAGTTCGGCGTTCTCGCCCGAACCGAATCCATGCCCGCCTTGATATCGCGCATGCGATCTATGTCCTCGACGGATCCCTTTCCGCAACCGGCGATGATCACGCGCCTTTGATCCTGCTCGAGTGGAACCTTGCTGTTTCTGCTGTTCGAGCGTCCGATGTGCTGACTTTCAGTTCGAATGTCGAGGAACGTACGCAGGCAGTGATTCCTGCAGAATGTGCAGCGCGTCTCCTCCGATCGTGTAGTCCGATACTGAATGTGGCGCACAGCGTCAAGACCAATGAAGCTGGTCCGATGGCCGGTGGCGTACAGCTGTTTGGCCTCCATCGCAGCGCCAATGGCTCCAGCCTCTCCGCAATGTTCGTGCACAACAATTTCAGGCTCAACGTCGCTGCCGGCGAAACTCGCGCGGATGAAGTCCACTTCCGCCTTGACCACCGCAAGATTGTTCTGCGTTCCGCCCTGCAGGACAAAGCGTGTGCCCAGGTTCTGTATGTTGGGCACCTTGGCAACGTACAGGAAAATATTCTTGGGAAGAACGGCTGCAAGGCCGGCGAGAATCTCTTCCGCCTTCCAGCCGCTGCGTTGGAAATTTACAATATCAGATTGCAGGAATACCGCGCATCCATAACCGAAGGTTGGCATGCTTCCGGCCGAGAAGGCAGCGTCGGCATACCGATCCATCGGAACGCCAAAACTATGGGCTGTGGCTTGCAGAAAGTAGCCGTTGCCTGCCGAGCGTTGGGTGTTAAGCCGGAAATCCTTGATGCGGCGATCGCGGAGAACAATGATCTTGATGTCTTGACCACCCACGTCGACAATGCAGTGGGGATCTCTGTGGTAGTGCAAGGCTGATCGGGTGTGGGCCACAGTTTCCACCAGTGCGATGTCGGCACACAAGGCATCGCGCAGGATGTTCTTCGCATAGCCCGTCGTGCCCACGCCCAGAATTTCCAACCTCGCTTCCTGCGATTCCACCTGATTTCGTAGCGATTCGAATAACTCTTTCGCATCCTGAATGGGGTCGCCATGGGACAATTGATAGGCCTTGCAGAGAACTTCCGAGGAATCGGATAGAAGGACCGCCTTCGTCGAGGTGGAGCCGGCGTCGATCCCGATGAACGCACGAACAATTGTGCCGGCTGAGAAGTTGGCCGCTACAAACGGCTTTCTCGAATACTGGTGTTTGAATTCCAGAAGCTCAAACTGGGACGAAATCAGACTCGGATCTCCACGGCGGACCTTAGCGGCCTGGCGCTGGTCGCGGACGTAATGCTCGAGACATTGGGTTCCTAGATAGCGGGCGGTCGCCTCTTCCTCCATCCTCCCGAATTCGACGGCGCCCAAAGCGGCGTAATACAAAGCATTTTCGGGAACCGTGACAAGATCCTGCGTCTCAGCTCCCTTGGGCAACCCGATCCGGCGGCCCTGCCATAGCAGTCCCAAGTTGTGTTGCCAGGCCTCACGCATTCCACGAATGAGGACATTCGGCCCTCCGAGCAAAAGAACTTCGGGGTAAAGCGTATGCCCACGCGTCAGCACCGTCAGGTTTTGCAGCACGATCGCATCAAACAACGACGCCATCAGTTCATCCGTAGGAACGCCTTGCTTCTGCAGACTATTGATGTCCGTCTCGGCGAAGACGCCACATTTACCCGCCACTTGATGCAATCGGATTCCGAAGTACGGCTGCTCGGCCAGTTGTGCGGGTGAGATGTGCAGCTTGCTGGCGATCTTGTCGAGGACCGCGCCAGTTCCTCCCGCACACTTGTCGTTCATGGTGGGAATTTTTTGTTTTGCGCCCGCTGTTCGTGTCATCCCGAAAGATGATGATGTTGGCGTCCTGTCCGCCGAGTTCGATCACGGAATTGATTTCCGGGTGCCTACGCTCGACCGCAAGCGCGACTGCGTTTACTTCCTGCACAAACTTGGCCCCGATGAGGCTGGCCGGCGCGTTTCCGCCGGACCCAGTGATAAGAATCCGGGCATTGTTGGGACTGACGTGGGCTTCTTTCTCCATGCGACACAAGAAGTCCAGCAGCACCTCGGGTTGACGAGTGTCGTGTCGCTTATAATCGCGCCAAACAATATGGCTTTTCCTGCTCTCAACTACGGCTGCTTTCACAGTCGTTGATCCGATGTCGACACCAATCACGAACCGGGCACTCATGGCTCTGTCACCAATTCGATCGAGAACTTTCCCGCTTGGCCGCTCATTCGCTTGCCGACGTGCAGAACGAAGTTGGACGCCACGCCCGCCACTCCTTTGGTGCGGGGAATCTCGTAGAGTGGGCTGCGCAATTCCGGGTGATCTTCGACATATGACTGAATATCTTCAAGGCGCTGACCGCTCGCTTGCAGGCACTGGTCGAATGCGCGCGCGCTTTCATTTTGGCTTCCGTCAGCGCCATTTGAACCCGGCTGTGGGCATTGATCTCTCCCTCGCCCGCGGTTTCAATCGGTAGGAAGATCATCTCCGGGAATCGGTTCACCACCGCTGATTGCACGCCATCAGATTGTGACGACGGCATGCATCCGAATGGTTTGAGCGCCAACACCACGTGCGAGAGATGATTTTCTGTGTAGTAGACATTTTTCCCGACCCCGAGGTGTCCCTCGCCTCCTCGGGCCAGTGAGTGATAGAACGGATGAGCGAGTCGCGCCAGTTTGGCTTGGGACGGAAGCAAACCTGCAACATTCCCGAGGGCCTCGACGACGCGCCGATATTGTCATGCCCAGATGCGTTCACCCAATGCTAACGGTATCCGTTTTTTTTGGAACGACAGCTCATTCAGTAGCCGTTTCTTGATTTCCCACCAGGCCGCATGAGGGTGAGGTACGTCGAGCCGACGCTTTTCCGTGGCAACAGCCTTCGCCTGATGCATCAGGTACATCACCCAATTACCGACGGAGTCGACAAGCACGTGAGCGCCTTCCGCCTCCAGAAACGAAAACATGTTGAAGTTCCCGTCGCCTTCTGTGAGCTGCGCCCAAAATTCTCCAATGACCTTGACCGCCGGCTTTACCCGAAGGCGGTCGATCTGAATCTCGCTCAGGATGTCGCGGCATCGCGCCAGAGCATCGGCGTATGGCTTGCCATAGAGGTGTTCCCGGACTTTACCTAATGTGTTGAGAGTATCTTTCAGTTTCCTCTTCTTCGCCAGACGCGCAGAAAGCCACCCTGGCGAATGCTCAAGAATCTCGAACACCGGTCGGGTTCGCAAGAAGTCCGAAAGCTCGTCCACGATCCGATCCGTTGCCCGATCGGTTGCTCCGGGCACGACCTCATACGGGCGAAGTTGGTACGCGATCTCGTTGACGATGTCGCCCAGATTGAGGGCATTCATCGCGCCCATTCCCAAATCGACGCTGAATTAGAGCCCGGGTTCGCCCGATTGAGCCTTGATTCCGTCGTTCTGCGAGAACAACAAAACGCGGAAGCCACCAAACCCAGCATTTTCCAGTGCCATTCGGTATTCCGATTCGTACATGCCGAAGCGGCACGGTCCACATGAGCCGGCGGTGAAGAAGACGTAATTGTCGATAATTTGCTGTTTGGACAGCCCCTGAGCCTCCAGTTCACGCAAGTACCGAATCAGGTTTCCGACCGTGAAGTAGGCGGGGTTACACTGACCGGGATTTCCGAAACTCCGTCCCAAGTGATAGCTGGCAAGCAGCGGATCGGGGAGAGGCTGGAAACGATAACCGCACGCCTGGAATGCGGCCTGAATCAATCGTTCATGTTTCCACGTCAACCCACCAAACAGAATGGTGACGTGATCGCGTTCTTGGGCAGTAAAGGATCGCTCTGCCGGTCGACGGAAATGGTGGATCAAGAGGCGACCACTTCCACAGGGACTCGAAGAACGCGACTCGACTTGCGGCTTGCCTGCCTCTCCTTTCCGATTGGCTGTTGTTTCAGCGTCCATTTGCCTACTCCGTACAGTCCAGATCTACCGTGTCATTAAGACTCATGCGGCTATCTAAACGCGACTATAACGGTCGATTAGGTTCGGGGAATAGCGCCCCGAATTTAGATGCGGAACCAGCACCCTCTTGTCGCTGCTTTTGTTCTGATTGTAGGCCGTCGGGAGGGGCGTGCGATGCGGCTGGCACTTACTAGGGGAGAGGCCAGCCAATCCGCATCGCTTTCATCGCCCCGTGGTCACCGCCTCCGACGGTTGGCGCGCGCATAAACCTTCACCGGGTCGGCACTTGGTATCGATGCCTTTCCGATCACTTCCAGTTCAGCTTCGATCCAGTCGTCGAAGTCCCTTCCATCCGCTCTGCCACGAAGCTCGTACAGTTCATATGCTCGCTGTCGAATCTTCTGTTGGACATCCTCCATGGACACAACCGGTGGCTTCCCTCGGACGAGAGCGGCCTGCCGTTTCTTCATTATTTCGTTGTTCCTCCGGTTTCTGGGTCCACATCAGATTGTGTGCCGTCTCCTGTTCGCTCAGCCGTGGCCTTACCGCCGTCCACCCTGCGAGGCCGCAGAAGTAGGTTGCATTCGCACGATGTCGGCGCAGAGTCCGGTCCGAGCAACTCATCTCGCATATCTATGTGCACCTGACTCGCCAAGAATGCAGCGCTGCAACTCTTTGGATCACAGCCACTTGAATGTTTTGCCAGTTCGATATTCCTGCCCCCATTGGGGCACTGCCCGCGAAAGGTCACGGCCCGCCCGCAAAGGTCCAACAAAAGTGCAATCGGACCAAGCACTTCGGCGGAGAAGGATTGGAACAGTACCTGCACAGCAGAACGTAATCCTCGGAATGCTTCGACGCGCCCACTGAGGCGGTGATGGCTCTTTTGCCACGTATCGAGACCGGGAGAACGGGAGCTATGAAAGTCCAATCGATTCTTGTTTCCGCATTCCTGCTCGTTTCTTCGTCCTTTGTTCTAGGACAACGAGCCACCTCGAGCGCGAACAGGGTTGAGCCGCCGGCACCGCAACAAGTCATACTCAAAACCAACGGCCAAGCGGATAAGACCATTGCCGACATCCTCGCAATTACCCCGGATGCCCCGCGCGGGCCACAGGAGTTGCTCCAGGAGTATCGGAACCAGATGACGTTGGTCTCGCAGGCATTGTCTGCGGATTTGGCGATCATATCGCAGGCTGTTCAGAGTGGACAGATCAAACGAGCCGACGCCGAGTACTTGATTCAACAGAGATATCAGCTCGCGCTGATGCAGTATGAGGTCTTCAGCGCATTGCATGACAGCCTGGAATACGAGGCCATTCAGACTGCAGCGGCCGCAGCACATCCTCAAAAATCATGTCGACCAGACGCCGTTGTGGTTGTACAGGGGCCGCCATCGCCGTCTTGCATTGCCACAAAACACCCGTCTGACTAGGGCAAGCAGGTGAGATGTCGGACAACGGTGGCCATCGCGACGCCTTGTATCTGTTTGCATGCCACCTGGAGTGGCGCAACAACCGGAATCTACCCGCATACCAGGAGCTTCTCGCAGCGCTGGATGATCCCAACAACGACATTCGCCTGGTCGCGGAGGTGCTGCTGCATCGCAAGTCGCCCCGCCCAGCGCTAAGGCAGCAAAGAGTCAAGTACAGCTAACGAGCATTACTCCTGGGTTCACGGTTTCCTCGCCTTCGATCGCGTCGGGGCCTGCCCACATCCGGACAATGACCGCATTCAGGCGGTCGGCTGAACCGAAAGTGCGGGAAATATCCTTTCCTATCAGTGACATAGCGTCAGCATTCTTGGCACACAACATGCTTTTATCCATGCAGCCGCAGACTAGGTAAGCGACTCGCTAGGGAGAAACACAATGTTTCGTGCAGAAATTCATCAGCTCGAAAATGGCCCCACCTTGAAGATGGAAGGCAGGCTCGTAGGTGACTGGGCGGAGCAGGCCAAATCTCTGGTAATGAGAGATTCCGTGCCAAAGCGATTGATGATCGATCTCACCGAAGTGACGTATGTCGACTCCGTGGGCGACCGGGTTCTGAAATGGTTCGAAAGCGTTGGGGCGAAATTCATCGCGAAAGGAATCTACGCTGCCGGCATCTGCGAACGGTTGCAGTTACCAACGCTCGATACTGCAACCCCCAGTCGGACAGTCTGAAGATGCGGGCCAGAAGCTACGGGCTAGACGACACGAATTCAGTGGCAAGGGAATTGAACTATGTCTTGGTTTCAGACAGGCGTAAAAGCTCAGGAGGATCGAAGTCGCGCGTCAGCAGCGGAAGTAGTGGAGTGCTTTCGGGAGGCACGACCATTCCTAAGTCGGCTGGCCTTTCTAATAACCAGCAACTCGGCATCGGCAGAGCAATCGGTTGTGAACGCGTGTGAGATGACCGCCAAGGGCCATCGTCCATTCCGCGATTGGCTTCTCGAATGGGCCAAGGTCGCTACGATCACGGAAGCGATCTCAGAATGCGCAGAGAACATTCGCAGTTGTGAAGTCGCGTATAGAGGTCTTGCTTGTACCCATGTCGAGCATACACCGCTGACCGACGCGGAGGAGCGCGCACGTTATCTCGACATTCTCCTTGGGCCTGACATTTTGAAAATGATCACGGAACTCGACGCCTTGAGCCGGGCAGTCCTGGTGCTGAGGCTTGCAATCAGATCTTCCATTCAAGATTGCGTGCTCCGTTTGAATCTTGGGCGTGCCGCCGTGCTAGCAGCGAATTGCCGTGCCATGACGTGGCTTCGCGACTTGCACTTGCAGCCAGCGTCGGCATTGCAGCCCGACTCTCTAGCCGAGGATCGCACGTTCGTGAGTCACGAGATGTTGTGATGGCAACTGCCGAGTCGGCTGAACTTCGGAAACCGCTGGAGAGGCAGTCGGTTAACGGGCGAACGGGCGAGAACTCCAAGTCGGACCAGCACGGTAAAACTGCATTGCGATCTTAGAACGGGCAAACACCGATCTCATGAGCGAAGGAATCGCGACAATCAAAGACCACAATCCTGCCGTGGCAGACCTCAGCAGGTATCGTGCACTGCTTAAGATCTCGGGTGCAGTGGGATCGCAACCAACAGTTCATGCGATTCTCCACAGCCTCAACGATCTGCTTTCGAACGTCGTTCGATTCGAAGCAATCCACCTATTTTTGTTTGATGCATCCGGCGAACAGCTGATACTGCGTGCGTCCGGACAAGTTCTCAGCGATCCGGACGTGAAAGAGGGCATGAAGATCACCTACGCGGGAACAGCGATTGAACGCGCGCTTAACGAGCAAGTACCGATATTCGTTCCCGACGCCCGGCAGGAACTCACACAATACCCCGAGATAGCATCGGTGATTCGCCAGGCGAACGTCCATAGTGGGTACGTCTTTCCAGTTTCTACTTCGCGGACGAGACTCGGAGTTTTGACCTTCGGCAGGAAAGAGACAGACGAATTCAGTCCGGCCGATGTCGAACTCATGCGGTCGGTCGCGGGGCACGTCGCGGTTGCACTGGAGAGTGTCCTTGCGATGCGTTCGGTGGAAACCCACCAGCGTGATCTGGCTTACGAGCGCGATCGCCTTCGGCTGCTGCTGGAAATCAACAACCACATCGTAACCACTCTCGATATCAACGATCTCTTCGGGGCTGCGTCGGCGTCCATCCGTAAGCACTTCGCGAACGATGCCGCCAGCTTCTGGCTCTTCGAAGAACGTTCCAAGCGCCTGAAATGCATGGTGATGGACTTCCCGGGAAGCCGTGGATACATGAGCGACGTTCCGGTGGCCGAGATATCGGCGGAGGAACTGGAGGACCTGCGAATGCGCAGGCCAACAGTGATCACGACGCCGTTCGACACGAAGTTCCCAGCCAGCATCGCTCAAATGCTGAGGGCCGAGTCCATTATTACCGTTGCGATATTGCCGCTCGCCACGGCGGGCGGGCTGATTGGTGCGATGTCGCTCGGCAGCCGCAGGGAGAAGCGCTTCGGCCAATCCGATCTGGACCTTCTTTCTCAAGTCAGCAGCCAGATCTCTCTGGCGATCGACAATGCCTTGGCCTACGGCCGGCTGACGGCATCCCGTGACCATCTGGAAGAGCAGAGGCTGTATCTGGAATCAGAAATCAGTTCTGAATACAGTTTCGAAGACATCATCGGAAAAAGTGCGGCTTTTCAAAAAGTGCTGGAGCAAGTCTCCATTGTTGCCCCGACCGATTCAACCGTCTTGCTCCACGGCGAGACGGGCACGGGGAAAGAGCTCATTGCACGAGCCATTCACAATCTCAGTGCCAGGTCCCAGCGCACATTCGTGAGACTTAACTGTGCCGCCATCCCCTCGGGGTTGCTGGAAAGTGAACTGTTTGGGCATGAAAAGGGCGCTTTCACTGGCGCGCTCATCCAAAAGAAGGGCAGATTTGAAGTTGCCGATGGCGGCTCGCTTTTTCTCGATGAGATCGGGGATATCAGCCTGGAGCTGCAGCCGAAGTTGCTGCGCGCCGTGCAGGAGCAGGAATTCGAACGCTTGGGAAGCGCGAAGACGATCCAGGTGAAGGTGAGGATGATCGCCGCGACCCACCGGGATCTCCCCGCCATGATCCGGCAGGGGACCTTTCGCGAAGACCTATTCTACCGACTGAGTGTTTTTCCAATTGAGATTCCGCCCTTACGAGAGCGCCGCCAGGATATTCCTCTGCTGGTGAACTACTTCGTGTCCAAGTTGTCCCGAAGAATGCGGAAGCAGATCAGGACCATCCCTAAACAAGCAATGGAAATACTGACGAACTGTCCGTGGAAGGGTAACGTCAGGGAACTGGCGAATTTCATCGAACGGGCAGTCATCCTGTCGCAGGGCGAACAATTGGAGGTACCGGTCGCCGAACTGGAAAACTCTCACTCCTTTAGCGTTGCTGTCCCAGCTTCTAGCTTCCATGAGGCCGAACGGAATGTGATCATCGACGCATTGAATGCGGCGTCTGGCCAAATCTCGGGTAGAGGTGGAGCGGCAGAGCGCTTGGGTCTGAAGCGCACAACCCTGCAGAACAAGATGAGACGCCTCGGTATCACGAAAGAGGACTACCGTTCAAACTGAGCCGGTCTCCAGACTTCGTTCAAGAACCCAACTGAGTGCTGCCTGCAAGCGGGCCAATGACCACATTCGGGCACGCAATGAATGAGCCTGCGCCACAGAGTATCGGAAAGGCAAGATGGGTCGACGAATGCGGGTGTTCCGCTTTGGCATGCAATTTGCAAGGCCACATTTATAGCGAATTTCTTCAAGGCGTGAGGCTGGTGCGAGATGCTCGGAGAGCTTGGAAACATCCCGACTGAGACCCTGATTGACATGATCTGCGTGATCCTGGCAGGCGAGATGGCACTCACCTTCAGTGACGTTGCCGAGTTGGAACAGATTCAACGCGAGTTGCAGCGCAGACCCGATGTCGGTGGCTGGCCTCGATATGTGAACTGATAGCGGCGCGTCGTCGTGTGACGCCACAAGCAAATCGGCTCACAATTACGCTTGGGCTGAATAGTCGGCACGAGTAATCTTGAGCTTGCGCATCTTGTTCTGGAGTGTGGTTCTCTTGAGCCCGAGACGCTCCGCTGCGCCGTCTACCCCGCCTATCTTTCCCGACGCACCCTGCAGAGCATCGATGATGGCCTGCCGCTCGGCAGCCTGAAATGTGGACACGGTGGTGGGCGTGGAAGTGGTGCGGGACGCTGGCACGCCGTTCTTCAGTTCGGCAACCGGGACATGCAGCTCGCTTCCCTGCGTAAGAATCACCGCGCGTTCAATGAAGTTCTGCAGCTCACGTACGTTGCCGGGCCACACCGCATTGGTCAAGACCTCCATCACCTTTCGGGGAATTGATTCAATGTGCTTTCCCATGCGTCGTGACAGTTTGGAGACGAAGTAGTTGACGAGTAGCGGAATATCCCCTTTTCGCTCGCGCAGTGGAGGGATCTCAATCGGAAACACATTTAGTCGATAAAAGAGGTCCTCGCGAAACTTGCCTTCGCGGATCATTGCGGGAAGGTCCCGGTGGGTTGCGGCGATCATCCTCACCTTCACCTGGATCGTCTTCGCGCTTCCCAAGCGTTCGAATTCCTGCTCCTGCACGGCGCGCAGCAACTTCGGCTGCAGCTCCAGGCTGATATCCCCGATCTCATCGGGAAAAAGCGAACCA
>Ga0335082_10003717_pt1 | contig 16603 bp, 12 predicted proteins | sample Lox_Sample_41_FD_206718 | JGI IMG/M metagenome (GOLD analysis project Ga0335082, IMG submission 206718) | Soil microbial communities from Loxahatchee National Wildlife Refuge, Florida, United States - Lox_Sample_4.1 | ecosystem: Environmental > Terrestrial > Soil > Wetlands | place: USA...
GCTAGCGAGCCTTATCGTCGTGTTCCTTGCGTTCCGGTCCGTGCCCCGATTTACCAAGCGCTGGTGGGGATTGCTCGCGTTTTTCTCTGTTGTGATGGCCTCGCACGGTTTCCTCGACTCCATGACTGATAAAGGCATGGGCGTGGGCTTCTTCATTCCCTTTGACAATACGCGGTATTTCATGCCCTGGAGGCCGGTATACGCCTCTCCGATGAAGATCTCCAAATTCTTCAGTAATGCAGGTATTGAGGTCTTGACCGCTGAAATCGTCTGGATATGGATTCCGGTTATGCTGTTTTATGCCGGAGCGAGCCTGTGCCGAAAAAAGATGCAAAGCCTGCCACACAATTAACATCCTGTTTCCGAACGGGATGTCCCTCTTCTTCGTTTGGATCACCCCCCCCTATTCCCCTGTTTTCGATTGACATTTCGCCGACATGAGGCTAATATTCCCATCTGTATTCACATCACATTAGAACGGAAAACACAGGTTTTTAAAGAGATGCCGAAAGTACAGTTCATCTTCGCGATCCATAACCATCAGCCGGTAGGAAATTTCGATTTTGTTGCGGAAGAGGCGTATCAGAAGTCATACCTGCCCTTCATCAAAGTGCTGGAGCGTCATCCTCATATTAAGATTACACTGCATTACACAGGCATCCTCTATCATTATTTTGAGCAGCATCATCCCGAATTCATCGACGGACTGAGGAAGCTCGTATCGGAGGGCCGGGCCGAGATCCTCTCGGGCGGGTTTTACGAGCCCATCCTCGCGGTGCTGCCCGACGACGACAAGGTCGGCCAGATCCGCGCGCTGTCGGACCACATCCGCCGTACGCTCGGCCATGACGCTGAGGGAATGTGGCTTGCCGAAAGGGTCTGGGAACCGCATTTGCCGAAGTCCATCGCCGCAGCAGGCATCAACCATGTGGTGGTCGATGATTTTCATTTTAAGATGGCGGGGCTTCGCGATGATGAACTGGACGGATACTACCTCACCGAAGAGCAGGACGGCGTCGTCCGGATCTTTCCGGGAAGCGAGAAGCTCCGGTACCTGATCCCGTTCCGTCCGCCCGAGGAAACGATCTCCCACCTGTCCGGCCTCCGTTCGACCGAGAGGAACCGGCTTGCGGTGATGGCGGACGATGGAGAGAAGTTCGGCGTCTGGCCCGAGACATACCACACCGTGTATGAAGAGGGCTGGCTCGAGCGTTTCTTTACCCTGATTGAGCAGAGCGGCGATTGGCTCGAGACCACGACCTTTTCCGAGTACCTGCGGAAAGAGCCGCCACTTGGCAGAATTTATCTTCCGACTGCATCGTATATGGAGATGGGCGAATGGTCACTTCCGACACGCGCTATGAAGGAGTACGAGGATGCTCTGACAAAGGTGAAGAACTCGCCGGAGTTCGCGGACATCCGGCCCTTCATCAAGGGCGGGTTCTGGAGGAACTTCCTCGCGAAGTACTCCGAGAGCAACCACATGCACAAGCGTATGGTGATGGTGAGCCAGAAGGTGCGCAATGTCCTCGATGGACTCGATGCTCAGGGCATCAGGAAGAACGCTGAGATGTCACGCATGATCGACCACCTCTACCAATCGCAGTGCAACGACTCGTATTGGCACGGGGTATTCGGCGGGCTTTATCTGCCGCACCTGCGCTCCGCGGTCTATGAGCAGTTGATCCAGGCAGAGTATCTCGCGGACAAGGTTCTAAAAGCTGAGGACCAAGGGGCCAGGGGCAAGGGTCATGGGAAGCAAAAGAAAAATGTCCCGGCATCATGGCTCGATATCGAAAAAGGTGATTTCGACAGGGATGGAAACGAAGAGGTCATGATTAACTCCGAGTTGCTGAACCTGTTCATCGATCCGGCCGAGGGCGGCAGGCTCACGGAGGTGGACTGGAAACCGCGGTCCTTCAACATTACGAACACGCTCACGCGCCGGCACGAAGGCTACCATGAAAAAATTCTCCAGATGGTGAAGGACAGATCAGCCGGTTCTACGGAGGGCGTGAAGACCATTCACGAACGAGTGGCGGTGAAGGAGGAGGGACTGCAATACCATCTCCTCTACGACTGGTACACCCGCGGCGCTCTCTTGGACCATTTCCTGGGTTCTGGCGTAGACCTGGCGAGCTTCATGAAGCACGAGTACTATGAGGCTGGTGATTTTGTGCTCGGCGCTTACAGCATGACGTCCAAAAAGTCGACGAGCTCCGCGGTCGTCACCCTGGAGCGCGATGGGCACGTGGCCGGGCTTGGCGTGAAGCTCCAGAAGGCTTTGTCTCTGCATGCCTCTGCCTCGGAATTTATTGTCAAGTACACGATCACGAATCTGAGCAGTGAAGAGTTGAACACATCCTTCGGAGCCGAATTCAACTTCTCGCTTCTCGCAGGAAATGCGCATGACCGGTATTACGACATACCGGGACATTCCCTCGACAAACGGAACCTTGCGTCGAGCGGAGAGACGAACAACGTGAACCAGGTGAGTCTTGTCGATGAGTGGCTGAGACTGAAGCTGGCGCTCATCTTCAGCCAATCTGCGGTACTCTGGCGTGCACCCGTAGAGACGGTCTCGCAGTCAGAATCCGGGTTTGAACGGGTGTATCAAAGCTCCCTGGTGATGCCCATCTGGCGTATCTCGCTCGGCCCAGGCATGTCCTGGGAAACGGAGATCGCGGTAAAGTTGGCATGACATACGATTATTCTTTCCATGGATGGGCGCGGGTTCATACGGATAAAGGTATTGTCCATGCAATCGCAGTGCAGCGATCTTAAAAGCGAGTCAGTGCCGTAGCGCATACTCCTCGCGAGGGCCGCATGAAAGTAGCGGTATTTGGAGAAACCATGAAAAAACATCTGATCCTGACACTCGTGCTCCTCACGCTGATTCCGATCCCGGCACCGGCAGAGAAGCCGCTCGGCGTTGAGGAGTTCACATCTGTGGAGGAGCTTGCGGTTTCGATCTCGTCGTATTTCCCGAAGGTCCAGGGCGAAGTCACGGGCGTACAGGGTGACCATCTCACGCTTGCCCTCAGCACAAAGGACGGGCTCATGCCCGGCATGGTGCTGACGCTCTGGAGGGACAGTAAGGATATCCTCCACCCCGTGACCGGTGCGGTCATCGGCCGCGCGGAAGAGGAGATCGGCACCGCTGAAGTGACCAGCGTGGCCGACACCTCGTCGACTGCAGTGATCAAGAAGAAGCTCAAGGACCCGAAGCCGGGTGACAAGGCAAGAATTACTCCGAGAAAGATCAACATCGCGCTCCTGCCGCTCCGGGCCGATCATCCCGAGATCATTCAAAGGCTGGCTGAGAGGCTGAACGAGCTCGGCAGGTTTTCAGTGCTCGAAAACGAGAAAGTGGAAGTATTCGTCAGAGATAGAAAGCAGCGCGACAGCGCCCTGGTCAAGGAAATGGGGACCGTGTTCGGTCTTGACGCAGTCATCTCGCTCGCCATATATCCTTCCTCCGATGGCAGACAGATGATTACAGCCAGGATCTTCTATACTGAAGATGCCAGCCAACTCGATACGATTGTGGCCATGCTCGACCTCAAGGCAGGCAAACAGGCGCTCGGCGAGCTCCGGCCCTTCTTCGTCCCTATCAAGGAAGAAAAAAGCGTTACGTCGGAGCTGCCATTCGCTGCGAGGTATTTTGTTACTGGCGATTTTAAGGGAGACGGCAATCTCGAGTATGCGTTCCTGGACGATGCACGACTCCATATTTACCGCCTTGAGCCCACGGGCTGGCGAGAGGTCTGGACAGAAAATGTGACCTCTGACTACTACCGGACACCGAGCGATGTCCGGGACCAGATGACGGAGTCGATGCCGCCGCCCTCCGGCATCCAGTACATCAATATCGATGCTGCGGACATCAACGGAGACGGGAAGTCGGAGATCTTCGTGACCGCCATGCTGAATGGCAAGGTGTTTTCTTACGTGGTACAGTACCAGGACGGCGATTTCCGCCGTGGTGCCAATATTCCAGGATTTCTCCGCGTGATCACGTATCCCGGCCGCGGGATCATGCTGATCGGCCAGGATTACGATCCCGTCAAGTTCTTCACCGGAACGCCCAGACAGTATACGTGGTCCGGCGGGAAGTACGTGCCCGGCCCGGAATTGTCGCTTCCCAGAGGCGTGACACTCTATGGGTTTACGTTTGCCTATTTCGGAGAACAGAATCCATTCCTTGTTGTGCTTGATGATGAAGACCGCGTAATCGTCTATTCCAAGGACTCGCCCCTGTGGAAGAGCCAGGAGACGTATACGGTGGTCAACACTTACGTGTACAAGCCGGTGACGGGGATAGCAGCGGTTATGTCAAAGCCCGCGGCTGAATCGGATAAGAGCCTGAGGGTGCGACTTCGGGGCAGGATCGTCGCTCTTGATATCAATAATGACGGCAGGGATGAGATCCTTCTCCCGAAGAACATCGGGGAATCATTCCTTAGCGCCTATTCGGGGGCAGAACTTCACGGGCTGAGGTGGACTGGTGCGAGACTCGATGAGGCGTGGGGCGTCAAAGACCTGCCGGGCCCCGTGCTCGACTTTCAAGTGATTCGGCAGGATCAAACTGCCGCGCGGATAATTGCCCTCGTTAAAATAAAAGGGGGGTTCTTCAGCAAAGACCGGGAACAGGTGATGATCTTTTCGGTGAAGTAAGAACGGTTTGGTTGGCCATAGGCCATGCCGTTGCGGGATGGAGAATCGAAATAGTATGAAGAGTAAAAGTCCGACGATTGAGGAACTCCGAGCCAGAGTGGACATGAACAGTCTGCCGAAGCATATTGCCATTATTATGGACGGCAACGGCAGGTGGGCGCTGAGGAGGGGACTGCCGAGGGTCGCCGGGCACAAGAAGGGCACGGATACCGTGCGCCGTGTGACGGAAAAGTGCAGGCTACTCGGGATCTCGGCCCTGACCCTCTACGCGTTCTCCGACGAGAACTGGGGCAGGCCCAAGCAAGAGGTCGGTTTTCTCATGGACATGCTCGGGACCTTTCTCAAGGCCGAGATCGCGACCATGAAAACGAACGGCATCAGGTTCCGGACGATCGGAAGAACCGAGCGACTGCCGGCATCGGTACGGGCATGGATCGAAAAAGCCGTGTCAGAGACCGCCGGAAACACGGGCATGATGCTGAATCTTGCCCTGTCCTACGGCGGCAGGGGAGAGATCCTGGAAGCGGTCAAGAGGATCCGTTCCGCAAACGGTTCGACGGCCAGCCTTACCGAGGAGGTTTTCTCCTCGTATCTTGACACAGCGGGTTTGCCGGACCCCGATCTCATCATACGCACGAGCGGCGAGAAGCGAATCAGCAATTTCCTCCTGTGGCAGGCGGCGTACGCCGAACTCTATTTTACCGATACGCTGTGGCCCGACTTCGACGAGAAGGACCTTCTGACCGCGATCCTCGACTATCAGGGACGGCAGCGACGGTTCGGGCTTACTCAAGAACAGCTCGCGCAGAAATGATGCTCGTCTCGTAAGCCTTTCTGTGTTTTCCGCGGAATGTGAGAAGGATCATACGGAGAATTTATAATGCTCTATAAGAGAGTTATCTCAGGTCTCCTGTTCCTCCCCATATTTTACCTGGTCACCTGGAGGCTTTCGCCGCTGTATTTCACAGCGTTGGTGCTGATCGCCGTCGCCGCGGGTCAATATGAGTTCTACCGCATGGCGCGTGCCCGCGGGATTAATCCCGATGCCGTTCTCGGGAGCGTGATGGGCGCGCTGGTTGTCCTGGAATCCTACCATCCGCTGCTCTTCGGCACGGGAAAGATTTACTTCACCGCAGGCCTGCTCCTTATCATGATCGTCAGGCTGTTCTCGCCCCGCCCCGTAGAAGGCGCGGTTGAGGACATTTCTGCGACGTTCACGGGAATATTCTATGTGGCCATTCTGTTCAGTTTCCAGATCGCTATCCGCATGGGAACGAACGGCAGGCAGTGGCTGGTGTTCCTCTATTTCGTAATCTGGGCATCGGACATCGGGGCATACTCCATCGGCATCCCGTTTGGCAAACATCGGCTGTATGAGAAGGTCAGTCCGAAGAAGAGCATCGAGGGCCTCCTCGGGGCGCTCACGGCATCAGCAGGCATGGCGCTGCTGTGCCGGATCTGGTTCATGCCTCCCCTGGGTCTGTGGGAAGCAGCCATGCTTGGGCTTGCACTGGCGGGCGTCGGCACGCTTGGAGACCTGACGGAGTCCCTGCTCAAACGTGCGGCGGGCGTCAAGGATTCGGGAAACCTCATCCCTGGTCACGGAGGGATTCTTGACCGCATGGACAGCATGATGTTCGCCGCGCCGGTGTTATTTTACTATTTAGGAATGAGATAACCGAGGATGGACGAAAGACAACAAGACCCACATTCCAACCGTCATATTTCACATAGTTACCAATGCAACCAAAGCTCCAGGCGCTTAATAATCGGCACCTGCGCTTATTTGGCGACTGGTAGTTCGAAATTCAAGATTTGCACAGGGCAGAGACGTCTTGCTCCTGATTATGCGGGACGTGGAGTTAAACTGAGTTGAAGAACATCTCTCTCTTGGGTTCTACGGGATCGATCGGCCAGTCCACGCTCTCGGTGGTAGAGAAATTCCCTGACCGGTTTCGGGTAGTTTCGCTTGCGGCCGGGAACAATGTCGATCTGCTGGAGAGCCAGATCCGGCGGTTCAGACCTGCATTGGTCTCCGTTATCGACCCGTCGTCGGCCGAGAAGCTGAAACTGCGGTGCGCTGACCTCAACGTCCGCATCTTCTCCGGCGTCGAGGGCATGATTCGCGTAGCGGCCGCGGAAGAGGCGCATATCACCGTCTCTGCAATCGTGGGGACGGCCGGGCTCGTGCCGACGATGGCGGCGATTAGCGCTGGCAAGGACATCGCGCTCGCGAACAAGGAAGTGCTCGTGACCGCGGGCGAACTTGTGATGGCGCAGTGTCGCAGCCTGGGCGTCAAGATTTTCCCTGTGGACAGCGAGCACAGCGCCATTTTTCAGTGTCTTCATGCGGGAGCTGACAGAGATATCAGGAGGTTGATCCTGACAGCATCCGGCGGCCCGTTCAGGAGTTATGCAGCAAAAGATTTGGCAAGGGTGACGCCGGGGCAGGCGCTCAAGCACCCGAACTGGAGCATGGGCAGGAAAATCACCATCGATTCTGCCACGCTCATGAATAAGGGGCTTGAAGTGATTGAGGCTCGATGGCTCTTTGATATTACGCATGGAAAGATCAAGGTACTTGTTCATCCGCAAAGTATTATCCACTCCATGGTCGAATATCAAGACGGAGCGATCGTTGCCCAGCTCGGGATGCCCGACATGAAGGGCCCAATCGCATATGCGCTCTCATATCCGGAACGGCTCGAAGGTGTGTCGCCTGCGCTCGATCTGGCTTCCGTGGGCACGCTTACCTTCGAGGAGCCGGACACAGACCGTTTTCCGTGTTTGGCCTATGCGTACAAGTCTCTTGAAGCGGGTGGCAGTATGCCCGCTGTGCTCTCGGCTGCGAATGAGGTTGCTGTCAAGTACTTTCTCGACGAGAAGATCGGGTACCCCGACATCGCCCGCACGATTATAAGGACAATGGATGCTCATACCCCGTACCCGATCAAGAACGTTGATGACGCCCTCAAGGCAGACCTCTGGGCGCGACAGGAAGCGGAGAGGATAATACGGTACCAGGTCCAGGGTCAAGGGACAAGAGCATAAACGAAAAGCGGCTGGCTTGAGGAGAAAGAGAGAATGGGGGGAAAGGGGAACACAATGTTCAGCAATTTTTTCTCCCTTTTTCTTCCGCTTCCTCATTTCTCCCCAATATTTTTTTCTCTTGTGGTCATCTCTTTGTTTTAGAAGGAGTCAACAATGACGTTGGTTTATTTTTTGATTGTTATCGGCATTCTCGTATTTGTGCACGAGTTTGGTCATTTTGTCATGGCAAAGCGGGCCGGCGTACGCATCGAGAAGTTTTCTCTCGGCATGGGGCCCAAGCTTGTCGGCTACAAGAAGGGTGACACGGAATATGTCATCTCGGCGCTTCCGCTAGGCGGGTACGTCAAGATGGCGGGTGAGAATCCCGATGAAGAGCCCACGGGGTCGCCGGATGAGTTCCAGTCCAAGACCGTATGGCAGCGCGTCAAGATTGCGGCAACGGGGCCGCTCACCAATATCTTGCTCGCCTTTATCGTAATGCCCTTTGTGTTCATGATTGGCACCTATTCCGAAGGCCCTGCCAAGGTGGGCTATGTCGAGCAGGGATCACCGGCGGAGCAGGCTGGGTTCATGGCGGGTGATGTTATCGAGGCGATCAATGGAAGGCGCATCAACGACTGGGTAAAGGCATTGTCCCTCATTGCTGTGAATCCGGATACGGATGTGACGGTTACGGTCGATCGCCAGGGCGAGAAGAAGACATTCACACTCAGGCCTACCACGGCTACAGAGCTCAAGATCGGGACCTCTGGCCTGGTCCCAGACATTCCTGCAGAGATCGGCAGGCTTCGGCCGGGACTACCGGCGGAGAAGGCTGGTTTCCAGATACATGACAAGATCATTTCCGTGGACGGGAAAACGATCTATCACTGGAACCAGTTTTCCACCATGGTAAAAGAAAGCAAGGGTAAAAAGCTGACGCTTACAGTCGAGCGCGATGGCGTGCGCATGGAGAAGTCCGTGACCCCCATCGAGGACGGAGGGCGTTTCGTGATCGGAGTAGAGCCGGTCATCAATCTGGTGTTCAAGAAATACGGGTTCTTTCAATCCATCAGACTGGGTTTCGATAAAACCCTCGAGGCCATCGACCTGACAGTCATCACTCTGAGAAAGCTGTTGACGTTCAACCTTTCAATCAAGACGCTGGGCGGACCGGTGATGATCGCCCAGATGTCGGGCCAGGCTGCGGCTGCAGGTCTTTCGACCTTCCTGTCGCTGCTCGCTATGATCAGCATTTCACTCGGCATTCTGAACCTGCTGCCGATACCGATACTAGACGGCGGGCTCATCCTGTTCCTCGTGATAGAGGCGATCCGGAAAAAGCCGCTTACCCGCAGGACCATGGAAATTGCCCAGAGCATCGGCGCTGCGGTCTTGATTACGCTGATCATCGTGGTATCTTATAATGACATCATGCGAATGTTCTTCAGCAAGTGATAACAATACAAGCCTGAACAGCTCGGGTCCAAAGCATGCGAAGTTTATAGGCTGAAGCCATGTTTTCCTTTGCCTTCTTCGCGCACTGCGTGATATATTCACGAGCTCTTGATCTTCGAAGCAAATGGACGCGATTTGAATACAATTATCCCTCGCAAAAAGACAAAACAAATAACTCTCGGTGCCGTGAAGATCGGCGGCGGCGCGCCCGTAGTCGTTCAGTCCATGTGCAACACGGACACTCGTGACGCCGTTAAGACGATCGAGCAGATCGGCCGTCTTGAACAGGCCGGGTGCGAGTTGGTGAGGCTTGCCGTACCAGACACGGATGCGGCAAAGTCTTTGGGCGTGATCAGAAAGGGAACGAAGCTTCCCCTGATCGCTGACATTCACTTCGATTACCGGCTTGCGCTCGAGGCAGTGAAGAAGGGTGTAGACGGTCTCAGGATCAACCCGGGCAACATCGGCGGGAAAGAAAAGGTTTCTGAAGTAGTCAGGGCCTGTAAGGACCGTGGTATCCCGATCCGCATCGGTGTGAATGCCGGCTCCCTTGAAAAGCATCTGCTCGAAAAGTACCAGCATCCCACAGCCGAGGCGCTCGTCGAAAGTGCCTTCGGGCACGTTCACATCCTCGAAGACCTGAAATTCACGAATCTCAAGGTCTCGCTCAAGGCATCGGACGTTCTTACCTCGGTCGCGTCTTATCGTTTGTTCTCGGAAAAGTCCGACTATCCTCTCCATATCGGCATCTCGGAAGCAGGAACCCTATTTTCCGGAACGGTCAAGTCGAGCGTCGGGCTAGGCATCCTGCTAGCGGAAGGCATCGGTGATACCATGCGGGTTTCGCTCACCGCTGACCCGGTCGAGGAAGTACGCGTCGCCTATGAGATCCTGAAATCACTCAAGATACGCCTGCGCGGCGTCAATATTGTATCGTGTCCCACCTGCGGCAGGACGGAGATAGACATCATCGGCCTGGCACAGGAAGTTGAGAAGAGACTGGCGCACATCAAGGAGCCGCTTACGGTCGCGGTTATGGGCTGCGTGGTGAACGGACCGGGCGAGGCGCGCGACGCAGACGCGGGCATCGCTGGAGGGAAGGGCATTGGGCTCTTGTTCAAACACGGCGATATCATCAAAAAGCTTGACGAAGCTGAACTCGCTGATGCGCTTGTGAGGGAAGTGGAGGAAATTGTGAAAGCAAGATCCAAATCCTGATGTCCAACAATCAGATCGGCTGTCAATTGTCAAATCACCAATGCGTTTCTTGGAGAAATTAGTTCATTTAATTAGAGCCTTATAATTTGATTCTCCCCAGGGGGTTATCATGCGCTATTCCCATCTCTTCATCCCTACTCTCAAAGAGGCGCCGGCTGATGCTGAGGCAGTTTCTCACAAGCTCATGGTACGCGCAGGCTATGTACGTCAGATCGCGGCTGGCCTGTACATCTATCTGCCCCTCGGCCAGCGCGTGATGGCGAAGATCAACCAGATCATCCGAGAAGAGATGAATGCCATTGGCGGTCAGGAAGTGATCATGCCGGTATTGAACCCTGCGGAAGTCTGGCAACAGACCGGACGTTGGGACGCCATCGGAGACGAGATGTTCCGTCTGAAGGACCGCAGCGGCCGTGATATGTGTATGGCCATGACGCATGAGGAGACCATGACCTGGCTCGCGGCCCACGATATCCGTTCATACCGCGATCTGCCGCAGACCTGGTACCAGATCCAGACCAAGCTCAGGGATGAGGCACGGCCCAAGAGCGGTGTGCTCCGGACGCGCGAGTTCACCATGAAGGACTCCTACAGTTTCGACCGGGACGAAGGGGGGCTCGACAGGTCCTATCAGCTTCATCTCGAAGCGTATAAAAAAATCTACAGCCGATGCGGCATCAGGTTCTATGTCGTGCAGAGCGACACGGGCATGATGGGCGGCTCCATGGCGCATGAGTACATGGCCCCTTCACCGGCTGGTGAGGACGAGGTGGCGCTCTGCGACGCCTGCGGATATGCGGCGAACGTGGAACTTGCGTTGTCCGTGCCGAAGATGCCGAATTTCACGGACTGGAAGTATGAGGAAGTCGCTACGCCCGAAAAGCGGACGATCGAAGAGGTCACGCGTTTCCTGAAACTGACACCGGACCTTCTCATCAAATCCATCCTCGTCATAAGCGAAAAGGGGCCGGTGCTCGCTCTTGTCCGCGGCGACCAGACCCTGCACGAAAAGAAGCTTGCAAAGATTATTGGTCCGCATAGGCCGGGGCAGAAGGATGAGGTGAAGGAGATCCTCGGCGTGACTGCAGGGTTCATCGGCCCCATGGGCCATAAGCTGAGGAAGATCTCCGACCCCTCGCTCAAGCTGGGCATGTACGTCGCCGGCGCGAACAAGGAAGGGGTCCATGTAAAAGGCGTGAGAGCGGACAAGCATTTTGCGGACGCAGAGTTTGCTGACATTCATCTTGCTGGGCCGGGCGATGCCTGCGTGCAATGCGGCAAGCCGCTCCGCATCGAACGGGTTATCGAGATTGGCAATATCTTCAAACTGGGGACCAAGTACTCCGTTCCGCTCAAGGCCAACTATCTCGATGAGAACGGCGTGGATAAACCGATCATCATGGGCAGCTATGGCATCGGACCGGCCAGGATAGCAGCTGCGGCCATCGAGCAGGGGAACGATGAGAACGGCATCATCTGGCCACTCCCGATCGCTCCGTACCATATCCTGATCGTGCCGGTAAACGTCAAGGACGTGAAATCCATGGACACTGCCGAGGATATGTACACGGCACTCGAGGAAAAAGGCTTCGAGGTCTTGATGGATGACCGTGATGAACGCGCCGGAGTCAAGTTCAAGGACGCCGATCTCATCGGTATCCCCCACCGCATCATCATTGGAGAGAAGAACCTCAAGGAAGGGCTCGTGGAGTTGAAGGAACGGAAAACCGGTCAGGTGGAAAAGGTGAAGGTTGAGGAGGCGGTGGAGAGGATAGCGAAGAAACTAGTGATGGAAGTGTAGCTGAATCGCTGATCCGGAACGTGGCATGAGGAACGTATCGTACGACGGGCCTGTTGAACCATAATAGGTTGCCTCATTTTGTCGCTCCTCCCAACGCGAGGATCCGGACGCGCTTTCCGTGAAGACGGAATGCAGCGAAATAATACGAGCGGGGTCCCTGATTGCGGGGTAATGACGACCACCATATTTGGAGGCAAGTTTTTGGATAACGATATCGAGCAGATCAGGAGCATTATCAATGCGGTGGCCGTGCGGTATCAGGCGCAAGGCGGCGATATACGGTTCGCGGGAGTAGAGGGAGGCGTCGTCAAGATCGTGCCCACTGGTTTTTGCTGGCGCTGACATATAACGCGGATAGCCCTGGTGCAGGGCTTACAAGAAAGATTGACCGAGAAATTTCCCTGGGTGGAAAAAGTCATTGTGGTCAGAAGTGAGCCGTGATTTCACCTTGAAAAATAACTTGAACTTAAGAGCTAAAGGGCCTATAATTAAAATTTATGGAGGGTCCCTTCAATGGATGAGACCGTTAAGTTGACGCTCACTCCGCAGCAGACCGCAGATATCAAAAAGCAGATTGGTTTTGAGCTGCGCGAGATTTATCTCACGAAGCGATCGTTGAATAAGCTCAGGGTCTTCCGGCTACGTCTCAGCGAAGAGCAGCAGCAGGTCATGGAAGAGCATCTCGGTCAGAAGGTAAAAGAACTTACGGTTACGCGTTCCATAGCGACGAGGATTCTCTAAGGGCGGTTCAAGGGCGTGCCTTGTCTCCCCTCTTTTATGATGCCATCGATATCGTTATTCTTTCCTATTCTTTACGCGAAAGGAGGTGAATGTTGATGAAAAAATATATTGCTATCATATTGGCCCTGCTATTCGTCTTTACCGTCGCAATCGTTGGATGTGAGAAAAAGGCGGAAGCTCCGAAACCGGCTGAACAGCCCGCGATGGCCCCGGCTGCTCCAGCTCCGACGCCTGCTCCTGCTCCGGCGCCGGAACCTGCTCCAGCCCCGGCACCGGCTCCGGAAAAACCTGCTAAGAAGTAAGTTCCATGCTCTCGTTACCGGGTATTTTAGCAAGTACGGCCCCCTTCAGAGGGGGCCTTTTATGTTTGAAAGAATGCAGGATCATACCGTAGCCCTATGACGAAATTTATAATCGATTTTCTCCGCTTGATCGTCAGGGAAAGGCGAACGCCGAACTTACCAGGAAAGCTGCAGTGGTCGAGGGGCTGGTCACGCTGCGTGATGCCGCAGTCCGGAAAATGCTGAATGGCAAGAACACCTTCGATGAAATTATCTGAGTAATAGGAGAAAAAACGCAAGTGGCGAGGGGTATGAGACGACAGACGTTAATAATGTCCCGGCCCTGAAGTTCATATTCCATGGAAAATTTTATTGTTTTCATAGCTGACCACTGGATTCTTGCCGCACTGTCTGCGGCAAGTGTGCTCCTCGCGGCCTTTTTCGCAGCTTCTGAAACGGCCATCGTGTTCGCGAACAAGGGGCATATCCGCCAGCTGTCTGAAGGCGGGAACCAGCGCGCCGCAGCCGTGCTCCGCCTCCTGCAGCAGCGGGACCGGTTGCACAGTACGCTTCTGTTCTCCGAGAACTTCTCTATTGCGCTCGCTGTGTCTTTTTGCACCGTCGCCGCCTTTCACCTGTTTTTACGGACAGCGCTTTCGGTGGCGGCCGCCACGATCGTTATGAGCATTGTGGTCGTGCTCTTTGCCAAACTCGCGCCCAAAGGGCTTGCCGCACGGAACCCCGATCGCCTTGCTCTTATCGTTGCCTATCCCGTGCTCCTTGTCATGAAGATCGTATCGCCGGTCGCGCGCCTCCTCGCTGCGGCTGCGGATTTGTTTGCCGGGCCCGGTCCGCAGGGCATGTCCTGCACGGCGGTGGTAACCGAGGAGGATATCAAGGCCATGATCAACCTCGGGGAGGAGGGTGGTTCGCTCAAGGAGGAGGAGAAGGAATTGCTCCATAAGGTCTTCGAGTTCGGCGATACCCTCGCATCGGAAGCCATGCGGCCGCGGACCGAGATCGTTAGCGTGCCGTCGAATGCTACACTCCAGGAAGTGTTCAGCCTCGTGTCTGAATTCGGGTATTCTCGCTATCCAGTGATAGAAGACACCATTGATACGGTCATCGGGATCCTCTACATTAAAGACATTCTCGTCGCCATGTCCACAGGTGAGGTGAAGCGCGAGGACGATATCCAGCAGTTCATCAGGCCGGCGTACTTCATCCCGGAGAACAAACGGGTGAGTGAACTCCTGTCGGAGATGCAGCGGGAGCGGTTCCAGCTCGCCATCGTCATCGACGAATTCGGCGGGACGTCGGGACTGGTGACGCTCGAAGACCTGATCGAGGAGATCGTCGGCAGCATCCATGACGAGCTTGAGACCGAAGAGAAGGAAGTCCAGATCGTGGACGAGAAGAACTTTGTGGTTGCGGGCCAGTCTGCGCTTGACGAGGTGAACGAGCTGCTCGGCACCAGCCTCCAGTCAAAGGATTTCAATACTCTCGGGGGGTTCGTGTTTGGGCTCTTCGGCAGGATGCCCAAGGTGGGAGAGCAACTCAAGTACAAGAACCTCAAGCTCGAGATCCTTGAGCTCGAGGGCAGGAAGATCAGCAAGATCAAGATTACAAAACTGTGAGGTGCAGAGGGCATGGAGCATGGAGCACGGCGCATGTGACTTTCCCCCGGTGCTCTTTGCCCTCTGCCGAATGCCATCTTGGAGGTGAAGTTTGCAGAAGAAAGTGACAGTCGTGGGAGCGGGTCATGTGGGGGCGACCCTTGTGCAGCGGATCGCGGAGACGCGGCTCGCCGACGTGGTGATGGTGGATGTGGTGGAAGGTGTGCCTCAGGGCAAGGGGCTCGATCTCCTTGAAGCCGGCCCTGTGCTAGGGTACGACTCGAAAGTTACCGGTACGAACGGATATGACGAGACCGCCGGTTCTGATATAATAGTGATTACGGCCGGCTTGGCGAGAAAGCCGGGCATGAGCCGCGACGACCTGCTCGCGGCGAACGGAGACATCGTGAAGAAGGTAAGCCAAGAGACTGGGCGCCGTTCTCCGAATGCCATCATGATCGTGGTTACGAATCCCATGGATGTGATGGCATATGTGGCCATGAAGGCGAGCGGTTTCCCGCGTGAGCGAGTCGTCGGTATGGGCGGCGTGCTCGATTCGGCACGGTTCCGGACCTTTATCGCCATGGAACTCGGCGTGTCCGTTGAAAATACGCACGCTTTCGTACTTGGCGGACACGGCGACTCTATGGTGCCGCTGCCGCGCTATTCCACGGTGGCGGGTATCCCTATCACGGAGCTAATGAGCGCCGACCAGATCAGCCGGCTTGTCGAACGCACGCGGAACGGTGGCGCCGAGATCGTGGCCCTGCTCAAGACAGGGAGTGCTTACTACGCACCGTCGGCAGCAACGCTCGAGATGGTCGAAGCCATGCTCCTGGACAAGAAGAAGATCCTCCCCTGTTCCGCCTACCTCGAAGGAGAGTACGGTGTAAAGGGAGCCTTCGCCGGCGTGCCGGTAAAGCTCGGCGCAAAAGGCGTGGAGCAGGTCATTGAGATCACGCTCAACGCTGATGAGAACGCAGCGTTCATGAAGTCTGTTGACGCAGTGAGGGCAGGATGCGCGAAATTCATGTAGACGAAATCAGGGACAACGTTGCCCAGATCTGCGTTGATGCAGCGTACAACCTGAGCGAAGACGTGCTCACGGCATTCGACCGTGCGATCGAGACGGAGACCGCGCCGGGGGCAAGGGAGATCATCGAGCTCCTGAAGGAGAATGCCCGCATCGCGAAAGAAGACCACATTCCGCTCTGCCAGGACACAGGTATCGCCATCTTTTACGTGGAGATCGGCCAGGACCTCCGGATCAAGAATGGCTTCATTGTCGACGCCATCAATGAAGGGGTTCGCAAAGGTTACAGAGAGGGCTATCTCAGGAAGTCCGTGGTGGACCCCATCACGAGGAAAAACACCGGCGACAATACACCAGCCATCATCTATACCGAACTTGTGCCTGGAGACAAGCTCAAGATATCGTTCATGCCCAAGGGAGCGGGGAGTGAGAACATGAGCGTCATACGGATGCTCCGGCCGACCGAGGGTGTGGAAGGCATTAAGAACTTCGTGCTTGAGTGCGTACAGAAGGCCGGCGCCAATCCGTGTCCGCCAGTCGTGATCGGCGTGGGTATCGGCGGCGATTTTGAGAAAGCCGCGCTTATCGCCAAGAAGGCGCTTCTCCGGCCCGTCGGAAGCCCCAATCCGAAGTTAGAACTCGCGTCCCTCGAGGAGACGCTGCTCAAAGCCGTGAACAGGACGGGCATCGGGCCCGAAGGGCTCGGCGGCAAAGTGACGGCTATGGCCGTGCACGTAGAGAGCTTCCC
>Ga0335082_10003720_pt1 | contig 16598 bp, 15 predicted proteins | sample Lox_Sample_41_FD_206718 | JGI IMG/M metagenome (GOLD analysis project Ga0335082, IMG submission 206718) | Soil microbial communities from Loxahatchee National Wildlife Refuge, Florida, United States - Lox_Sample_4.1 | ecosystem: Environmental > Terrestrial > Soil > Wetlands | place: USA...
GGGGCGGACAAGGCGCTCTCCTGCACGCATGACGCCAACTCCTGGCCCGCGGATTTCTACGCGGGGCTGCCCGCGCCGCGCGCGGAGGAGCGCGTCATTCTCTGGGTCCAGAACAGCCATCCCCGTACGGTTCCGCCGGGCTCGATCGGACTCAACCGCATGGGCGATGCGGAGATCCGCTGGTGGCCGGAGCCGATTCCGCCCTTCGCCACTGTGGCGCTCGACGTGGCCGCGCTCCTGCCGACGGTGCGCTGGCCGCAGCAGATCGAAGTGCAAGCGGGGAAGCACATGGTGCGTCCGCGCTATGATGTGATCCGCAACGGCCGGCGCCGCATCGCCCACGTCAACGTCGAGCGCGCGGACCTCGAGCCCGATCCGCGCCTTGCCGAGCTCGGCAATCTCCTCGGCAAGGGATTCCTGCTGCCGGCGCCCGTGCTGCCGCGCGAGATCTGGCGCAGCGTCGCACTGCCGACGCCGATGGCGACCTGCCAGACGGAGCTGCCCCTGAGCGCGATCCTCTACGACGGCGGCGGACAGGAAATGGCGCGGCACAATTTCGGCAACCTCCGGCGCCGCGATAGCGTCGCCCTCGACGTCGACGACTGGATCGACGGGACGCCGCTGCCCTCGGGCTTCGGCCACATGGAGCTCGTCTACGACTTCGCGGCGGGCACGCGCGCGGACGGCTGGCTCCACGGCCTGTTCCGCTACGAGGACCGCGCGAGCGGCCACGCGGCCGAGACCAGCTTCGGCGCCCACGTCTTCAACACGGTACTCACCTACAAGAGCGAGCCCCAATCCTATGCGGGGCGGCCGCCGGGACTCTCGACTCGGCTCTTCCTCCGTTTGGGCGATGCCCCCTACGACACGCTATGCCATCTTATCTACCCGGCCTCGACGCCTTGGCACGCCCAGAGCGAGACCGACGTGATCCTGCACGACCGCACGGGTGGTGAGATCGCGCGCCATCGCTTGCATATCCCCTGCTCCGGCTCGCGTTTCTGGCGCTACGGCGAGCTTTTCGAGGCCGCGACTCGGGAGCGTGCGGGCGCGGGTGCCTATATCGTGATTCGCGACGCCACTTGCCGTCTTTTCGGCTATCATGGATTGATAGGGCGCGCTGGCGCGTTCAGCCTCGATCACATGTTCGGGTTCTGAGCGCTTTTCCACCGCGTTTTCTTGCGAGACCATCGGGCATGCCACAGCGTCACCACACCAAGCTCCTGATCATCGGATCGGGTCCCGCGGGCTACACGGCCGCGATCTACGCCGCGCGCGCGAGCCTGAACCCGATTCTCGTGCAAGGCATCCAGCCCGGCGGGCAGCTCACGATCACCACGGACGTCGAGAACTATCCCGGCTTCGCCGACGTGATCCAGGGCCCCTGGCTCATGGAGCAGATGCAGAAGCAGGCCGAGCACGTCGGTACTACCGTGATCATGGACCTCATCGTGAGGGCCGACCTCTCCAAGCGGCCCTTCGTCTTTGTCGGCGATTCCGGCGACACCTATGTCGGCGAGGCGCTCGTGATCTGCACGGGGGCGCAGGCGCGCTGGCTCGGCATTCCCAGCGAGGAGAGGTTCCGCGGCCATGGCGTCTCCGCCTGCGCCACCTGCGACGGCTTCTTCTTCCGCGGCAAGGAGGTGGTGGTGATCGGCGGCGGCAACACCGCGGTCGAGGAGGCGATCTATCTTACGAACCACGCGACCAAGGTCACGCTGATCCATCGTCGCGACATGCTGCGCGCGGAGAAGATCCTCCAGGACCGGCTCTTCGCCAATCCCAAGATCGACGCGATCTGGAACCACGTCGTCGAGGAGATCCTGGGTGAGGACGACCCGGCGCCACACGTCACCGGCGTAAGGCTCCGCGACGTCACGACCGGCGCGCAGCGCGAGGTTGCCTGCGCGGGGTTCTTCGTCGCGATCGGCCACACGCCCGTAACGGAGCTCTTCAAGGGTCAGCTCCGCCTCGACGAGGGCGGCTACATCCTGACGCGCCCCGACAGCACCGCAACAGACATCCCCGGCGTCTACGCCGCGGGCGACGTCAAGGACAAGATATTCCGCCAGGCCGTCACCGCCGCGGGCCTCGGCTGCATGGCCGCGCTCGAGGCGGAGAAATTCCTCGCTGCGGAGGAAGCTGCCGCGGCGCTGAAGGCCGCGGAGTGAGCGAGCAACGCAAGCCGCGCGTGACCGCGGCGCCCTTGCCGCAGGGCAAGGGCATGGACTGGGACAAGCTCCGGGTCTTCCATGCGGTGGCCGAAGCCGGCAGCTTCACCCATGCCGGAGAATCACTGAACCTCAGCCAATCCGCTGTGAGCCGCCAGATCAGCGCGCTCGAGGAGAGCCTCTCGGTGCCGCTCTTCCATCGGCACGCGCGCGGCCTCATCCTCACGGAGCAGGGCGATCTCCTCTATCGCACGGCGCGCGAGGTCTTCGCAAAGCTCGCGATGACGGAGGCGATGCTGTCGGAATCGAAAGACCGCCCAAAGGGGCCGCTCAAGGTGACGACGACGGTCGCCTTCGGCTCCGGTTGGCTCATACCGCGCATCCGCGAGTTCCTGGAGCTCTATCCGGAGATCCAGCTCAGCATCGTCGTCGACGACAGCGAACTCGACCTCTCGATGCGCGAGGCGGACGTCGCGATCCGCATGTCGGCGCCGCGCCAGCCCGATCTGGTGCAGCGGCACCTGCTGACGATCCGCTATCACATCTACGGCTCGCCCGCCTACATCAAGAAGTACGGCGCGCCGCAGAAGCCCGAGGATCTCGACCGGCACCGGATCATCATCTACGGCACCGACGCGCGCCCACCCACGCGCAACACGAACTGGCTGATCGAGGCCGGCGCACGGCCCGGCACGGAGCGGAAGCCGATTCTTGCCGTCAACAACGTGCCCGCGATCTTTCGCGCGGTTTCGAGCGGGCTCGGCATCGCAGCGTTGCCGGACTACATGGCGGCCGACGCGTCCGATCTCGTGCGGCTGCTCCCGGACCTCGCGGGACCCGAGGTCGAGGCCTATTTCGTCTATCCCGAGGAGCTCAGAACCTCGAAACGGATAGCGGTCTTCCGCGATTTCCTGTTGCGCAAGGTCGCGGAATCCAAGACGAGTTGAGAAGCAATCGCAACTGCAAGGGTTGCGCTTTTTGCAACTGAGAATCCTGAAATTAACCGTGGCGCCGCCCGGCGCTCGCGAGCATTTTCTCGCCCGCGCGATGTTGCATCGCACCGAATTCGCCGCCATGCGATGGCTGCGGGCGGCAGCAAGTTCCGGACCCCCTGTCCGGAAAAGGGTCTTCGGACCCTACGTCTCCCAGACGTGAAGCCTCCCTGTTCAACTAGGCCCCGGGTAACTCCGGGGCCTTTCTTTATTCGGCCTCCCGAGGCCGCATTGTCATGATGCATTCATGGAGCGTCGTTAGGCTCCGGCCCCAATGCTCCAGGTCGTTGGCCTCACCAAACAGTTCGGGGACAAGCTCGCACTCGACGATGTGACCGTCGAGGTTGCCGAAGGGAGCTTCGTCGGAGTGATCGGCCGCTCCGGAGCGGGAAAATCCACACTTCTGCGCGCTATCAACCGATTAGGTGAGCCGACGAAGGGGCGTATTCTCTGGAAAGGCGAGGACGTGACCGCCTACCGGGGCCGTCGGCTCGAAGGCTGGCGCTCGCGTTGCGCCATGATTTTCCAGCAATTCAACCTGATCGGCCGGCTCGACGTTCTCACTAATGTGTTGATGGGACGGCTCAATCACACCTCGACCTGGCGAGCCTTGCTCGGCCTCTGGAACCTCGAGGACCAGGCGATCGCACTCTCCGCCTTGGAGCAATTCGACATTGCGGAATTCGCGGCCCGCCGGTCTGATCGGCTCTCGGGGGGCCAGCAGCAGAGGGTCGCGATCGCGCGGGCCTTGGTGCAGGAGCCGGAGCTGATCCTCGCCGACGAGCCCATCGCCTCGCTCGATCCCCGGAATACCAAAGTGGTGATGGACGCGCTCCAGCGGATCAACCGGCATTTCGGCCTCACCGTCCTCTGCAATCTGCACTCGCTCGACATCGCCCACGCCTATTGCGACCGCCTTATCGGCATGGCCAACGGCCGCGTCGTCTTCGACGGCGCCCCGGAGACGCTCAGCGACGCGCAGGCGCGCGAGCTCTACGGCATCGAGGCGGTGGGCGTGCTGGACGCGGCCAAGCCCCAAGCACCGCCGGGGGCGGCCGAACGGCCGGCCTTCGCGTGAGCCCGGGTCGCCGCAGGGGTCGGTGGCCTCATTTCCCGCAACCCATCAACCATCTGGAGGTTCTCATGACGACTCGTCGAGTAGTTCTCGCCGCCCTCGCGACAAGCCTTGCCTTCGGCACCGCCGCTGAGGCGCAAGACTGGAAGGCGAAATATCCGGAGCTGGTGATGGCGGTGGTTCCCGCCGAGAACGCCTCGGGCGTCACCGAGCGCTTCGCGCCCTTCATCAGCTATCTCTCGAAGGAGCTCGGCACCAAGGTCACGCTCCGGATCGCCAACGACTATGCGGCGGTGATCGAGGGCCAAAAGGCCGGCAACGTACAGATCGCCTATTACGGCCCCGCCTCTTACTCGCGCGCGATCATCGTCGGCGCGAAAATCGAGCCCTTCGCGATCGATGTGAACAGCGACGGCAGCAAGGGCTATTACTCGGTCTTCTACGTGAAGGCGAGCTCCTCCTATCAGAAGATCGAGGATCTCAAAGGCAAGAATCTCGGCCTCGTCGATCCCAACTCGACGTCCGGCAACAACATGCCGCGCTTCGCGCTGAAGCAGGCCGGGATCGACGTCGACAGCTACTTCGCGCACGTCGTCTATACCGGCAGCCACGAGAACGCTCTCACGGCGCTGCAGCAGGGCACGGTCGACGTTGCCGCAAACTGGTGGAACGCCGACGACGACTCCAACCTCACGCGCATGGTCAACAAGGGGATGCTGAAGAAGGAGGACTTCCGCATCATCTTCAAATCCCCGCTGATCATCAACTCGCCCTATGCCTATCTGAGCGATCTTCCCGCGGATCTGAAGGCCGCGATCCGTCAGGCCTTCTTCGACGCGCCCAAGAAGGACAAGTCCGCTTTCGACAAGCTCTCCGACGGCAAGAACCGGCCCTGGGAGCCGATCACGCACCAGGACTATCTGCCGACGATCGAGATGGTGAAGTTCGTGGACACGCTGCGCAAAGGCAGCTGATCCGACGGCCGTCCCGGCCGCGGCGCGAGGGCCGCAGCCGGGACGGCTCCGAGCCTCGCGAATGAGGCAGGCTCACATGGGCTCCGCCGTCAATCTCCTGCCCGCCGCACAGCTCGAGCCGCTACGCCGGGCCTATGCGCGCGCCGTCGCAGCGAAACGGCTGCGCACCCTGCTGTTCACGGTGCTCCTGGTCTTGGCGCTGCTCGGCGCGGGAAACGTCGCGCAAGTTGATCCCCTGCGGTTCTGGGAGCATCGCTGGGATCTCCTCGACTATTTCAACCGCTGCCTCTACCTCGACAGCGGCGAGCGTGCCTGGACCCATCTCTGGGGCCGCGACGGCTGGTTCTGGAATCTCGGGGCCTGGCTCACGCTCCTCGTCGAGACCATCGTCATGTCCTATGTCGGGACGCTGCTCGGCGGCATCGCGGGCTTGGCGATCTGCTTCGTCGCGAGCGCCAATCTCAATCGCCTAGCTTGGTTGAGGAGCGCCGCACGGCGGCTCCTCGAGTTCCTACGCACGGTGCCCGATCTCGTCTTCGCGCTCATCTTCGTCGAGGCCTTCGGCCTCGGTCCTTTGCCGGGCGTGCTCGCGCTCGCGCTCCATTCGACGGGGGCCCTCGGCAAGCTCTTCTACGAGCTCGTCGAGAACATCGAGATGAACCCCGTCGAGGGCGTGCGCGCTTCCGGCGGCGGGCAGCTCGCGGCGATCCGCTATGCGGTACTACCGCAGGTCATCGCGGGCTTCGCCAGCTATTTCATCCTGCGCTTCGAGATCAACGTGCGCGAGGCCGCGGTGCTCGGCTACGTCGGCGCCGGCGGCATCGGCTACAAGCTCGTCGAGGCCATCCGCAAATTCTACTATTCCGACGTCTCCGCCATCGTCGTGCTTGTGATCGTGACGGTCTTCGCGATCGAGATCGGGACGGGCCGACTGCGCGCGCACCTCCTGGGCGAGCGGGGACGGACGTGAGCGGGCACGCCCGGAGCGCGCTCTTCGGCGACGTCGCGGCGGCAGCGGAGCGGCACGGTCCCCTCCTCCGCCGCGCGCGCACTCGGGCCTGGCGCGAGATCGCGCTGGCTCTGCTATTGCTAGCCCTGCTCTGCGCGGGCCTCTGGCGGGTCGATTTCGGCTTTGCGCGCATGCTCGGGGGCTTCGCGAAATTCGGCGAGATCCTCGCGCGCATGCTGCCGCCGACCCCAGACAGCTGGAGCCGCTTCACGCTCTATCTCCATGCGCTGCTGGAGACGCTGGGGCTCGCCCTCATCGGGACGCTCACGGCGGCGGTGCTCGCCTTCCCCTTGGGCCTCCTCGCCGCGCGCGCGGTGACCGGAAGCCGTCTTCTACACGTGCTACTTCATCGCCTTTTCGACATGATCCGCGGCATCGACCGCTTCGTCTGGGCGCTCATCTTCGTGCGGGTGGTGGGACTCGGCCCCTTTGCGGGCGCGCTCGCGATCGCCGTCACGAACATCGGCGCCTTCGGCAAGCTCTTCTCCGAGACCTTCGACGCGAGCGACCGCAAGCCGGTCGAGGGCGTGCTCTCGAGCGGCGGCGGCAAGAGCATGGCGGTGCGCTTCGCGATGATCCCCCAGGTCTTCCCGGTGATCGCGAGCCAGGTGCTCTATTATTTCGAGTCCGACACGCGCTCGGCGACGGTCATCGGCATCGTCGGCGCGGGCGGCATCGGCCTCGTTCTCTACGAGGAGATTCGAACCCTCGAATGGCAGCACGTCGCCTGCCTCATCCTCATGATCCTCGTCACCGTCGCCGCGATCGACGCGCTTTCGGGCTTCGTGCGGCGCGCCTTCATCGGCACCGAGCGGGTCGAACCCCCGAGCGACTGAGCCGAGCATTTCCTGCTGCCCCCGTGCTAGCATCGACTTGAGCCGCCCTGTCAGACGGGAGAGCCGAATGGCGAACGACGTAAGCGCGGACGCGATCCTCGGGAGCGGGGCCTTTCGCTACCGCGTGCTGTCCAATTGGGGTGAATTGCCGACGGGCTGGCGCTACGGCGACGTCGCCGCCGTGGGCGTCGATCGCAAGGATAACGTCTACGCCTTCAATCGCGGCCCGCATCCCATGATCGTCTACGACCGCGAGGGCCGCTTCTTGCGCTCCTGGGGCGAGGGTGTCTTCACGCGCGCGCACGGGCTCCACATGGGGCCCGACGACACCGTCTATTTGACCGACGACGGCGATCACACCGTGCGCCAATGCCGCCTCGACGGCACGGTCCTGATGACGATCGGGATTCCCGGCCGTCCTTCCCCCTTTATGAGCGGCCTCCCCTTCCACCGCTGTACACACACGGCGCTCTCTCCCAAGGGTGAGATCTACATCGCCGACGGCTACGGCAACGCCTGCATCCACAAATACTCGCCCGACGGCAAGCGGCTCTTCTCCTGGGGCGAGCCCGGTACCGATCCGGGCCAATTCAACATCGTGCACAACATCTGCTGCGATGCCGAGGGCTGGGTCTACGTCGCCGACCGCGAGAACCACCGCGTGCAGGTCTTCGACGGCAAAGGAAGATACGAGGCGCAGTGGAACAATCTGCACCGTCCCTGCGGCCTTTACATGGAGAGCGGGAAGGACCCGCTCTGCTTCATCGGCGAGCTCGGTCCCGGCTACGCCATCAACCGCGACGCACCCAATCTCGGGCCCCGCATCAGCATCGTCACCAGCGAGGGCAAGCTCGTTGCGCGGCTCGGGCGCATGCACGCGGGCGAGGCGCTGGGACAATTCATCGCGCCGCACGGGCTCGCCGTCGACAGCCGCGGCGACCTCTACGTGGGCGAGGTCTCGAACACGGCCTGGCCGCAGGTGTATCCGCCGATCGATCCCCCGCGCGAGCTGCGCTGCCTGCAGAAGCTCGTGAAGCTTACCTGATCGCGGCCTGGCTCGGCCTCAGCCCCGAGACGCGAAGCACTCCCGGCACATGGCAACGGACAGCACGCCCGAGCGGCAGAGCGATGCCTTCCGCGGCATCCTGCTGATGTGCCTGGGCGTCACCATGTTCCCGATCCTCAACACCTGCGCGAAGCTCCTGAGCACCGAATATCCCCTGCTCGAGGTCGTATGGGCACGTTTCACCGGGCACTTCCTCGTGATGGCGATGGTCTTTCTGCCGAGCCGGGGCTGGCACCTCTTCGCGGCGCATCGTCCCTCGATCCAAATCGTCCGCTCGGCTCTGTTGCTGGGCTCGACCCTGTTCTTCATTCGCGCGATCAGCACGGTGCCGCTCGCGACGGCCTCCACCATCGGCTTCACCACGCCGCTTATGGTGACGGCGCTCTCGGTGCCGCTGCTGCGCGAGGCGGTCGGGCCGAGGCGCTGGGCCGCGGTCGCCGTAGGCTTCATCGGCGTCCTCGTGGTGATCCGTCCCGGCAGCGGCTTCGTCAATCCCGCGGTGCTGCTCCTCGTGGCCGCTGCCGCCTGCTACGCGCTCTATCAGATCGCGACGCGCCGCAGCGGGTTCCACGACAATGCCGAGACCGGCATCGTCTACGCCGCCCTCATCGGCACCATCGTCATGAGCGCGCTTGTCCCCTTCGACTTCGAGCTGCCGCGGCACTGGACCGACTATCTGCTCTTCGCTGCGCTCGGCGTCTTCGGCGGCTTCGGGCACTACTTCGTGACGCAGGCTTTCCGCCTCGGACCCGCGGCGCTGATCTCGCCGCTGGGTTACGTCGAGCTCCTGGGCACCACGCTCATGGGCTATCTGGTCTTCGGAAACTTCCCCGATCTCTGGACCTGGGTGGGCGCCGCCCTGATCATCGCCTCGGGCCTCTACATCGCGCTTCGCGAGCGCCGGTTGCGCAAGGGTTGACGGCTGGCGGCGCGCCCCGCCGCGCATTAAGGTTTCGTCATCTCAGGAGGGATCTGCCATGCCAATCATTCAAGGCGCGCGACTGCTGGGCGACCTGCATCGCCTCGCGGATTTCGGCCGCTACAAGACCGGCGTGCACCGCCCGACCTATTCCAAGATCGACATGGAGGCGCGGCGCTGGCTCATGGAGCGCATGAAAGAGGCCGGGCTCGAGCCCACGATCGACGGCATCGGCACGGTGCTGGGGCGGAGCCGCAAGCCCGGCCCGCGGCTTCTCGTGGGCTCGCATGTGGAGACGCAGCCCTATTCGGGCTGGCTCGACGGCGCCATGGGCGTGCTCTACGGGCTTGAGCTCGCGCGCGCCTTCGCCGATGACGCGGCCACTGCCGATCTCGCGATCGACGTCGGCGCCTGGGCGGACGAGGAAGGCTATTACGGCTCGCTCCTCGGGAGCCGCTCCTTCTGTGGAGAGATCACGGAGGCGGACATCGACTCCGCCGAGAACAAGGTCGACGGCAAGAAGCTGCGTCAAGCGCTCGAGGAGGCCGGCCTTTCCGGCCGCCCGCGCGAGCGGATCGATCCCAAGCGCTACGTTGGTTATCTCGAGGCACATGTGGAGCAGGGCGACACGCTCGACAACGCCGGGCTCCGCCTCGGCATCGTCACGGGGATCGTGGGCATCAACCTCTATCGCCTCACCTTCCAGGGACAGCAGAACCACGCGGGCACGACGCGCATGGCCGTACGCAAGGACGCGGGCGTGGCGCTGGTGCGGCTTGCTGCCGCGATCGACCAGCGCTTCCCGGAGGTCGCGGGGCCGCGCTCGGTCTGGACCACGGGCCGCATCACGCTCGATCCCGGCGCGCCCAGCGTGATCCCCGGGATGGCGGAAATGCTCTTCCAGTTCCGCGACGTCGAGCCCGAGCGGCTTCAGATCATGGAGCGCGCGCTCGTGACGCTGGTCGCGGAGGCGAACGCCAAGGGCCCATGCCGTTGCGAGCTCGAGACCATCTCGAAGAACCCCCCGCATGCGATGAGCCCGGGCTTCCAAGACGCGCTCGAATGGGCGGCCGAGCGCCATGCGCCGAGGCTCCACCTGCGGCTTCCGAGCGCCGCCGGGCACGACGCCCAGGTCTTCGCCCGACACGTCCCCGCGGGGATGCTGTTCGTTCCCAGCATCGGCGGCGTCAGCCATCACTACACCGAGGACACCAAGGAGGAGGATATCGTGTTGGGCTGCCAGGCCTTCGCGGACGGCGCGGAGCGCATCCTGCGCCGCGCCGCCTGAGCGCGGCGATGACGCGCACCACGCGCCGCGCCGCGCTCGCGGGCATCGCGGCCGCCGCCCTCGCGGGCAAGGCCTCCGCACAGGGCCAGCGGCCGGCGCCGCGCGAGAAATGGCAACCGGGTCCGCCGCCGCACGCCAAGGGCAACCGCGTATTCCTCGACTACGATCAGATCGAGCTCGACGCAGCGTTCAACCAGAGCTTCTACGCCGCCAACATCGAGGAGACGCTCGCGCGCTTCGCCTCAAACAGCGAGCTCGCGCGCGCGCGCCTGGGCGCACCCATGCGCGAATCCTACGGCATCAGCGAATTCGAGAAGATCGACGTCTACGCCACCAAAAAGCGGGACGCGCCGATCCACGTCTTCATTCACGGCGGCGACTGGCGCGGCGGTGTCGCCAAGGACTATGGCTTCCCCGCGGAGGTCTTCGTCATGGCGGGCGCGCACTTCGCGGTGCCGGATTTCGCGAGCGTGCAGACCACGAACGGCTCGCTCGCGCCGCTCGTGGACCAGATCCGCCACGTGATCGGCTGGCTCTACCGCAACGCTCCGCGCTTCGGCGGCGACCGCAACCGTATCTACCTCTCCGGCCATTCCTCCGGCGGCCATCTCGCGGCGGTCGCACTGACGACCGACTGGAGCAACTACGGAGCGCCCACGGACGTGATCAAGGGCGGCCTGTGCATCAGCGGCATGTACGATTTGAGGCCGGTTCGACTTTCCTCGCGCAGCACCTATCTCAAGATCGACCAACCCATGCAGGAGGCGCTGAGCCCGATCCGACACGTCGACAAGCTGCGCCCGCCGCTGCTCGTCGCCTATGGCACCGACGACAGCCCGGAGTTCCAGCGGCAAGCCAAGGAATTCGCGGCGGCAGTCAAAGCCGCGAGCAAGCCGGTCGAGCTGCTGGTGGGCCAGCACTACAACCACTTCGAGCTGCTGGAGACGCTGGCCAATCCCTATGGCGTCCTCGGCCGCGCGGCGCTCCAGCAGATGAAGCTCGCCTGAGAGCATCCATGCACCAGCGAGGGAGCCGACCATGAAGCCCCGCCTCGAGTACCGCCAGCTCCAGGAGCATGCCCCCGCGATCGCGCAAGCGCTGCGCAGCCTCTCGGCGGCGGCGCGGGAGAGCGGATTGGAGCCGCTGCTGCTCGAGCTCGTGAAGCTCCGTGCCTCGGAGATCAACGGATGCGCCTTCTGCCTCAACATGCACGCCGCCGACGCCCTCAAGCTCGGCGAGAAGCCCGAGCGCATCTTCCTGCTCGCGGCCTGGCGCGAGGCGCCACATTACACCGAGCGCGAGCGCGCGGCGCTCGCCTGGACCGAGGCGCTGACGCTGGTGACGAAAGGACACGTCCCCGACGCCGTCTACGAGGAGGCGAAGCGCCACTTCTCCGAGAAGGAGCTCACGAACCTCACCGCCGCCGTCGTCGCCATCAACGGCTGGAACCGCATCATGGTGGCCTTCCGCATTCCACCGGCGGCGTGAGAAGCACTACATGAAGAGCTTCTCGCCCTTGAGGTCCGTGTAGAGCGAGGCCACGAACTCGCCATAGCCGTTGTAGAGGAGCGTCGGCCGGCGCTCGTCGGTGCCGAGGACGCGCTCCGTCGCCTGGCTCCAGCGGGGATGCGGCACCTCGGGATTGACGTTCGCCCAGAAGCCGTACTCGCTTCCCTGCAGCGTGGTCCAGAACGACACCGGCCGCTTGTCCGTGAAGGTGATCTTGACGATCGACTTCGCGGATTTGAACCCGTACTTCCACGGAAGCTCCATCCGCAGCGGCGCGCCGTTCTGCTTCGGCAGCGGCTTGCCGTAGAGGCCGGTGACGAGGAAGGCAACGTCGTTCGTCGCCTCCTCGATCGTGACGCCCTCGATGTAGGGCCATGGGTACCAGAACGCCTTCTGGCCCGTCGCGACCTTGGCGTCGTGGAAGGATTGCGTGCGCAGGTATTTGGCGGAGCCCAGCGGCTTCGCGAACTCGACCAGCGCCTTCATCGGGAAGCCGCTCCAGGGCGCGGCGATCGACCAGGCCTCGACGCAGCGGTGCCGGTAGAGTCGCTCCTCCAGCGGCATCTTCTTCAGGAGATCGTCGATGTCGATCTTGATGGGCTGCTCGACCATGCCGTCGATCTCGACGGTCCAGGGCCGGATCTGCAGCGCCTGGGCCTCGTCCGAGATCTCCTTCTGCGAGCCGAACTCGTAGAAGTTGTTGTAGCTCTCGACGAGCTTCTCCGGCGTGATCGGACGGTCGAGCGTGTATTTCTCGTTCCGCTTCACGGGGTAGAGGCCCGCGGAGGGGTCGGCTCCGGCCTCGCCCGCGGCGAAGGCGAGCCGGCTCAGGGGGGCGGCAGCGCCGATCGCGCCCAAGCCCATGGCCTTGATGAGACGCCGCCGATCGTTGAACACCGACTCGGGTGTCGCCTCGCGCTCGGGGAGCTCCCAGCCGCGTTTCCGTTTGATGAGCATGTCCGCTCTCCTGCCCTGCCGCACACGTCCCCCGCATATAACCCCCGGCGGGCTCGCTGCAAATCACTCCCGCGCGAGCCTCGCAATCTCGTCATTTGACACCACACCGCATGGGGGCCAGGGTCGGCTGGGGATTCACTTAATCGGGGGACCGACAATGCGGATATTCGCCTTTGCCCTCGCGGTCCTGATTCTGGCCGCCGGCAGCGCCGGTGCCAAGGAGATTCAGGTCACGATGAAGGGCATGAAGTACAACCCGGACAAGATCCTGGCAAAGCGGGGCGACGTCCTCGTGCTCGTCAACGACGATACCGTGGCGCACGACGCCTTCATCCCAACCTTCGGGTTCGGCCTCAACCCCGGCGGCATCAAGCCGGGCGAGACCAAGCGGATCGCGCTCGCGAAGCGCGGCCATTTTGTCGTGGAATGCGTCTTCCATGACACCATGAAGATCAACGTCACCGTGCAATGACGAAAGCCGGGGAGGTTCTACCGATGCGTAAACTCAAGCTCGCGCTCGCCGTCATCGGCATTGGCGCGCTCACCCTCACCGTTGCCGCGGGCACGCTGCAGGCCGGGGCCGACCGGATCAGCTTCCCGACGGATTTCGAGCACAAATACTCGCTCTACGGAGTCATCGATCGGCCCGATCTCAAGATCGTCCGCTTCTTCTACGTCGACAAGCCCTCGCTCAAGGCCGCGAAGGCCGGGAAGCCCATGCCCTACGGCACGACGCTGGTGATGGCCGACAAGAAGGCGAAGCTCGGCCCCGACGGCCAGCCCGTCCTCGACAAGGACGGCCGCATGATCGCCGAGGGCGGCTGGATCAAGGTGCAGCTCCAGAAGAAGGGCAAGGGCTGGGGCGACGACCATCCCGCCAACATGAAGAACGGCGATTGGGAGTACGCCTCCTTCAATCCCGATGGTTCGCGGATCGCCGATCAAAAATACGACATCTGCTTCGGCTGCCATAACAATCGGCAATCCTCGTCGGAGGACTTCACGTTCCTCTTCGCGCCCTACCTGCGCGACCACAAGAAGGGCTGATCCTCGGAGCGACCCCACTCTCCCTGCCCTCTCCACATCGGGGAGAGGGTTAGGGAGAGGGGGCCCAAGTGACAGGCTAAATCATTCCGCCGCCTGCTCGCCACGGCTCGCGAGAACCTTGTCCGCGAGCTTGCCGGTCAGCTCCTGCAGGTGGTCGAAGCGCTCGGTATAGGTGCCGACGCCGAGCGTGATGGAGCGCAGCTCCATGATGAGGTCGTGGAGCTCGCTCTGAGGCATGTTGGCGCTGACGACGTCCCAGCCGCTCCAGCCCTCCTTGGCGTCGTAGCCGAGGATCTGCCCGCGCCGCCCCGAGACCAGACGCTGCACCTTCGAGGTGAAGGCGTTCGGGACGGAAATGTCGACGCGGTGGATCGGCTCAAGCAGCACCGGATCGCAATTCGGCATCGCCTCGGCCATGCCCTGCCTGGCGCAGGTCTTGAAGGCTTGGTCCGAGCTGTCGACCGTGTGGAACTGGCCCGTCACCAGGTTGACCGCTACGTCCACCACCGGAAAGCCCAGCGGCCCGTGCTTCAGGTATTCCATCACGCCGTCCTCGACGGCGGGGATGTAATTCTTGGGAATGGCGCCGCCCACCACGGAATCCTTGAAGACGTGGCCCGTGCCCCGCGGCAGCGGCTTCACCTCGATCTCGATGTCCGCGAACTGGCCATGGCCGCCGCTCTGGCGCTTGAAGCGCGCATGCTGCGAGATCGGCTTGCGGATGGTCTCGCGATAGCCCACCTGCGGGCGTCGCGTGACCGCCGGGAGGCTGTACTTGTTCTTGAGCCGGTCGAGCGCGATCTGCAGGTGGATGTCGCCCTGTCCCCAGAGGATGAGCTCCTGCGTGTCCCCGTGATGCTCGAGGACGAGGGTGGGGTCTTCCTCCACGAGCCGATGGATTGCGCCGGTGAGCTTCACGTCATCGGCGCGCTTCTCCGCGGTGATGGTGAGGCCAAAGACCGGCTTCGGCATGGCGGGCACCGGGAGCTTCAGCGGCTCGCCCGCGCTCATGAGCACCGTGCCGGTCGCGATGCCCTCGAGGCGTGCGAGCGCCGCCACGTCGCCCAGGCCGGCGGCGGGCAGCTTCTCTTGCTTCGCGCCGTTGACCCGAAGCACGCCCGCGACGCGGACGCCGTTGAGGCTCATTCCCTCGGTGACGGAGCCGCGCCAGACCCGCACCAGCGAGAGCTTGCCAGTATTCGAGGGGTAATAGGTCTTGATGACCTGCGCGACCGTCTCGCCGTTCCCGGGCTTGACGCCGAGGCGCGCGGCTGTCGCCGCGGGCTCCGGCGTCTCGTGCCGGAGCGCCTTCAGGAGGCGGACGACGCCGTGCTCCTGCTGACCCGAGCCCAAGAGCACGGGCACGATCAGATCGCGGCTCAGATCCTTCGCGAGATGCTGGTAGATCTCGGCCTTTGAGGGCTCGATGTCCTCGAGGAGCTGCTCCAGGAGCTTGTCGTCGTAATCCGCGAGCTTCTCGACGAGGCTCGTGCGGGTCTGCCGCTCGCGATCCCAGAAGTCGGCTGGCAGGGGAATCAGCTCCGAAGCCTGGCCGGCCTTGTATTTGTAGGCGCGCTCGCTCACGAGGTCGACGTAGCCGGTGATGGCGCCCTCCTTGTCGCGGAGCGGCACCTGCCGCAGCACCAGCGGGCGCTCCGAGACCGACTGGATCGCCGCCATCACGTCGCGCACCCGCCCGGAATTGGCGGTGTCGAGCTTGTTGATGAAGACCATGTGCGGGATCTGGTGCTGATCCAGGAACTTGAAGAGCGGGCTCAGTGTGAGCGCTCGGTCCGCCTCGGGCTCGCACACGACCACCGCGACGTCGGCGGCGAGCAGCGCGCATTGCGCCTCATAGGCGAGCTCGATCGAGCCGGGGCAGTCGAGGAAGGTCCAGGGATCGCCGAGGAAATTGGCATGAGCGACATTGATCTCGGTGCTCATCTGCCGGTGCCGCGCCTCGGGCGACGCGTCGCCGACGGTGTTGCCGTCCTTCATGGTACCGCGCCGGTTGATGGCCCCGGTGGCGAAGAGCAACGCCTCCAGCAGCGTCGTCTTGCCCGAGAGGTAAGGTCCCACCAGCGCCGCCGTGCGCGGTGCCGCTGCTCTGCCGTTCATGCGCGCCTCCATCGCCTGTGTGCGGAGGCGGCCTAGCGGGCCGTGGAAGAGACGGCCCCTCGGCAACGCCTCTCTTGGTTCTTGGGGATCGATGGTCGCGCGGGCGACTGCCCGGGCGCAATGGGGATTTTGGACCGATCGTACGCAATTTGCTTGAGATTCGAACGCATGACGCGTACACTGCCGGGATTAGCATCCATCGGAACTTAGCCATGACCCTTCTTACAAAGTTCTCCTTAGCGGAGCGCGGCAGCTCAAATCGCGATCTCGTATGCGACGAGAATGGAGTGACGCTTGGAATTGCGCAGCTCGTCGCTGCGACCCGCGCCTCGGATGGCCGCACAAAATATCGCGCGGCTTCCGCGAGCGAAATTGAAACAATCCTGAGGGCCGCATATGGGCCGACGTTCGAGTTGGAGCTGCCTTACCGCGCACCAGCTATCCTGAGCATCGCAAAGGCCCTGAACGAAGGCCGGCTCACTGCTGCCACAATCCTTGCGGTCCATCTGCGACTGCCGAGACTCACATCCGAGGGCGCTGAGCGGCTCTCCCGTCTAGAAAAATACAACCCAGACCAACCGCGCGACTGGCACGGGCGTTGGTCTAGCGAGCCTGGAATCTGTGGAAATACAAGCGA
>Ga0335082_10003721_pt1 | contig 16596 bp, 11 predicted proteins | sample Lox_Sample_41_FD_206718 | JGI IMG/M metagenome (GOLD analysis project Ga0335082, IMG submission 206718) | Soil microbial communities from Loxahatchee National Wildlife Refuge, Florida, United States - Lox_Sample_4.1 | ecosystem: Environmental > Terrestrial > Soil > Wetlands | place: USA...
TTCCGGGAGTAAGTCAGCCCATTTTCAGCGGCGTATACTTAATGGCGTTTGATGGCTTGCTGGTCCTCGTATTCGCGTGGCCCATCAACATCAACCGCTTTTCGTTGCACGCGATGTATCGAGCGAGGCTGGTGCGAACTTATCTTGGCGCTTCCCGTCCGGACCGCGTCGATACGGCCAATCAATTTACGGATCTGGATGAGGCGGATAACCTGCCGATGGCGGATCTCAGCCGAAACAAGCCGCTACACCTTGTCAACATGGCGCTGAACCTGGTAGGTGGTGAGAACCTGGCATGGCAGCAGCGCAAGGCGGAGAGTTTCACCGCATCGCGTTTGAGGACCGGAAGCATGCGGGTCGGTTATCAGAATTCCGCCACATATGCGAAGCAGGGCGGAGCCGGTAAGGGGTTTACGCTTGGGTCGGCCATCACCATTTCGGGAGCCGCCGCAAGCCCGAACATGGGCTATCATTCTTCGCCGATCCTTAGCTTCGTGATGACGTTGTTCAATGCACGCCTGGGCTGGTGGCTCGCCAATCCTGGGCCGAAAGGAGAAGGCAGATGGCATAAGGACGGCCCAACGCTTTCGTTTACGCCGATTCTCAACGAGGCACTCGGGCGAACGAACGATGATAGCCCCTGGGTTTACCTTTCCGACGGCGGGCATTTCGAGAATCTTGGAATTTACGAAATGATCGTTCGCCGTTGCAAGACGATTGTTGTTGTGGATGGCAGCGAGGACAAACCCTACACCTTCGAAGACCTCGGAAATGCCGTGCGCAAGGTGCGCGTGGACCTTGGCATTCCAATCGAATTCACGACAGGGCTGCCCATGTTCAGCGGCCGGGATGTCCGCAATTTGTATTGTGCGATCGGCACCATCGATTACCGCTGCGTGGACGGATTTGGAGTTGGCAAAGAGGATCGGATCGGGACCATACTGTATATCAAGGCTTGCCTGAACGGATCGGAACCAACCGATGTGCTGCATTACGCGTCCTCCGATGAGGATTTCCCGCAGCAAGGGACGGAGCAGCTATGGTTCGACGAAGCGCAGTTCGAAAGCTACCGGAGGCTCGGCTCCCATGTTGCGGAACAGATTGGGGGCAAGATAGCGCCGCCGCAGCCAGATATGTCGACCGTGGAACAGTTCGTCGAAGCCGCCAAAGAATACATCAAGGCCAGGCCGCCGATCAAATTCAACAGCTGGCCTCGACCGAGTAAGTTCGCCGGATCGGCTGAGGGTGAGTTAGCCGGGGCAAGCGGAGCGAAGGGTGACCTCAAGTTGACATTCGAGGTTGAGGAATCCTAAGCGTGGTCTGGGATAGGTCTATTCTTTCCAGAACAGCTCGGCGTCGGATCGGCGGACATAATTCGCGTCGGCTTCTAGGGGATCAGTTGCTGTGCCCGCCTGGAACTCGCGCCATGCAATCTTGCCAATTGCGGCCGCTAGCGCGCGCGGGGCTGTGACTATCGGAATCTTTACGTCCACGGAATTCTGGAACGGCGAAAAATCACTAGAGATGAATTCAAACTCCGACGCCGGCAAGCTCTTGACCCACTCCGGAAATTTCATGACCGTCTCGGATGCGACCGCCCGGAGCTGCTCGTCATACACTGCGCCGTAGACTTCGCCGCGGCGTGCGTCCATGACTACTGCTCGCAATGGCGCCGTTCCGAAAGAGGCTAGCGCCTGGAGATTAGATACGGCAACCACGCGCTTGCCCGTAGCCTCCGCCAGCCCTTTCACCGCCGTAAGTCCGACACGAACCCCAGTGAACGACCCCGGCCCGGATGCCGCCGCAAAACAATCCATCTGCTGAACCGTCACCCCGTGCCGCTCGAGCAAGCGTTCAAGATGTGAATACAGAATGTGGCCGAAACCGTCCGGCGAGTGCAGCAATACTTCTTCCACCGTTCGGTTCTCTTCGGTCAGCGCGATGCTCCCGAATTCCGACGTTGTGTCGATGGAGAGGATCACTTATTTAACTGGTACACGTGATCGGCGGCGTATGCTTTGCCATTCGCGTTCAGCGCGGTGAGATGGATGCTCAGGACCGCCGGGAAGTTCGTGGCAATGGACGCAGGAATGACGAATGTCCCCGGCGCTCCCGTGCCGATCACGCGTGGACCGCGTCCGTCGGCTGCGGCTTCTCCGGTCCACAAATACGTCATCGATCGCGTGGCCCGAGTCGAACGAGTCAGCTTCACTGAAAACTGCACCTGCTTTCCGGCCTGCAGAGTATCGCCTGACGGCTCGACGATTGTGTAAGGAACCTTTTGCGGATTCGTTTCCAGTTCCTGCACCGGCACCGGCCGCGAGTCGAACTTGTAGGACTTCAGCATCGATTCCTTCCGTCCCTCGCGCGCCACCAGCAAGACCCACGGCCGGCTCTTATCCGGAGCCTCGCCGGTGAAATGCTCGCCCTTGTATTTCTTCTGTTCCAGGTATTCGCCGGTCGCCGGATTGAACCACATCACATCGTATCCATGCTTTTCCACCGACACTTCGACTGGTGGCCCAGGATGTTCGATGTAGTTGATATATTCGATCTCTTCGAGCGCTACTGCGCGCGCGCCGTCCACGTCAAAATAAGGCTCCAGCTCCCAATGCCGCGTGTCGGACATGAAGTCGAACCAGTAGCGCGCCTTCACCGCGTCGCCACCGCGAAATTCGGGATATTCGCCGTCCATGGTCGTGTTCCAGATGTGCCGCGCATCGGTGACGCCGACAAATGGTACTTGATAGAGCTGGTGCTCCACTGTTCCCACGGCATCGTCGAGTGAAGCTTCGACGATATAGTCCATCCAACCGTCGGCAAGCAGCGGCGAAGATGTGATCTTGGCATTCGTGGAGCGCGGATGGCTGTAAGGATCCAGCCGCTTGAGATCCTCGCCGAGCTCCTTCAGCAAGGCGCGGCCATTGGCGTAGTCTTCGAATTCATCGAGGCCTTGCCAGGTGACGTTGAATGCGGCATAGCGCGCCACAACGTAGCGAATGAGGCGCTCGCGTGCCGGCCAATCGGGGCATAGGCTGGTTACATAATTCGGATCGGAGGCAAGAATGAGATCAGTCGTGATGCCGCGCTTGTGGACGGCGAGGATGCGCCGGTCGAGTTCGTCGAAAAACACCGGGTTGGGTTTATCGGGACCGAGGTATACGCGAGTGCGATCGCCTGCACCGCCGAGAATCGATCCACGAAAATGATTGAATTTGTTTTGGGCTGCATCGTTCAGCTTTTGCTCAAAATCCGCGGCGCTGTCGAAAGCAAATCGATCGTCGATAAAGCCCATCCACAGGTGAGCCTTCTTGTTATCAGTAGCCCAGTGGTGAACGTTGGCTGCGTGGACATAGCCCGGCGAATCCGAGCCCGTGGCGTTGAACGAACCCTCCTTGGCATCGAAGGCCGCGACGTTGCTGGTGGTCTTGTAGATCCATTGGCCGGCTTCGGTGGGAACGAAGCGAATGATCATCTTGCGTCCACCGTCCCAGAAAGCCGGCATGAGGTAGGTCTTGAATCTCGGCGATCGGAATTCGGCTTTCAGCTCGACGTTCGCGTACGGATTCGGGTGCGCGGCTAGATCGGCGGTCGATAGCTCAAAAGTAAACTCGCAGGGCGAATAGGCTGCCGTGCCTTCACAGGGAGTCTGCGCAAAAGCGGACGCGGCAATCAGAAGAAGGAATGGCAGGCGTGCCGGCATCAATTTCAGCGTAACGCAGCACGCTGGCGTTGCAAGGCGATTGCTTGCGCAAAATTCCCCCGCTCGACGCGCGAAGTTGGGGTTTTTACCCCATTCTTCTCCCCCAAAAGCTGCAGATCATTGAAAAGCACGTGGTTAGAGTTTGCAATCCAGTTGCAACTGGAACAACCGGCGCGCATCGGAAGACCACCTCCGAAGCGCCTTGGAGATGACAATGAAAAGAAGAAAAGCCCACAGTGTGGTGGGCCTGCTGGGCATCATTCTTTCCTACGTATCTGCCGGTAATGCCGGAGAAGGTGACGCTATTTCCGGCACGGTTACGGATCCGAGCGGCGCGGTTATTGCGGGTGTGAGCGTCGAGATTCAGAACTCCGGGACTGCCGCGCGAAAGGCGATTCCCACCGGCAATGATGGCGTGTATTCATTCATCGATCTCGCGCCGGGGCGCTATGAACTCCGCATCGATTGCCCGGGATTCCGGCCATTTCGACGATCAGGAATCGATGTTCCCACCGACACGGCCGTGAAGATCGATGTCGCCCTGGAACTTGCCGGACAGCAAGCGGCCGTCACGGTAACCGAGGCCAGCATTGCGATGGATCCGTCGAAAACGCAGGGCGGCGAAACGATCGCCATGTCGAAAATGACATCCGTTCCGTTGAACGGCCGCAGTTTTACCGATCTGTTAGCTCTCCAGCCAGGCATCGTTCCGGCGAACTCGCAGCAACCCAACGCCGTGGTGATGGCAGGGGTAGCCAGCACACCTCCCTCCGGCGGCTTGAATCCGGGAAACGTCTCGATCAGCGGGCAGCGGGAGACCGCCAACGGATACGTCGTGAACGGCGGCAACGCAGAAGAAGCCGTGAATATGGGCGTGGCGATCATCCCCAATCTGGATTCCATCGAAGAGTTCCGCGTGCTGACCAATAATTTCGATGCCGAATACGGCAACTACAGCGGCGGCCAGGTCCTGGTTGTGACCAAGTCCGGCACAAACGAATTTCACGGCGAGGGGTTCGAGTTCTTCCGCAATACGGCTCTTGACGCCCGGAACTTTTTCTCCGCCGATCGCGCGAAATTCGATCAGAATCAGTTCGGCGGCACCCTCGGCGGTCCGCTCCGGCATGACAAGATTTTCTTCTTTGGCGATTACCAACGCACCGGAATGACTCAGGGCGTCGACACGGGGCTGATTCGAGTTCCCTCGGCGAAGGACCGCGCCGGTGATCTTTCCGATCTGTCGAGCGCGCTTACGGGCGCCGTCAATGGCCAGTATTGGGCGAATCTGTTGTCCCAAAAGCTCGGTTACACAGTGCTCCCCAACGAACCATACTTCAGCTCCAACTGTACCAGCGCCACGCAATGCGTCTTCCCGAATGCGGTTATTCCTCAAAGGGCGTGGTCCGCTCCGGCCAAGGCGCTGCTACAGTACGCACCGCAGCCCAACGCGGGCGCCGGTCAATTCTCCGCATCAGCATACGATCAGAAGCTACGCGATGACAAAGGCTCGTTCCGCGTCGATGGCGACACGCGCTGGGGCAGACTCTCGGCATATTATTTCCTCGATGATTACGCGCTGCACAATCCTTATCCGACCGGCCAGGGCGGCGCGAACGTTCCCGGGTTCAATGCATTGAATCTTGGAAGAGCGCAGATGATCACGCTGGCCGACACGAAAGCATTCGGGCCGAAAGGTGTTAACGAGTTGCATGTAAGCTACATGCGCATGGCCAACGACGTTGGCCAGCCCGTGGGCGGCGTCGGTCCAAGTCTGGCTTCGCAAGGATTCGTCGAGGGCGCCGGGACTCCGGGCATTGTACCGCTCGCGCCGAAGATCGAGGGCATCGCGAATGTTGCGCTCAACGATTTCACCATGGGCGTAGACATCACTGGATTGAAACAGGTCAACAACACTTTCCAGTTGTCCGATACGTTCTCCAGAGTAATCGGCAATCACGTGCTGAAGTTCGGCGGCGAATTCCATCGCGACCAGATCAATACCAACCCGGATGCAACTTACAATGGCTCGTTTGCATTCCAGGGCACGGAGACCGGACTGGATTTCGCCGATTTTCTGCTGGGCATTCCAAGCAGCTACACGCAGGCCGACTCTCAGAGCTTCTACAATCGCAATTATTATCTGGGAGCCTTTGCGCAAGATAGTTGGCGGATCCGGCCGAATCTGACGCTCAACTTCGGTGTGCGGTGGGATGTGCTGCCGCCGTGGCGAGAGAAGTACAACCAGATTCAAACCTTGGCTTTAGGCGAGCAGTCGGCCGTATATCCGGGAGCGCCGGCAGGCTTGGTATTTCCTGGCGATCCGGGAATTCCCTCGACACTGGCGCCGACTCGCTATAACAGCTTTTCTCCGCGCGTCGGTTTGGCATGGGCGCCTGGAACCGGTAGAACGGTCATTCGCGCCGGCTACGGAATGTTTTATACGGCCTTCGAGGGACTATCGGCGGGCATCATGAGCGCCAATCCTCCTTTCGGATTTTCCTACACGAGCCCTGCTCCTCCGCTGTTCGCGACACCATTTATCACCGCCGCGACCGGCCAGAACGTCGGCCAGCGATTCCCTCTAGCGCCAGTGGCCTTCGGCGCATCGCCATCGAACCCAAACACGAGCGTCGATTGGACCAATTACGAGCCGTTTGTCGGCATCCCTTCGTTCTTCCACCAGAACGTTCCGCCGTATGCAGAGAACTATACGCTCTCGTTGGAGCGGCAGCTCGGCGCTGGCACCGTCCTTCAACTGGGTTACGTCGGCACTCAGGCTCATCATCTCTTGGTCATCGAAGAAGCGAACCCAGGCAATCCGGCTGTGTGTCTCGGCCTCAGCCAACCTCAGGACGTGATGCCCGGAACCGCTACCTGCGGCCCGTTCGGCGAGAGCGGCTCCTACATCACTCGCGCGGGTCAGGTGGTTCAAGGGACGCGCGGGCCGTTCAGCTCTGCTTTCGGCGGGGTCTCTTACCAGAAGACGATCGGGAACTCGAACTACAATGCGTTGGAGATCGGGCTCCGTCACAATAGAGGCCCCCTGGAATTCCTGATCGGATACACATACAGCAAATCGCTTGACCAATCTTCAAGCCTTGCCGAAGCCGTGAACCCAGTGAACCCGAGCCTGAGCAGAGCGTTGTCCTCATTCGACATGACCCATAATTTCGTCGCGAGCTATCGCTACCAGCTCCCGTTCGAACGTCTCTCGAGCCGTTTTCGAAAGGTCACCGGAGGCTGGCAGCTCTCCGGTATAGCGCGCTTCAGCACCGGCTTTCCCGTTACGCTGTTAAACAACAACGACACGTCTCTGTTGGGCACCGTTCCAAATGGCATCAACAACAATGGTGTCGACACGCCGAACTTCACGCCCGGACAGCTCGAAGTAAATACAAATCCTCGGAATGGGCGGCCGGCATTCAACACCGGACTTTTCAGCCTGCCGGACCTGGGTCAGATTGGGACCGCCGCGCGCAGATTCTTCTACGGACCGGGCATCGAGAACCTCGATTTGGCGATTCAGAAAACGGTGCGCTTTTCCGAGTCCCGTTCCCTACAACTCCGTGTGGAGGGCTTCAACGTGCTGAATCATGCGCAGTTCTACGGAGCGGCAGCCGTAAGCGGGAATATCAGCAGCCCGAACTTCGGACAGATCGTGAGTGCGGCATCACCTCGGCTGTTGCAACTGGCGGCGAAGTTTTATTTCTGAACTTCTACTGCCGGTCGAACCACTCCTCGAAATGATTTGTGTCGCTGCCCTTGGTCGCGGTGCCTTTTCGCGTGAGGGACTTGCCATCGGATGCCACCGTGTATACCGTGTCGACGATCACGGCGCCGCCCTTTTTCATCTGAATCCGGAACGTGTTGGGATTCACTTGTTGAATCGAGACTGTGTCGTACGTTGGCGCCCCAGTTACCGGAAAATCCTTGCCGTCGAGCTTGGCTTGATACGATGCTCCGCCGCTGGTGCCATCCACCAGATGGTTTTTCGACGTGTACTTGATGCCGCCCGTGCCGTCGGGTTCGATGGTCAGGACCAGGCTGACAGGCAGGTCGCCATGGCTGAAGTGAGATTTCGCAGGGTTGAGCTTCCAGGTGCCGACAAGCGAGATTGGAGCGGCGAGTGCACACAGTGCGGTGATGAGCAAGAGAAGGCTGATTCTTCGCATTGGTCGATTATATTCGTTGCGCATGCCTCCGGCTTGCGCCTGGACAAGCCGGAGGCATGTCCTACGTCACATGAAAGCGCGCGGATGCCGAGTATGCTCGCGGCGGGCCGTCCGCGGTTAGCCACGCCTGGGCGATATATTTACCCGGCGCCAACTTGCCAACTGTAGCGTTGATCGCATAGTCCTTCTCGTACTGGATTTGCAGTTCCGTCATGATCTGCGAAAACACCTGTCCTCGGGACCACACGTACACAACCTTGCCCTGATCGTCACGAATTTCGAGATCGTAGCTTTGACTCGTCGGGAAGGTCAACGCGCTAGGATCCGCCGCCCAATTTCTAACAGTCAGCCGGGCAGTAAGCGTGATCGGATCGCCAGCCCGATAGTCCGTCTCGGCAAGCTCCAAATCCATCGATAGTTCGGCCTCAGACATGCTCATCCGTAGTAATTCTTTTCCCATGCGTGGCGTCTGACAATCCCGAGCGTCGCTTCATCCAGCGGCCCTTTATCGGAGACGGCCGCATTCTGCTCCACGTTTCGCACCGAGCGCATACCCGGAATCACTGTCGAAACCATCGGATGCGTGATCGTGAAACGAAGAGCGACCTCCGGCAGTGAGCCGTCCACTCCAGCCAAGTCGTTCTTCAGCGCCGCTACCCGTTCCACCACTTGCTTCTTGCGATCGCCGCGGAAATAGAACGCGCGAAATTCCTTCGGGTTGAACACAGTATCTTCCGTGATGTTCCCGGTCAGGCTCCCTTCATCGAACGGTACGCGCGCCAGCACGCCCACGTTCATCTGCTGCGCCGCCGGAAACAGGTTCTTCTCAGGACTCTGATCGAAGATGTTATAGATCACTTGCACCGCGTCGATCAACCCCGATCGGACCAGCTCGAGCGCCGAGTCCGGCTCATGATCGTTGATCGACACGCCGACCGCACGCACTTTCCCGGCTGTCTTTAATTCCTCGAACGCGTGACGCCATTCCTCGCGAGGAAACCACTCGGGATTCCAAACGTGCAATTGCAAAAGATCGATGGACTCGAGCTTCAGGTTATGCAGGCTCTCATCGACACAGTGCAAGATGTACTCGTAAGGGAACACGCGATCGATGCCGATGCCGGGCCGTGCGGGCCAGAGCTTGTTCTTCGGCGGCACTTTTGTGGCCACGAACATGCGATGCTTGGCGTCTCGGATCGCACGCCCGACCAGCTTCTCGCTGTGCCCTTCCCCATAGGCCAGCGCCGTATCAATGAAGTTAACGCCGAGTTCCATGGCCCGGTGCAACGCCCGGATCGACTCCTCGTCTGAGCTGCCCATCCATTGATTCCCGCCGATACCCCATGCTCCGTAACCTATTTCACTGACCTGAAAACCCGTTCGTCCAAGCGTTCGGTGGTTCATCCTGAACCTATGATAGTGAAAGGCGCATCTAATCAACGGAGGCCGGCATGGAACCGAAACATCGGGTGGTGATTCTCGGTGGCGGCTTCGGAGGACTCTACGCGGCGAAGGCCCTGCGCAATGCGCCCGTCGAGGTCACGCTCCTCGATCGCCGCAATTTCCATCTTTTCCAACCACTGCTTTACCAGGTGGCCACTGGTTCGCTCTCGCCAGGAGAGATCGCCTCTCCCTTGCGATCTGTGCTGCACCGTCAGACGAACACGCGCGTGTTGCTGGGCGAAGCGGTCGACCTCGACGCCGAGCGCCGCCGGTTGATCTACGATTCTGGCGATCTGGAATATGATTCCCTGATTGTTGCGGCGGGTTCCGGGGATTTTTACTTCGGCCATGAAGAGTGGAAGAAAGTCGCGCCGGGGTTGAAGACGATTGAAGAGGCTACGGCGATCCGTCACAAACTGCTTTACGCATTTGAAGCGGCCGAGAAGGAAACAGACCCCGAGAAACGCCGCGAGTGGCTGACGTTCGTGCTGGTCGGCGCAGGCGCCACGGGCGTCGAGCTTGCCGGCGCGCTCGGCGAAATCGCGCACGACACCCTGCGGCACGACTTCCGCTCCATTCGGCCGGAAGAGGCGGAAATCCTCCTGCTCGAAGGAGGTCCCCGCGTGCTGCCCGCCTACCCCGCGGACCTGTCCGAAAAGGCAACAGCATCACTGGTTCGTCTTGGCGTAACACCTCGTACGAATGTCCTGGTCACCGATATCTGCGAGTCCGGCGTGACCGTGAAGACTGCTGCCGGCATCGAGCGGATCGCCGCAAGAACAGTGCTCTGGTCGGCCGGCGTGCGTGCGTCTCATTTCGGAAAGGTGCTGGAACAGCGTGCCGGCGCGGAACTCGATCGAACCGGCCGCGTGCACGTGAATCCCGACTGCACAGTCCCCGGTCACCCCGAGATCTTGGTAATCGGCGATTTAGCGTACATCGAAAAGGACGGCAAGCCGTTACCGGGAGTCGCCCAAGTTGCCATGCAAGGCGGAGGATACGTCGCCGCGCTCATCAAGAAGCGCTTGAAAGGCGAAACCGCTGCTCCATTCCGCTACTTCGACAAGGGCAACCTGGCGGTGATCGGGCGGGCCGCCGCAGTAGCGCAAATCGGCCGTCTCCATCTCTCCGGACTGATCGCGTGGCTTGTCTGGCTCTTCGTCCACTTGATGTACCTGGTGGAATTCTCCAACCGCGTGCTGGTTTTCATTCAATGGGGCTTTCTGTACCTGACCTTCAACCGCGGCGCACGCCTGATCACCGGAGAGGTCACAACCCGTTCCCTCAAAACTCCACCCGCGCCTGAAACGCAATCATCCGCGGCGAACTATCTCCTCCCAACCCAACCCCAAGCAACCCCGTCGGCGGCGATACGGCATAAGTGAACGCCCCGAATCCCGTCTGCGTGGAAGCCTTTCCCGGAACTCCCGCATAACCAAGCACCGGCAACCCGAAGTTCGGATGATTGAACAGATTGAAAAACTGCCCATCGATCCGCAGCTTCACCCGTTCATTCAGCTTGAACCATTTCGTAAGATACAAATCGCTCCAGGTGAAGTCTGGCCCGCGCAGGGCGTTGCGCCCGAGATTCCCAAACTGGCAATTCTTCGCCGCATCGCCGCCAACGCAAGCCCCGGTACTCGGATCCACGGTAGAAGCAAATGCGTCGGGGTTCAGCCACTGAATCGTCCCCGGCTGCGTAACGCCTGGAATCGAACCATGTGCGTACAGCGGCACCCCGGCGACAACGCTCGCAAACTGTGGACCGCTGCCGTTCACAATTCCATTTCCGTTCGCCGAATAAGGCGCGCTGAGAACCGAGAACGGCAAACCGCTGCGCCAAAACACCGATCCGGAGACCTGCCATCCATTCAGCGCGTTCCCGAGCACACCACGCAGTTTAAAAGGCAGAGCATAAACATAACTCGCCGTGAAATTGTGCCGCACATCGTAATCACAGGGCCCGCGATCCCGTGCGAGGTCGCCAGGAATCGGTGACAGAATCCCGCCAGCCGCGAACGGAAGAAACCCGCCATTCGAAACAGTATCGATGCAGTGGCTCCAGGTGTAGTTCGCCTGCACCTGCAGTCCGTGCGAGAGCCGCTTCTCGACAGTCGTCTGCAGCCCGTTGTAGTGACTGTTCGCGCCGGTGCTCAACTGCGTAACCGCTGCAAATCTCGGATCGGCCGGCGCGCCATAAGGGAACGGCGCGAAGCACCCTGGACACACCGTTTGATAACCATTCACCTGCGTCGTGTAAGGTTGGTTCACGGCGCGCGTGCCGACGTACTGGGCGCGCAGATTGAACGTATTGCCGATCTGCTGTTCCAGAGCAAAGCTCCACTCCATGAAATAAGGTGCGCGCAGCTTACCATCGGGCACGGCAGTGATCGCCACCGGTTGCAAACAGGCGCTCGGATTGGAGCGCGTCGATGCACAAGAGAGCGACCCTCCGGCAAAGCCCGCCTTGAATATCTGATTTGCCGTGACGGTCGCGTCCACAGCGCTGCCAGCCACTCCAGGTGCAATCGCCGTGCCGCCCACGGTCCCGAGCAAGCCGCCTTGAAATGTCTGGGAGTACGGAGGATTAACGCCCACAAGATCCACAATGCTTCCGGGCAGCAAATCGCTGAAGATGCCGAAGCCGCTCCTCAGAACAGTTTTCGGCGCGATCTGCCAGGCAACGGCCGTGCGCGGCTGCAGGATTGCCAGTGGTGTCGAGTCGAAGATATTTCCAAGTCCCGTCCGCAATGTTGTGTTCAGCGGCTCATTCACATCGTGCGAGATCGACGCGAAGGAGCCTGAGAGCCTCGCGACCGCATAGTGTGGATTGAACGGATTCGAATTGTGAGTAGCGCGGATTCCGTAAGTCCACGTCAATCGCGATGAAACCTTCCAGGTATCCTGCGCGTACAGATCCAGGTTCAGGAAATTGTACGGCTCGGAGTTTGCCAGCGCAAAAGTCTTCGAAGCCGTCGAGGCGACGCCATAAATGAACTGCGGCAAAGTCGCGTATGTAACCAGCGGAACTACTCCCTCGCCGAAGTCGTAATCATTCAGCCGGAAGATTCGCGTGTTGGTTCCAAAGCGCAGCTCATGTGCGCCCGCGGTCCAGGCCAGATTGTCATTGAGGAAGATTCGAGCCGCGCGCCGCCCTTGCACCCAGGTATTGTCAAGACCGCCGATGGTCGTAAATGGCGCGTTGGCTCCATTCCCTTGGAGCACAATCGGAAACGCCGACAAGGTCTTCTCAAAATCGGCCGGTCCGAAAAGACTCTGGTACCACGAGAACGCCGGGTTGAAGTAGTTCACCAGTTTCGACGAAAATACATGCGTGTAACCTGTCGCGAACGAATAAAGCGGTTGCGACGAAATCGCATTGAACAGCGGATTGATCGCGTCAGTATAGGCGGCTTGCAAACCTGTGTCGGCTTGAAACCGGTACCAGGTCGTGTTCCTCTCATTGACGTTGTAATCGATGCGCGCCGTCTGCACCTGTTCCTTGTCGTCGCTCGAGTGCGAGACGATCTGGCGATTGGCGCAACCATTTCCATTGGGCGGAGAGCCCCCCGCTGGGCCGCCGTCGCTGTTGAATGGGCACCCCAGAATCGTCAACGGTGTCCCGCCCGTGCTGCGATACAGATTGAACATCTTCTGATAGAAGGGGACTAACTGCGGAGCCGCCGGGTAAGTTGAGCCGGTAACTGTGTCCTTGCCGCCCAACGGAAGTTGCTGTACAACGTACTGCTGAAATGGCGGCGTCGGTACCGTTGTTGCCGAGACGATCGGCAGCGCGATCCGCACCCATTCACTATCAACGAAGAAAAACAGCTTGTCGCGCAGGATCGGTCCTCCCAGGCTGCCGCCGAAATGGTTCACCGTGGAGCGAGGCTTGTGATTCCCCGGCGTGGCATTGGTGAAGAAATTGGCCGCATTGAATCTCGACCCGTTCCAAAGCTCGTACAGATTCCCGTGAAACTGATTCGTCCCTGATTTGGTCACGTAATTCACCTGCGAGGCCCCATAGCGCCCCTGATCGACCGTGTACGAGAGCGTGTTGACCGTCACCTCCGCGATTGAATTGACTCCCAACACCAGATTCGTCGAGAGCCCGCTGTTCAGATTCGTGAGCGGATCGTTCGTCTCCAGCCCATCGACGATGTAGCCGTTCGCGAGCGACGGCAAACCGTTAAATTGCACGTTGCCGTAGCCGTTCGTGCCGCCGACGAAATCGTTCCCGCTCCCGGCGGTGTTCATCAGAGCGCCTGCGGCGAATTGCAGCGGATAAGTCATGTCGCCGCCGGGATTCGGCAGGCTCTCCAATGCCGGGGCGCTTAACGTCGTAGCGGTGTTCGGATTCTCGGTATTTAGCGCGGGCGCATCGCCGCTCACTGTCACTTCGGCTTTTGCCGCCGCGAGCCTCAGGATGAAGATGACCGTCTGCCTTTGCCCCAAGCCCGAGGAAACAGAATCGCGGGTCTGAGCCTCGAACCCTTGTGCTTCAGCCTTGACGGCATACACGCCCGGCTTCAATTGCGGGAAGGCGAAACGCCCGCTGTTGTCCGTCCTAGCGCTTCGTTTCAAACCGGTCTCGACGCCCAGGACCGTTACCGTTGCCTCCGCGATGGCCGCTCCGCTCGGATCGGACACCGAGCCCACGATGGCGCTCGTGGTTTCGCCTTGTGCCAGCAGCCAGACCGCGCCGGCGAAGCACATCACGACTAATTTAGGCATGACTAATATTATAGCCAAATCAAACTTGCTAATGCCAGTGAACTGTCTTACGATTTAATTAGTGGCAGCTAAACTCGTTACATTGTCGACTTCCGAATCCGTCGATGACTACCTGAAAGCCATCCTTGAACTCGGCAGCGCGGACGACTTACGGGTCACCACCAACGCTCTGGCCGAAAGGCTTGGCGTTCGCACTCCATCGGTCACTGGAATGCTGCAAAAGCTCGCGGCCCAACGTCCGCCGCTTGTTCTCTATGAAAAACACCGCGGCGTCCGCCTCACCGCTGCGGGCAAACGCCGGGCCTGGGAACTGGTGCGCCACCACCGCCTGCTGGAGTTATTCCTTCACGACGTCCTGAAGTACTCCTGGGACGAAGTTCACGAGGAAGCCGAACGCCTGGAACATTTCATCTCCGAGCGGTTTGAAGATCGTGTGGCGGCCATCCTCGGCGACCCGGAGATCGATCCGCACGGCCACATCATCCCTCAAAAATACGAAGCGGGCGCCTACCGCGATGAAGTGCCGCTCGCGCAGTGGCCTCTTCAAACGCCCGCAATCATCACCAGCGTTTCCGATCGCAATGCCGAAGCTCTCCGCGAACTAGAACGTCAGGGATTGATGCCCGGCGTCACCCTGACCATCGAACAAAGAAACTCGGCCGCCCTGGCCATCCGCCTGAATGCTCGCTCCAAGCCCATCCGTCTCAGCAACGATCTAGCCTCCTGCGTTCTTGTAGCGCCGCAGCTATGAATGACAGATCCGTGTGAATCCGTGTTCATCCGTGGCCAGAACAGTGAAATTACCAAACAAACCCAATCCCACAAATGACCACTTTTCTGTAAGCCAGCCCTCTCTCAAAGCGCCCGCCACGAATGTGACACAATACGCTCCATGGCCTTGGATTTCTACGACTGGGACGTCGGGGACGTCACCGTGCTTCACCTCACCGGCTCAATCACGCTCGGCGCCGGCACGCAGACGTTTCGCAAGCTCATCCACGAAACCGTTGACGCAGGTAAGAAGAATATTCTGATTAACATGGCCGAAGTCGTGTACCTCGATAGCAGCGGTCTCGGCGAATTGGTCGCGGCGCACACCACGACCACCAAGGCCGGCGGCAAGCTCAAGCTCATGAAGCTCACCCAGCGCGTGCAGGACGTCGTGCAGCTCACCCGCGTCTACCGCATCATTGAGGTTTTCAACGACGAAGACTCCGCTGTCCGCAGTTTTACCGCCGAAGCGTAAAGCTTCGCACCGGCTGCTAAAATAAGAGTCCGCATGACTCAGCCCGCAGCAGCACTAAAGGCCACACCGCTCAACGCGGTCCATCGCAAGATGGGCGCCAGAATGGTTGACTTCGGCGGTTGGGACATGCCCGTCCAGTATTCCGGCATCCTCGAAGAACATCACGCCGTTCGCAAGAATGTCGGCCTGTTCGACGTGAGTCACATGGGTGAAATCGAGATCCATGGGCCCGAAGCTTTCGCGCTCACCGACTACGTCACCACCAATTCCGTCGCCAAGCTGAAGATCGGCCAGGCTCAGTACTCCGGTCTTCTTTATGAGCACGGCGGCTTTGTCGACGACATTCTGGTGCACAAGGTCGCTGACGACCACTACTTCATCTGCGTCAACGCCTCCAACCAGGAAAAAGACTACGACCACATGGCCGCCGCGAATCGTCACAAGGCCAAGGTCGAGTTCGCGAGCGAGCGATATGCCCAATTGGCTATACAAGGTCCAAAAGGCCCCGCCACATTACAAAAGCTGACCAAAACCGATCTCGCGCCGATCGCGTATTACCACTTCACCGACGGCGTCGTTTCCGGCACGCCCGCGCGCATCGCCCGAACTGGTTACACCGGCGAGGACGGCTTCGAAATCTACGTCGCGCCCGATCAGGCGGAGCGCATCTGGAACGAAATCCTCGACGCCGGCTCTGAGTTCGGCATCAAACCTTGCGGCCTCGGCGCGCGCAACACACTGCGTCTCGAAGCAAAGATGGCGCTCTACGGGCACGAGATTCACGCCTCCATCACTCCATACGAAGCAGACCTCGCCTGGATCGTCAAACTGGACAAAGGCGATTTCATCGGCAAGGCTGCGCTCGCAAAACAAAAAGAACAAGGGGTGACGCGCAAGCTCGTCGGATTTGAAATGACAGGACGCGGCATCGGCCGCGACGGCTACGAAGTGTTCCTGAACAGCACAGCGGCAGGCTGGGTCACCAGCGGCGGCCCCTCCCCCACGCTAAACAAAAACATCGGACTGTGCTATCTTCCCACCGCTCAATCGAAGCCCGGCCAACGCATCGAGGTCGTCGTTCGCAACCAGCCGGTGGAAGCCGTCACGGTTCCAACGCCTTTCTACAAAAGAGCGAAATAAAAACGAATGTATCCAAATCACTTCCAGTACACAAAAGAACATGAGTGGGTCCACGTCTCAGGGGAAACCGGGGTAGTAGGAATTACAGATCACGCCCAGAAAGAACTCGGCGACATCGTCTACGTCGATCTTCCGAAAGTGGGCACGATCGTCGAACA
>Ga0335082_10003722_pt1 | contig 16595 bp, 13 predicted proteins | sample Lox_Sample_41_FD_206718 | JGI IMG/M metagenome (GOLD analysis project Ga0335082, IMG submission 206718) | Soil microbial communities from Loxahatchee National Wildlife Refuge, Florida, United States - Lox_Sample_4.1 | ecosystem: Environmental > Terrestrial > Soil > Wetlands | place: USA...
TGCACGGCGCGGTACGCGACACCATCGCCTACTGCCGCAGCGCATTCGAGATCGAGATGAACTCGGCGGTGGACAATCCACTGGTCTTCACCGCAAAGGACGGCAGCGGTGAAGTGATCTCCGGCGGCAACTTTCATGGCGAGCCGCTGGCCTTCGCCCTCGACTTTCTGGCGATCGCCCTGACTTCGCTGGCCGGCATCAGCGAGCGTCGTGTCGACCGCCTGGTGAACCCGTTCCTCAGTGAGGGCTTGCCGCCGTTCCTGGCCGCCGGGGCCGGCCTCAACTCGGGCTTCATGATGGCGCAGGTGACGGCGGCGGCGCTGGCCAGCGAGAACAAGGGGCTGGCCCATCCGGCGTCGGTGGATTCGATCACTACGTCCGGCAACAAGGAAGACTACGTTTCGATGGGCATGGCAGCGGCGCTGAAACTGAAACGCATCCTTCAGAACACGACCAACGTGCTGGCCATCGAGGCAGCGACAGCGGCACAGGCGCTCGATTTCAAGTCGCCGCTCAAGACATCAAAACGCGGCCAGCGCGCGCATCAGGCCATCCGCGCGGTCACGGTGAACGTGCAGAAGGACCGGGTCATGGCGGGGGATTTTGAGAAAGTCGCCGAGGTGATCCGCGCGGGCAAATTGGCGGAAGTGCTAAGCTAACCCTCTTAGTCGCGGAGTGCGGTTATGCATTTGCGGGGATTTCGCGCGCTTGCGCTCGCAGGGCTCGCTTTTTGTGGTTGCTGTGCGGCCTTCGCACAATCTAACTGTGAAGTCACGATCCCGGTCGTTGTCCTGCCAGATGCAAATGCAGGAGCCGCAACCGTCCCAGGCAAGCTCTCAATTCAAGTGGATGGGGGTACAGTCTCTCCGACTGAGATTCCCAAACCGCGCAGCCACCGAGTCGCTGTGTTGCTGGACGCGAGCGGCAGCATGGAACAGCACTGGCACTTCGCAAAGGACCTTGCCTCCGACATTGTGCGGGCATTCACGCCGGCGGATGAAGTGGCCTTCATCGCGTTCGCGTCGAAACCTGAGGCGACCTTAGCTGCTACAGCCGACCGCGAGCTCTTGCTGTCCGCGGTCAACGCGGTTATGCAGCCGAAGAGCACAAAGGCAGGCCGGACGGCCATGTTTGACACGCTTGCGTCGGTCGTACAGGCCGAAGCGCATTATGACGCCGTCGTCCTGATCACCGATGGCGGCGATAACGCCAGCAGGATGACGGGAAAGGAGCTTAAGAAGGTGGTCGCAGCTTCAGACGCCCGGATTTTTGCGTTTCTCTTCCTCGACAGGGCAGGGCCCACGACGACCGAAGAAGCGGAAGCCCCACAATTCTTGGGCGACTTGGTTGAGTTCTCCGGTGGAATCGATTTTCTGCCGCTGCAATGGGACTTGCGCACGACCGGCAAACCAGCACGGTTGGATGACGCGTCGGCGAGACGCATCACCGCCTTCCTTCAACTCCTAAAGAATGCGATCGATAACCCGACACTCGTCCACATTTCCTGGCCCCAGGGCGTCCAGCCAAAGGGCAAGAACCCATTCAAGATCGAACTGATGGACGAGAAGGGCAAGAAGATCGGCAATCACCGTCTCGCTTATTCGCGCCGCACACCCCACTGCTCCACGGCTCAGGCCAGCGGTGCGGCAGCGCCCGCCAACCCCAACTGATCGGCGATCCCTTTCATCGCCTCGATGCAGAAGGCGATGTGCTCCTCCAGGTCCACCCCCAACTCCTGCGCGCCCTGGGTGATGTCGTCGCGGTTCACCGAGCGGGCGAAGGCTTTGTCCTTCATTTTCTTCCGCACCGACTTGGCCTCGACCTCGGCCAGCGACTTGTTGGGCTTGACCAGCGCGGTGGCGGTGATGAAGCCGGCCAGTTCGTCGCAGGCGAACAGCGTCTTCTCCATCTTCGACTCGCGCACGACGCCGGAGTACTCGGCGTGGGAGAGGATGGCGCGGCGGAAGGCGTCGTCGTAGCCGCGTTCTTTCAGGATCTCGCTGCCGCGGAAGGGATGGTCCTCGGCGCTGGGCCATCTCTCGTAATCGAAGTCGTGCAGCAGCCCCACGTTGCCCCAGAGGTTTTCGTCCTCGCCCGACTTGCGGGCATAGGCTCGCATGCAGGCTTCGACCGCTAATGCATGTTTTCGCAAGGATTCCGACTGCGTGTACTCACAAAGTAACCCCCACGCCGCGCCACGATCAGTCATGTTTTCTTCCAGTTTTCTCTGGATTTTCTCCGGTTGACTTAGTACTGCTTCGGTATTTCGACGGATATTCTCGCGTTTCCACGCGAAATACCTGTTGACAGACCAAGAAACATACCTCAGATTACGCAACAGCAGTTGAGCAGTTGGGCCCGACGCCCGCTCTGGCGTCTCGCACAACCCAGATGGCCACGACACTCGCGCCCGTCGACTCTCGCGAAGTGCTCCGTTGTGACCGATGCCACCTCGTCCAATTCCGGACGAACAACAACCTGTGCCGCCGCTGCCACACGTGTCTGGACGAACCCGAGCCAGAGCCGGTGGTCGCGCAGCCAGTCGTTCCACCGGCCCCGACCAACGGCAACGGACATTCGCATTTACAGGTGGCCCAGGCCATCCGCTCGCTGCGGCAGCGCGGCGGTCTCAGCCAGCGCCAACTGGCGATGCGCATGAACGTGCCCCGTACCTACGTCTCCAAGATCGAGAACGAGAAGGCCACCCCCACCCTGTCGTCGCTGGAACGGCTGGCCCGGGCCCTGGAGGTCAGAGTCCCTGACCTGCTGATGGGCGCCGAGAACAGCCGCCAGGAAGAGATTCGCGGTCTGCTGGCCGACGATTTTATCTCGCAACTAGCGCCTTTCATCGCCAAGCTGGACGGCATGCAGCGCGCCAGCGTCATGGCCCAGGTAAGAGATCTGACGACGCATCCGCGTCGCAATGCATAGCAGCCACTGAGACGGGCCGAGCAGCAAAAAGCCGAGGCGAATGCCTCGGCTTTTTTGCCTCTGGGGGCCCCCGCCTTCAGGCGGGGGGCACGACTCTCTCCTTACCCTGAGCCCCTTTCGGGAGCGGCACGAAAAGATCAAACCGCGGCGGCGCTGTTGCGATGCTGCCGCAGCAAGTGGACGACATACATCACCAGCAGCACGCCGCCGAAGGTGCACACGATGGTCGCTCCCGTCGGCAGATCGAGATACACGGACAGGTAGCAGCCCAACGCCGACACCAGCGTTCCCATCGTCCAGCCGATGGCCAGCCTGCGTCCGATCTTCTCCGCGAACAACATGGCTCCGACCGAAGGCACAATCAGGTAGCAGAACACCAGCAGCACGCCCGCGATGGCCACCGACGACGTCACCACGAAGCCGAAGCTGGCGTAGAAGAGGAAATCCCACAGGCGGACCGAGATACCCTCGGCCCGGGCCCGCTCAGGGTCCATGGAGATCAACAGGAAGCGGCGCCGGAAGATGTAATGAAACAGCCCGATGGCTCCGTGGAGTGCGGCGGTCTTGGTGACGTCGTAGCGGGAGACGGCCAGGATGTTCCCCACCAGCATGTCTTTAAGGTGCTCGGTCTCGCCGGTGGCCTTGCTCATGGCCAGGATGGCCCCCGCCGAAGACCGGGGCTTCCACTCTATTTGTCACATCGCACAGTGAGCGCGGTCACTGAACACCGTTCGCGCTTCCCGGAAAATCGCTTCACCGCATTTTCACTCGGCCAAAGTCAGGAGTGGTTCGGCTTGCATGGTAAGGCCAAAACCTGGTTCGGGCTTTTGCTGGTTCTGCACGTGTTGGTGCATCCAGTCGTGCATGCAGCGCGGCCCCTGGCGACGGCGTCCGGTCCCCCGGCATTATCGGCGGGAGTGGCCGGCACAGATTCCCATACGCATGATTGCCAGGTCTGCCGCACCGCGAACCGCTTTGTTCCAATCATCGGATTTGCCGTACCTGAGGTTTGCAACTCCTCATCACCGGTCGTCACGGACCCGATCTCCGAGTTTTTCGGACTCGTCCAGTTCGAATTCCGCTCCCGCGCTCCTCCGGTCAGCTAGACCCTCGATACATCTCACACCCTGAATCGGACACCCGGTAGCGGCGTTGCTTGCCCTCCCCGGATCACCACATCCGGCTCGCTCGCAGATCGAGGTCGCTCGTTACATCTTCAGAGGAGACATTTGTGAAGCGATATCTTGCAGTGCTGCTATTCATTTTGTTTGCCAGGGGCTTGTTTGCGCAATCGGTCGGGATCGCAGGGACGGTGGGAGGATCCGTTGTGGATCCTTCAGGGGCAGTCATTCGCGGGGCGACTGTCACCCTGGAGAATGAGTTCACACACTACCGCGAAACGAAGTCCAGCGATGAAGCTGGCCGGTTCCTGTTCACGAACGTACCGCCGGCCGCGTACCACTTGACCGTGTCGGCCGCGAGTTTCGAGCTTTCCCATAGCGACATCGTCGTGCGCTCGAAGGTTCCGCTGGTTGTGAACATCGCCCTTACGCTGGCCACGCACAGCGAAACCGTGCAGGTGCATGCCGGGACCTTGGACGCCCTGCCGGTCTCCCATTCGAGTGTCGGCCAAGGGGTCTTCAGCGATCTGCCCACCAGCACGGTAGCGTCGGGTCTGAGCGACATCATTACGCTCACCACTGCCGGAGTCGTCGCCGATTCCAACGGGTTTTTCCACCCGCTGGGCGACCACGCGCAGATGTCGTTCTCCGTAGACAACCAACCGATCACCGACCAGCAGGGATACATCTTCTCCACCCAGCTGCCGCCCAACGCCATCCAGTCGCTGGATGCGATCTTTGGCGCGGTCCCGGCGGAGTACGGCGACAAAACCAGCCTTGTGGTCACGGCCATCACCCGCTCGGGGCTCGGGCAAAGCAAGCCGTATGGCAGTTTCCTCACGCAGTACGGATCATTCGGGACGGTCGGGCAGAGCGCGAGCTTGGGATTCGGGAACGGCAGGTTCGGCGACTTTACTGCTTTGAATTGGGTCCGCTCGGGCCGATTCCTCGATACTCCCGAATTCAGGCCATTCCACGACATTGGCAACAACGAGAACATATTCGATCGCCTCGATTTTCAGCCCTCGCGGAGGGATGCTCTGCACTTGAACCTCTTTTTCGCTCGTTCCTGGTTCCAGATCCCCAATACCTACGATCAGCAGAGTTCAGGGCAGGACCAGCGTCAACTCGTCCGTTCGGTGAACATTGCTCCCGGATGGGTCCACACACTCAGTCCCTCTACGCTGCTGACCATCAACCCGTACTACCGTCAGGATCTGGTCGGCTATTTCCCGAGCGCATCGTACCTGTCGGACCAGCCGGCAACCCTGCAGCAGAACCGCCGCCTGACCAATTTTGGCTTCAAGGCGGATGTCTCTTATGTAAAGGGCAGGCACAACGCGAAAGCCGGCATTCAGATCAACCAGACGAACCTGTTTGAGCAGTTCCAGCTAGGTATCACCGACCCCACATACAATGCCGTTTGTCTTGCGAGCGACGGCAGCCCGGTGACGGATCCATCCTTGGTTGCCCCCAATGCCTGTGGCCCCGCTGGATACCTGCCCAATCCCAATCTGGCTCCCGGCTTGATCCCCTATGATCTGACCCGCGGTGGAAGTCTCTTCCAGTTCCACCAGGGCGCTCAGATCAAGGAGCAAGCCGCCTTCGTGCAGGACTCGATCAGTTTGCGCAATCTCACCCTGAATGTCGGCCTTCGCTTTGACCGCTACGACGGGTTGAGCAAGGCAACGGCGTGGGAGCCGCGGATCGGCATTGCGTACCAGCTGCGCACGAAAACCGTATTGCGGATCTCATACTCGCGTTCGCTGGAAACGCCTTTTAACGAGAACCTGGTTCTATCCAGCGCGACCGGCGCCGGCGGGCTGGCCACCAACGTCTTCGGCGCCGCCGCCGCCGCCCCATTGCAGTCCGGGACGAGGAATCAGTTCAATACCGGTTTCCAGCAGGCTCTCGGACGCAAGCTCACCCTGGACGGCGATTACTTCTGGAAGTACACCCACAACGCTTACGATCTGGATACGTTGCTGAACACCGCGATAGTATTCCCCATCGAATGGCGCAAATCGAAGATGGACGGGTTCGCGATCAAGCTGACCATGGCCGAGAGCAAGGGACTTTCCTTCTTCACGACCCTTGGCCACACCCGCGCTCGCGTCTTCGGCCCGGAAGTAGGAGGCATCATCTTCAACCAAAGCGACTTGACCGACGTGACCGTCCAGCGGGTTGACCATGACCAGGCTCTGCAGAGCACGACCGCCGTTCAGTATCACCTCCCGAAGCGTCTTCCCTGGATCGCGTTCACGTGGCGGTACGATAGCGGCATCGTCTCCAACGCAGTGCCCGATCTAGCGAGCCTTCTTGTCCTCACTCCCAACCAGCAGCAGACCATCGGCTTCTATTGCGGCAGCCAGACTGCCACCATCGCAAATCCGATCACGTCATGTAACTCCAGTACCTACGGGGCGCAATTGGTCAATATCCCGGCCGCGGGTACGGAAAACGACGACTCGAATCCGGCACGGGTCAAGGGCCGCAACCTGTTCGACCTCGGCATCGGGTCCGATGACCTGTTCCGCACCGAAAAGGTGAAGTGGACCGCACGTTTGACCGTCCTGAACCTTACCGACAAGGTGGCCATGTACAACTTCCTGTCCACATGCTCAGGAACTCATTTCGTGGGCCCAAGAAGCCTCAGAGGAGAGTTCGGCGTGACGTTCTGAACGATCTTCGGCTCACCGCGGCGGCGGTGCGCCGCTCCGGTCGCATTGCCAGAACCCTGCCTGCGTGCTAGTTTTGGGCTTTGTCGAGGACCGCTTGCGCGTCGCTATTCCCGAGGGGTTGGACAAGAAGGAAGCCGAGATCTATGCCCGGCTCGACCCCGACAGATTACCTAAACACGTAGCCATCATCATGGACGGCAACGGCCGCTGGGCCAAGCACCGTCACATGCCGCGCATCGCCGGACATCGTGCCGGGGTCAAGGCCGTGCGCTCCACCATCGAGACCGCGGCCCGCGTCCACCTGCCCGCCCTTACCCTGTACGCTTTCTCCACCGAGAACTGGAAGCGTCGTCCCAAGACGGAAGTGGACTTCCTTATGCGGCTGCTACGGCATTACCTTAAGGCCGAGGTCCCGACCCTCCAGAAGAACAACATCCGCCTGGAATACATCGGACGCCGACAGGAATTGCCGCTCGAGGTGCAGGAGCGCATGGCCTGGGCGAAGGAAGAATGCGCCGGTGGAACCGGCATGACACTCACGCTGGCGCTGAACTACGGCTCGCGCGACGAGATCGTGGACGCCATGAATTCCATGGTGCAGGCGGCGCTGAACAACGGCGGCCTCGAGCACCTGAAGATCGACGAAGACACCGTCCAGCAGCACCTCTACACGCGTCACTTGCCCGACCCTGACCTGCTGATCCGCACCTCGGGCGAGATGCGCCTGTCAAACTTCCTGCTCTGGCAGGCGGCCTACGCCGAGATCTACGTCACGCCGCTGCTGTGGCCCGACTTCCGTGGCCGGCACCTGTTGGAAGCCATCGCCGAGTACCAGAAACGCGAGCGGCGGTACGGCGGTCTGGTGGACAGCCTGGGCGCTGCGCATTAAGAATTAACCACAGAGGACGCAGAGGTTCACGGAGGGTTGCTGTTGCTCCGTGATCCTCCGTGTCTCCTATGGTTTGCTTTTGTCTTTCCTCGCAGGCGACAATGCCCCCACGATGAAGCGCGTCCTGACGGCGGTGGTGCTGATCCCGATCGTGCTGCTCATCGTCTTCCGGGCGCCGATGTGGCTCTTTGCGGCGTTCCTGGCGGTTGTTGCACTAATAGCTTCTTCCGAATACCTGAGCATCGTCGGCAAGTTTTCGACCAGCATGTCCAAGTGGCCGCCTCTCGTTGCTACTGCTGCGATCTTCGGCTACACGGCATATCGTGAGGCTACGCTGTCGAAGAATCCGGAGCTGACCTTGCTGACATTACTGGCGATTATCGCAATCGCCACTCTCGTTCCGTTCATATTTCTGTCGCTGAGGATGAACGAGCCTCAATTCCGGGAGGAAGTCATATCGTCTGCTCTCGCGTACTTCGCGATCCCTTACGTCGGTTTAGCATTGTGGTCTCTGATCGTTGTCCGGCATTTGCAAGTATTCCTCGTCCTATTCGTGCTGGTCGTCGTGTGGGTGGGGGACACATGCGCCTACTACATTGGACGCTCGATGGGACGACACCTCATGGCACCGCGGGTCAGCCCAAAGAAGACATGGGAAGGCGCAATCGCGTCGATATTGGGCGGCGTCTTGGGTGGTGTCCTTGCGATCCACTACGCTCCTGAAATCGCGCAGGGACTGCTTCGGGCCGGGCTTCTGGCGGAAGCGGAGCTCGGCACCATGGGCAGCGGGCTTCCGGGCACTACAACGGCAGCCGTGATCGCGTTCTTCGTTAACGTTGCTGCCCAGGTCGGAGATCTAGTGGAGTCAATGATCAAACGCGGGGCGGACGTAAAGGACTCGGGCACACTCCTGCCGGGGCACGGTGGCATTCTGGACCGCATTGACGCCCTTCTCTTCGCTGCACCCGTCGCGGCACTGCTATTCGTCGCTACTTACCAGTACTGGGGCGGACCGGTTATGTGATAATCGAGTCTCCCCGCATGAAGCGCATTGCCATCCTGGGCTCGACCGGATCCATCGGCCGCAGCACCGAGAGTGTGGTCGAGTCCCATCCCGGACGCTTCCAGATCGTCACCCTCGCCGCCGGACAGAACGTCGACCGCGCTTTCGAGCAGACCCAGCGCTGGAAGCCTCGCCTCATCTCGATGAGCACACCGCAAGGTGCTGACGAACTCCGCACGCGCTTGAGGCAAGCCGGGCTCACTGGGACCGAAGTCGCCGAAGGCAGCGCGGGCGCTGTCCAGGTCTCGACCCATCCTGAAGTTGATTTCGTCGTCTCCGCCATCGTCGGCGTCGCCGGCCTGGAAGCGACTTATGAGGCGGTGAAGGCCGGCAAGACCGTCGGCCTGGCCAACAAAGAGTCCCTGGTCGCCGCCGGCGAGCTCATCACCGCCGAGGCACGGCGCCAGGGCAAGCCGCTGCTGCCCATCGACTCCGAGCACAACGCCGTGCACCAGTGCATGCGCGGCGGCAAGCTCGACGAGGTCCAGACCGTCTGGCTCACCGCGTCCGGTGGCCCCTTCCTGAACACACCGAAAGACGCCTTCGCTCAGATCACCATCGAACAGGCGCTGAACCATCCCACGTGGAAGATGGGCCGCCGCATCACCATCGACTCGGCCACGCTGATGAACAAAGGCTTCGAGGTCATCGAGGCCTGCCGCCTGTTCAACCTGCCGCCGACGCACGTCAAAGTCATCATCCATCCGCAGAGCACGATCCATTCGATGGTCGAGTTCCGCGACGGCAGCATCCTGGCGCAGCTTTCGGTCACCGACATGCGGCTGCCCATTCTGTACGCGCTCACCTGGCCCGACCGCGTCGAGAGCGACCTGCGTTTCCCGGTCCATGAACTTCGGAGTCTCGACTTTTGCGCGCCCGACATGCAAAAGTTCCCTTGTCTGCGGCTGGCCTACGAGGCGGCCGAGCAGGGCGGATCGAAGACCATCGCCCTCAACGCCGCCGACGAGGTCGCGGTGGCCGGTTTCCTCGAAGGACACATCTCCTTCGAGCAGATCAGCCGTACAATAGAGGGGGCACTCAATGAAACTAAGAGCCGGCAACCGTCATCTATAAATGACGTGCTGGCGATCGACTCCGAAGCCCGCCGCATGGCTGGCGAGCGAGTCAATAGCAACCGCAAGGCGGCTGTCCCCCGGTCGGTCTTGGTCAAGTAAAGGAAACCACGCAGGATGCAGTCTGTTTTGATTTCTATTCTGGCAGTGGGCGCCGTGCTCGGCGTGCTGGTGCTCATCCACGAGTTCGGCCACTACGCCGTGGCCAAACTGTTCGGCGTCCGCGTGGAAGTGTTCTCCATCGGCTTCGGCAAGAGGCTGGTGGGCTTCAAGCGCGGCGACACCGATTACCGCATCAGCGCCATCCCGCTGGGCGGCTACGTGAAGATGTCGGGCGAGAACCCGATGGAGCAGCGTACCGGCGACCCCGCGGAATTCATGTCGCACCCCCGCTGGCAGCGTTTCCTGATCGCCATCGCCGGGCCGGCCATGAACATCGCCCTGGCCATCGGCGTCCTCACCGCCGTCTACATGGTGCATTACTCGAAGCCCTCCTACCTGGACGAGCCCGCGGTGATCGGCTGGGTGCTGGAAGGCTCCATCGCGGACAAGGCCGGCATCCAGGCCGGCGACCGCATCATCAAGGTCGATGGCAAGGAGAACCCCACCTGGGAGGACGTCGATAACGAGACCTTGCTGAACCCCGGGCAGCCGGTCTCCGTCACCATCCAGAGAGGTTCTGCCACTCTGGAAGAGAGTGTGACGCCGGAGAAGGTCGGTCCCAACGAGGTGGGAGCCGGTCCAGGCTGGTTCCCGGTATCGATCCCGCACGCGGACGTGCTCGATCCGAACATGCCGGCGGCCAAGGCGGGAATGCAGGTGGGGGATGAGGTCATCGCTCTGAACGGCAAGCCGGCCCACAATATGTCCGCCATCTTGCACTTCCTGCAGCAGAACAAGGACAAGCCGGTCGTGGTCACCGTTCTGCGTAACGGGCAGCAGGTCGAACTGAATGTCACTCCGGCGCAGACCGATGTCGGGGACGGCGAGAAACTGTATCGCATCGGCTTCATGCGCAAGGAGCCCGTGCGCGCCCTGCGGCTTCCCTTCGCCGAGGCGTTCTCCAAGTCCATCGAACAGAACAAGCGCTACTCCGTCCTGATCATTGACCTGGTCGGCAAGCTCATCCGGCACAAAGTCTCGATGAAGCAGATCGACGGGCCCATCGGCATCGCTCGCGTCTCCGGCGAGATGGCGCAACAGCCCGGCTGGTCGCCGCTGCTGGAACTGATGGCCATGATCAGCCTGAACCTCGGCATCTTCAACCTGTTCCCCATCCCCATCATGGATGGCGGCGTGATCCTGCTGCTGCTGATCGAGGGCCTGATGCGCCGCGATATCTCGATGCGCATCAAGGAGCGCATCTACCAGGCAGCCTTCGTCTTCCTGCTGCTGTTCGCCGCCATGGTCATCTACAACGACCTGGGCAAGCTGCCGCTGCTGTCGAAGTACCTGCCGTAAGGCATCCGCCCAAGGGATCGGGCCATCGGCGCTGCCGGTGGCCTTCTTGCTTTTGGAGCTAGCGCGTCAAGGCAAAGACCAGGCTCGGCTTCCCGTCCGGCCCCGAAAGCTCCGACATCCTCAAGAATCGTGCTCCGATCTTCTGCAGCGCTTTCTGCGATCGCAGGTTCTTCTCTCCCACCACGAACACCACACGCTCTACGAACCGGAATGCGTGGTCGAGCATCAGCGACTTCATCTCGCCGTTGTACGCTCCGCCCCAGAACGCGCGCTCCAGGAACGTCCAACCGATCTCTATCTCGGACTGCCGTGGATCGAGATTGCAGTACCGGGAACTTCCGATGACCCTCCCCGACGCGCGCTCGATGACCGCGAACGCTCCTCCGGATTCGATGGCGCCGTCGAAGAATCGCTGGAAAACGTCCCTCTTGTAGCGATCGGGCTCGGGATGCTGCTCCCAGATGAGCGGATCGCTGGCCGCCTTGTAGACCGCGTCGAGGTCCTGGGGCCTGAGGGGGCGAAGCTCCACCAGCTCTCCCTTCAAAGTCGGCTGTAGATCGAACTCCATGAGCGGCGCCTCCGGGGATGGCAGCATACTAGCGGAGCGGCGATGGGGTGTGACCGCCGTCACACCGTACTGATAAACTAGAAGCTACATGGCTGTCATCAAACGCAGGAAAAGCTATACCGCTGTGATCGGCGGAGTGCGCGTCGGCAGCGATGCACCGGTCGTGGTGCAGTCGATGACCAACACCGACACCGCTGACGTCCCCGGGACCATCAAGCAGGTCGCCGCCCTGGCCCGCGCCGGCTCCGAACTGGTGCGCGTCACCGTCAACAACGATGCGGCCGCCGCCGCCGTGCCCGCCATCGTCGAAGGTCTCGAGCAACAGGGACTCCGCGTCCCCATCATCGGCGACTTCCACTACAACGGCCACATCCTGCTGAAGAAGTATCCGGCCTGCGCGCGCGCGCTGGCCAAGTACCGCATCAATCCCGGCAACGTCAGCATCGGCAAAAAGGATGACGACAACTTCCGCGCCATGGTCGAGGTCGCGGTCCAGAACCAGAAACCGGTGCGCATCGGGGTGAACTGGGGATCGCTCGACCAGCAGTTGCTGACCCGCCTGATGGACGAGAACTCCCGCCTCGCGGAACCCAAAGAGGCCCGCGACGTGACCATGGAAGCCATGGTGCTGAGTGCGCTGAACTCCGCTGCGCTGGCCGAGAGGTGCGGCCTGGCGCCCCACCAGATCATCCTCAGCGCCAAAGTCAGCGGCGTGCAGGACCTGATCGACGTCTATCGTTCGCTGGCCGCGCGCTGCCAATACGCGCTGCATCTCGGTCTGACCGAAGCTGGCATGGGCGCCAAAGGCATCGTGGGCTCGGCGGCGGCGCTCTCCGTGCTGCTGCAGGAAGGCATCGGCGACACCATCCGCGTCTCGCTCACCCCGGCGCCCAACGGCGACCGCACCGAGGAAGTCCTGGTGGCCCAGCAGATCCTGCAATCGATGGGCATCCGCAGCTTCACGCCGCAGGTGACCGCTTGCCCCGGCTGCGGGCGCACCACGTCCACTTTCTTCCAGGAGATGGCGGAGCAGATCCAGTCCTACCTGCGCCAGCAGATGCCGGTGTGGAAACAGCGTTATGCGGGGATCGAGGAGATGAAGGTGGCGGTGATGGGCTGCGTGGTCAACGGCCCCGGCGAATCGAAGCACGCCAACATCGGCATCTCGCTGCCCGGCACCTTCGAGGAGCCCAAGGCCCCGGTCTTCGTGGACGGCCGCCTGATGACGACGTTGAAGGGCGATAACATCGTTCCCGAATTCATCCAGATCCTGAACAATTACGTGGAGAATCGCTACTCGACGAAAGCAGAGGCAGCGACAGTCGAACGGTAGGGACGTTGTGGCACGGGCGTGACGCCCGTTCGTCCAAGCCTACGCGCGCAGCAGCGCCACCGAAGCCACCAGCCACAACGCAAATCCGGCCACGTTCAGGGCCACTCGTACCGCAAGGTTATCGACGATCTTGTTGTATTTCCCGCTCATGACCATCTCCTTCTGATCTCTTTGACGAACCCGGTGCGATTTGGTTAGTCGCCCGGGTTCGTTTTCCCTGTCCCATAGAGGTACGAAGCTGGGACGAAAAAAGTTCACCGATTCTTGGCCAGATCAGAAGGCGGGCGACCCACCTGGTCGCGCCGCTCCTGGCGCGACCGGGTGGGTGCATTGCGCTACTTCACGTGCAGGCTGCGCAGCATGTTCTCGTAGGTGTTCTGGAGCTGGGCGAAGTCCCGGTCCGGCGCCACGAACACCGCGTACAGCACGCTGCCATCGGGGCGCTGCAGCGTGACCAGCCAGTCGTGCTCGCGCAGTGCGCGCCCGCTGCTGTCCTGGATCGGAGACTGGCCCGTCATGTCCACCGAACGCCCCTGGGCGCCGTTGACCCGGATGGCTTGCGGCCGGCCCTGCGCCTGCAACCCCGGATTCGACTGCACCAGGCTTTGCACCAGCTGGTTGGTGGTGTCGTCCAGCGAACTCCCTCCGCTGGCGCCGTTGATGATCACCCCGTAGGCCACCGCGCCCTGGCTCACGCCGGCCTGCGGTGCGATCGTGATGCCGCCTCCCTGCTGGTCCTGCGTCGGCTGCCAATTGTCCGGATGCTTGATTGAGAATGCGCTGGTGCTGAGCGTCTTGAAACTGCCGCTGGGCATCACCTGCCCGGGGCTGACCGGGCCCATGCCGGCGTTGCCGCCGCTCTGGCCTTGCGGCAGGGAGACATTCTGCGGCACCGCGCCGCCGCGCTGGTTCTGCTGCGCCCACTGTCCTGACTTGGCGCCCGCCGATATCTCCTGCGCGGTGTAGGCGCGCACGCCCTGCGCGTCCTGATGCGCGCGCGGGAAGGCCGCGCTGTCGTTCACCCATTTCTCCGGCGGCCAGTTGGCGATCTCCTTGTCCACAGCCGCCACCCGGTTGCCGGGGTTGGGATGGTCGCTCATGAACTGCGGCGGGCTCCCGCCTTGCGCCTCCAGCTTCTGGAAGAATTCAGCGAGAGCTCGTGGGTTGTAGTTCGCCCGGTACATGATGATCGCGCCTACCGCGTCGGCCTGGGCTTCGTCGGCTCGCGAATACTTCATGCTGAGCAGTCCGCCGGCCATCTGGCCGCCGACGCTGGCTACCGCTCCGCCGATCCCGCCGAACACGGAGCCCGCGATCTGTCCCAGCCCCGCCAGGATGCTGGGCACGGTGTTCGCCTTCGCCTGCTTGGCCGAGTGCTGCATGTAGACGTGCGACATCTCGTGCGCCATCACCCCGGCCAGTTGCGCCTCGTTCTCGGCGGCGGTGATGGTCCCCACGTTGATGAAGATGGGCCCGCCGGGCAGCGCGAAGGCGTTGATCTCTTTCTGCTGGATCACGTGGAATTCGTAGGGCCACGAGCGGTCCGACGGGATCACCCGTTCCAGCTTCCGTCCCAGTTGCTGCACGTACTGGGTCACCGGGCTGGAGTCAGGCAGGACCGGCATCTGCTGGTAGACCTCGCCCATGGCCTTGTGCCCGAGCGCGATCTGGTCCTGCTTGCTCATGCCCGGATTGCCGGGATCGGGCAGCACCGGCTCCGACTGCGCCGGCGACTGGGTCGCCATGAACGACAGGCTGAGCACGATGGCCAAGGCGCGTGCGAGAACCGATCGGGTGTTCATATCTCCTCCTGCACTGCACCGCTACCAGGCGATTTTACATAGCGAAGGCCGATTCCGGTGCGCACCGTTTCGGGCGGCAGTTGCCGCATCCCGGCGGTCAAGGTCTGCGTCTAAGGTAACCATTGGGGACGTCGAGGCCCGTGCTACCATCGCCTTGCTCCCCCGGGCTCAAGGGCACCATGTCGCGGAATCCATTACCTCGGTTCGTTGCCAGCTTCTCCGGCCTCATCATCGTTGCCACGCTGTTGATCTGGATCGACACGCTGACACCTCCGACTTTGCCGCCACCGGCGATGGCCGCGATGCCGGCCGCGCATTTCGAACCGCTCACTGCCAGTCCTCCGACCATTCCAGTCGCAAAGTCCGCGCCGCCAGCCGTCAAACGCTCGGCGGTGGCCGAGTACGCGGCCGTGGTACCCGTCATCGCCAGCGATAAGCCGGACGTGCACGTCGTCAAGCGCGGCGAGAGCATCACTTCCATCGCCCGCACGTGGCTCTCGCGCACCTCGTACATGACCACGCCGGAACTGGAGAGCGCGATCCGCGACAGCAACGGCCTGAAGGGCGATTCTGCAAAACCCGGCCAGGCGCTGGTCATTCCCGGATTCCTGGCCGAACCCATCGTCGAGCAGCCGGTGGCGCGCCATCGTGACTTCGAAGTCCGCGCCATCTACCTGACCGGCGCCATGGCGGGCAGCGACAACGGCATCCGCCTCATCCGGCGCTGGCGCGAGGTCGGCGGCAACGCCATCGTCTTCGACATCAAGGACAGCGACGGCTCGGTGAACGTACCCTTCCAGCACACGCTGGTGCCGGCGACGCATCACGTCGCCATCCGCAATCTGCCCAAGTTCATCCACTTCCTGCACCAGAACAAGCTGCACGCCATCGCGCGCATCGCGTTGTTCCGCGACGAGAACATCGCCCAGCGCCATTCCGAACTCGCCGTTCGCTCCCGCAAGACCGGCGAGGCGTGGCGGGAGAACGGCAAGCTGGTCTGGGCCGATCCGTCGAACCCCGCAGTGCAGGACTACGACCTGGCGCTCGCCAAGTACGTCGCTTCCTCAGGCGCCGACGAGATCCAGTTCGACTACGTCCGCTTCCCCGCCGAGGGCGACCAGCACGACGCCCAGTTCGCCTTCGAGAAAACTCATCCCACCTGGAAGCGCTCCGAGGTGATCAGCGATTTCCTGGCTCGCGCCTACAAGGAGCTGCACGCGCACGGCGTGCTGGTGTCGCTCGACGTTTTCGGCGTCATGGCCTGGCAGCGGCCGGTGGACCTGTCGCACACCGGGCAGGACATCGTGGAGATGGCGAAGCACTGCGACGTGCTCTCGCCCATGATCTATCCCTCGCACTTCTTCGGCATGGACGGATACGCGCTTCCCGGCGACGCCCCCGAGCACTTCATCTCCGAATCCATGGAGCGTTTCCAGAAAGTGACCGATGGCAGCAACGTGGTGCTGCGACCGTGGCTCCAGGCGTTCGCCTGGAAGACCAAGACCTACTCGCCCGCCTACATCGAGACCCAGGTCAGCGTGGCGAAGGATAAGGGCGGCATCGGCTTCTTGTTCTGGAACGCGCGCAACGACTACGCCAAGCCCTTCACCGCCATGCCCGAGATGCGGTCGAAACCCGCCCGCTTCTTCCGCGTGGACGCGCCGCCGACGCAG
>Ga0335082_10003723_pt1 | contig 16595 bp, 15 predicted proteins | sample Lox_Sample_41_FD_206718 | JGI IMG/M metagenome (GOLD analysis project Ga0335082, IMG submission 206718) | Soil microbial communities from Loxahatchee National Wildlife Refuge, Florida, United States - Lox_Sample_4.1 | ecosystem: Environmental > Terrestrial > Soil > Wetlands | place: USA...
CAACCGTTACCGCCGAGAACGCCTTAGCTTGGTTCTCTCATTGCGGATATGGTCTACAATAACTGTGAAAACGCTCTAAACCAGATAAACGGCGAGTTGGAGCGCCAGCGCAGACCGCGGGGCAGCTTGGGCCGTTTGGTGCCCTTCATGACGTGTGTTTTCCCACGGGTCACCAGCGCCGTCAAACGGCCGCTTGCGCGTTGACATTTGCAGCACGAATCGCAGCGGCGAGCCGGTCAAAGGGTCGCGCTATTCCTAGGCATGCAGTGTGGTGCAGCAGTGTTCCAGGGTGTACGCGAAGCAAAAGTTACCACTAATTGTTACCACTGGCCGTTTTTGCGGGAGGTCCGGAGAGGTAAGTGCTTGATAATAAATTGGCTGCCCCCCAGGGATTCGAACCCCGATATGCTGATCCAGAGTCAGCTGTCCTGCCGTTGAACGAGGGGGCAGCGATTGGGTTTGGCTTGGGTGCGCCGAACCACAGCGCTCATTTGATTGTATTGGCGGCGTTGCTGGAGCGTCAATGAGGCTTTGAATCGCGGCCCGTGAAGCGTGGGTTTCAGCCACCTATCTGAATTGCGGCAGCACTGCTTCACCGAAGAGCTTCGCCTGATCCTCGCGGTCGTCGCCCCAGATTTCCAGCATGATGTTGGTGCAGCCTGCCTGGCGAAACTCCGCGATCCGCTCGCAGCACTCATCCGGCGTTCCGGCGATGGGGCAGACCTTCTTCAAGACATCGTCGGTGACAGCCTGCGCCGCCGCCTTGCGGCCGCCCTTGTCCATGGCGTCGGCGATGGGCGCAATTTCCTCGAAACTCAGCCCGGCCTTCTGCAGCAGCACGTCCGCCGAGCCGCGGATGTTCTGCACCTTGTTGGCAAGATACATCGCGGCCATCTCACGTGCGCCTTCCCTGCCCTCCTTCGCATCGCGGTGAATGCTGCCCACGATCACCGCACCAAGGTCGAGCGAGGAGGGATCCCTGCCCGCCCGCTTGGCGCCTTCTTCCATGTTGCTGCGGGCGTAACGTACAAAATCCGGAGTGGTGATGCTGGCGGTCAGCAGACCGTCCGCCTGTGAGCCCGCCAGCCGTTGCAGCACAGGGCCGGTCGCGCCCACATAGATCGGAACGGGCGCCCGTGAAACGTGCGCATGGTCGTGCAGCGCGGGCGCCGAAGCGTTGAACGCTCTGCCGCGATACTCAACTGTCTCGCCCCCGAGCATTGCCCGGACGATCTCGATGCTCTCGCGCATGACCGCAGCCGGACTGACACCTTTTCCCTTCTCACCTTCGCCGATCTCCTTCATGAAGATTTTGGACGCGCCCAGCCCCAGCAGGAATCGCCCATCGCCTGCAGCGTCCTGCATCACCCGTGCCTCCATTGCAATCTGTACCGGATGGCGTGTGTAAGGCGAAATGATGCCCCATCCAATGGTAATGCGCTGCGTCTCGCCAGCGATGACCGCTGTCATCGCCGTGGAAGAGCGCGCCTCCATGCCGTGCTTGCGCCACCATGGATAGGCCTCCGCCAGCCAGAAGATGTCGAACCCGGCCCGTTCACACGCCTGCGCCATGCGCACCGTCTGGCGCAACGGCTCCATGCTCAACTGCAGTACACCAATGCGGAAGGGAACGGACATGAATGACCTTTGCCTTTCAGTTGGACAATGAACTGGTGTCAGCAATCAATCAGCACTTAGCTCTCAGCTCTTAGCAATCAGCCGCTAGCTCTTAGCGGACAGCAGTTGGTCATCCACCAAAAGCTAACAGCTAAGAGCGAAACGCTAAGAGCGGTTTCTACGGTTCCGTCCACGAGTGCTCCAGCCCCTTCACCAACGCCCACATGCCTCGGTTCAGCGGGGTGGGAACACCATACTTTTCCCCCCACGTCACAATCGCGCCGTTCATGAAGTCAACTTCCGTAGTTCGCTGTGCCAGTGCGTCCTGCAACATGCTGGCCTTGTGCTTGCCTGGGGCGTTCGCGCCCATGGCGACCAGCTCGCGCGGATCGCCATGAAGTTCGATGCCCATTGCTCTGGCCACCGCTTCACCTTCCTGAATCAGCACCTCAAACAGCTCGCGGGTCGGCGGAAAGCGCGACGCGGCTCCATGATGCAACCCGGTCAGCGCGCCTACTGGATTGGTGGCCGCGTTAAAGATAAGCTTTGTCCACTGCGCGCCGCGCGCATCGGGCAGCGCGATGGTATTCATGCCGGCACGCGTCAACAATCCGGCCAGCTCCTGCACCTTTTCCATCGGAGCATTTGACGGCTCGAACGGCCCGATCCATGTATCGCCCCTGATGTCGAATCCCACTTGCCCTGGCCCAACAACGTGTCCCGCCGGGAAGGTGGTGCCCCGAATTACGCACTTCACGTGCTCGGCGATGAGTTCCTCGTTGCCTGCGCCATTCTGCACCGAGCACACCGCGCTATTGTCGTCGAAACAGCGCGCCGCAACCTTGATCGCCTGCGCGGTGTGGATGGCTTTAGTCGCAACGATGCCGTAGTCGCACACCAGAAGCTCCGCTGGATCACTGCTTGCCTTCTTAAGCTTGACGTGCACGTCGGCAACGCCGGAGAGCCGCAACCCGCTGCGGTTGATCGCGTCGACGTGCGCCTGCGACGTATCGAACGCGTACACCTCGACTTCGCCGCTCTTTGCGAGGTGGGCGGCGAAGAGACTGCCAATCGCGCCGCACCCTACGATGAGCACCTTCTTCATCGGAGTGCCGTGGCCTCGCGCGCTTCGCGTCCGGAGTAAAACTTCCAAGGGATGTCGCTCAGATTTTCGCCTTCAGTTTCACCCACACGAAAGGTGTCTTGCGTGTATAGACACACATTAACATCATTATCTATAACTTGAGGATGGACCGAAAATATCATGTTGTGCTTTAACTCTATCTGACTGCCTCCTCTGATCGCCGGATGCTCGATCATCGTCGTCCCAATCGAGTGCCCGGACAAGTGCCCAAGCGAGAATCCGTGGCCGGCAAACGTCTCGGCGATGACTCTGTGCACGTCGCGCGCGAGCACACCTTCGCGCATCAGCTTGCGCGCCGCCTCCATCGCCTCCGGGTAGGCTTCGGCCATCTTTTGCGTACGCCGACTCGGCTGACCGGCGATGAGCGCGCGAGAGAACTCCACCCAGTAGCCGCCTGCGCCGGTGATTTCCAACGAGTAAAGCATGAGGTCGTCCTTGCCGACGCGGCGACCTCCAGGGACCTTGAAGTGGGCTTCGGCTTCGCCATTCTCGCCCGAGAGAACGATGTTCATCATGCGCGGTCCGGCACCGCGCGCGAAGAAGACTTCGACCGCAGGCGCCATGACCTCGGCTTCCGTCTTTCCCGGTACAAAGCCGTTCACCAGTGCCCAGAAACCCTCCTGGATGATGTCCATTGCATCGCGCACTTCGGCGAGTTCCTCTTCGCTCTTTACCGCACGCGCCATGTCGAAGTGGAAGTCGAAGGGAATAATCTCAAAGCTGCCCTGCTGCAACTCGCGATAGTCGCGAACCGGCATGATGTAATCCAACCCACAGACTGCGATGCGCTTCCATCCCGCATCATGCGCGCGCTCGCGCAGCCAGCGGCCCGGCACATCAGCCCATACTTTCTCTTTCACGAAAGGCTTCTTCTTGTCGCCGATCCAGCGCGCCTCCTGTGGGAAGAGGAGCGTGGGCTCGCCGTTCAGCGGGATGAGCACGTAAACGTAGCGATGCACGATCTCAAAGCCCGAGGCATAGAAGACTGCGCCCTCGAATCCGGCATATTGATTGCCGCAAACGATGAGCGCCTCAACGCTCTGCTCGCGCATGGCAGCGCGAATGTTGCGGTAGCGGCGTTCGATTTCGGGTTGGCTGGGCAAATACGCTCCTGCAAGTAGCAACGCAGGTAGAGTGGCGCTTCAGCGCCGCGTCCGCAGGCAACAAGGAAACCAGCGGTCGCCGCTGACGTGCAACCTCAGAGGCGACCGCTAAGGTGGTGGCTATGCGAACGCGGGCCTGAAGGCCCGCTCTACCCAAACACATCGACTCTGAAAACGGCCTTAGCTCCTAGTTGCTTCTTCCACATACTTCCGCTGCGGTTAGCGCATACACCTTCGTAATTTCCACCAGCGTCTTGATCGCGACCTTTTCTCCTTCGTGATCCCGCGGTCCACTCGACGGCCCATAGTTTACGGTGGGGCAGTCGAACCGCGACAGCACCGACGCATCCGAGCACCACAACACTGTTTCGCGCTCAGGCCCAGAGCCCATGACGCTCCGATGGTTGCGCTCGATGGCCTGTACCATCTCGTGACTCTCCTCGATCCTGGCGCCGGGAACGGAAACATAGGTTTCGAACTCCAACCCATACTCGGGATATTTCTTTTTTATTGCGAGAAATAGCTTCTTCGCGGCACGCCGCGCCTCCGTCATGCTCATCGTAGGCGGCACGCGAACATCCAGGAACAGGTCCGCGCGCTCCGGCGTACGGCTCGCACGCCAGGGATGTCCAGCCTCCACGCATCCGATGTTGACAAACCCTGGACGCCCCGCCCAGTGCGCTTGCTCCTGCCACTCCGGAATCCAGCACGTGACTTCTTCCAGGACGTGGCTCATGCGGCGGATGGCGTTCTGGTCTTCCTTGCCGGGGGCGAACGCCGAATGTACATAATTGCCGGTCAGCCCAAAGCGCACCCACATAGAGCCGGCGTGCTCCAGCACCAGCTTCATGTCGGTAGGCTCACCCAAGACGCACATGTCCGGCAGCACTCCATGACTGACAAGATAGTGTGTACCCGCGCCATAGCCACGATATTCCCTTCCCTGGAACTTGCCCCACTGCGTCTTCTCGATTTCCCCGCAGACCGCCGCCACAATAACGTCGCCCTCAAGCTTGATACCGGCCTCGAGCAGCGCCTTCACCGCGTGCCCGTAACACGCCAGTGCGCCCTTCATGTTGTAGATGCCGAGACCATAGATCATCCCGTCTTTCACTACGGCATGCGGTTTGTAGCCGATGCCGGCGAGGAAGTCCTCGTCCCCGGTGTTCGAGGTATCCATGTGGCCGTTGAACATCAGGCACTTGCCGTTGCCGTCACCTTCAAGCCGTCCAATAACGTTGGCCCAGCCCTCTTCGACCTGCTGCCATGTAACCGTCAGTCCCAGCCGCTGAAACGCTGCGCGCATGTACTCAGCCATGCCGAGCTCTGCGCCGGTGGGGCTGGGGATGTTGATCATCTCGCAGCACATGGCAACCAGTTCTTCTTCGCGAATGTGTTCTAGGATCGCCTCCTTCGTTCGATCATTGAGCAACGGAATGCCGGTCACAGCCATGTGCTGAAGCCTCCTGCAGTGTGGCCTGCGCGCAACTGGCGGAAATCGTCGGGGAACGAGCACAGCTTCTCGTTTCCGCCGGCGGTGATCCAGAAGTTGTCCTCCAGGCGCAGTCCGCCGCCTCCCTGCCAGTAAATGCCCGGCTCGATGGCCAGCACCATGCCTTTGCGAATGGTGCCGCTCCCGGCCTGATGGGCGTAGGGCGGCTCATGCGCCCGGGCCCCCACGCCGTGGCACACCGGATGCGAAGGCTGACCCGGATAACCGCCTTCCGCAATGCGCGCGCGAATCAGCCGGTCGAGCCCCGGCAGACTGGCGCCATCCCGCGCATAGTCGGAAGCTTCGTGAAAAACCTTGAGCAGCAAGTCGAGTAGCCGCTGATATTCCGGCGCCAACTCACCCGGACAAAGGTTCTTGGTCAGGTCGTTCCAGTAGCCGTCCACGCAGACCCAGATCTCGAACAGCGTCGGCTCCGATTGCTGCACCGGACGGTCGCCGGTCGCGGTGAACGTCCGAATCCCCTTGCCCGACCAGACCAGCGTGAACGCCCGCGCCATTTCAACTTTGCCTTTGTAGCCGATGCCGTTGGCATGCACGAAGCTCTCGAAGATGGCAGCGGCTTCGCTCTCCTTCATGCCCGGGCGCAGGCGCTCAAAGGTATGCTCCATGGCAAGGGCGGCCAACTCGTTGGCCAACCTCATGCGCTCGATCTCCTGCTCTGTCTTGATGGCGCGAGCTTCGGCAAGCAACGGCGAGGCATCCACCACTTCGCGGGTTACAGGTTTGAAGGCATCGAACCACGGCTGCGTCCAGGTGGTCGGCTCGCCAACCATGCGGTCGGCGCTCTGCGTGCCTTGCGAAAGCTCCAGGCCAAGTTTGCCGGTCAGCCCGCGCTTCTTGAGGACGCTCAGCGCAACATCCAGCGAGCGAAATGTCGGCGGCCGAGGATCGCGCTCATCGTAACCCTTGAACAGCCGGATGTCATGTGTCCAGGCGGTCCGGCGAGCATCCTCCTCCTGAGGCTCAATGGCGATCAGCACCGGCGCATCTTCGCGCGGGTAGACCGCAACCTCGTAGCCTTTCATGCACCAGTAGTTGGTGAGATAGACGATGTTGTCGGGGGCGCGCACCACCAGCGCGTCGAGGTCCTGCTGCGCCATCATTTCTCGCACGCGCTGCAGTTTGGGTTCGTCGATGGGATAGGGCATAAGCAGTAGATAGTGGTCAGTGGCCAGGGGTTAGCGTCCAGAATGCCAGAGAATAGTTTACGGGCAGATCGCGTCCTCCAGCCACTAGCCACCGGCCACGAGTCATTCCCTTCCCCAACTCGCCTCCTTCCCCTTCACCAGCCGATAGAGGGCCGTATGCAGCGGCGCGGGAACTCCAGCGCGGCGCGCTTCGCGCGCAATAGCTCCGCCGAGAAAATCCACCTCCGTCTGGCAGCGATGACGCACGTCATGCAGCATGGACGGCGGATGGTTCGTCTGCGCTCCTATGCAGTTCATCGTCCACGGATCTTCGTGCAGCTCAATGCCCAACACCGTTGCGACCTGCCTGCCTTCGTCGATCAGGTCATGCAGCAGATGGCCGAGGTCGCCGAATTCCGTCTCCGCGGCAAAGTACGGAGAGTGCGGCAGCTCCGTCAGGGCTGACACACTGTTGACCGACGCGTTGAAGATCAGCTTCGACCACTGTGCCGGGCGAGCATCGGGAAGCGCCTCCGCCTTCAGCCCCGATGCGTTGAGCAGAGCCGCCAATTCCCTCACTTTTTCGAAGGGCGTTCCGTTGGGCTCGAACGGGCCCATCCAGGTCGGTGTGTTCAGCTCGTAGTGAACGTGGTCATCGGCGACGCGTGTGCCGCTCATGAACGTAGTACCCCGAATCACGTGACCAGCAGGCATGAGGTTGGCGATAATCTCCTCGCTGCCTAGTCCGTTCTGCGCCGAAAGCACCGCGCCTTCGCGGAACAGGTGCGCGACCGGAGCAAACGCCTCGCGCGTCTGGTTCGCCTTGGTGGCGACGATGCCAAAATCAAACTGCGGCAGTTCGCCGGGCTTGGTCGAAGCGCGTAATTGTGAATGAAACTCATTATGCCCAGTCACGCGAATGCCGCGCTCATTGATGTTGCGCACATGCTCTTCGCGGCGGACAAGCGTCCACACTTCCGCTACCCGCGCCAGATGCGCGGCATAGAGGCTGCCGATCGCGCCCGCGCCGACGATAAGAATCCGTTTCAAATTTGTTTTTCAAACCCAGAGGCACAGGGACACAAGAAAGAGAAACTTTGCAGCCACGGAAGCATGGAGCTAATTCTTATTTTTTTGGTTCTTCCGTACTCTCCTGTTCTCCGTGGTAAATGGTCTTTCCACTGCGCCTCTGTGTCTCTGTGGTGAATCAACCTCGCTCCACTGTCACATTCGGCTTCAACTCGCCCCGGCGCCCCTTCTCTATCAGCTCAAACAGCGTACTGGCGTTGTTGTGCGAATCATGAATAATGATGCCCTCGCCGAACAGCGCATCCTGTAGCGCTGCGCTGATGGCGTGCAGCGGCGCGCCTCCGCCTTCGCCCATTCCCTTAGCGCCGCTGTAGCTGTGCGGCGAGGGCGTCTCGATGTTGCCGTATTTGAGGTTCGGCATGTTGATCGCGGTGATGGGCGCGTAATCGCTGAAGGTGCTGGCCAGCAGGTTGCCGTTCTCGTCGTAGGCGCAGTGCTCCATCAGCGCAGCGCCAATGCCGTGCGCGGTCGCACCGTGTACCTGACCCTCAACGATCATCGGGTTGATGACCTTGCCGCAATCATCCACCGCCGCGTAATCAAGAATCCGCGGAATATACGTCTGCTGGTCGATCTCGATGACTGCGATATGCAACTGGGAGGAGTACGTCAGCGTGAGGTTGCCGTATTTCCGCGCCACATCCGGGACATGAAACGGTGCGCGCCACGTGTAGCGACAGTTCAGCGTGAGGCTGCGCAGCTCCTCGGGAACGACCGCCGTATTCACGTTGGCAAGATTGGCCAGCCCGATGTACGGAATTGCCTTCTCTGTGCCGCGCACGCGCACCTCCGGCCCCTTCTGTCCGACACCGAACTCCAGGTCGTTTTCGCCCGCCTGCAAGGCAAACGCGGCCAGCTTCTTCATCTCCGCCTTGAGCAATTGCACCGCGCCATGTACCGCCGACAGCCCTGACACCGCAAACTGGCTGGCGTAGGTCCCGCTGTGCCCGGTGTGAACATTGCGCTCGGTGTCGAAGCCCACGCGCACGTTCACCAACTCGGGCCGGATGCTCAGGATGTCGGCCACCACCTGCGACACCGTGGTCTCGTGGCCCTGCCCCTGCGGCACCGAGCCGACGGCGACGATGACTTCGCCGTAGATGTCAAGCTTAGCGTTGGCCGCCTGCGAGTTGCCGGAGAACGGGGCCTGCGGATTGACGATCTGCGATTGCCCAAAGTTGTTGGTGCCTGAATCCAGCGTGGTGCCGATGCCGATGCCCAGCCAGCGGCCGTTCGACTGCGCTTTGGCGCGCTCGGTCTGCCACTTGTCCCAGCCGATGAGTTTTTTCGCCAGCTTCAACATGCCGGGATAGTTGCCTGAGTCGTAGATGCAGCCATTCGGCGTGGTGTAAGGGAACTCTTCCGGACGAATGTAATTGCGCAGGCGCATCTCGTCGGCCGGGATGTCAAGCTCATGCGCGCAGATATCGAGCACCCGCTCCAGAAACCACAGATGCTGCATGCGCGAATAGCCGCGGTTGGGGCCGACCGGACACTTGTTGGTCACAACCTGAGTGAAATCAATCCTCAGGTTCTTCAGCCGATAGGTCGCGGGCGTCACCTGCGACCAGATGACGCAGCCCAGGGGTTCGTAGCGCGGATAGGCGCCGCAATCGTCAATGTGCCGCGACGCAACCGCGAGAATCACACCGTCTTTGTCGAGCGCCACGCGCGTATCCCGAAATGTGCGCTCGTTGCCGTGCGCGCTCGACTGCATGTGCTCGGTGCGGGTCTCCGCCCACTTGATGGGCGCGCCGCCGGCCTTGCGCGAGGCCAGCGCGCACACCGCCATCTGCGGGTAGTTCGTGATCTTGATGCCGAAGCTGCCGCCGATGTCGTGGGTCTGCACCCGCACCTGGTCCATGCGCAGGTGCAGCGCGGGCGCCAGCAGTTGAATGCCGATGGTCGGGAACGAGTTGTTGCTCCAGAAGTAGAGGCGCTGGTCGCTGTCGTCCCACTGCGCGATGACCGCGTTGTTCTCCAGCGGAGTGCTGGAAAAGCGGTGCATGTGCAGGCGGTCAATGTGGATCACATGCGCAGCCCCAGCAAAAGCCTTTTCGACATCGCCGTACTCGAACACACCATTCCAGACGACGTTGGTCCCCATCGCGGCGTGCAGGATCGTCTGATTGGCTGCCGCGACTTCCCCGTCAATTACCGCTTCCAGCGCTTCGTAATCCACACGCACCAACTCAGCAGCATCTTCTGCGATGGCAGGCGTTTCGGCTACAACCGCTGCCACTGGTTCTCCCTGATAGCGAACCCGGTCCACTGCCATGGGGTAGTCGAGAATCTTGTTGCTCGGGGCAGGCCCGATCTCAAAGAAGGGATCGACCAGATTGGAGATTTCTTCGCCGCTAAGCGTGCACACCACGCCGGGCAGCGCCTCGGCCTCCGACACATCGACGGCCGTGATGCGGGCGTGAGCAAAGGGCGAGCGCACGAACCCCAGATGCAGCATGCCCAGCATCTTGATGTCATCTACAAACCTACCCTTGCCGCGGACCAGGCGCGCGTCTTCCTTGCGCGGGAGCGACTGCCCCACCCAGCCGGAGGTCTCGTTATGCGTTGTGGTTGCCATCCTCAGTACGCACATTTCCCTTGAAATCGTTACAGCCTGTCATCCTGAGCGGAGCACGAGTCCCGCGTGCGGGACTCGTGCGGAGCGAAGGACCCCTATTCTGGAAGGATCCTTCCGTTATAGGGATCCCTCGACTCCTCGGTCGTCTGCCTCGCGGACGACCTCGTCGCTCGGGATGACAGCCTGTGTTTGCCCTTCCTCCGTGACCTCCGCTGGCGTAGGTTCAGTGCCCGTCGGCGTCACGGTCTCTACGGCGTCTTGCGTCTCTGCAGCTGCAAGGGGCGCCGACGCTTCCACTGCAGGCATCGGCGCTTCGATCGCGTCCACCGATGTTTCCTCCCGCGGTGCCACCGGCCGACTCAACGCCCAGCGCAGCCCGTCAATCAGCTTCTGGATGTTCTTCTTCCCTACGGGCTCCAGCATTCCGCCCGCCATTGAAGCCAGCTTGCCGAAGACGTTCGCCTCACCCTGCCATGCCACGCGCGTGCTCTCGGGCAGCGGCGAGAGATCGAATCCAGCGCTGATGGTGACCTGGGAGCCGACGGCGGTGCCGTGGCCCTTGTACAGCGCCCGTTGCGGACGCACCGCCTCCGCCAGCTCCATCCTGATCTCCGCGGTGCCGCGAATGTTGCCCACACCAATTCGTATCTTGACGGCGAAGTGCGTCGCGTCCTGCACCGTCATGCTCTCGAAGTCGGGCAGCAGCGGGCCGAACTTGTTGGGATCGGCGAGGAACTCGAAGACCTCCTCCGGACTCCGCGGCGCAGTAAATTCGCCTGTAAAGTTAATGGCCATTACCCGCTCCCCGACCTGGCTGCCGCGGCAGTCTGGATCGCCTTGAAGATGTTCTGATATCCCGTGCAGCGGCAGGTGTTGCCGGCGATGCCTTTGCGTATCTGGGCTTCGGTCGGCTGCGGATGCTCGGCGAGCAGCTGCAGCGTGCTCATCAGGAAGCCGGGCGTGCAGTAGCCGCACTGAAATCCGTGGCAGTCGCTGAAGGCCTGTTGCACCCGATGCAGTTCGCCGTTCTTCGCCAGGCCCTCGACCGTGAGCACCTCGCCGCCGTCAGCCTGGAAGGCAAAGACCGTACAGGACTTCACGCTCCGGCCATTAAGCAGCACGGTGCATGCGCCGCAGTAGCTGGTGTCGCAGCCGATGTGGGTGCCCGTCAGGCTCAGCTCTTCGCGCAGGAACTGCACCAGCAGCGTGCGCGGCTCAACCTCGCGCGAGTACTGCCGGCCGTTCACCTTCACGCTGACGCGCACGCGCGCAATCGCCTCAGGCATAGAGGTGCGTCACCTCCACCGGTTCGCCACGAGCTCGCTTCAGCGCAGCCTCCACCGCCATCCCGGCCAGCGCTCCTGCCGCCTGCCGCTTGTATTCGGCTGAGCCGCGCATGTCCGATTGCGGCTGCGCCATGTCCATCACTGCCTGGCGAACCCGCTCGACCCGCTGCGGTGTAATCGGCTGGCTGCGCAGAGCATCCTCGGCCGCGGTGACGCGCGTCGCCGTTAGGCCAAGCACGCCAAGATAAATTCGCGCGTCGTCGCAAGTCTCCGCATCGTGCATCGTAAGTTGCACCGCTACGCTGGCGCTGGCGTACACCGGAGCGCAGCGCTTCAGGGCAATGTAAGCGCCGCCGCTGCGCTGCGGCGGAAGCGGAACCTCGATCCCGGTTACCACCTCAGCCGGTTGCAGCGCGGTGGTGAAGGCATCCTGAATGAAGTCGGCAATATCAATGCTGCGCTCGCCGCTCGGCCCCAGCGTCTTCACCGTCGCGCCGGTGGCCAGCAGCACGGGCGCCCAATCACCCGTCGGGTCGGCCTCGGCAATGGAGCCGCCGATGGTGCCCAGGTTGCGCACCTGCGGATCGGCAATGCCCGCAGCGCAATCGTGCAGAACGGGAATCCTTCCCGCGTCCGCAGACGCAGCAATCTCGGCGTGGCGCGTCATCGCGCCAAAGCGCAACGCGCCGTTGCTGCGAATGTAGGAGGTCTGCGGAATGAAGTTGAGATCCACCAGGTGGCTCGGCGTTGACAGCCGCAGCTTCATCAGCGGGATGAGGCTTTGCCCGCCCGCCAGCAGCCGGGCCTCTTCGCCCAGCTCGCCCAGCAACGCAACCGCTTCCGGATACGACTTCGCCCGGTGATAGGCAAATGCCCGAGGATACATCCCGTCCCCACAACGCGTGCCGACGTCCGCCCGCAGCGGGTAAGATTATCGCAAATTGAGGCGTTTTGCAGGCGTGAGCGGCTGCCAATGAACCGCGGCCTTCCCGGCTACGCGTTTTGCGAGATGGGATCAAGCGCTGTCTGCTGCGCACGTTTGGCGCCGTGCGGATGCCGCTCCAGCATCTCCATCGTCGCCAGAATCGCGTCGGCTGCGTAGCCGATCCCCGGATCAGAGTTCAGCAGCATGTGGTACAGGTGACGGCTCGGCCACTCCGCATTGAAGTACTTGCGGACGAAGGCCGCGCGCTCCCCATCGATGGTGTCCACCATCTCCGTGGCTTCCTGCTGGTCCATCTTCAGCTTGAGCAGGCGGCGGATTTTTTCTTCGCGCGAGCCATAAATAAAGACGCGGAAAGTATCATGGCGATGCCGCAGAATGTAAGGCCCGCCACGCCCCACGATGATGCAATGCCCTTCCCGGCTCACCTTCTCGATGACCTGGTGCGCCAACTCCACCATCTCGTCCGCATCGAAGATCTTGTCGTCGCCGATGGGCAGCGCGCGCTCGTAACTGCCGCGCCAGAAGACCTTGGCCAAACGATGCACCAGCGGGTCGCACTTCTCTGAATGTTGCGCCACCGCCTTCTCGTGCACCCCGGCGAGCTTGGCGATCTCGCACGTAAGCTGCTGATCGAGCAGCTTCCATCCCTTGCGCCGCGCCAGCTCGGCAGCCACCAGACTGCCTCCCGCGCCATACTCCCGTTCCACGGTGATGATCCTGAACATAAGACCCCCACTCTGCTACCATCATAACGCGATTCCTACTATTAGGATGCGCCGGCCTTGGCCATTGTCGCGCCCCCGTCAAGGCGTAAACGGCTGTGCACGCCATCGGAAGAGTTCCTTTTCGCATCCAATATCCAAGAGGTGAAGAACGCTTATGCATGCAACGCTGCTCGCCATCTTGCTATTGGCGCTGCCCTTGGGGTCGTGGGCGCAAATCTCGGAGACCGCGCCGCCGGCTGCGACCGCAGTCTTGTCCAGCAACGGTCCGGTGGTTGTCGACTACGGCAAGAACAGCTTTCCCAACACGCCGGAAGGCCGCATAGCCAAGGAAGTCCGCCACGAGCTTCTTATGCTCCCTTACTATTCCCTGTTCGATGACCTGGAGTTCAGCGTGCAGGACCGCACGGTGACCCTGAGCGGGTCCCTGACCAGTATCAACTCCGGAACCAAAAGCTCGGCGGAGGCGGTCGTCGAGCGCATCGAAGGCGTGGAAAAGGTGGTCAACAACATCAAAGTCCTTCCACCGTCGCCTTTGGACCAGCAGGTACGCGAGGAGGTCTTTCGCACCCTGTCCAAAACCGGTTCGCTGTCACGCTATTTCTGGGAGGCCGCGCCCAGCCTGCACATCATCGTGGAAAACCAGCGTGTGACGCTGAAGGGCTACGTGCTCAACCAGATGGACAAGAACCTCGCCAACATCGCCGCCAGCGAAGTGCCGGGCGTCTTCAAGGTGACCAACGATCTGCAGGTAGCGAAGTGATGAAGAACGGTTTCAAGTTTCAAGTTTCCTGTTGAGATGGGACCAGGAGCAATTCCATTCTTCGTCCAGGGGTAGATAGCTTCTTTCAGACGGTGGTTGGTGCACTCTGAAAGTCGTAACTCAAAACTTGAAACTGTTCTATACGTAGCTTCTTTCAGGCTGTGGTTAGGGGATTCCGAAACTCGTAACTTGAAACTTGAAACTGCTCTATCGCTCCGCCCCTGCTTAGGGACCGAGCGGTGCAGCCCAATTCAACTTGAAACTTGAAAATTAAGACTTGAAACTTGAAACTTGAAAGTGCCGTTAGACGGAATTGATTTCGGCCATCGGGTTCCATGCGGCCCAAGCTGCGCCTTCCACCACCAGCAATCGCCCGCTCAGGCCGACATAGGGCCAGAGATGCTCACGCACCTGCGCTGCGCTGAAGTTGCTGCGCAGCATCCACACTGAGTCCTGTATCCGTTTGGCGCCCAGCGAGGTCAGGGCGTCCCACATGTTCTTGCCGACATTCTGCGCCGGCTTGGCGCCCAGATTGTACGCGACGAAGTAAACCGCCATGGGGACTTCTTCCCCGCCGCGCGAACGATAGGCTGCGCTGCGGCGGGCACGCTCCTACGCCTGACTATCGGCAACATGGGGAAAATCATGAGGCGCCAGCCACCCAACGGGTACCCTGACCTAAAGACGGTTATGGCTCTTGCCCAGATATCCCCATCTACAAGCAAGCCAAGGCCGAGTACGCGAGACTGCGCTGAGGGGTAGGCCGGCAAGAAGCGTTAGATGCGCTGTGGCAACCGGATAACCTACTCGAAGATCAGGATGGCCGCAGCGATGACGGTGGTCCAGCGGCCGCGCTTGTCGCCGACCGCGCTTTGCGTGATGTTGGCGGTGCGCACGATCTTGTTCGACAGCCGGTAAACTTCCTTCTTCTCGTCCCACGATTTGTCGGCGTCGAAGTCCATGTCCAGCGTGGTGGCGAGCATCTCGGCGGCCAGCTCTTCGGCGTAATCGCCGGCCACATCGTCAGTCTCGCCGAAGGAGTGATGTTCGCTCAGGTAGCCGTAGGTGCTGCGGTCGGCAGGAATCGCGACGCCGATGGAAGACGCCACCAGACGGTGCGGCTCGCGCGTCGAGTTTTCGGCCACGACCGCGAACGTCACCTCGCCCGGCGACAAATACGCCAGGCCTTCCTTGCGCGGAATAAGCTTGCAGTTGGGCGGGAATATCGACGACACGCGCACCAGGTTCTGGGCGGCAATGCCGGCATCGCGCAATGCCAATTCGAAAGAGGTCAAACGTTCCCTGTGCTTTCCCACACCGTTGGTGAGAAAGATCCGTTTAGGAACCATGTCTTTTGCCAATGTTCGTTCTCCGGAAAAAGATTGGTCGTAACCGAATCGTTAAAAATACCACAACCGGAACGCGCAGCAGTGTGAAATCGACGTTAAAGCGCCAGGTCAGCAGCCACCGCCGGCGCGACCTGCTTGAGCTTTACCGCGATCTCGATGAACGCCAGCGCCGCGCGGCTGAGCGCCTTGTCCTTGCGGAAGACCAGCGCCAGATCGCGCTGAATGCCGGCGTCGGCCAGGGTGAGCGCCGCCAGCGCCTTCGCCTGGAGGTCTTCAGCCACGTGCGAGCGCGGGATGAACCCGATGCCCACGTCGGCCGCCACGAAGCGCTTCAGCAGCTCGCTGGAGTCAAGCTCCATCGAGATGATGGGCTTCAGCCGGCGCTCGTGGAACAGGTTCTCCAGCGCGTCGCGCGTGCGGCCGACTTTGGGCAGCAGCAGAGGATACTCGAGCACCTCCGCCACCGTCGCCCGGGCGCGCCTGGCCAGCGGGTGCCGCGGCGGCGTGATGACGATCAGCTCCTCGCGATGAATCGGAACCAGCGTCAGCCGCTTGTCCGGCACCGGCAACGAAACGATACCGAAGTCGCACGAATTGTCGATGATGGCCTCCAGAATCTTGGCGTGCTCCAGGCGCTTGACGTTGACTCCCACATTGGGGTACTCGCGTTTGAACTCGGCAAACACCTCAGGCAGGATGTGCAGGCAGGTACCTTCATTGGCGCTGACCACGATCTCGCCGCGTGGCACTCGTTCCATCTCCGCCAGCGCCACCATCATCACGCGGCGCTGCTCGATGCAATCCTCGGCGTATTTCTGGAAGACCTTGCCCGCCGCCGTCAGCGCCACCTTGCCGCCGCTGCGGTCGAGCAGCCTGGCGCCCACTTCCTCCTCCAGCGCGCGAATCTGCGACGAAATCGCCGGCTGGGTGCGAAAGCGCCGCTCCGCCGCCCGCGAAAAGCTGCTGAGCCGCGCCACCTCCAGAAAGGTTTCCAGTTGGTCAAAGTCCATAAAGCAGATGCCAGCCACGAGCCACTGGCCACGAGCCACAAGTTTGATTCTACGGGCACATCTCGCCCGTCGTCAGCAAAATGATGCCGCGCGCGCAGCTACAAGCCCAAACCAGCCCGCAGGTCCTTCATCAGCAGCATCAAATACAATTCCATCCCGGGATCGCCTTCCGGTATGAGGGTTCTTCGCTCCGCTCATTTTGCCGGGGCTGGAGAGCGATTTGGTATCCCGGTTCTCAGCCCCGCGCAACGGTTGAAGAAGGTGAAACGATGAGCAGAGCAACGTATCCTCTGAAGTTCCTGTGTCCATCAAGAAGGCTGCCCAGCGCCTGGCGAAGGAGAACGG
>Ga0335082_10003724_pt1 | contig 16587 bp, 16 predicted proteins | sample Lox_Sample_41_FD_206718 | JGI IMG/M metagenome (GOLD analysis project Ga0335082, IMG submission 206718) | Soil microbial communities from Loxahatchee National Wildlife Refuge, Florida, United States - Lox_Sample_4.1 | ecosystem: Environmental > Terrestrial > Soil > Wetlands | place: USA...
CAATTGGTAGGGAAACTCGACGGAAACTAGGGGCAGGGAGATTAACCGTGCCTCAGACCCAGACCTCGCGCTCTCGCATCCGCCGCCGCATGCCGATTCTGCGGCCGCTGACGCTTACCGTCGCTTTGGCCCTTGCTGCCTGCGGGACGACGCCCCAGCAGGCGGGAACCCGGGCCACCTCCGGCCTTCCCTCGCAGCTAACGCCCGACCAGAGCATGGATACGCTCGTCAGGGTCGCCGACAGCACGCGAGCCGCCGGCGACCCCGCAACCGCAGTGAGCCTCTATCGCCGCGCTCACGAGATCTCGCCGAAGGACACGGTGCCGCTCTCGCGGCTCGGCGAGACGCTCGCGCAGATGCAGTCCTATACCGAGGCGGCCGAAGCTTATCGCGCGGCGCTCGCGATCAGCCCGGACGACCCCGATTTGCATCGCGGCATGGGGAATGTGCTGCTGGGCCTCGGCAAGCCGCAGCTCGCGCTCTCGCATCTCGAGGTCGCGGTCGCGAAGAAGCCGAACGATCCCAAGATCTACAACGCGCTCGGTGTGGCGCACGATCTCGCGGGCCGGCACGACCTCGCGGTGCAGGACTATCGCAAAGGCCTGAGCCTCGCGCCGGACTCTCTCAGCCTACGCAACAACCTCGGTCTCTCGCAGGCGCTTGCCGGCGACTATAACGGCTCGATCGCGACGCTGAGCGAGCTCGTCGCACGCCCCGGCGCCAGCGCCCGCAACCGGCAGAACCTCGCCCTCGTCTACGGGCTCTCCGGCGATCCCGACCACGCCGCCTCGGTCGCGCGCAGCGATCTCGACGAGGGCGCGGTGCGCAACAACCTCGCCTATTACGCGCTCCTGCGCTCGCTCGACGACGTCGGCCGCACCGCCGCGATCCTCGGCGCCGACGTCCGCGCGGCGCGCGGCGCGAACGAGCCCACCGTCACCACGAATGGTCCCTCGGTTGCGGACTCGCCGTCTCCGGCGCCCGGAAAGGGGCCGAAGTCCCCGCAGGCCCCGGTTGCCGAGCAGCCGCTTCCGCCCGCTCCGGTGCCCGCGCCGAAGCGCCTTTCCGCTGCGCCGACCCCGGCGCCCGAGCCCGTCGCTTCCGTGCCGGATCCGGCTCCCGAGCCCGTCGCCTCCGTGCCGGATGCGGCTCCGGAACCCGTCGCCTCGGTCCCGGCTTCGGCTCCCGAGCCCGTTGCCTCCGCTCCGGCCCCGGCGCCCGAGCCCGTTGCCGCCGCTCCGGCCCCGACGCCCGAGCCAGTCACGGCTGCGCCCGCACCGACGCCTGAGCCTGTCGCTCCCGAGCAGGAGTCAGCGGCCCCCGCCGAGGCGGCTCCCGATCAGCCGCCCGCGCAGCAGGCCGCGGCAGAGCCCAGCGCCCCCATTCAGCTTGCCTCGTCGGAGCCCGTGCAGTTCATCCCGGGGATCGAGAAGCCCACGCCCGCGGCCGAGGTCGCGAGCGTCCAGGAGACGCCGGCCCCGGCGCCCGCCAAGCCCGCCGAGAGCGGCGAGCGGCGGACCGTCGTGCAGGTCGGCGCCTTCCAGCTCGAGGGCAACGCCCACAAGGAAGTCGACATTCTCACGAACAAAGGCTTCAAGGATTTCTCGATCGTCGCCGATCGCGACCGCCAGGGCCGCGACTGGTGGACGGTGCGGACGGGCTCGCTTTCGGGCGATGCCGCCTCCGCCCTCGTCCATAGCCTGGAGAAGGCAGGCGAGACCGCGATCGTCGTGCGCGCCAGGGGCACGGACGTGGCGGAGGGCTCCAAGAGCTGACGGGGCCCCGCGCCTCGTCGCCGCTCCGTTCCGGTCTTGCAAGGCACACATTTCACGTGCCTTGCCGCTCCCCTGCTTTGCGGGCCATAGTTCCCTCTCCTGAACGCTAGCCGCAACGCTCTCGACGCCGTTCAAGTCGGCGGGGCAGGGCGTGTTGCATCTCGAGAGGAGAGCGCCGCCGTGATCGATCTCTACTATTGGCCGACGCCCAACGGGCACAAGATCACCATGTTCCTGGAGGAGACGGGTCTCCCTTACGAGATCATCCCCGTGAACATCGGGAAGGGCGACCAATTCAAGCCGGATTTCCTGAAGATCGCCCCCAACAATCGCATGCCCGCGATCGTCGACCACGAGCCCGTCGACAAGGGCGGGCCCATTAGCGTCTTCGAGTCCGGCGCGATCCTGCTCTACCTCGGTGAGAAGACGGGCAAGTTCATCGCCAAGGACCTGCGCGGCCGCGTCGAGACCCTGCAGTGGCTATTCTGGCAGATGGGCGGGCTCGGACCTATGGCGGGCCAGAACCACCACTTCTCGCAATACGCCCCGGAGAAGATCCCCTACGCGATCGACCGCTACGTCCGCGAGACGAACCGCCTCTACGCCGTGTTGGACAAGCGTCTTGCGGATCGCGAGTTCCTGGCGGGCGCGTATTCGATTGCAGATATGGCAGCATATCCCTGGACGGTGCCCTACGAGCGGCAGGGCCAGAGGATCGAGGACTTTCCGAACCTCAAGCGATGGTTCGAGGCCATCAGGGCGCGACCCGCGACGGTGCGCGCTTACGAGAAGGGCAAGCCTATCAATCCGACGCCGGGCATTCGGACCGAGGAGGAGAAGAAGATCCTCTTCGGCCAATCCGCCGCGAGCGTCCAGCGATAGCGCGCCGTAGCACCTGATCCCGCGACTAAGGGGCGGCCGCCCGCTCGCGCGGCCGATGAGGCTGCGCGCGCCATTGACGATCGCGGCGGCTTCGCGCTCGCTTAGAAACGAGGACCGATGTGTCGGTGGCTAGGCTGCCGCGTCTTCCTGCGGACGCGCCATGCCGGGCCCGGCGGCGATCTGGGTCGAGAAATCGCCGGCGAAGGCCATCGAGCCGAAATGAGTGAGCTTGCTGCGGCTGTCGATCCAGATCTCGCCGCCCAAGGCGCTCCAGCGTCGGCAGAAGGCGAAATCCTCGGAGAGGTAGCGGCCGGTCTCGGAATCGATCATGCACTCGAAGAGCGCATAGCGGAAGGAGCCGTCGGACAGCGGGTCCGCGCCGAAATCGACCTTGCGGTACTTGAGCTCGGGATGTGCGGCACAGAGCTTGAGGAGCGCCCCGCGGCGGATCATTAAAAAGCCTGTGCCCGCGTATTGCGCCTGGATGAAGCCCGCTCGCGTCACGATCCGCGCGGGATCGGCGACGTCGAAGACGTAGCGCAGTGAGGCCGCCTCCGGGTTCGCATGGCCGCTGCGAATCGCGTTCCGGGCGAGCTGCCAATCGATCATCTTCGCGGGGTAGGCCGCCGCGCTCACCTCGGCGTCGAAATCGAGGAGGCGGAAGACCTGCTCCGGCTCGAAGCCGATGTCGGCATCGATGAAGAGGAGATGCGTCACGTCGGGTGCTGCGAGAAAATGCGCGACCACCTCGGCGCGCGCCCGCGTGATCAGCGCATCGCCGCCGAACATCAGCCAGCCGAGCTCGATCGAGCGCGCAAGACAGGCCTGCTGCAGCTTCAGCACGGACTGCGCGTAGTGCGAGGTGACCTGCCCGCCGTAGCAGGGGGTTCCGATCACCAGATGAATCCGCTCCGTCTTTGCCATGTGTGCCTCGAAATCGGTGCCTCGGGAGGGGTATCGCAAGTCCCGTGCCAGCGGGAACGGCGGCGATTGCGGCGTTTCGCGCCGGCCCGGGCCGCTCGGCGGCAATAATCTCCGGGCAAGATCGACCGCGCCGGCAGATGCGAGCGCGACCGCTCCGGCCTAGCTGAAGGTCTCGAGGACCTTGATGATCGCGGGCCCGATGAGGACGATGAAGAGGGCGGGCAAGATGAAGCAGATCATCGGCACCGTCATGATCGCCGGAAGCCGCGCCGCCTTCTCCTCCGCCTTCATCATACGCTCGTCGCGGAACTCGGCCGCGAGGACGCGCAACGAGTGCGCGAGCGGCGTGCCGTAGCGCTCCGTCTGCATCAGCGTGTTGATGACGGCGCGGATCGGCGGGATGTCGGCGCGGCGCTGCAGGTTGAGGAGCGCCTGGCGCCGGTTCGGCAAGAAGCCGAGCTCGATCGAGGTGAGGCCGATCTCGTCGGCGAGCTCCGGCGAAGAGGCACCGGACTCGCGTGCGACGCGGGTGAGGGCGGCGTCGAGGCTTTGTCCGGCCTCGGCGCAGATCACCAACAGATCGAGCGCGTCGGGGAGCTGCCGGCGCAGCTTTTGATAGCGCTTCTGGATCGCATTCTTGAGGTAGAGCGAGGGGAGGTAGCCGCCCGCGAGCACACCCATGCCGCCTACCGCCGCCGCGCCCAGCACCGAGAGCTCGACGCCGAAGAAGCGCATCATCAACAGCGCGCAAGCGCCGCCGACGAAGGGCATGACGAGGCGCGCGCCGAGATAGACGATGAGGATGTCGCGCGAGCGCCAGCCGGCCTGCGCGAGCCGGTCGACGGTCTTGCGCGCCTCGTCGCCGCGCGTGAGCTTCAACTTCTCGACGAGCCGTTTCACGAAGTTGAAGGACGCCTTGTTCGCCTTCGGCTCCTCCTTGTTCTCGTTCAGGATCTCCTGCAGGAGGTGCTGGCGGCGCTGTTGATGGCTCTTGATGCGCGCGGCCATCGGGTCGGAGGGGACGAAGACGCGCGAGAGCGCGAGGATCGTCACGAAGACGCCGATGCCGCCGATGATGGCGATGCCGTTCTCGTCGAACGAGCCCAGCAGCCAATTGAAGAGGTCGCCGGAAAAGTTCTTCATATCTCGAACCTCGCCATCTTCTGCATGATGAAGACGCCCAGCGCCATGCTGAAGCCGCCGCCGCCGAGCATCAGGTTACCGAGATGCGTGTCGAAAAGCTTGCTGATGTACTCGGGGTTGAGACCCGCGAGCACGCCCAGCATGATGAAGGGAAGGGCGCCGATGATCGCGGCGCTCGCACGCGCCTCGGAGGACATCGCGCGGATCTTGAGCTTCATCTGCCGGCGGCGCCGCAAAATGGTGTCGAGGTTCTCCAGCGTCTCCGCGAGATTGCCGCCCGTCTCCTTCTGGACGGAGAGGCTCACCACCAGGAACTTTACCTCGGGGGTGCCGACGCGCTTGGCGCTGTCCCAGAGCGCTTGCTCGATCTGCTGGCCCAGGCGGATCTGATCGGAGACGCGGCGGAACTCCTCGCCGACGGGATCCGGCACCTCCTGGCCCACGATGACGAAGGTCTCGGCGATGGGCAGGCCCGACTTGATACCGCGGACCATGAGGCCGATCGCCTCGGGGAAAAGCTTCGTGAACTTGTTTGCGCGCCGGTTCACGGCGAAGCCGACGATCAGGTGCGGCAGGAGGAGGCCGAGGATGATGCCCGCGGGTATCGCCATGGCGACCGGCAGGCCCATGGAGAAGAACACGCCGATGAACAATGCGATCATGATGCCGCAGAGGATCGCGAAGCCGCCGAGCCCCATCGACCAGCCCGTGCGGCGCAGGCGCTCGCGCAGCAGCTCCGGATGCGGCAGCAGGCGGCGCATCATCGCCTCAAAGCCGCTGTTACGCTTGGGGTCGAGCCGGAGAATCATCTCCGCGGCCTTCTCTTCCTTGTCCGCGCCGCGCGCACGGTTGCGCACCCTCTGCACGCGCTTGCCGCCGCCCTCGTCGCCGCCGATCGCGAAGGCGATTGCAAAGACCGCGAGACCCAGAACGCCCGCGAGGACCCAGAGCAGGAGATCGTCGTCGAAGGTCATGCCATCGCCTCCAGAAGCGCGCGGTCGAGGCCGAAATACTCGGCGCGCGGGGTAAAGTGCGGCCTGAGGCCGGAGGAATCGAAGCGGCCCTTGAGCCGGCCGTCCGTGTGCTCGCCCTCGAAGCGGTAGCTGAAGAGCTCCTGCGTCGTGATGACGTCGCCCTCCATCCCGATCACCTCGGTGACGTTGGTGACGCGGCGGATGCCGTCGCGCATGCGGCTCACCTGGACGATCATGTCGACGGCGGCCGCAATCTGCGTGCGGATCGCTCGGCTCGGCAGGTTGACGCCGGCCATGCCGATCATGTTCTCGAGACGCGTGAGCGCCTCGCGTGGCCGGTTCGCGTGGACGGTGGAGAGCGAGCCGTCGTGACCGGTGTTCATGGCTTGGAGGACGTCGAGGGCCTCCGCGCCGCGGATCTCACCGAGGATGATGCGGTCGGGTCGCATACGCAGCGAGTTCTTGACGAGGTCGCGCATGGTGATCTCGCCGCGACCCTCGAGGTTGGGCGGCCTGGTCTCGAGGCGCACCACGTGCGGCTGCTGGAGCTGGAGCTCCGCCGCGTCCTCGATCGTGACGATGCGCTCGCCGGAATCGATCATCTGCGACATCGCGTTCAAGAGCGTGGTCTTGCCCGAGCCCGTGCCGCCGGAGATCAGGATGTTGAGGCGCGAGCGCGCGGCGATCTTTAGCACCACCGCCATCTGCGGCGAGATGTTGTCCTGCCGCATCATCACGTCGAGCGTGATGCCCTTCTTGGAAAATTTACGAATTGAGATGGAGGGCCCGTCGATCGCGAGCGGCGGCACGATGATGTTGACGCGGCTGCCGTCGGGGAGGCGCGCGTCGACGAGCGGCGTCGATTCGTCGACGCGGCGTCCGATCATCGTGACGATGCGGGTCGCGATCGACATCACGTGCGGATTGTCGCGGAAGGTCACGTCGGTGATTTCGAGCTTGCCCTTGCGCTCGACGTAGACCTGCTTCGGACCATTGACCATGATGTCGTTGACGCTGTCGTCCGCGAGCAGCGGCTCGAGCGGGCCGAAGCCCAGCATGTCGTTGAGCAGCACGGTGACGAGGTCGCGCTGCTCCGTCTGGTTGAGCTGGATGCGCTGCTCGGTCAGCACTTCCGCGACGACGCCGCCGAGCTGTCGTGCGAGCTCCTCGCGCTTGAGCTTGGCTGCGACCTCGGTGTCGATCCGCTCCATCACCAGCGGATAGATCTTCGGGATCGCCTCGTCGATCGTGGCGCGGCTTGCCGCCGAGATCGTGGAGACGCGCGCAACCGCGTCGATGGCGGCCCTATTGGCCTGCGTTTGCGCCGGCGGCGTCTCGGCGAGGCCGCTGGTGACCGCGGTTATGAGGTCGCGATACTGCGCGGGCGCGAGCGCCAGATTGTGTTGCTCGAGCGTGCGCTTGACAACGTCCTCGACGATCCGCGCGAGCTCGACACGGGTCTTGCCGAGATGCGCGCCGGGATCGATCGCGGCGTCGACCGCGGGCTGCACGAGGGCGCGAGCGGCCTCGACCGTGGTCTCCGCCAACCGAGCCTTTGCCGGTGCTTCGGCGGCCGGCGGCGGAGCGGGCGCCGGCCGATCGCGCCGCGCGCTCACCGCGGAGATGCGGGCTTGTAGCGGGTTCTCGCTGTCGCGCCGGCCGAACATCGCTGACTACTTCCAGAGTTTGCCCAGGAGCGAGCGCTTCTTGCCCACGGTCTCGCGACCGGAGATCCGCTGCGCCAGAGCGAGCAGCTCCTCGGCAGGCTTGCTCGCGCGCGCGACTTCCGGAAGCGCCTTGCCGTGCCGCGCCATGGCGATGCCGACCTTGGCGTCGAAGGTGACGATATGGTCGAGGTCCTGGCCGAGGCCGCGCTCGAACTCGCGCTGCGTGATCTCGCCGCGATGGGCGGCGCCGACCTGGCTCGCGATGACCATGGGATTTGCGCGGCAGCCGATGCGCTTGCCGAGATCGACGAGCCGCAGCGTGTCGCGGAGCCCCGCAAGCGAGAGATCGGTGACGAGGATGAGCTGGTCGACGACCCCCAGGAGATGCCGCGATCCGTCGTCGAGTGCCCGCGGGAGATCGACCACGAGCTGGTCGAAGTCCTGTGAGAGCGCCTGGAAGAGCGGCTCGATCGCGCCGGCGTCGACGCGCAGGCTCTCGTCGAGGGACTCCTCGCTGGCGAGTACCTTGAACCGCTCGCCGCCGGACATCGCCGAGGCCAGGAGCAGGGTGTCGATGCGCTCGGGATGCTCGAGCGCTTCGCGCAGGCCTCTGCCGGGCTCGAGGTCGACGCTGAGCGCCAGCGTGCCGAAGTGAAGGTCGAGGTCGATGACGGCTGCGCGCTGATGGAATTCGTTGACGAAATACCAGCCGACCGCCGCCACCATGGTGGTGGTGCCGATCCCGCCGCGCGCGCCGAGGAAAGCGGTGCTGCGGGTCTTGCGGCCGCCGCCTTCGGGACCGCCGGTCTCGATCGCCGCCGCAAGAGCGTCGTGCAGCATCTCGCCGGAGATCGGCTTCACGAGGTAGTCGACGACGCCGAGGTTCGTGAGTGCCCGGTAGAGGCTCACGTCGTTGACCGAGCCGATGACCAGCACGCGGGTCGAGCGGGGGCAAAGTTGAATGAGCTCCGCCAGCGCCGGCACTGGATCGGCGTTGCCGGAGATGTCGATGAGCATGAGCTGCGGCGGGGCGCTTGGATCAAGCGCCTTGCGCGCAGCCGTCAGGTCTCCCGGCCGCACCTTTGCCTGCAAGGGGCCGAGGTGCGAGACGACGCGACTGACCGTCTCGCGCGTGACCTCGTCGGCTACACAGGCGAGAAGGGCGATCGGGCGGGAACCCTCTTGATGTTGTGCCTCTGCGGCATCTGCCATGATTACTGCCCTGTGCCAGGTGTCCCGGCTCCGCCGCCGGGGCCGCCGGTCGTGCCGCCCGAGGCGTTGACGTTGACGTTGTAGGTGGTGCCCGCGCTCACGTTCGGAAGCGGCGCGGTCTTGCCCTCGCGATAGCGCTGGATCGCCAGGCCAGCGTGATCGGCGGGCTCGCCGCCCATCTGCTGACCGAGCACGAGGTCACGGGGATCGGCGACCATGAGGTCGAGATTGGTCAAGTTGGCGCAGCCGAAGTTGCTGGAGACCGTGTTCTCGTGGTTCTCGCTCGGCGACGCCGTCCAATTGGGGCAGGCCGGCGGCGTCACCGTGTAGCGCTCGACGACCACCAGGAGCGAATTCGCGGGGATCGCGTCGCGCGCTGCCGGTATCGTCGCAACGGCGTAGCCTTTGCGCGTGAGGTCGCGCGCGAGCGCGGAAACGCGCGCTGCGGCGGCCTTGTCGTTGGCGGGCGCCTCGAGATAGACGGGGTCGTTCGCCGTTACCTCCGACGCGCCCAGGAAGGCGTCGAGCTTCTTCGCCTCGGTGGGTGCGAGCTCATTGTGGCCCGCGCCGAAGGAGGCGGTGTGGGTGTAGCGGTGATAGTCGATCTTCGTCTGGCGCGGAGCCTCGACGCTCGAATACTCGGCCTGCGGAGGCTCGCAGGCGGCGAGCGCCGCTGCGAGCGCGATGCAGGAGATCAGGCGGATCATCATGGTGCACCTTGCCTTGCTATTCGAGGTCGAAGCCCGCGGGGCCGATGAGGCCGGTCCCGGAGCGGCTCGGGGGCGACGGGGTCTGGTTCGTGAACTGCGGACGATAGACGGTGCCGTTCAGCACCTGACTTCCGTCGCTCGAGCTCACGTAGCCGTCGGTCGGCGCGGCGAGCCGGTTCGGCTGGCTGACGGGCCGGACGATATAGGGCGTGCAGATGATCACGAGCTCGGTCTCGCTCTTCTGGAAGGCGTTCGAGCGGAAGAGCGCGCCCAGGATCGGCACATCGCCGAGCCAGGGATACTTGTCGAGATTCTGCGCGACGTTGTTCTGCATCAGCCCCGCGAGCGCGAAGCTCTGTCCACTGGCGAGCTCGAGCGTCGTCTCGGCGCGACGGGTGGTGAGGCCGGGCACGGAGACGCCGCCGACGCTGATCTGGTGCGTCGTGTCGAGCTGGCTCACCTCGGGCGCGACGTGCAGGTTGATGCGGTTCTCCCCGGCTATGGTCGCGACGAAGTTGAGGCTCACGCCGAACTTCTTGAAGTCGATCGTGATGGTGTTGTTCTGCTGCGCGACCGGGTAGGGGAACTCGCCGCCCGCAAGAAAGCTCGCGGGCTCGCCCGAGACGGCGCTCAGATTGGGCTCGGCGAGAACGGTGATGAGACCCTGCTCGTCGAGCGCGTCGATGAGCGCGTTGGCGTCAACGCTACTCGTGTGCACCGCGGCGATGGTCGCGGCGGACTGGCCTGCGGCTCCGATCGGGGTCTGGCGGATGACGTTCCCCGCGGCGTCGAGGAAGGTGCGGCCCGTGAAGAGACCGACCGCAAAGCTTCCGATGTTGAAGGCCGCGTCCCAGTTGATGCCGAACTGCTTCACGACGTTGCGGGACATCTCCGCGACGCGGATGCGGATATTGACCTGGTTGGGTGCCACGACGCGCATCTTGTTGATGAGCTGCTTCGGGTCGGGTACGAAGCGTGCGGCGAGGCGGCGAATGTCCTCGCCCTCGGCGGCGGAGAACACCGTGCCCTCGAGCACGAGATTGTCGTCGACGCTGACGACGCTGACGGCGCTGCGCGGATCCATCCCGCGGATCGCCTGCTCGAGGCGTCCGACGTTATGCCGCACCACGACGGCGGAATTGAGGACGACCTGATCGTCCTCGCCGACGGCGTAAAGCGAGGTCTCCCCCGCGGCCTTGCCGAAGACGTAGACGAGCGAGGGCGACTTTACCTGGATGTCCGCGACCTCGGGATCAGCGATGAAGACGCTGGCCGCGGGCTTGTCGAGGTGGATGAGCTTTCCTTTGCTCACCTCGAGTGTGATCGCCGAACCACTCGTCGCCACGACCTTAGGCGCGGCGTGGGCCGGCATCGAGATCAGCCCCAGAAGTGCGAGCCCCGTGACGATCGCGAGGATCGGCGGCAGCAGCCGCTGCGGGATTGCGACGGCGGTCATCGGACCCTCCTTTGAAACTCGAGTTCCTGTGCGTTGGGGCCGCGCACGACGCTCACCTTCGAGGTGGAGCCGCCGGCGATCGCCGGAGGCGGCAGCATGCGGGCGGCCTCGTTATCCCAAGTGACGGACGGGGCCTTGCCCGTCGGCGCGGGCTCGTTGCCCTGGGCGAGGCTGCGCAGGCTCAGCGAGAACTTGCCGAGCTCGCCAACGAGCGCGATCACCTCGGCCTGCTTTGGCGTCACCTCGAGGGTCGCCGTCTTCGCGACCACGACTTCCTTGTTTTGATCGTCGACGCGCTGGTCGACCGCGAGCACGCGGACGTTGCTCAGCACGGTCTCGCTGGCATAGCGGTTCATGCCGTTGCCGCCCTTGGTATCCTCGGGGACGCGGAAGGTGCCGACGAGGTCGATGCGGTCGCCGGGGAAGACCAGGCCGGCGAGACCGGTGCTCGGCGTCACGTTGACGGTGACGGCGCGGGTGCCGGGGGTAAGCACCGCAGCGAGGAAGCCGCGATCGCCTGGACGCACGACGCGAATGTCGGTGAGAGGCTCGCCGTCGGAGAGGCCCACGCGGACGACGGCGCCCACGTAATCCTCGATCTTGCGCCGGCCCTCGACCACGTAGCTCGGCGCGAGGCTGCTCTCGGGCCAGGGCTGCCAGCGCAGGTTCTCGGGACGGATGAAGCTGCCCGCGGGCAGGTTCCCTTTGGCGACCAGGACTGCGAGCGCGGGCTTAGCCGGCGCCGGAGCCTCCGCGACCTTCTGTGTCCGTTCGGCTTGCAGCCACATGCGGCCCACCATGACGGTGCTGCCGGACGCGACCAGCGCGATCAGCAGGAACAGCATTCGGCGAGGGGACATGTCCAGATCTCCTGTAACTCAGTGGAAGGCACGCAAGGCGGCGAGGTGTAGTCCGCCGAGAGCAATGGCGACTCCGTAAGGCACCGGCTGTCTCAGGCGGGCACGAAATCCCGTTCCGGGATCGACAGGGCCCGTCTCGTCCTCGATGGGAGCTGCAGGCATCAGCCGGCGCACTGGCGTGAGCCAGGCGATGCCGATCACCGCGCCCGCGAATGCTGTGGCGATGAGGAACGTCGCCGCGAGATCCGGACCTGCCCAGAGGCCCACCGCGGCGAGAAGCTTGGTGTCGCCGCCGCCCATGACGTTCGTGGCGAAGAGGATCGTCCCCGCGACCAGCATCGCAAAGCCGGTCCCGATGCCCCAGAGACCTTGCTGCCAGGGATGGCCCGCGGCGTAGAGGACGTAGGCGAGCACGATTGCGAGCGGGAACCGATCCGGGATCAAGTACTGCCGCACATCGCAAAACGCGGCGCCCGCCAGCGCGCCGGCAAAGACGACGAGCGCAACCGTGTCGGTGGCGGGGATGGTCATGGCGACGATCGTTCCCTAAATCGCTTCGGCCGGGCGGCTAGGCGGCTTCCGCGGAGATCGTCAGGCCGCACCGCTCAGGCACGGCGGCGATCTCCGAGGCGAGCTCAGCCCGCGCCCGAGACGGACGAGGCGATGGTGTTGTATTTGCTGTTGAGGTTCGTCCCGAGGGTCGTGAGACCGGCAATCGTGACGACCGCGATGAGGGCGGCGATGAGGCCATACTCGATGGCCGTCGCGCCCGCGCGCGCGCGGATCAATTTGATCAGCAAATTGCGCATGTTCCTAGCTCCCAAATCCAGATATCGACGACTGCGACATTCTCTGTCGCTCTGGTTAGCGGAGCGTTAATCGTCCTGGAGAAGTTCTTTACAGATCAAGAATTCATCGGTGATTTTAAACTTTGTTTTACTGTACTTGTCGGGGTCTGCCGCGGAATTCTGCGCTTCGCGCAAAAAGAGAAGCGGCCCGTCAGCCCCACATCGAGGTAGTCGATGCGGGGTGACGGGCCGGATTCAGCAGCGACTGATCGGCGATCAGCCGGCGCCCGACACGGAGCTGGCGATCGTGTTGTACTTCGAGTTCAGGTTCGTGCCGAGGGTCGACAGGCCCGCGATGGTCACGACCGCGATGAGAGCGGCAATCAGGCCGTACTCGATCGCAGTGGCGCCCTTGCGGCTGGCAACGAGCTTCTTGAGGAAACGCATGGGAGTACTCCTTTGGTTGGCCCAAACGAGGGCATCTTGAGTTCCAAAGGTTAATCGTGCGTAAATCTGTTGAGAATTAAAGTAACGATTGAAGTCAAACTTCAATAAAATTAAATGAAATTTGTCTGCGTTTGTTGAGACAACTTCAGGCAGTGGCCGCGCGGCGCGATTTACTGCGGCGCGGGCGTAGCTCCAGCAGGAAACGCTGGAGGTCGAGGGCGAGATATAGGACGGCGGCTGCCGGCAGAGCTATCGCGAGCGCCTTCTCGCCGAAGAGCGCTGCCGCCGCACTCGCGAGGCCGACGATCGTGTAGAGACCCAGTTGCCGCCGCGCGACCAGGCGCGCGACGAGCCGCCCGCGCGGCTCCGCGGGTTCAGCGGCATCGCCGCCGTGCCGCAGCCACGCGAGCGCCAGGAATTGCGCGTGCGACCAGATCGCCGCGATGAGCCAGCCGATCGTGAGGTCCGAGACGAGCCAGTAGGCGGCGACAAAGACGGCGAGATGGGAGAGGACGTAGAGCGTATGCGCGAGGGCGAGCCTCCGCTCGCTCCAGGCGATTGCGCGCTCGACGATCCAGAGGCAGAGGGCACCGCAGGCCGCGATCCCCGCTGCCGCGGCGACGGTCTCGGGCACGGCCAGCAAGTGCAGGTCGAGGCCCAGGAAGGAGACCGGCGCCTCCGCCGAGCGGCGCAGCAGGCCCCAGATCGGCGTCAGGCAGAAGAGCGCTGCGAGCAGCGAACTGTCGCCGAGATCGGCGCGGCGCGGCGCGCGGCGGCGATAGAGTTGCAGTGTGATCCAGCTCTGTCCCGTCGACTGGAACCACTGCCAATAAAAATAGACGGTCGCGGGAACCCAAGCGGCGCCGCCAAGCGCCAGTCCGCCGATGACGGCGACGAGGAGGAGCGGCAATCCCGCGAGGCAGAGCCCGAGCCACGCCGAGCCCGCGCGTCGGCCGCGCAAGCGGCTTTGGCTCTCGACGAGGTGGCGATGTCCGAGGAGCCAGAGATCGGCGATCAGGACCGGGAGCAGGAAGCGCCGGTCCGCGAGGGCGACGGCGCCGCAGACGATCGCGAGGCCGGGTATGAACAAGAGCAGGCCGGCATCGAACATGCCGCCTCGGAGCCAGCCCGATGCGGGGGATACCGCTCGCCCGATCGAAACCGCCCTCTGCATGAACCACTCCCGAAAGCTCGCGGAATGTGCGCGAAGCCGGCACCGCACGAGTCTCGGCCGAGCGAGTTAACGTCGATTGAAGAATCCATCGAATGCGAGCGGTCGCGCGCCCATCTCGAGCATCGAAAAACGCGCGAATCGCGCGGAAATCTCGCGAATTCGTCTCGCATTTGCGGACCTGCATGCTAGGATGCGAGCGCCACACTGAGATCGGAACAAGCGCCGCCGGATTTCTGATCCGGTGGCTCCTGTGAGCGATCTCCAACCAAGGGAATGAATCCACCCCCAGGAGCTTTTCATGAAGGCGTTGATTGCAGCGTTGACACTGATGTCGTTCATCGGTGCGTCGACCGTCTCGACGGCGGTCATGGCGCAGGGCACGCCGAGCCCAAGCGACCAGAAGACGACGGATACCGGCAAGTCCAAGGGCTCGAAGTCGACGGGCTCGAAATCCAAGGGCTCGAAGTCGACCGGCTCGAAGTCCAAGGGCTCCAAGTCCACCGGCTCCAAGTCCACGGGTTCCAAGTCCACGGGCTCAAAGTCGACGGGATCGAAGTCTAAGGGCTCCAAGTCGACAGGCTCGAAGTCCAAGGGTTCGAAGTCGACCGGCTCCAAGTCCTCGGGCTCGACTTCATCGGACCCCAAGAAGACGCCCTAAGCGAGAATACTCGCGAGCGGCAGACCCCCGGGAGCAAAGGTTCCCGGGGGTTGTTTATTTTGTGATTTACGGGCGGCAGGCGCCGATTTTATTGTCGATTTATTAAGCAATCCGCGGGGATGCTTCCGGTCATGGCAGCCCCGTCAGCCCCTCGCCTCAGAGGACTCGATGCGCTCCGCGGCGTCGCCGTGAGTGCGGTGCTGCTGCATCATTACACCGCGAACTACGCGAGGGTCACGGAGCGGCCGCTCGACACCACGCTCTACCTTCCGGACGGGCATTACGGGGTCGAGCTTTTCTTTGTCATCAGCGGGTTCGTGATCCTGATGACGCTCGAGCGCTGCCGCGATGCCCGGGAGTTCGCGGTCTCGCGCTTCGCCCGCCTTGTGCCGGCTTTCCTCGCTTGTCTCGCGATCAGTTCCCTCGCGCAGCTGTGGCTGCCGATCGAGGGCATGCTGCCGCTCTCCGCGCCGCGGCTTCTCGCGAACCTCACGATGATGCCGAAGCTCTTCCTGGAGCAGCCGGTCGACGGCGTTTACTGGACGCTCGTCCACGAGATCGGCTTCTACTTTCTCGCGGGCATCGGCTTTTTTCTGGCGGGGCCGAAACGCATCGAGCCGCTCTGCTTCGCCTGGCTTTGCGTCGCCTTCTTCTGCCGCACCGGCGCGGTCGACGTGCCGTTTCAGCTCTGGATCCTCGCGGGCGTTCAATATGCGCCGCACTTCACACTGGGGATTCTCATTTATCTCTGGCACGCGGGGCGGGCGCGGCCCTCGACCCTGATTCTCTTGGGCTTCTCGCTCGCGATCTGCATCACGGGTCCGGTCTGGTCGCTCCGGCCGATTTCCGGTCCAGCCTATATCCTGGTCGTCGCGGGGTCGGCTGCGCTGGTCGCCATCGGGAGCCGCGATGGCTCCATTCTTGGACGGATTGCGCCGCTCGTCTTCCTCGGCGACATCTCCTACCCGCTTTATCTCCTGCATCAGAATCTCGGCTATATCGTGATTCGGCGTCTTACGGACTGGGGGTGCGGCGCCGATCTCGCGATGCTCGGGGCGACAGCCTTTGCGCTGGCTCTCGCCTACGCGATCACGAGGTATCTCGAGAAGCCCGCGCGTGCCTGGCTGCGCGCGAGCCTCGTGCGGCCGCGGGCTCACGCGCCTGCAACCGCCGCGCCCCGCGCGCAAGCCTGATCCGAGGCCTCCTTTCGGACGGCGCCAATAAGCCTTCGTTAACCAGCCCGGCGGAATTATCGCAGCCCTACTCGGTCCCTCCGGCAATCGGGGCGGCGGATTCGCCGCGACGGCATATGGCAGAACCCGCGATCATCGGCGTGCAGCGTGCGGAGGCGCGCCTTTCTCTGCCGTTGGCTATCGCCGCCTTCTCCTTCCTCGTCGCGCTCGCCCTCGCGCCGACCATGCTGCGCGATCCCGACACGCTTTGGCACGTCGTCACCGGCAACTGGATCCTCGCGCATGGCAGCGTGCCGCATTCGGACTTCTACTCCTACACCATGACCGGCAAGGCCTGGGTCGCGCACGAGTGGCTCGCGGAGGCGCTGCTCGCAGGCGCCTACGATCTCCTGGGCTGGCACGGGCTCGCGATGCTGGGCGCGCTTTCGGTCGCGGCGGCGATGGGGATCCTCGCGCGCGCGGTCTTGCGCTCGCTCGATCCCGTCTACGCCGTGATCGCGGTCATGTCGGCGTGGATCCTCCTGACCTATCACATGCTTGCGCGCCCGCACCTCTTGGCTTTGCCGTTACTGGCACTCTGGCTTTCGACACTCGTTACAGCGCGCGATGCCGGAAAGGTGCCGGCGCTTCCCTGGGCGCTCCTCATGCTGCCGTGGGCCAATATGCACGGGAGCTTTCTCTTCGGCCTCGGCTTTGCGGGGATGCTCGCGCTCGAGGCGGTGGG
>Ga0335082_10003725_pt1 | contig 16583 bp, 16 predicted proteins | sample Lox_Sample_41_FD_206718 | JGI IMG/M metagenome (GOLD analysis project Ga0335082, IMG submission 206718) | Soil microbial communities from Loxahatchee National Wildlife Refuge, Florida, United States - Lox_Sample_4.1 | ecosystem: Environmental > Terrestrial > Soil > Wetlands | place: USA...
GATAGGGGATCCGCATCCGCGCCACCACGGTAGCACACGCGCCGGCAGCGGAGGCCGCTCGTGGTGTATCCTCCGTGGCAACACGGATGGGGTGTCCCGAAAGGAGAGAGCGATGAGCGACACGGGAGATCTGCTGTACGATCCGACCGCCGAGCCGCGGATCCTGGCGTCCGGCTTGGCCCCGCGCCTGTCGAGCCTCGAAGGCAAGCGCGCCGGCATCCTCGACAACAGCAAGGCCAATGCGGGCACCTTGATGCTGGCCGTGGTCGCGCGGCTCAAGGAGCAGTACGGCGTCCGCGACGTGATCAAGCGCGAGAAGGGCATTGCCGGGCCGCCGTCGCCCTCGATCATGGCAGATCTCACGAAGTGCGACTTCGTGCTCGTCGGGAGCGCTGACTGAGGGTCGTGCACGTCGTGGAGTATCCACGGCGCCATCGTGCTGGAGCAGCAGGGGATCCCGACGGTCGTGATGGGGACGTTCGAGTTCGAGCAGCTGGCGAAGCTGGAGGCCCGAAACCGCGGCCTGGCCGAGCTGCCGCTGGCCCTCATCCCGCACCCGCTGGGTGGCATTCGTGAGGAAGAGGTCATCAAGAAGGCGGATCTCGCCATCGACACGGTCGTGCGGGCCGTGACCAGGGCATGAGCGCCGCCGGCCCGGCCGCCAAGACCTTCCGGCTGGATGCGTCGTATGCGGCCATCAACGGCCTCTATCAGGAGCGCGGCTGGACGGACGGGCTGCCCATCGTGCCTCCGACCGACCGGGACGTGAAGGAGTTCCTCCGCTGGACGGATCGCGATCCGCTCGACGTGGTGGCCGTCCTGCCCCCTCGGCAGGGCGAGGCCACGGTGGAGCGGATCGCCGTCAACGCCGTCATGGCGGGCTGCAAGCCCGAGTACATGCCGGTGATCATCACGGCCATCGAGGCGCTGGCGGATCCTGCCTTCAACCTCGACTCGATTCAGGCCACGACGCATCCGGTGGCGCCGATCATGATCGTCAACGGGCCCATAGCGCGCGAGCTCGGCATCAACGCGGGCTACAACGCCTTCGGGCAAGGCTTTCGGGCCAACATGACCATCGGCCGCGCCGTCCGCCTGCTCCTGATGAACGTGGGCGGCGGGCTTCCCGGCACCGGCGATCGTGCGACGCAGGGGAGCCCGGCCAAGATCGCCTACTGCGTGGCCGAGAACGAAGCGGAGAACCCGTGGGAGCCGCTGCACGTCGAGCACGGCTTTCCCCTCGACACGAGCACGGTGACGGTGATGGGGTGCGAGGGCCCGCACAACATCCAGGATCACTACAGCTACACGGGCCTGAGCGTGCTCAAGATCATCGCGGGCGCCATGGGCCAGGCGGGCAGCAACAATCTGCTGGCGTACGGGCAGCCGCTGCTCTGCCTTGGTCCCGAGCATGCAGCCACCATCGCCCGCGACGGGTACAGCAAGCAGCAGGTGAAGGAATTCGTGTTCGAGCACGCCCGCTTCCCCCTGGGCCGGCTCGGCGAGGAATATCGCGTGCTGAACGTCGAGAAGCGCGGCGCCGTGGACTCGCCGGACACCATGCTGCCCATCGTCAAATCGCCCGACGCGCTCTCCGTGATCGTGGTGGGCGGAGCCGGCAAGCACAGCTGCTGGCAGCCGACCTTCGGCGATCAGACCGGGCCTGCCCGCCGCGCCATTGCCCGGCGAGACGGCACGGCGGTGAAGAGCGTGATGGAGCTGCGCCACTAGGCACCCTCACCCTGCCCTCTCCCTCGATGAGGGAGAGGGGGATCAAGCACCTCGGCCGCACGCGAAGCTCGCGTGCGGCCGTTTGGTGTCCTGCTCTGCTGCGCCGTCGTTACCGCCGGTCGTAGCGGTAGTCCCGATCGCGCCAGTAGTCGTTCCGCTTGTCGTCCCGGTGATCGTCCCGGTACGCCACCCGATGGTCCCGGTGATCGTCCCGGTAGTAGCCGTGACGCTCGGGCGGCGGCGGAGGACCGTGGCGATGCTCCTCCCACCGGCGGCCCCACATGGGCGCCCAGCGCGGCGGCGCATCCCGCCGCCAGTGAGCCCACTCGCGCGGAGGCACGTGGTAGTACGCCACCGGCACGGCGAGGATGGGCTGCGGCACGTACTCGGGCGGCAGCTCGGACCACGGACCATTCTGGGAGGGCCCGAAGAACCACTTGGTGCCGAGGAATGCGTAGAACCCGCCGTCGTACGAGAAAAGGTTGCCGTCCACCCTCGGGGCGTAGAGCACCGGGCTCGAGGGCACGGGCGCAAAGGACGGCGGGTCGCCGAAGTGGAAGCCGAGATCCACGCTCACCTGGGCCTGGCTGGTGCCGACCGACGCGATGAGGGCGGCTATCCCTATCACGGTGCCTGCGAGCATTTTCTTGAGCATCGCTGTCTCCTCTCTCACCCTTCGAGTCCGTTTCGCGCGAGCCGCGAGGCCGCATGGCCTGCGACCCTGCCCCGCTTTCTGCACATGAGACGCAGCCTGGCGGGCCGGCGTTTACGCGACGAACCCTGCGGATGTGTGATCGGTGTGAGAAGCAGATGAGAGATCGATGAGAGATGCGGCCGGGCGGAACGGGATATCCGCTCCGCCCGGCCATGGAGAGTGTTACCGGCGGCCGCGGCTCGCGTACTGAGCGGCTCCACGACCCCAGAAGCGCCCAGGACTGCTCTGGGCATAGCTCGGGCGCTGGCCGTAGCTCGGCGTCTGGCTATAGCTCGGGCGCTGTCCGTAGCTCGGCGTCTGGCTATAGCTCGGGCGCTGTCCGTAGCCCGAGTACTGGCCATAGCTCGGCGCCTGGCCATAGCTCGGCCGCTGCGCGTTGCCCGAGGACTGGCCGTAGCCCGGTGTCTGCCCGTAGCCGGACGCCTGGGCCCGCGCCTGATTCTGGAAGCGGTTCTGATAGTCCTGGCGAAGCGCGGTCCGGTCCGAGAAGCGGTCGCGGTAGTCCTGGCGAAGGTCCCGGCGATCGTTGCTCAGATCGCGGCGGTCCTGCGCCAGGTCTCGGCGGTCCTGACTGCGATCCTGCACGTCGTGGCGCAGCTCCTGGCGGTCGTTGCGGAGCTCGCGCTGGTCGTGGGCCAGCTCCTGGCGATCGTGGTAGAGCTCCTGCCGATCGCCTCGGATCTCGGTGCGCTCGCGTGCCGCGGCCTGGTAGTCGCCGTCCCGCACGGCCTGGCGGAGCTGGGCGCGATCGTGATTCAGCTCGCGGACGTCACCGGCGATCTCGCCGCGGTCCTGCCGAATCTCGCGGACGTCACCGGCGACCTCGCGACGGTCGCCGCGGATCTCCCGGCTGTCTCGAGCCAGCTCGTGCTGATCCTGTCTCACGTCCCGAACGTCGCGGCCGACGTCGTGGCGGTCCTGCCGGATGTCCTGATTGTCCTGCCGCGCACGCTGCAGATCCTGCTGGAGGCCGCCAGTCTGCCCTCCGCCCGACGTGCTGTGCGACGAGCCCGCCGTGGCCTGGCTGCCGTCGTGCGAGTAGCGCCGCCCGCCCTCCTGGCCGTACTGGCGACCGGCGGTGGCGCCGGCGCCGGACTGGCCACCATTCTGGCCGTACTGGCGGCCGCTCGCACCGGTCTGCCCGCTACCCTGTCCGGACGACTGCGCGCCGGTCTGGCCCTGCCCGGAGCCCGCAGGCCCGGAGCCCGAAGTGGGATCCTGCCCAGCGGTCTGGCCCTGCCCAGTGCCTCGGGTATACCGCTGACCACCGGCCTGCCCTTGCGTGCCCGACGACGTGCCGCCCTGAGGCTGGCCGCCCGCGCCCGGGCGCATCGTCTGGAAGACGGAGCCGGAGTCGCCCGATCCGCCCGCGCCGGTCTGTCCGTCCGTCTGGGACTGCGTGTCCTGCGTCTGCACGACGTCGCCGCGGCCCCGCTGCCGGTCCTGCTGCGTGCCCCCTTGCGTGCCCTGCGTGCCTTGCGGGGAGGTGCTCTGCGTGGTCGTCGCGGCGCCGCTCGTGTTCTGCGTGGCGCTCTGCGCGCCCGCGACCGGAGCCCACAGCGCGATCACCACGGCCGCGCCCCCCATGAGCCAGCTGACTCGTTGCATGATCTTTCCCTCCTGTGCCCCGACGGGGGGCGGTTGTCTGCTTGCCGGTACGACGGCGGCACAGGAGCATCCATTTACAGACAGGCTGGGTGTAAGTCTTCGAGAAAAAAGTGTCGGGTCGTGTAAACGGAAGCCGAGGCTGCTTCGTCTACTCCGCTTCGAGGCTAGGCGCGAAACTCCTTCAGCAGGCGGCCGGGGCGGCCGCAGTCGGTGCGCACGCCGCCGGCGTCCGCCGTGCGCACGCCGTTCACCCACACCCCGTGCAGTCCCACCGCGGGCGTGTCGAGGCGCGAGGCGCCCGTGGGGAGATCGTTCACGCGGCGCTTGTGCCCTCGCCCCACCGTTCCCGGATCGAAGAGCATCAGATCCGCCCATGCGCCCGGCGCGATGCGGCCGCGGTCGGGGATGCGATAGGCGTCCGCCACCGTGCTCGTCACGGCGCGCACCGCCTGCTCGAGCGTCAGGTCCCCGCGCTCGCGCACCCAGTGGCCGAAGAGGTGCAGGCCGAAGCCCGCATCGCAGAGGAACGAGAGGTGCGCGCCCGCGTCGGAGAGCGCCACTGCCGCGCAGGGATGGCGGAGGAGCTCGGAGACCTTCGTCTCGTCGGTGTTGAAGAGCCGGCAGTCGAACAGGGTGTCGAGGCCGTCGTCGAGGCCCAGGTCGAGGAACACGTCCCACGGCTCGCGCTTCTGCTCCCGCGCGAGGTGCCCGATGATCTTGCCTTCGAGGTGCCGCAGCGCGGGCTTCTGCACCTCCATCACGGTGAGGTGATCCCAGTTCTCGTTGCTGATGCGGTTCGGCACGCCGGGCTGGCCCATCTCGTGAATGAGGGCGAGGCGGAACGACGGATCGGCGAGGATCTTCCGGTAGCGCGCCTCGCTGGCCGCCTCGAGGGCCGGGCGCCAGGCCATCAGCGCCTCGAGCGGGTAGGGATGGCGCAGCGTGAACTCCATGCCGAGCGGGAAGCAGCCCACCTGCGCCCACAGCTCGCGCCCGCGGGAGCGCGCCTGCTCGATCTCGCCCAGCTCCTTGAACACGCGGCCGGGATCGCCGGGATCCACGAACATGGCCGCGATCATCACCGGCCGCCCGTTCGCGCCCGCGATCTTCTCGAGCCACGGGATGGTGGACGTCATGCCCTTGGTGAGCATGAAGACGCCGCGGCCCGCCTCGCCCAGCGCCCCCGTGAGCGCGAGCATCTCCTTCTCGTCCGCGAGGCGCGACGGCATGGGAATGCCGCCTTCGCCGTTGTGCTGCTCGAGCGTGGAGGTGGCGAAGCCGATGGCGCCCGCCTGGACGGCCTCGAGCACGAGGCGGCGCATCTGGGCGATCTCGGCGTCGGTGGCAGGCCGCCGGCTCGCGTCCTCTCCCAGCACCCAGGTGCGCACGGACGAGTGGCCGACGAGCGAGGCCACGTTCGGCACCACGCCGCGCCGCTCGATGGAGGCGAGGTATTCCGGGTACGTCTCGAAGTCCCAGATGATCCCGGCGCGCATGGCCTCCAGCGACATGCCCTCGACGTGCGTGAGGTTGCGCATGACGACGTCGCGGTGCTGCGGCCGGCACGGCGCGATGGTGAAGCCGCAGTTGCCGATGATCACGGTGGTGACGCCGAGCGCCGTCGACGGCGTGGCGAAGGGATCCCAGGTGAGCTGGGCATCGTAGTGCGTGTGGATGTCGACGATGCCGGGGGCCAGCACGAGCCCCTGCGCATCCACGCGCTGGCGGGCCTGGCCCAGATCCTTGCCGACGGCGGCGATGCGGCCGCCGGTCACGGCGACCCCGCCCTCGCGAGCCTGGCCGCCCAGGCCATCGATGATGCGCGCGTTGTCGATCACGAGGTCGTGCACGATCGGAGCCTCCGTGTGCGGGGTCGCGAAGCGAGCCGGGTGACGCGTGACGCCGGATACGAGTGACGGAGGAAGCGTAGTCCGCCGAGCGTGCCGCCGTCAATCGACCGGTGCGTTCACAATGCTGAACGGCGGGCGGGCTGTGCTAGGATCGCGGCGCGGCAAGACGGGGGATGCCGGATCCGCGCTGAGTGAACGCACGGGCGAGGGAGGCGACCATGGCGCTGGACTCGAGAGGGCCGGGGCGGCGGAGCATCACGCGGCGGGCATTCGTGGGCGGGACGGTGGCGCTGCCCCTGGCGGCGCGGGGCATCGGCAAGGCGGCCGCGCAGCCGAAGGGCAAGCCCTTCGCCGGGAAGACCCTCAACGTCTTCATGTTCGATCATCCGTATCCGCGCGCCCTCAAGGAGCTCCTGCCGCAGTTCACCGAGCAGACGGGCATCAAGGTCGAGATCGACACGCCGGGCTTCCTCGTCTACAACCAGCGCGCCGATCTCGAGCTGTCCACCGGTTCGGGCGCCTACGACGTGATGGCCCTGACCTTCATCTTCTCGGGGAAGTGGATCGGCGCCGGCTGGGCGAGCCGGCTCAACGACTTCATCGCGCGGGATGCGGCCGTGGATGGGGCGGACTTCCTCTCCGGGGCCATGGCGCCCATGAAGGGCGGGAGCGACGTCTTCGCGCTGCCGTTCGTGGCCGAGAGCACGCTCATGGTGTACCGGCGCGACGTGTTCGAGAAGGCCGGGCTCAAGGTGCCCGAGACCTTCGACGAGCTGCTCGCCGATGCGCCGAAGATCCAGACGTCCGAGATGAAGGCCTACATGGGCCGGGGCCTGGGCGGCTTTCACTGGATCTGGCCGAACTATCTCTTCGCCTACGGGGGTAAATTCTTCGCGGATCCGCCGAAGGATCTGACGCCGATGCTGGCCTCTCCCGAGTCGATCAGGTCCGCGGACGTGTTCGGCCGGCTCTACCGCGAGTTCAGCGTGCCCGGCGTGCAGAGCTACGCCGAGCCGCAATCCTCGGGCGGCATGATGGAAGGCCGGACCGCGGTCTACATCGACGCGCTCGCGTGGGTCGGCCTCGCCGCGGATCCTGCCAAGAGCAAGGTGAAGGACCGCGTGGGCTTCGCGCTCCCGCCGGGCGGGCCCGCGGGGCGCTTCCCGCAGGCGGCGGTGCATGGTCTCCAGATTCCCGCCGGGGCCAAGCAGAAGGACGTCTCCTGGGAGTTCATCAAGTGGGCGACCTCGAAGGAGGTCATGGGCAAGATCTCCGAGACGGTGATCTATCCCGCGGTCACGCGCTCGAGCGTGCTGGCGAGCCCCGCCTACCGACAGAAGTACAACTGGGGCGGCGCGGACATCGGCGCGCTGCACGGGGCCGTGCTCAAGCAGGCCGGCGCGGGCTACATGGCGTACCGCACGGTGCCGGAGTTCCCGCCCGTGGGCGATCGGGTGAGCATCGCGCTGTCCGAGATCTCCACGGGGCAGAAGCCGGCGGCGCAGGCCCTGCGCGATGCCCAGAAGGACGTCGAAGGGATACTGACGAAGGCGGGTCGGACCATCCGGAAGTCCTAAGGGCCGGCAGCCGGGCCGTGCGGCGGCGCGAGCGGATCTTCGTCATCCTGCTGTCGCCGGCCCTCTCCGTGCTGGCCCTCGTGACGCTGGCGCCCTTCGCTTTTCTCCTCCTGACGAGCCTGACACCGCTCAACCTGGCGCGGCCCGCCACGTGGTGGGACTTCGGCCGCCCGCTCGCGAATTTCCTCGAGCTGCCCGGCGACGGCCGCTTCGTCAATTCGTTGGGCGTCCAGCTGCGACTGTCCGTCTTCACGGTGGTGGGCCAGCTCCTGATCGGCCTGGGCGCCGCGCTGCTCCTCAATCGCCAGTCGAGGCTCCTCGAGGGGATTCGCGCGCTCTTCATCATTCCCATGGTGCTGCCGCCCATCGTGGTCGCCATCATCTGGAAGGTCCTCTTCACGCCAGACATCAGTGTGCTGAACTGGTTCCTCGGGCTGGCGCACCTGCCCCAGCCCGCGTGGCTCGCCGAGCCCCGGCTCGCGCTGCCCGCGATCATCGTGGCCGACGTCTGGGAATGGTTCCCTTTCACGCTGCTCATGCTCCTGGCCGCGCTCCAGATGATGCCGACCGAGCCGATCGAGGCGGCCCGCATCGACGGCGCCGGCACCTGGCAGGTCTTCCGGCACGTGGTCCTGCCGCTGCTGCGCCCGGCCATCGTGGTCACGGTCCTCTTCCGGCTGATCGAGAGCGTCAAGGCGTTTCCGCTGATCTTCATCATGACGGGCGGCGGCCCCGGCACGGTGACGGAGGCCACGAACTACTACGCATTTCTCCAGGGGTTCACGTACAGCCTCCTCGGGTTCTCCGCGGCGATCAGCGTGGTGGTCCTCGCCGGCATTTTCCTGCTGAGCTACGCGATCGTGCGCTGGGTGGGGACGCGGGTCGATGTGGAGTAGAGGCGTGGGGGGGCGCGAGCGGCGGGGCCGGGCGCTCAGCTACGGACTCTCTGCCGCGCTGCTCGTGGTGACGCTGTTCCCGGTGCTGTGGCTGGCCCAGGTCTCGCTCAAGACGGACGTGGAGGCGATGCGCATGCCTCCCGCCCTCTTCTTCGTGCCGACCTTCGACAACTACGCCGCCGTGTTCCAGGGCAAGTTCGCCCGCTCTTTCGTGAACAGCCTCATCGTGAGCGTGTCGACCACGGTGGCCGCGATGCTCCTGGGCGTGCCGGCGGCCTATGCGCTCTCGCGCGCGAGCTTCGGCCGGAGCCGCGGCCTCGCCCTCTGGGTGCTGACGACGCGCATGGCGCCGCCCATCGCCTTCGCGATCCCGTTCTTCCTCGCGTATCGCTGGCTGGGGCTGATCGACACCCTGTCCGGGCTCCTGATCATCTACCTGACCTTCAACCTCTCGCTCGTGATGTGGATGATGCGGACGTTCTTCGACGGCATCCCGCGCTCGCTCGAGGAGGCGGCGGCCATCGACGGCGCGGGGCCGCTCCAGGCCTTCCATCGCGTCACGCTGCCGCTGTCCGGGCCCGGGCTCGCCACCACCGCCATCTTCTGCTTCGTCTTCGCGTGGAACGACTTCTTCTACGCGCTGGTGCTCACGCGCAGCCGCGCCCTCATGGCGCCGGTGGCCATCGTGAACTTCATGAACTACGAGGGCTGGGAGTGGGGGAAGATCGGCGCCGCGGCGACCATGATCATGCTGCCCGTGGTGCTGTTCGCGCTCGCGGTGCGGCGCTACCTGATCCGCGGGCTCACGGCGGGCGCCCTCAAGGGCTAGCAATCTCCCTCTCCCTCACTGAGGGAGAGGGCCGGGGTGAGGGTGAGCCCCTCGCATCCACTCCCACACGCGTTCGGGCGTGATCGGCAGCTCGCGGATGGTCGCCCCGAACGGCGCCAGGGCGTCCTCCACCGCGTTGGCGACGGCCGCCGGGCCGGGAATGGCGCCGCCCTCTCCCACGCCCTTGGCGCCGAGCGCCGTGAAGGGCGATGGATGCTCCAGCGCTTCCGCCTCGATGGTGGGCACGTCGGCAGCGGTGGGCTTGAGGTAGTCGGCCAGGGTGGCGGTGAGGAGCTGCCCCTGCTCGTCGTAGCGGAACTCCTCGAAGAGCGCGGCGCCGATGCCGTGCACCGTGGAGCCGTGCACCATCCCTTCCACGATGAGCGGGTTGAGCTCGCGCCCGCAGTCGTGGACCACCACGTACTTGAGAAGGGTGATCCCGCCGGTGCGCGGATGCACCTCGACCAGGCAGCAGTGCGCGGCGTTCGAGAAGACGAGCTGTGAGCGCACGCGCCGCTGGGCGTCGACGGGCGCGGCGAGGGGATTCTGATAGGCGTGGTGCGCCTCGAGCCCCGGCGTCTCGCCCGGCGGCAGGCCGAGCACATCCGCATAGGCGGTGCGGGCGAGCTCGGTGAAGGCCACGCGACGATCCGGCGCCCCGCGCACCACCGCGGCGCCGTCGCGCAGATCGAGATCGGCTGCGTCGATCTCCAGCCGATGCGCGGCCAGGCGGCGCAGCTTGTCCGCGACGAGGCGGGCCGCGCCCACGATGGCGCCCACGTCGGTGACCGAGAACTTGTTCGAGTAGTTGCCGGAGAGATAGAGCCACGGTGAGACAGCCGAGTCGAAGCCTCGGGCCACGCTGATGTCGCCGGGCGTCAGCCCCAGCTCGTCGGCCACGATCTGCGCGATCACCGTCTCGTAGCTCTGCCCGCTGGCTGGGTCCCCGATGGCCACGCGCACGTGGCCGTCCGGCTCCATCCGCACCATGGCCGCTTCGGCCGAGCCCGAGACCATGCGGCGCCCGGTGATGATCTCGTAGGAGGCGAGGTTAGTGCCGGCCGGCTCGACCGACGTGGCGATTCCGATGCCGAGCAGCCGTCCTTCGCGGCGCGCCCGCGCCTGCTCCGCACGCCAGCCAGGATAGTCGAAGCGCTCGAGCAGGCGCCGGAGCGTGGCCGGATAGTCCCCGCTGTCGTACTGGGCGCCGGGCGGCGTGGTATAGGGCATCTCGCTCGCCGTGACGTAGTTGCGAAGCCGAAGCTCCGCCGGATCCAGCTCGAGGCGGCGGGCGAGGAGGGCCATGGCGCGCTCCACGGCGAAGCACATGAAGGGCTTGCCGATGCCCCGGTTGGCGCCGCTCGGGCACTTGGTGGTGAGGACGGACCACGCCTCGTAGCGCACGGCCGGGATGCGATAGCCGTTGGCGATGTTCCCCAGCTTGATGAGGTTGTGCTGCGTCGGCGTGAGGAGGTTCTTGCCCTCGTCGGTGACGTCGCGCACGTGGAGCGCCAGGAGCGTGCCGTCCGCCTCGTAGGCAAGCTCCACGTCCATCACGCCGTTGCACGCGTGCATGAGCGCCGTCAGGTTCTCGACGCGATCCTCGATCCACTTCACGGGCCGGCCGGACTTCCGCGACAGCAGCGCGGCGACGAGGATGTACGCGGGCCGGCGCTTGTTCCCGAAGGCGCCCCCGATATCGGGGCAGTGGAGCCTGATGCGCGCCTGTGGCACGCGGAGAGAGGCCGCGAGGATCGAGATCGTCAACCCGGGCCGCTGGTCGTTGGTCCAGAACTCGTAGCCGTCGGTGCCCGGATCGTACGTGGCGAGCACCCCGAACGTCTCGAGCGGCGTCGAGGCGTAGCGCTGGATGGCGAAGCGCTCGCGCAGCACGCCGGCCGCGCGGGCCATGGCGCCCTCCACGTCTCCATAGGTCAGCGTGTCGTGCCAGACCACGTTGGTGCCGAGCTCCGGGTAGAGGAGGGGAGCGCCCGCCTGCATCGCCGCGTGCGGGTCGACCACCGCGGGGAGCGGATCGTACTCGACGGCGATGAGCTCGAGCGCATCCTCGGCGGTGGCGCGGTCGACGGCCGCCACCGCGGCCACGGGCTCGCCCACGTAGCGCGCCCGGTCCACGGCGAGGCAGTAGTCGGGGACGGCGGCCGTGGTGGGAATGAGCGGGCGAATCGGACCGGAGAGCCGCGCGGCGTCGGCGCCGACCAGCACGGCCGCCACGCCGGGGAGCGCTTCCGCGCGCCTCGTGTCGATCGAGACGAGGCGCGCATGCGCGTGCGGGCTTCGGAGCATGGCGGCGTGGAGCATGCCGGGCGCGCCCAGATCGTCCGTGAAGCGCCCGCGTCCGGCGACGAGGCGCACGTCCTCCTTGACGGGGAACGGCGCGCCGACCCAGGGCGTCGTCACGCGGAGCTGCTCCCGTGGCTCGCCGCCTGAATGGCGCGGACGATGTTGACGTAGCCCGTGCACATGCAGAGCTGCCCCGCAATCGCCTCGCGGATCTGGGCCTCCGTGGGCGACGGATTGTCGGCGAGGAGCTCCGTGGCCGTGGCGATCATGCCGGGGGTGCAGAAGCCGCACTGCATCGCGTGGGCGTCGCAGAAGGCCTGCTGAAGCGGGCTCAGGCCTTCGGGCGGCGTGAGGCCTTCGATCGTGATCACCGCAGCGCCGTCGAGCTGCACCGCGAACAGCAGGCAGCTTCGCGCGGTGTGGCCGTCCACGAGGACCGTGCAGGCGCCGCACACGCCGTGCTCGCAGCCCACGTGCGTGCCGGTGAGGCCCAGGTCCTCGCGGAGGAAGTCGGCCAGCGAGCGGCGGGCCACGACCTCGTGCTGGACGGGCCGGCCGTTGACTGTGAGCCGAATGGTGAGCCGTTCGGCCGGAGCTTTCAAGCGGGCCCGCCGAGTCGAGCGAGGGCCTGGCGCACCGCGTCCTCGGTGAGCACGGCCGCGAGGTGGCGGCGGTAGGCCGCCGATGCATGGACGTCGGCAGGCGGATAGCAGGCGACCGCGGCTCCAGCGGCCGCCGGATCGGGGGGAGCGCTCATGAGGGCGCGCTCAGCTTCAGCGAAGCGTATGGGCCGGTCACCAACGCCGAGCCCCACCACGCGGGCCGATGTGCAGGGGCCCGTGGACCCCCGCGGACGATCGAGGACGGCGGCCACGCCGGCGAGCGCGAAGTCACCGGAGCGCCGCGCTATCTCCGCGAAGCCCCAGCCTCGCCCGTGCCGGGGCACGCGCACCTCGGTGAGGATCTCGTCGAGCGCCAGCGCCGTCGTCAGCAGGCCCTGAAAGAACTCGGAGGCCGCGACGTGCCGCCTGCCTTTGGGGCCGTGGAGGACCATCCGCGCATCCAGCGCGACCAGGGCGGCGGGGAGCTCGGCGGCAGGGTCCGCGTGGGCCAGACTCCCGCCCAGCGTGCCCCGATGCCGGATCGCCGCGTGGCCGACATGGCGCGCGGACTCGGCGAGCAGCGGCGCCCGCTCGCGCACGAGCGCATCCTGCATGAGGCGGGCATGGCGCACGAGCGCGCCGATGACGATGCCGCCGTCAGGGTCGGGCTCGATGCGGTCGAGCTCCCGCAGGCCGTTGAGGTCGACGACGATCGCCGGCCGCAGGAGCCGGAGGTTGAGCATCGGCACCAGGCTCTGTCCACCGGCGAGGATCTTGACGTCCTCGCCATCCGCATTGAGGAGGGAGAGCGCGTCGTCGAGCGTGGCGGGCCGCGCGTACCGGAACGGCGCGGGCTTCACGGCGAAGTGTGCGGGTGCTGCAACGAGGCGGGGCTAGCGGGATCTTCTGGAGCGTGAGTTTCGCTGGCCGGCCAGAGCATCCTCTGCGGGGTCGCAATGCGGGTCGCCGCCGATGATGATGGTCACGGGTGGCGTGCTCGCCGGCTTGTCCAGCTTGCCGGGCGGCAGGTCCCGAAGGTCCGGAGCCGGGGGCGAGTCCGCCACCGCGCGGGCCGGCGGCTGATTCAGGAGCATGCGCAGATCGGGTGCGGGCCGCGGCTCCTGGGCCAGGGCGGGCAGGCTGCCGAGCCCCACGGTGAGCACGCCGATGGCGAGCGATCGACGGAGCATCGGTGTCACAGCGACCATCTTACCGCTAGCCCATGAGGAGGGCGCCGGGAATCTCCCGGCCCATGAGGTCGATCTCCTCGCGGCTGATGCCTTCCGCCTGCAGGCCCGCCACGAACATCTGAAGGCCGTCGGCCGGCGTCGGATTGCCGCTCTGGCCGAGATCCGTGCCGAGGACGAAGTGCTGCGCCCCCACGCTCCGGATGCAGGCGGCCGTGTGGGCGAGGGGAACGCGCGGCGAATGGCGCATCCACTCGAGGGGGGCGTCGGGACCCGTGAGGATGCCGAGGGCGCACAGCTCCATCTTGCCGCCCATGGCCGCGGCTTTCTTCATCTGCGCCTCGCTCATGGCCACCACGTCGAACTGCGCGTGGGTGACGACGATGCGCTCGGCCCCCTCGTCGCGCGCGGCGGCGATGAGGGCGAGCGCCTCCTCGGCGGACGCGTGGCCCGTGTGCACCACGAGCTGCTGCGCCGCGCAGATCTTCAGGATCTCGCGCACCACCGGGAGCACCGCGCCGCGCTCGTCCAGCACGCCGATGCCCGAGGGCGCCGTGCCCGCGTGCCGCACGTGATTGTCCGCGTCGAACGTGGGAAACCAGACCACGCGGCCGTAGCCGCCCTGCATGCGCCACATCCACTCCACGGCCTGCGGATTGAGCCCGCCCACGGCCCGGTTGAGCGTGATGCCGCCGAAGATCTTCACGCCGGGGACGTGCTTGCGCGCCAGCCACGCGCGGTCGGCGGTGATGGTCACGTGGCTCTTGAACACCACGGCCTCCATCTCACGGGCCGCCGCGAGGGAGGCGAGCTCGTCGTCGTCCACGGCGCGGCCGAACACGTCCGGCGCGGCGTGCGTGTGGAAATCGATGAGACCACGGATGGGACTCACGCGCGGGGGCGGCGGCGAGTAGCCGCGCACTCCCGTGTTTGCCTGGGCACCCGCGGCCCCGGCCCCGGCGGCGTGGCCGCGGGCCGGGGCCGCGCGCGGGCCTCCACTCCGGCCGCCGGCCGTGGCGGACACGCCGCAGCCGCAGATGGCTCGCCGCGGTCTGGGGAGAGGCTCGGCGAGGACCGTCACGGAGCGGGCCTCGATCGGACGGCGCTCAGGACCAGACTTCGTGAGGAACAGGAAGCCCGGCGAGATCCGCGGCGGTCAGCGGCGCGTCCGCCTTCACGCCCATCTGGTCCAGGAACCAGTAGATCTGACGCAGGTGCTGGGCGGCGTGCCACGTGGTGCGCTCCATGAAGTCGTGCGCGGACTGCGGGCCGTAGTACGTGCTGACGGTCCCCTCGCACCAGCCCGGGCGCGCCACGTAGGCGGCGATGCGCTGGCGCACGGCCTCACCGTAGCGGGCCACCGCCTCGCCGTCTGCCATCTCGGCGGGCGCCTTCTCGTCGAACACCCCGGGCCCCAGGTGGCCCTGCTCGCGCGTGTCGACGAAGGCCGCGCTCAAGCGGAACACGTGGAAGCCCAGCTGATGCACGGAGCGGTCGCGGCCGGGCTTCTTCATGCCGAGGTGCTCGCGCGGGATCTGTCGGATGGCGCGTTGAGTGGCGGCCAGGATCTTGTCCATGCGACGGGCGAGCTCGTCGGGCGAAAGCTGCTTCTGCTCCTCGTGCTTGACTCCGACCAGCTCGGCCAGCGCCTTGGGATTCCAGCCGTGGACGATGCGCCCGCCGAATATCGTCGCGGGCACCCGCAGGACGCCGAAAGGCTCGAGGTCACGCCGCCGCTCGGGCTCGGTCTCCACGTCGAACCCTTCGAACTTCACCCCCCATGACGAAAGCAACTCTTTCGTCTTGGCGCAGGAGCTTCACCCCTGGCGGTAGTAGACGCGCGCCGTGTCCATGGCCGCTCCCCGATCAGGCGTGAGGATGGAAATCGGACGTGCCGACCCAGCCCGTCTCCGACACATCCACCGTGACGTTGTCGGGGCCGCTGTACTTGACCTCGACGTTCGCGTAGCGCTTCTCGCCGTGGCCGCCCACGCCCAGGGCCTTGTTGATGTCGTCGCGGAGCGGAGCGCCGGCGGCGTTGAGCCGCTCGGTGATCTCCTCCAGGCTGTCCACCTGGAAGCCGATGTGGTGGATGCCGCTCCACTCCTTGCCGCGCTCCACGCCCGCCACCGCGTCGTTCTTGAAGTTGAGGATGGCCAGGTTGAGGTCCCCGTCGCTCAGGTAGTAGCCGCTGGCGTTGGGGTTGTTGATCTTCCCGACTTCCTTCATCCCGAACACGTCGATGTAGAAGCGCGCGGTCTTGTCGGGGTCCTGTGTCGCGAGCGCGATGTGCTTGATCTTCGCCATGTTGTCCTCCGTGGGACCGGGGTCAGGGGCCGGGGTGCCCTAGCGAGTCCAAGCGGAATCGTATCACGATGCCCCCGGGGAGCGCTTCCAGAGACGCGGGTCGAAGGCGAAGGGCACCGGGCGGCCGATCTGGATCAGCTTGAAGTGGGGATGGCGCGGATTGAGGAGGTAGTTCAGCTCCTGGGGAATGACGGCCGACGGGACGGCGAGCACCGCGCTCTCGAGGCCGGTCGCCCATCGAGTGCCCAAGTCTGCGAGCGCCACCGGCCTCGGAAAGACGCGCCACACGCGTGGCAGATCTGTGCCGGGCAGCTTGCGGATCTCCACGGCGGCGGGAATGTCGGCCGGAATCCCGATGTAGTCGCGGGCTAGGTCCTCGTCATCGAGATGAACGAGGAGCTCCATGGCCGCGAGGGCAAGCGTAGACGACGTGTAGACCACCGGAGTACCGCGATGGTTCCAGCGACCGCCGAAGCGCCGGGCGCCCTCTCCGTCGAATGGCGAAGCCCGCCGGCGGGCGAGTCGCCAGACTCGGGTCAGCTATACACTCCGTGCTCGATCCGGCCGAGGATTGCGATCACTTCCTCGGCGCCGAGATCTGTGTCGAGGAGCTCAAGGGGCGCGACCCCTCCCAAGGCGCGGTTCGGCTCTTGCAGCCAGCGCCCCGCATTGTCCTTGGTTTCCAGCACGTCCTCCGCAACGGCGGCTACGCGGGCGACCCGGAGGAGCCGGTCGGATTCGTCGGCGCGGAGGCGACGCTCCCGCTTGCGGCGGGCCAGTGTCCGCGCGGGCAGGCCGATGACCCGGGCCAGCGCGAGCAGGGGTACGGCGTACCGTGTGGCGACGACGGTTAGTGAGGCGAAAGGCAAGCCCGATCGCGCCCGATGGATGACGGCGCGAGCGTCCGACAGCGTGGCCTTCAGGACGTTTCGCCCTCCAAGGGTCTGCGCAAGCTGCGCCGCGGTTACCATAGGCCC
>Ga0335082_10003726_pt1 | contig 16582 bp, 13 predicted proteins | sample Lox_Sample_41_FD_206718 | JGI IMG/M metagenome (GOLD analysis project Ga0335082, IMG submission 206718) | Soil microbial communities from Loxahatchee National Wildlife Refuge, Florida, United States - Lox_Sample_4.1 | ecosystem: Environmental > Terrestrial > Soil > Wetlands | place: USA...
AGCGCGTCACGGGCGTGCTCACCGTGCTGCTCCCGCAGTTCGCCATCCACCTGTTCCAGAACGTCGTGCCGATGGACGTGCGGAGCACGAGCACCCGGCTCGCGCGCTTCGCAGCCATCGTCGGCATCCCCGTGCTCGCGGTCGCCGTGTCGCCCTACCACGACCGGGCCTTCGCGCTCGGCACCGTGTACACGTACGTCTTCGGCCTGCTCGCCGCGGCGCTCATCACCCTGGCGCGGCGCGGACAGCGCACCCCATCGCGCGCCGTGCGCGACCGTGTGCGGTTCCTCGTCGTCGTCGGCGCGGCGGCCACGACGTTCTCGCTCGCCGACTTCCTCTCGTACCTCGGCGTGCACATCCCGCCGATCGGCGCCGTGCTCGCCATCGTCTTCCTCTTCGTGCTCGCCGAGTCGCTGACGCGCCCGCGCCTGGCGGACATCTACGAGCTCGCGGGCCGTCTGCTCGTCTCGACGGCGCTCGCCTTCTGCCTCGCCGGGATCTTCTACCTCTTCGTGATGGTCATCGGCGGCTTCGACACGATGTACCTGAACGCGGTGCTCGCCGCGATCGTCTTCCTCGTGCTCTTCGAGCCGCTGCAGAGCGAGGTCGAGACGCGAATCCACCAGTTCTTCTTCCGCGAGCGCTACGACCTCGAGACGAGCGTGGCCGAGCTGCGGCGATACCTCGCGCACGTGCTCGAGATCGACGACATGGTCGGCACCCTCATGCAGGGGCTCGAGCGCTCGCGCCGCGTGACGACGGCGGCCCTCTACCTCCGGGACCAGGACGGCGACGGATACGACCTCGCGGGGTCCATCGGCGCGGCGGTGCCCAAGCGAATCGAGGCCGTCGCGGCGACGCCGCTGCTCGACCGCCTGGAGAAGCAGTCGAGCCTCTCCTTCGAGGAGCTGGCGCGAGAGGCGAGCAAGGAGGACGGCCCGGTCCTGGCGGCCACGGCGACGCTCGGGGCCCTGCGTAGCGCGGTCGTGCTCTCGATCCGCACCGAGGACGACCCGAACGTGGGCCTCCTCTTCATCGACGACGACCGCGTGCGCGACGCGTTCACCCCCGAGGAGATCACGCTGCTCGAGACCGTCGGCGCCCAGATCGGCGTCGTCGTCGCCAACAGCCGCGTGTACTCGCGCATGAAGGAGCGCGACCGCCTGGCGGCCCTCGGCTCGATGGCGGCGGGCCTGGCGCACGAGGTGAAGAACCCGCTCGGCGCCATCAAGGGCGCGGCACAGCTGCTCGAGGAGGGCGCACCCACGGGGGTCGACGACCCGGCCTCGCGCGAGTTCGTCGGCATCATCCTCGAGGAGGTGGCTCGCCTCGACCGCGTCGTCGGGAGCTTCCTCGACTACGCGCGCCCGCACGCCGGCAACCCGGTGCCGCTCGACCTCAACGCCGCCGTGCGCCGCACGGTGCAGATCATCCAGAGCCAGATCACCGACGGCGCCACCGACGTGCAGCTCGACCTCGCCGAGCCGCTGATGCGCGCGAAGATCGACCCGGAGAAGTTCCGCCAGGTGCTGATGAACCTCGTGCAGAACGCCATCCAGGCCATCGACGGCCAGGGCAAGGTGACGGTCACGACGCAGATGCGGCGGGCCGGCCGCGTGCGCGTTCCTCCCATCGACGGGAGCATCCCCGCGTCACGCCGCTCGATCACCGACGAGGTGGAGCACGTCGAGGTGAGCGTGCGCGACACGGGACCCGGCATCTCGCCCAAGGTGCTGCGCAACCTCTTCATCCCCTTCTTCACGACCAAGACGCAGGGCACGGGGCTCGGCCTCGCGATCAGCCAGAGCATCGTGCAGAACGCGGGCGGAACCATCGAGGTGCACTCGCAGCCGGGGGCGGGCACGACGTTCACCATCGTGCTGCCCGCGGCGGAGGAGTCGCTGGTGACCCCGCTCCCGGGGCATACGTCGGTCCCGATGATCCCTCAGCCGTAGCGGCGCTCGAAGAGCGCCCGCACCGCGGGCATGTCCCGCAGCATCGCGAGCGTGTGCTCGGCGTGCCCGTGCGCGTACCCGTTGCCGATGAAGAGGTCCACGTCGCGCCCCACGCCCTCGGCGCCGAGCGCCGCCTTGGTGAAGCTCGTGGACATCGCGAAGAAGTAGACGACGCCGCGGTCGCGCGTCGCCAGGATCGCGGACAGCTCCACGTCGGGCACGTTGACGCAGGAGAAGGTCACGTCCGCCTCGCGTCCCCCGGTCGCCTCGAGCACCGTCCGCCGCACCCCCACGGGATCGCGCGCGTCCACGGTGGCGACCGCGTCGCACAGCCCGAGCGCCCGGAGCTCCTCGGCGGCCTTCGCGCTCGCCTCGAGCCCCACGACGCGCGCAGCGTTGCCCCCCGTGCGCCTGGCCTCGGCGGCGCAGAGGATGCCGCTCTTGCCCCCCGCGCCGAGCACGACCACGACGGCACCCGGCTTCACCAGGCGGGCCACCTGCGGAGCGGCCCCCGCGACGTCGAGCGCGGCGAGGGCGAGGCGCTCCGGCAGGTCCGCCGGCAGCTTGGCGCACGCCCCGGACGCGAAGAGCACCGCCTCCCCCTTCACGTCCATCTGCGCGCTCGCTGGCCGAACGGCCAGCACGCTGTCGATTCTCAACGGCGTCAGCGAGAGGGACACGAGGGTCGCCACCCGGTCGCCCACGGCGAGCTGCTCGGCGTTCCGCCCCGGCGCGATCTGGAGCACCCTCCCCAGGAGCATCCCGCCAGAGCCCGTCACCGGGTTGTGCTGCTTTCCCCGGTCCGCCACCGTCCGGAGCACCGTGGCGGTCACATCCCCGTCCTTCTCCATCTGGGTGAAGCTGGCCGCGTCCACGTTGAGCGTCTCGACCCCGAGGAGCACCTCCCCCTCGAAGAGCCGGCCAAAATCGTTGTCCACCCGCCACGCGGGCTGAGGAAGAGCCCCTTTCGGCTCGATTACCCGGTGTGTGCCGAAAGGATCGCCTCCGGCGGCGATGGGTCTTTGCTCAGGCGCTCCTGATTCCCGTATCATGATCGTCTACCTCGACTTGACCGCTCTCTATCGCTCCCATTAACCTTTTTTTGCCAGCGTTTTCCGCATGGCGAGCATGGCCGACCCCTCCCCCAAGGCGAGCACGTCGCCCGCACCGCGTCCGGGCGGGCGGTCGTACGTCCTCCGCTTCATCAGCGGAAAGTACCAGGGCGGCGAGTTTCCGATCGCCGCGGACAAGCAAATCCTCGTCGGCCGCTCGAGCGACCTCGACATGGTCCTCGTCGAAGACATGGTCTCCCGCAAGCACGCGCGCATCGCGATGCAGGGCGACCAGATCTGGATCGAGGACCTGGGCTCGACGAACGGCACCTTCGTCAACGGCGAGAAGATCAAGCGCGCCCGGCTGAAGGAGGGCGACCGCGTCCTCATCGGCACGAGCATCCTCAAGCTCATCGCCGGCGACGCCCCGCGCGACGGGATGGATGCCAAGCGCGAGCTCGAGAACGTGGCCCAGGCCCGCAGGACGAGCCAGCAGCGCACGATGAGCGGGAGCATCGAGGAGGTGCCCCTGCCCGACCTGATGCAGCTCTTCGGCACGTCGAAGAAGAGCGGCGTGCTCGTCATCCGCACCGAGGACGACGTCGGCCGCATCTACCTGAAGAAGGGCCAGATCTCCTTCGCCATCATCAACGACCTGGACGACGTCCAGCCGCTCAAGAGCCTCTACCGGATGCTCACCTGGCAGAAGGGCCTCTTCGACCTGGACCCGCCCGAGGAGCGCGAGTTCCCGAACGAGATGAACGCGTCGGTGCAGGAGATCCTCATCGAGGGCATGCGCCAGCTCGACGAGTTCAACCGCATCCGCGACGAGCTGCCGGACCTGGCGGCGCGCGTGGCGGTGAACGCGCCGCTCATCCCGCCGCTGCGGGACCTGAAGCCCGAAGAGCTCGACGTGCTGCAGATCGCGCACAACTACGCGGTGTTCGAGACGGTGCTCAACAAGAGCCTCGCGACGGACCTCGAGACCGCCGAGATCGTGCTCAAGCTGATCAAGAGCAGCTACTTGCGGATCGAGTGACTCCGCAGGCCCGAAGGGAGCGGAGTCGAGTCACCGAAGTCGACCCGTGCGCGCCTCGACGGCGCGCGCGTGCGCCTCGAGGCCCTCGAGGCGGGCGAAGGTGCACACGGCGTCGGCGTGACGCTGCAGCGCCTCGGGCGAGTACTCGATGATCGACGTGCGCGTCACGAAGTCGTAGACGCCGAGGGGTGAGCCGAAGCGCACGGCACCTCCCGTGGGGAGCACGTGGGACGGGCCGGCCACGTAGTCGCCGACGGCCTCGGGCGTCGTCCGGCCGACGAAGGCTGCGCCGGCGCGACGGATCGAGGCGAGCAGACCGGCGGCGTCCACGACGTGCAGCGCCAGATGCTCGGAGGCGAGCCGGTCGGCGACCTGCGCCATGTGCTCGCGCGTGTCGGCGACGAAGGCGGCGCCGTTGCCGAGGGCGGCGCGAGCGATGCGCGCCCGCGGCAAGGTGGCGAGCTGCGCCTCGAGCTCCCGGCCCACCGCGCGGGCCATCAGATCCGAGGCGCAGACGAGCAGCGGGTAGGCCGCCTCGTCGTGCTCCGCCTGCGAGAGGAGATCGGCCGCGATGACGCGCGGGTCGGCCTCGTCGTCGGCGACGACGAGGATCTCGCTCGGCCCCGCGATCGAGTCGATGTCCACGGCGCCGTAGACGAGCCGCTTCGCGCAGGTGACGTAGGCGTTGCCGGGGCCGGCGATCTTGTCGACGCGCGGGATGCTCTGCGTCCCGTAGGCGAGCGCCGCGATGGCCTGGGCCCCGCCGGCGTCGACGATGGCGGTCACGCCTGCGAGGTGCGCCGCGGCGTACAGCGCGTCGTCGGAGGCGTCGCCCGAGAGCGGCGTGGCGAGCAGGATCTCGCGCACCCCCGCCACCTGGGCGGGGATGGCGGCCATGAGCACGCTCGAGGGGTAACGCGCCTTGCCCCCGGGAGCGTAGATGCCCGCACGCTCCACGGGCGTCACGCGGACGCCGAGGGTGATCCCCTCGTGCTCGTAGCGGAAGCCGGTCTCTCTCTCGGCCGCCCGCACGTGGAACGCTCGGACCCGGTTCGCGGCGAGCTCGAGGGCGGCCCGGTCCTGCGGCGCGAGCCTCTCGAGCGCCGCGATGCCGGGGTAGTCGCGCACCAGAAGCGTCGGCGATCTCCGCCCGAAGCGCTCCTGGTAGCGCAGCACGGCCGCGTCGCCCTCGGCCTTCACGGCGGCGAGGATCTCGCGCACCACGGGCTCGACGCTCTCGTGCATCCATTCGCCGCGGCCCTCCAGGCGCCTCAGGGACGCCTCCGCCTCAGGCGTCCCGATCGCGAAGATGGGCAGCATGGCGCTCCAGGGGTTAGCACGTATACCTTGGGCGGCGATGCGGCTGGCCCCCGCGGCGATGGCCGTCGTCCTCCTGGGCTGCCATGCGGCGCGGTCTCCCACGGGCCTGACACCGTGCCGCGAAGGGACGGTGCCCCTGCTCGGCGCCTGCGTCGATCCCGCCGTCGGCGACGCCTGGTGCGGTCCCGCAGCGCGCATGTCGGCGGCGGGCGCGTGCGTCTTTCGCGAGTGCGCGGCCGACGAGGCCCTCGACCTCGACGGCTCCTGCGTCCCCCTGGGCCTCGTGGTGCGCACGGGCCCGTCCTGCCCAGCCGGCGCCGCCCTGGTCGTCGCGTCCCACCACACCGCGTGCATCCCCTCCGCCGACGCGTGCCCCCGGGGCAGGCGCCTCGAGGGGAGCATGTGCAAGTCCCCTCCGGCGGCCGCGCCCCCCGCTCCGGGCGCCGTCGACCTCGGCGCCTGGGCTGCCCGCGTCCTCGGCCCGAGTGGAGGGCCGGGTGCCGCCGAAACCTGCCGCCCCCTCGCCCAGCGACCCGACCTGTTCGGTCTGACCCCGGGCCAGGCCATCACGGTCCGCCTGAGCCTGTGGATAACCGCCCCCGACGAGGACCTGTCCCGCGTCTACGCCGAGGTGCGCACGCAGCCCCTCCCGGCGCAGGCGCAGGCCCTCGTCCGGGCGGCGGTAGATACCTCGATAGAGGCCCTCCGGGGGAGCGCTCTGGCGGGGGAAGGGCCCCGCCAGACAGACGAGATACCCCGGCCCCGCCACAGCAGCGGGACCGCGGTCGCCCTCGAGGTTTCGTGCGCGGTGAAGAGCCTCTAATCAGCCGTTCGAATTCGGGGGGAAGAATGCTAGCGTGTACGAGCTTTTCTCGAATCTTCGCGGTGAGGCGACCCACGTGGACAGTGATCTCGCGGAGGCGGTGGACGCGCTGAAGGCCATCTGTGCCAAGCGCAAACTGCCCTGCACTTTCGGCAAAGCACCCCAGGCGCTCGTGGACGAGCTGAAGAAGCAGCTTCGCGTCCCCCCGCGCTTCCGGAATTACCTTCTGGCGGCCAACCCCGAGAAGGTCGAGACGGTCACGCCCGTCGAGCGCATCCGGCTGATTCCGGCCGAGGAGCTCGTGAAGGCGCAGGATCTCGTCAAGACCCCTGGGGAAAATGGCGCCGCGCCCCCTGCGGACTGGAAGCCCGCGTGGGTGGTCATCGGGGAGAGCTCCCTGCTCGGGGACCCCTACTTCCTCGACACGAGCAAGCCCGACCCCGAAGGGGACTGCCCCGTGTACACCGCCATGAGCGGCCAGGACCGCTGGGTGCCCACGCTGGCGGCCTCCAGCTTCGCCCAGTTCCTGCGCATCGTGGCGACGGCCATGGAGATCGCCGCCGGCTTCGGCGACGCCATCATGGACGACGAGGACGAGGACGCGTTCCGCGAGGCGCTCGGCCCGAAGGTGAAGATCATCGACGCCGCCGCCCTGCGCGCCGGCCACTGGACCTGAAGCGTGAGCGAGTCGGCTTACGCGACGTCGCGCTACCGGCCGCCCGAGATCGAGCACCGCTACGGCCCCAACGTCCACCTGCTGGACGACCCGCTGGCGTGGACGCAGCTCGCGCGCCTCTGCGCGCGCGACACGCAGCAGCCCGAGGTCGGGCGGCTCGTGCGCTTCCTCTACGAGAAGCTGGCGCACGCGGTCGTGGCCGCCGAGTTCCCGCGGTCCCGGCTCGACGTGCCGACGCGCATGGTCACCTCCTCGCCGCAAGCCGTGGTGCGCAGCCTCGGCATCGCCCCGCAGACGCGCGTCGTGACCGTGGGCATCGCCCGCGCGGGGACCATGCCGTCGCAGATCGTGTACGACCTGCTGAACGAGCTCATCGATCCCGCGAGCGTGCGGCAGGATCACCTCTTCATGTCGCGCGCGACCGACGCGCAGGGCCGCGTCACCGGCGCCACGTGGCACGACGCGAAGATCGGACGCGACGTCGAGGGCCGCATCGTGCTCTTCCCCGACCCGATGGGGGCGACGGGATCGTCGCTCATCAGCGCGATGGACCACTACAAGACGCGCCTCGAGGGCAAGCCGGGACGGTGCATCACCCTGCACCTCATCGTGACCCCCGAGTACCTGCGCGCGGTGCTCAAGGCGCACCCCGAGACGAGCATCTACGCGCTGCGCCTCGACCGCGGCCTGAGCTCCGAGGAGATCCTGCGCACCGTTCCGGGCACTCGCTGGGACGAGGAGCGCGGTCTCGACGACCACCAGTACATCGTTCCCGGCGCGGGCGGCGTCGGAGAGATCCTCAACAACGCCTGGGTGTGAGGCTCACTTGCCGCGGCGGCGCGGGTTGTGCGCCTCCACGAGCGCCACGTAATCGGGCAGGGGCTGATCGCGCTCCCTCCAGCCGGCTCGCGCGCCCTCGGCCATCGCGGGCAGGCGCTGCACCATCGAGCGCAGCTCCTCGGACGCCGGGACGTTGCCGCGCTCCAGCCAGCTCTCGAGCTCCTTCTGCACGGCCTCGATGCGCGTGCCCTTCAGATGCCCTCGGCGCGCGAGCTCCATGTAGCTGCGTGCGAGCGCGTCGCCGTCGAAGAGGTGCTCGGTGACGAGCTCCACCGCCACGCGGAGCACTCCATCGGGCCCGAGTCGCCCGTCCTCGTGGAGCACGAAGGCGGCCTGCAGGTAGTTGTAGAAGGGCACGGCGCGCGGGCCGTAGGCGCGGAAGTCGTCCGGCGGCGTCTGCTGCTCCAGGTGGATGAGGATCCGCTCGACCACGTCGGCGCGCTCGATGGTGCGCGCGGTCTCCATCGTCTCGGCGACGATGTCCTCGTAGACGCGCCCGCGCTCGAGCACCTTCAGGAGCACGTCCTCCGGCACGCGCCCGGCGACGAGGTCCGCGTACAGGGAGTAGACGTACGCATCGGCCTCGGCGTCGTCGCCGAAGAGCGTCTCGGTGATCGCGCCGGCCGCCTCGCCTCCCTCGGCGAGCTTCGCCCGCGCCGCCACGAGCGCCGGCAGCTTGTACCCGAGCTGGTCGCGCACGGCGCGGAAGCGGAGGCGCAGCAGGTTCTGCAGGTTCGGCTTCAGCGTGAAGGTGTCCCACGTGATCCCGTCGAGTCGCAGCTTGTCCTCGAGGCGGCGGCGCATCTGCTCCGGCGAGCCCGACAGGATGTGCACGCGCACCCCCGCGCGCACCATCTCGCGCAGCAGCGTCGACGCCCCCGGGTTCGTGCGCTTCTGATCCGGCCGCTCCAGCGCGGTCTTCACCAGATCGCGCAGCGTGTCGAACTCGGTGCGCAGGTACGTCTTGTCGAGGTCCCACCGCGCGACGTGCACGGGGGATCGAGTTATCACGTGTTTTGTTTCGCCGCCGCGCCACGGCGTCCGCGAAGCTTCCTGGGAGGCAGGAGCTCGCTCTCGGTCGTCACCTTCTTGGCGAGGAAGATGGCGGCGTCGAGCTTGTAGAAATTGCGCATCCGGTAGAAGCGCAGGGCCTTGTCGTTGTTCTCCGCCACCTCGAGGACCAGGTGCGTGCAGCCGCGCACGCGCGCGAGGTGCTCGAGCTGCTCGAGCATGAAGCCGCCCACGCCCCGCCCCTGGTAGGCCGGGTGCACCGCGAGCTCCTCGACGAAGAGCGGGCGCATCTCGCGCTTCTCGAAGTAGCGAAGGTTGATCCAGTTGTCGGCGCCGCTCACCTCGAAGGCGCATTCGGCGTACCCCACGATCTCGTCGCCCTTGGCCGTCTTCGTCTCGAAGACGAACTGCTCGACGTCCTCGAGGTCGTAGACCTCGAAGAAGCGGCGCTTCGTCCTCGGGCGCTGGTACTCGACGGTCTCGCGGTTCACGTCGCGGAACGTGAGCTTGAGGAACTCCCAGGCCCGGTTGAGATCGCGCCGGTGGATGCGGCGAACACGCACCTCCGGATCCCGGGCCGCAGCAGGCTTCGGCTTCATCGCGGCGCTCACACGGCTATCGCGCGACGCAAGGTCTCGAGGGAGCTCACGAGCTCGTGGGCGCCGGAGCGGGTGGCGAGATCGAGCGCCTCGCGCAGGTAGTCGCGTGCCTCCTGCCGCCGATCGCGCTCGTGGGCGACCTGCGCGAGCGCCGCCAGCAGGGACGCGCGGTCCTTGCCGCTCGGCCCCGCGACGTCGAGCGCCTCGCGGAGGATGCCCTCGGCGTCGCTCAGGTGCCCGCTGCGCACGAGGGCGTCGCCCAGCTTGCGGCTGAAGATGAGCACCGCGCGCATCGGATCGTCGAGCTCCCCGCGGAACAGCTCGCGCCGCGCCAGCTCGAGGGCGCGCCGGAGCGCCATGATCGCGCCCTGGTGGTCGCCACGCGCAGTGCACAGGATGCTCACCCGCTCGAGGAGCAGCAGGGCCTGGAAGGCGGTGCCGCCCCAGTACTCGTGCAGGGCGCGGACCTCGACGGGCAGATCGCGCTCGTCGCACGCGACCGCCGCCACGGCGTGCAGCTCGCGCCGCACGGCAGCCGGGATCGTCGCGATGGTGACCTCGCGCACCAGCGGGTGCGACGCGCGGATGCCTGCCTCGTTCACGACGATCATCCCGGCCCTGCGCAGGAACCCGAGCGCCTCCACGAGGTCCACGTCCTGGCCGAGCATGCGCGAGAGCACCTGGTCGTCGGCGTCGTCGCCCCACACCGCCGTCGCCTGCAGCACGCGGCGCGCTTCCGCCGGCAGGCGCTCGACGCGCATCGCGATGACGTCGGCCAGCCCCGTCGGAGGCGACCCGGACTCCTCGCGCACGAAGCGCAGGAGCTGCTCGAGGTAGAGCGGCACCACGGTGCGCCCTCCGACGACGCTGCTGGCGCTCGGCCGCGACGAGCTCGCGAGAGCCCTCGCCACCTCGGGTGCGGGCAGGCCGGTCAGCACGCGTGCGGCGGCGACGTCGGCCGGCCATCCGGGGTCGAACGGCGGCGCGTACGTGGCGATGAGCAGCGCCGGCACGAGCGGAGGGTCCCCGAGCGCGTCGGCGAACGCGTTGCGGCTCGCCCCGTCCACGTGGTGCAGATCGTCCACCGCGAGCACCACGCGGTGCCCACGCGCCCGCTCGCTGGCGCGCACGAACGCCCACCGCAACGCCTCGGCTGCGGCGAAGCGGCGCTCGTCCGGAGAGAGCGCGCGGCTACCCAGTGTGCCGTCGGCGTCTTGGAGGCCGAAGATGTCCGCCAGCCCGCGCCTCGCCTCCGCCGTCGCCGCGACCCAGTCGCGCAGAGAGCCACCGGTCGCGGGGAGCGACGCGAGCTGCACGATCGCCCGCCGCAGCGCCCAGTAGCCGACCTCGGCCCATGCCGGATCGGGCCCGGTCTGCACCACCACGTCCCCGGCGGCCGACGCGATCTCGAGGAACTCGTGCACCAGGCGCGTCTTGCCGATGCCGATGTCGCCCACGACGCGCGCGCCGCTCAGCGAGCGAGCCTCGTTCCTTCGCGACTCCAGCCACGCGAGATCGTCCTCGCGGCCCACGAAGGGCAGACCGGGACGCGCCTTGCCCTTCGACGTGGGCGGCGGCGCACGATCGGTGATCGCCGCGCGCGGATCGGGCTTCGGCGGCGGCGGGATGGCCGACGATCGCGCAGGCACCGTCGTCATCTGCGTCGAGGTGATCGCGTGCCCGCACTCGCCGCAGTACTTCTGCGAGATGGGGTTCATCGCCCCGCAGCTGGGGCACCGCGCCGCCGACTGCGTCGGCCCTCGCATCGAGACGCGGTCGACGCTTCCGATCGCCGCCCCCAGCGCCGCCGACAGCTCGTCGGAGTCCTGGAACCGGTCCTTGGGCTCCTTGGAGAGCGCCTTGAGCACCAGCTCCGCCAGCTCCCTGGGGATCTGGCGGTCGGGCGCCACGGTGCGCGGGTCGATCGGCGGCTGCGTCAGGTGGGCGAGGACCACCTGCGTCGGCGACTCGGCCTCGAACGGCAGCCTGCCCGTGAGCAGCTGGTAGAGGATGACGCCCACCGCGTAGAGGTCGCTGCGCGCGTCGAGCGGATCGCCCCTCGCCTGCTCCGGGCTCATGTACTCGGGCGTGCCGCAGACGATCCCCGGGCTCGTGATGCTCGGCTGCGCCTGGTCGGCGCGGATCTTCGCCAGCCCGAAGTCGACGACCTTCACGAAGTCGCCGCCCGACCGCACCGGCTCGAGGATGATGTTCTCCGGCTTGAGGTCGCGGTGGACGATGTTCTCGTTGTGCGCTTCGGCGAGCGCCGCGAGCGTCTGCCGGAGCACGTCCACGATGCGCCGGAAGGGCAGTGGCCCCTCCTCGTAGGTCACGCGCGCGAGGTCGTGCCCGCGCAGGAACTCCATGACCAGATACAGCTGCCCGTCCGGCGACTTGCCGAAGTCGATGATGCCGACCGAGTTGGGGTGGTTCAGGCGGCTGGCCGCGCGCGACTCGGTGATGAACCGGGCGGCGGCGTTCTCCTCCCCGACGAGGTGCGGGTGGATGATCTTGACGGCGACGGTGCGCCCCAGGTTGGTCTGCTCGGCCCGGTAGACCCGGCCCATGCCCCCGATGCCGACGAGCTCGAGCATGAGGTAGCCGCCCGGGAGGGTGCGGCCGATGAGCGGGTCGTCCGGATTGACCGCGACCTTGCCGATGGGGAACCCGCACGAAGGGCAGAACTTGTGCGATTCGTCGCACTGGTTCGCGCACTGAGGACAGGGTCGCATCACAAGACCGCCCGCTCCCGGCGGATAATACGAGGGTAACACGCCAGCCCGACGAGGGCGGCTGCCCGCCCCGCCAGGGCCGACACGACGGCGGCCGTGGGGGGCCTCCGGCTGGGGCCCAAAACGCCGAGATTTCGCGTCCTGGCGCACCCCTGTCGTACGATGCGATCGTGGCGAAGCGTATCGGGGAGCTGCTCGTCGAGGGCGGCGTGCTCTCGCAGTCGCAGCTCGAACAGGCCCTCTTCGCGCAGCGCAAGGACGGGCGAAAGCTCGGCCTGCTGCTCGTGGAGCTCGGGTTCGTGACGGAGGTGCAGGTCACCCAGGTGCTCTCGCGGCAGCTCAGCGTCCCCTGGGTGTCGCTCTACCACGTGGACTTCTCGCGCTCGCTGCTCAACCTGGTTCCTCGCGAGATCGCCGAGAAATACTGCCTCGTCCCCATCTTCGTGCGGCGCGTGCGCAAGCAGGGGGAGACGCTCTACATCGCGATGGACGATCCGACGAGCGACTCGGTGCTCCACGAGGTGGCCGAGGCCGCGGCGATGCCCGTGAAGCCGATGATCGCGTGCCCGAGCGACATCCGGGCGGCCATACGCGTCTATTACCTGGGCGAGGCACCGCCGCCGCCGCCGCCGGCACCCGTGCCCGTTCCTCCCCCGTCGTCGGTGGCCAAGGTGGTGACCCCTCAAGCTTCCGCGGCCCCTCCACTGCCCGAGCGCGCCAAGAGCAAGCCGGACATCAAGGTCGCCGACTCGCAGCCGCCGCCCTCCAGGGTCCCGGCGTCGCAGGTGCAGCCGCCGTCCTCCTCCGGGCATCAGGACAGCCCCGATTCGGCGCCCGACATCCAGGCGGAGGAGCGCGAGGCCGTGCTCCCCAAGCGCAAAGGCCGACCCAGGATGGTGGCGCTCACGCTGCTCGACGGGACGACCATCTCGATCCCGGCGCCGCCGAAGAAGCAGGGGTCGGTGCCCGACGTCGAGCCCCCCGCCGCCGCCGCCCCCTCCGGGCCGCAGGCGCAGGAATTCAGCGATCAGCTCACGGCGCGCGACCTGGTGAGCGCGATGCGTGCAGTGGCCCACGGGGCCGACGCGAGCGAGATCCTCGGCGTCGAGCCGCGCTGGGAAGCGATCTTCTCGGCGCTCCTGTCGCTCCTGCTCCGCAAGGGGCTCATCGCCGACTGGGAGTTCGTCGAGGAGTTCCGGAAGATCTAGGGCGCTTCAGGCCGCGGCGCCCTCGGCACGCATCGCGGTGATCGCGGCGTCGTCCAGGCCTGCCTCGCGAAGGATGGCGTCGGTGTGCTCTCCGCGCTTCGGGGGAGGCGCGTGGGTCGCCCCACGTTCGGCGAGCGGCGTGCGCAGCTGGGCGATGCGGCCCCAGGGGGAGTCCATCTCGAAGAACAGACCGCGAGCCCGCAGGTGCTCGTCGGAGCGAAGCTCTTCCGGCTCGAGCACCGGCTCGAGGCAGCAATCGTGCTGTCGGCCGAAGGCCTCCCACTCGGCGCGCGTGCGCGAGGCGAAGATGCCGCGCAGCTTCTCCTTGAGGGCCGGCTGGTGCGGCCCCGGCATCAGGCCCGAGAGGTCGCCCTCGATGCCGACGCCGGCGCAGAAGGCGAGCCAGAACTTGGGCTCCAGCGCGCCGAGCGACACGTGCTTGCCGTCCTTGGTCGCGTACGTGCCGTAGATGCCGATCCCCCCGGTGAGCGGCTCGTCCCCTCGGGCGGGCGGCTGCCCGGCGAAGAGCAGCCCGTAGCCCGAGATGGCGAAGCCCATGGAGGCCTCGACCATCGCGACGTCGACGATGCGCCCCTTGCCGGTGTGCGCTCGCTCGTGCAGCGCAGCGAGGATCCCGATGACGCTCCAGAGCCCACCGCCGATGTCGGCGAGCTGGAAGCCGGGCACCTGGGGCGGACCATCGGCCGGTCCCTGCATCCCGAGAACCCCGGCGCGCGCCAGGTAGTTGATGTCGTGCCCCGCGCGGGCCGCCATGGGCCCGTCCTGCCCGTAGCCGGTGAGGGCGCAGACGACGAGCTTCGGGTTGCGGGCCAGGAGCGTCTGATGGCCCAGCCCGAGCCGGTCGAGCACCCCCGGCCGGAACTGCTCGAACAGGACGTCGCTGCGCTCGACCAGCCGCAGCAGCGCCGCCCGCGCGCTCTCCTTCTTCAGGTCGAGGCAGCAGCTCCGCTTGTTGCGGTTGAGCGTGAGGAACATCCCCGAGGTGTCCCCCACCAGGGGCGGCGCGAGACGCAGGTAGTCGCCCGCCCCCGTGTCCTCGATCTTGTCGACCTGCGCGCCGAGATCCGCCAGGACCAGCGACGCGAACGGGCCGGGAAGGAGGCGCGTGAGATCCAGCACGCGAACGCCCGCGAGGGCGCCGCCGGCCTTGCTCACGGCTGGTAGCTGAAGAGCTTCTGCAGCTTCATCGCGAGCATCTGGTTGCCGCTCACCTTGAGCTTGCCCGCGAAGAACAGCTGCATCCCGTTGGCCTGGGGGTTCTCGACGAGCTTCTGGAAGTCCTCGTCGGTGATGCTGATCGTGCAGTCGGCCTCGCCGGTGCCCGGCTTGCACGACGGGCCCGTGCCGCTCACGTCGACGAACCACTCGCCGCCCGTCGGGCCGGTGACGTTCATCTGGAACTTGGCGCCAATCGTCTTGGCGTCCTCGGCGTTCTTCGCGAGCGCGGCGGGCAGGTGCTCGTTGAAGAGCTTCTTGATGTCGACAGCCATCGGGGATTCCTCCGGGGAGAAGAGGTCGCGAGTGAATCGCGATTCACCGCGGGCGTCAAGCGCCGGTGACGCGGTTCCGACCGTCCTGCTTGCTGCGATACAGGCGCTCGTCGGAGATGCGCAGCAGGTCGTCGGCCGTGCGCTGCTCCTTGGGCAGCTGCTCGAGCGAGGCGTACCCGGCGCTGATCGTGACGCGCAGCAGATGCTGGTCCGCCGCGATCTCGAGCTGCTCGACGGCAGACCGGAGGCGCTCGGCGAACCGCCCGACGTTGGCGTGCTCGATCCCGCGCACGAGGACGACGAACTCCTCGCCGCCCCAGCGCGCGAAGAGGTCCTCGGCGCGGATGAGGCGCTGCACGAGGGCCGCCACGTCGCGCAGGACGTCGTCGCCCGCCAGGTGCCCGTAGGTGTCGTTGACGCGCTTGAAGTGATCGAGGTCGAACAGGATGAGCCCCAGCTTGGACCTGTGGCGGTTCGCGTAGGCGATCTCGCTCGCCAGACGCTCGACGAGGTAGCGGCGGTTGTGGGCACGCGTGAGCGGGTCGCGCACCGAGGACTCGTAGATCTGGTGGGCGATGCGCTCGGCCTGCGCGTCGACGATGGCGAACGCGATGACCACGTTGGGCCCCAGGTTGATGCGGTCGCCGCTCCGCAGCTCGGCGCGCTCGATGCGCCCCCCGTCGACGTAGGTGCCGTTGAGCGACCCGATGTCCTCGAGGATGTAGCGGCTGTCGACCGTGACCGTGATCCGCGCGTGCTCGCGGCTCGCGCCGGCATCGTCGATGCGCAGCGCGCAGTCGCGCCCGCGGCCGAGCGTCACGTCGCCCTCGATGACGAAGACGCGCCCCGTGCTGGGGCCACTGACCACCGTGAGCACCGCCCGGGTCCTGTGCTGGGGCGCGATGGGGGCGATGAGGATGGCCGAGTCGGTGTCCCGGGTGCTCGATTCCTCGTCCAGCCACTCCGGATCGAGACTCGGTCGGGACGGTGGCGCGGACGACGACGTCGGCGCCGCGATCCTCCCCTTGGAGGACGGCGGATCCGACGTCATCATCGGCAGCCTTTGCGTCTGCTTGGAGTCGTCGGTCATGGGGGCCGGCGGGTCTGAAAATTGGGGTTCCTCAGCGACCTCGGCATTCGACATCGTACACGACGTTTTCGCCCGGGTCCGGCCCCCTCAGGCAGATCGCGCCTTTACGATGCGCCCGGCTGCCGCTACATGGGCAGCCACACGCGCATGGGACTTCTCGACGGCAAGGTGGCAATCGTCACGGGGGCGGGCGGCGGGATCGGCAGGGCGCACGCGCGCCTTCTCGCCAAGGAAGGGGCGAAGGTCGTCGTCAACGACCTGGGGGGTCCGCGCGACGGCAGCGGCAAGGACACCGGTCCCGCGCAGCAGGTGACGCAGGAGATACAGAGAGAGGGCGGCGCGGCGACGGCCAACACCGACAACGTGGCGACGGCCGAGGGGGCGGCGGCGCTCGTGAAGGCCGCGGTCGACGCGTACGGGCGCGTCGACATCCTGGTGAACAACGCCGGGATCCTCCGCGACAAGAGCTTCCTCAAGATGGACGAGGGCATGTGGGACGCCGTGGTCGCGGTGCACCTCAAGGGCACGTTCCTGTGCTCGCAGGTCTTCGCGAAGCAGGTGGTCGCCCAGGGTGGCGGCGGGCGCGTGGTGAACACGACCAGCGTGAGCGGCATGCTCGGCAACTTCGGCCAGGCCAACTACTCGGCGGCGAAGGCGGGCATCTACGGGCTCACGCGCACCATGTCGATCGAGCTCCAGAAGCACCGCATCACGGTCAACGCGATC
>Ga0335082_10003727_pt1 | contig 16578 bp, 15 predicted proteins | sample Lox_Sample_41_FD_206718 | JGI IMG/M metagenome (GOLD analysis project Ga0335082, IMG submission 206718) | Soil microbial communities from Loxahatchee National Wildlife Refuge, Florida, United States - Lox_Sample_4.1 | ecosystem: Environmental > Terrestrial > Soil > Wetlands | place: USA...
CACGCCATCGCCCGCCTCGGGATGGTCGATCTCGGCGACGAACTCGTCGGTGCCGATCTCCTCGTCGTGCAGGCGCGAGGCGAGATCTTCTTCCCGCGCGGTGATCGCGCTTGCCGAGGTCGCGATTCCCAGGCGCGAGGCAAACCCCTCGAGCAACGCCTGCTGGACCGCCGCGATCGCAGGCGCGGCCCCGAGCAATTCCTTCAGCGTGGTCACGCGCTGCGCCGCGGAGTCGAGGCCGCGGCGCGCGAGCTTCGCCTGCGGCACCTTGAGCGCGGCAACCATGCGGCCCGGGTCCATGTCCACGAGGACGGTGCCCTGGTAGAAGAGGATGTCGCCGTCGAAGAAGCCGCCGGTGCCGCTCACCTTGCGGCCGTCGACCTCGATGTCGTTGCGCGGCCGGAAGCGCGCCGCCACGCCCAGGCGCGAAAGGCCGGCCGCGGCGCCTTCGCAGATCTCGCGCGCGAGCTGCTCGAGCGAGGCGATGCCGAAGGTGTCGCGATGGAAGACGAGCGACCAGCCGAGCTGGCCCTCGTCGAGGTAGATCGCGCCGCCGCCGGTGATGCGGCGCACGAGGCCGATGCCGTTCGCGCGGCAGAAATCGACGCGCAGCTCGCGCGAGAGCGACTGATGGCGGCCGATGAGCGCGGTGGGCGGGAAGCGCAGGAAGCGGATCGTGTCGGGGATCGCCCCGGCCTTGCGCGACTCGATGAGCGCCTGGTCGAAGGCGATCTGCCGGCGGCCCTCGCGGACGCCCGTGTCGATCACCCGGAAGGCGCGCGCGCCCGTCACTTCGCCTCGACGATGCGCAGCTGCTTGCGGATCCGTCGCAGGTCGTTGCCGTTGGGCGCGAAGGGATAGCTCGCGATGTTGCTCGGCGGCGAGTCCCCGTAGGGCCGGTCGCACGCCGAGACGTCCTCGGCGAACTTCCCTGGGCAGCCCGAGGTGCGGAACGCCGTGCCGGCATCGACGACGGCATCCAGCTCGGTGCGCGGCAGGCCGAAATCCACGACGCGGCCCTCGCCGTCGAACTTCATGTGCTCCACGCGCACCCCGCGATAGTCGATGAGGTAGCGCGCGAGCTGCACGCGGCGCCACTGGTCGCGCGGCGTCGCCGGCAGGTGGTCCATGAGCGAGCCCTTCTCCGGGAAGAAGCAGAACATGTGGCTGTGTCCGCCCAGGTCCACGAGGCGCTGCACGAGCGTGAGGACGTCGTGCTCGCTCTCGCCCATGCCCACGATGATGTGCGCGCCGAATTTCCCGGCTCCGAAGATCTCGCGCGCGTCCATGAGGATCTCCCAGTACTTGCTCCAGGAGTGCGGCGACTGGACGCCCTTGCCGCGCGTGCGCTCGAAGATCTCCGGGGTGGCCGCGTCGAGCGCGACGGTGAAGATGTCGGCGCCGAGGTCGTGGAGGCGGGCCACGTCCTCGCGCCGCATCGTCGTGGGGTTCGACAGGATCGACACCGGGATCGTCGCCGGGTCGATTCGATCGGTCCACTGGCGCAGCACGGTCACCGTGTCCTCGTCGGACCGCGGGTGCGTGATCATCGAGATGCACATGCGGTGGAACGGGCTCTTCGCGCCGTCGCGCGCCACGATGTCGATGGCCTGGGCGAGCGGCACCGCGGGCCAGTCGACGCGGATGAAGTTGCGGTCCGCGTAGTCGCGCTCGGCTTCGCGGTGGCGGGCCAACCCGCAGTAGGCGCAGTTGGCCCGGCAGCCTTCGGGATAGGTGAGCAGCAGGTTCAGGCAGCGCGTGCATTCGCAGCGATGCATCTTGCCGCTCATGATCCCGAGCGTGAGCGCGGCAGCCGTCGACATCTGCACGTACTCCGGCGAGCGCATCGACGGCGTGAGCACGTTGTAGTTCGGCAGGTACACGCCCTGGGGCGCGACGTTGTGGATCTTCACGCGAGCGCCGTTGCGGGCCTCCTTCGGCGTGGCGGCGGGGGCGCGCGGCTGCATGAGGGAGAAGGCGTTGTGGTCGGCGCCGTCGGCGGAGCGCGTCGCGGATGTCGATGCTTCAGGGCGGTGGCAGCTCATGGTCGGCCTCGCGGAATTCAGCTCGGAGCCAGCTCGCGCGCCCGCGGGCGCACGGTGGCCGGCGGATCCGCGCGAAGCGGATCCCAGTATTCGGGGTACGCGATCCAGGCGCGGCGAAGCTCGGCCGGCGAGGGACGCGCGCCGGAGCGCACGAGCTCTTCACGGCGGCAGCGCGCGCGCTCGAGCGACGCGCCGAAGAGGTCGTCGAGCTCGGCCTCGTAGTCTTCGAGGGCGGAGAGGTGGCCCGCGAGCGCATGGGCCGCCGCCTCGCCGGCAAGGCGCCCCGAGCGTACCGCCGCGGCGATGCCCGCGCCCGTTACCGGATTGGCGAGGCCCGCCGCATCGCCGGCCAGCAGCACGGCCGTGTCGCCGAGCCATCCGCGCGGAGTGAGCGGCCCTCCCACCGGGATCGCGCCACCCGTCGTCGCGAGCACCTCGCGCCCGACGCGTCCCTCGTCGGCGAGCCTGCGATGCAGGCGGGCGACGATCCCCTTCAGCGCCGCGAGATGCGCGGGGTCGACGCCGGCGCCGAGATTGGCCGCGTTCGCCTTCGGGAAGAGCCAGCCATACCCCCCGGGGATATCCGCCGAAAGGAAGATGTCCGTGGCCGCGTGCGCGTCGAGGAGCGGCACGGTGACCTGGCGCGTCTCGACGAGCGACCGGTTCACCTGGCCGATGGCGCGGCCCACGCAAGAGCGCGGGCCGTCGGCGCCGATCACGATCCGCGCCACGACGCGAATGCCGTCGGACAGCGTCACGCCGCCGTCGGCCGCGAGCGTCCTCAGCGACACGCCGAAACGGCAGTCGGCACCGGCGCGTCGCGCCGCCTCGACCAGGTGCGCGTCGAAGGCTCCGCGATCGAGCATCTGGCCGGGGAATGGCGCCGTGCGATCCGGCGCCTCGGACTCGACGAAGGTCTGCATCGAATCGATGGCCTGGCAGGCGCACTGCGCCAGTCCGTCGACGTCAGCGCCGATCAGGGCCGGAACGAACTCGGCGCACTGGACCGGGAGGCCGGCGCGCCGCTTGCGATCGACGGCGAGCACGCGGGCCCCGGCGGCGGCCGCCGCTGCCGCGGCCCGCGCGCCCGCGGGCCCGAGGCCGGCCACGAGCACGTCGAAGGCTTCGGCGCTCATGGCGTGGCGGCGACGGCGCGGGAGTGGATCTTGATGGTGCGCCCCGTCTTCATCGAGCAGCAGGCGTGTTCCTGCACCGCGGGCCGGCCGAGCGCCTCGGCCACCGACACCGCGCCGTCGGCGGGAAATGCGATGCCGTCGAGCCCCGCGGCCACCGCGTAGGCGTCGGTCACGCGCCGGTGCATTCCCGGCGGGCGCGCGCATCCGAGGAGCACCTCCCGGTGCGGAATGCGCGAACGCGCCTCCAGGAAGATGCGGCCGGCATCCTCGGCGGCCGGAGTCTCGAACGTGCCGGCCTTCGCGTAGAAGGGCATCACGACCACGAGCACGAGCGACTTGATCGGATGGCGCGACACGATGTCCAGGGCGTTCGCCTCCCCGAGGATGCGCCCATAGTGCAAGCCGATCACGATGTGCGGGACGACTTCCATGCGCGTGGCGCAAAGCGCCTCCAGCGTCGACTCGAAGTCGCGCACGGGCCGGTCGAGGTGGTAGACCTCGCGGATCGTCTCCTCGGCGCCGATCACGTCCATCATCGCGGTGTCCACGCCGGCCGCTTCCATGCCCTGGGCCCGCGCCTTGTCGAGCAACGCCGAGTGGATCGCGATCTTGAGGTGCGGGAAATCGCGCTTGAGCCCTTCGATCACCGGGAAGTAGGGCTCGTAGCGGATCTCGTTCGCGCGGTTGGACCCGCCCGACAGCAGGAACCCGCCGAGCTGCTCGTTCTCGACCATCTCGCGCACCTTGCGGTCGAGCATCGCGGGGCGCGTGGCGGGAATCATCGGCTCCAGGATCTTGGCCTGGCAGTGGTCGCAATCGAGGGCGCAGCCGCCCGCCGTGATGGAGAAGGCGGGGAAGGAGTTCTTGCCGCAGCCCTGCATGTCGCAGCTCGAGTACGACTTGAAGGTGGGCGTGGAGAAACGGATCGCGCGACCCGCGACGGTCCCGCCGGCGCGCTCGCATTGGTCGAGGAACGCCGCGTCGAGCGGGGCGTCCTCGAGGGCCTCGATGGCCGCGAGCCGGTCGATCCAGCGCGTCATGCGAAGGCGGCCGCGCCCGCGCGCTCGAGCACGGCGTCGCGCAGGGCGACGAGCTCGGCGCGTACCGGCGCGTGCGTGGGCGGATCGGTGAGCGTCACGAGCCACTCGGGGCGGAGGTCCTCGTCATCGACGAGGTCGCACGACAATCCCGAAAGCACGTCGCGCGCCTGCTGCGGCAGCACCGGCGGGATTTCGCGACCCGAGAGGCGCGCCCAGATGCCGGTCCAGTAACGTGCGAGGGTCCACGGGTTGTAGCCTCCGCCGCCAAGCACGACGGCCGCCGGCGAAAGGGCCACGAGGCTGTCGACCGCGTTCCACAGGGCGACGTTCGTGAGCGCAGTGCGCGCGAGGGGATCGCCCGCCAGCGCGTCGGCGCCGCACGTGATCACGACGGCCTGCGGGCGCCACTGCGCGGCGAACGGCAGCACCACGTCTTCCAGCAGCAGCGAAAGCTCGGCGTCGTTGAATCCCTTCGGCACGGGTAGGTTGAGCGCATGACCGGCGCAGGTGTCGTCGAGGCCGCCGGTGTGGGGCCAGCGATCCTGCTCGTGAATCGAGACGAGGCGCACGCGCTCGTCGGTCCCGAAGGCATCCTGCACGGCGTCGCAATGGTGCGCGTCGAGGTCGACGTAGAGGATGCGATCGAGGCCGGCGCCGAGCAGCTCGAGCAGCGCGAAGGCCGGGTCGTTGAAGAAGCAGAATCCGCTCGCCCGCGACGGCCGTCCGTGATGGGTGCCGCCGGCGGGGTGGAATGCGACGCTTCCCGCGAGGGCGAGGCGCGCCGCGCGGATGGATCCGCCGACGCTCGTGCTCGCGCGCTCGAAGATGCCGCGGAAGAGCGGATTTTCCATGGTCCCGATGCCGTAGCGTTCACGCACCTCGGCGTCGGCCCGGCCCGTCTCATCGGCGCGGCGCAGGGCGGCGATGTAGTCGGGGCTGTGGAATGCGGCGAGCTCGCGCCCGGTCGCCTTCGGGCTCACGTGGTATTCGCCCTCGCCGAACCAGTCGAGCGCGCGGCACAGGTCCACCACCGTCTCCACGCGCGCAATGGCGAGCGGATGCAGGTTGCCATAGGCGGCCCTGCGGTAGACCTCATGGCCGATGAACGCCGCGCGCCGCATGGGCGGGCTACTTCTTGCGGATGAGGAAGACGAATTCCTTCTCGCCGCCCGAGGAGAGCAGCTCGTTGCCGGTCTGCTTCGAGAACGCCTCGAAATCCTTCACGCTGCCCGGATCGGTGGCGACGATGCGCAGCACCTGGCCGCTCGCCATCTCGTTCAGGGCCTTGCGCGCGCGCAGGATCGGCAGCGGGCAGTTCATTCCGCGCGCGTCGAGCTCCTTGTCGTGCTGGGTTGCGGCCATGGTCGCCTCCGGAGTTTCTATATTAGAAATGTCTAATATGAATGAGGGCCTTGTCAAGCGCCGGTGAAGGCCATCTTGATCTGGAACGGCCTGGCGCGCAACGCGATCGCCGTCCGCGTTTGACCGCGGTCAAGGGCTCGCCTGCGGGAAGCGGCTGCTATGCTTGGCCCTGATGAGCATCGCCGTCCTGGTCGTCTGCACGGGCAACATCTGCCGCTCGCCAACGGGCGAGGGGGTGCTCCGGCGCCTTGCCGAGCAACGCGGCCTGGGCAAACGCCTGCGCATCGCCTCGGCGGGCACGCACGGCTACCACGTGGGCGAGCCTCCCGATCCCCGCGCCGTGAAGCACGCCGCGCAACGCGGATACGACCTGAGCGCGCAGCGCGCGATGCAGGTGCGCACGGCGCACTTCGACGAGTTCGACTACATCCTCGCGATGGACCGGGGCCACCTGCGCATGCTGCGCGGCATCCAGCCGCGCGGCTCCAGGGCGAGGCTGGGCCTCTTCCTCGATGCGAGCGCGAAGTGGACCGGGGCGGACGTCCCCGATCCGTACTACGAGGGGCCGGACGAGTTCGAGCGCGTGCTCGACATGGTCGAGGAGGCGGCCGCCCTCTGGCTCGACCGCATCGCCGCCGAGCTGGGCGATCCGAAGCTTCGCTCGTCCGCCTGAGGGCGTGTCGTCACCGCGAGCATGGGGTGACGGTGGTCGTGCCCGCGCTCACCGGGATCCAGGCCGCGAGCGGCTTGCAGGCCGCGCCCGGAATGCACAGCTCGTAGTCGGACGTGTACGTGGAGCGCGCGAGGCGCAACTCGCGCAGCGGGCCGGTGGCCGGCCGGTAGTGCCACACGCCGTTCACCAGTTTCGCGCCGGGCGGGGGCTCCATGCCCGCGCCGGTTCCGCGGATGCGCGCCTCCTCGAGCCGCAGTTCCACGCCCGCCACGCGGTAGTCCTCCTCCCAGCGGATCTTCTCGATTGAATGCATCCACGCGAGCGTGAACTGGCTCGTCGCGACGAAGGCGTGCAGCGCTCCCGCGGCGAGGCAGATTCCAGTCATGGCCCTCAGGCCGGCGCGACGGCGAGGCTGCGCGTGCGCCAGTAGTGCCAGGCGAAGAACGCGGCGCCCAGGCCGAATCCAACCCAGTCGGTCCAGGTGATCGCCACCACCAGCATGAACGCGCCCGCTGCGGCGAGGATGCGCTCGGGCCAGCTGAGCGGCGCGCGCAGGTGCCCGATGGCCGCCGCGCCCCAGAGGCCGATCGCGACCACTGCCTTGAAGACCATGTATGCGGCATCGAGCGCCGTGCCGCCCTGGAGCATCAACGCCGGGTCGTACACCGCCATGAACGGGATCACGAAGCCGGCGATCGCGATCTGCGTCGCCTTGAAGCCGATCTTCATGAAGGGCGCCTTGGCGATGGAGGCGGCGGCGAGGGCCGCGAGGGCCACCGGCGGGGTGAGGTCCGCCATGATCCCGAAGTAGAAGACGAACATGTGCGACACGATGAGCGGCACGCCCAGCTTGAGCAGCGCGGGCGCGGCGATCGAACTCGTGATGATGTAGTTGGGGATGGTGGGAATCCCCATGCCGAGGACGAGGCAGACGGCCATCGTGAGCGCGAGCGAGAGGAAGAGGCTCTTGGAGCCCACCTCGAGAATGAATCCGGCGAAAGTGGTGGCCGCGCCCGTGAGCGTGAGCACGCCGATGATGACGCCCACGACGGCGCAGGCGATCCCTACCGGCAGGGCCTGGCGGGCGCCGTCGACGAGGCCCGAGCGCATCACCAGGAGCGTCTTGCGGCCGCCCTTCACGAAGAAGATCGCCAGGGCGAGCAACGCGATGGGCATGATGATCGCCCACATGCCGGCGCGGTCCCACAGGCCCGCCTTGTACATCACGCCGGCCGCCAGGCCCAGCGCGACCCAGAAGAAGACTCGGAACGCCAACCTGCCCATCGCGGCGGTGGCCGCGGCGCCCAGGATCAGCAGCGCCGTGAGCGCGAGGCCCGTCATCCCGGCGTACATCGGCGTGAACCCATCGAAGAGCATGAAGACGAGGGCGGCGAGCGGAAGCAGCAGGTACCAGCTCTCGGCGATCGCCCTCCACGGATTCGGGCACAGGTCCTTCGGCAGGCCGAGGAGGTTCCTGCGCCCCGCCTCCAGGTGCACCATCCAGAAGGCGGTGACGTAGTAGAGGATCGCGGGGATCACCGCGGCCTTGCAGATCTCCACGTAGGGCACGTTGAGCGTCTCGGCCATGATGAACGCGACGGCGCCCATGACCGGGGGCATGATCTGCCCGCCCATGCTCGAGGTCGCTTCCACCGCGCCCGCGAACACGGGCGAGTAGCCGAAGCGCTTCATGAGCGGGATGGTGAACTGCCCGACCGTGAGCACGTTGGCCACGCCGGAGCCGCTGATGGTTCCCATGAAGCCCGAGGAGATCACGGCGACCTTGGCGGGCCCGCCGCGCGCATGGCCCACGAAGCCCAGCGCCACGTTGTTGAAGAGGCGGATCATCCCCGCGTGCTCGAGGAACGAGCCGAACAGGATGAAGAGGAAGATGTAGGTCGCCGACACCAGCACCGGGATGCCGTAGATGCCTTCCACGCCGAGGCTCAGCTGCGAGATCACCTGGTCGAACCCGAAGGGCCGGTGCGCGATGAGCTCGGGCAGGTGCTCGCCGAAGAGGCCGTAGGCGAGGAAGCAGCCCGAGATGACGGGCAGGGCCGCGCCGAGCACGCGGCGCGCGGCCTCGAAGACCAGCACGAGGATGATCGTCCCCACCACGAGATCGGCCGTCGTGGGCTCGCCCGCCCGCTGGATGAGGTCGCCCTCGTAGATCCATTGGTAGAAGGCGAGGCCGAACCCGGCGATCGCGAGGATCCAGTCGTACCAGGGAACCCGCGAGCGGTTGGCGCCCTTCCACGCCGGATACAGCATGAACGCGATGCCCAGCAGGAAGCCCACGTGCAGCGAGCGCGTGACCTGGCTCGACAGCGGGCTGAACGCCGCGACCGCCAGCTGGTAGGCCGAGAAGGCGAGCGCGGCGCCCGTGAAGACGATGCGGCCGGCGCCTCTCAGCTTGCGCTGGACGCCGTGTTCCTCGAATTCCTCCGCGATCGCCCCGTTCTCGGCGCTCATCGCGGCGCTACTTGAGGATGCCCTTTTCCTTGTAGTAGCGCGCCGCGCCCGGATGCAGCGGTACCGCGAGGCCCTCGGTCGCGGTCTCGAGCTTGATGTCGCGCGCGGCGTTGTGCGCCGCCACCAGCGTGGGCAGGTTCTCGAAGAGCGCCTTGGTCATGAGATAGACCTCCTGCTCCGGCACCGCTTCGCTGGTGACGAGGACGTTGCGGATGGCCACGGCGGCAACGTCGCTGTCCTGTCCCTCGTAGGTCTTGGCGGGAATCATCGCCGGCTTGTAGGCCGGATCGCCCACCTTGGCGACGACGTCGGGAGGAATCGGCACCACGACGATCTTCATGCTCGTGGCGAGGTCGCGCAGGGATGCCACGCCCAGGCCGGCCGACTGCAGCGTGGCGTCGAGCTGGCGGTTCTTCATGAGCTCGACCGATTCGCCGAACGGCAGGTATTCGACCTTGGAGAAGTCCGAGTAGGCGAGGCCCGCGGCCTTGAGGACCGCGCGCGCGTTCAACTCCGTGCCGGACTTGGGCGCTCCCACCGAGATGCGCTTGCCCTTCAGGTCGGCGAGGGTCCGGATGCCCGAGTCGGCGCTCGCGACGATCTGGATGTAGTTGGGGTAGATCGCGGCCACGGCCCTCAGCTTCTTGAGGGGCGACTTGAACCCGGCCTCGGCGTTGCCCTTCCAGGCATCCGAGAGCGCGTCGCCCAGCGTGAAGGCGATCTCGCCGCGTCCCGCCTCGATGAGGTTCAGGTTCTCCGCCGAGGCCTTGGTGGCCTGCACGGCGATCTTGGCGCCGGGCATCGCCTTGCCGTAGACCTGGGACAGCGCAACCCCCAGCGGATAGTAGACTCCGCTCGTGCCACCCGTCAGGATGTTCACGTACTCGACCGCAACGGCCGGAATGGCGATGATGAACAGAAGACCGGCCGCGAGCCGGGCCATGAGCCTCGACATGATTCCTCCTCGTGATTGTTCGCCGCGCATCGAGAGGCGCGGGCGTGAGCGTGAAATTGTATCCCATCACCGAGCGTAGCGACGTCGACGCGGAACGATTCCGCAACGAGTTGTTGCCGGCGTACCGGCCGGTGGTGATGCGCGGGCTGGTCTCGGAGTGGCCCGCCGTGGCCCACGCGCTCGAATCTGCGGCGGCGCTGGCGCGCTACCTTGCCGGGTTCGACAGCGGCCGCGCGGTCGACGCGATCCGCACGCCGCCCAGCGCCCGCGGGCGCATCTTCTACAACGAGGACATGAGCGGTTTCAACTTCACCCGCGAGAAGGTCTCGATCTCGGCGGCGCTGGACCGCATGGCGAAGGCGGCCCGCTTCGAGAAGGCGCCGGCGCTCGCGGTGCAAAGCGCGCCCATCGCCGAATGCCTGCCCGGGTTCGTCGCGAAGCACCCGATGGCTCTGCTCGCGCCGTCCGTGGCGCCGCGGATCTGGCTAGGCAATGCGGTCATCACCCCCGCGCACTTCGACGAGTCGGGCAATGTGGCGTGCGTGGTGGCCGGCAGGCGCCGCTTCACGTTGTTTCCGCCGGAGCAGGTGGGAAATCTCTACATCGGCCCGATCGGATACGCGCCGACCGGAACGCCGATCAGCCTCGTGGAGTTCGCCGCTCCCGACTACGGGCGCTTCCCGAGATTCCGCGAGGCGCTCGAGGCGGCGCAGGTCGCCGAGCTGTCGCCGGGCGATGCCCTCTACATACCGCCGCTCTGGTGGCACCACGTGGAGTCCCTGGACTCCTGCAACATGCTGGTGAACTACTGGTGGAAGGGCGATCCGCAGGCGCCGGCGCAGCCGGGCTCGGCCCTCGACGTGCTGCTGCACGGCCTCATCAACCTGCGCGGCCTGTCGCCCGAGCAGCGGGGCGCGTGGCGCGCCATCTTCGACCACTACGTGTTCTCCGGCGACGACGCCACGGCCGCGCACATCCCGGAATCGCGCCGGGGCGTGCTGGGCAAGATGTCGCCGGATTACGTGAAGTCGGTGAAGGACTTCCTGGTGAGCCAGCTGAAGAAATGAGAGCGGCGCCTGCCGCTCACCAGCCGCCGCGCTTCACCCACTCCTCGAGCATCGGGATGCGGTCGCAGCCCCAGAAGGGCTCGCCGTCCACGATGAAGAAGGGCGAGCCGAAGACGCCCCTGGCGATCGCGCCGTCGACCTCCGACTTGGCGCGTTCCTTCACGGCGTTGTCGGCGAGCGCCGCCTGCAGCGCGGGCTTGTCCACGCCCACGGAGCCCGCGACCTCGAGCACCGTTTCCGGTGCGCCGATGTCGCGGTTGCCCACGAAGTAGTCGTCGTAGAGCGTCCTGGCGAACGCGCGGGTCGCGATCCTCGATCCAATAGAACGCGCGCACGCCGGCCACGGTGCTGATGGGAAACTTCGGCGGCATGTTGAGCGCGACGCCGTGGAAACCCGCCGAGCGCCGGAAATCGCGCCGCGAGTATTCGCCCTTCATGGGGATGTCGACGAGCGGCGCCGACCCCGTGGCCTTGAACACGGGCCCCAGCAGGAACGGGCGCCAGCGGATCTCGCGGGCGAGGCGCGCGCCCATCGCATCGACGAGGTGGCTCGCGATGTAGCCGTAGGGCGAGGAGAACTCGAAGTAGAAGTCGATGGGCTCCGCGCTCATGGCGTTGCCGTGCCGTCGCCTCCCGACGCGGGCGCGTCTTGCGTCTCGACCATCTGCAGCGGCTCGGAGGCGGCGGGGCCTGCGCGGCGGCGGCGCGGCTTCGTGCGGCGAGGCAGCTCCTCGTCGACGCCCGGGGACTGCTCCGCGGCCTGCGTCTCGACGAGCTGCAGCTCCTGGCCCTGCGCGGCGTCGGATGTGGTTTGGTGGCGCTTGCGGTTCGGGCGATGCGCGGGCTCGGCCTCGACCTGCTCGTGCTCGCTCACCGCCTGGAAGGCGCGAACGGCGGCGATTTCCGCGTGCGGCGCTGCGGGCTCGGCGCGCTCGACGGGCGGTGCCGTCTCGACCGGTTCGCGAAGCACCGGCTCGCGGTGCTCGGCCTCGCGGGCCGGTTCCATCGCGTGCGCGACGGCGTGGGTCTCCGCGGGTTCGGCGACGGGCGCGGCCGGCGCCTGCTGCTGGGTGCTGTCGCGCGGCGGGCGATCGCCTCGATCACCGCCACGGCCGCCGCGGCGCCTGCGGCGGCGTCCACCGCCTTCGCCGTTGTCGCCGTGCGACGCGTCGTGCACCGGATGCGATTCGAGGCGCGGCGCCTGCGAATCCGCCGGCTGCTCGGCGCGCGGAGCCTCGGGTGCGCGTTGTTGGCGATTCTGCTGCGGGCGGTTGTCGTCGTGGCGAGCTTCGCGCGCCTCGCGCGGCTCACGGGCCTCGCGCGGCTCACGGGCCTCGCGCGGCTCACGGGCCTCACGAGGCTCGTTCCGATTTTCGCCGCGCGGCTCGCGGCGCGCCTGTTGCTCGCCGCGGCGTTGCTCGCCGCGCTGCTCGTTGCGGCGCGGCTCCTCGCGGCGTCCCTCGCGCTGCGCGTCGCCGCGATTGCGCCCGTCGCGCCTTCCGTCGCGGCGCGATTCGTCGCGGTCGCGGCGCTGTCCGTCGCGCGGGCGCTGTCCGTCGCGCGGCGGGCGCTCCTCGAGAGCGGGCTTGGCGGCGGGCGTTGCCTCGACGGCCGCCGGGGCGGCCGGCTTCTTGAGCCAACCGAAGAGCGTATCGAGAAGGCCACGCTTTTCTTCGTGCACGGCACGCGGGGCAGGCGCGGCTTGCGCACGCGGAGGCTGCGGCGCGGGACGCGCGGAGGCGGCGGGCGCGGCAGGCGCCTCGGTGGCCATCGGCGCGGGCTGGTCGGGGCGGATGCCCTTCACCAGCGGTTCGGGCCTCGGCGCGATCGCCTGGGGGCTCTTGGTGGGCAGGCCCACGGGCTCCTCGTCGGGAACCGTCACCATCTCGTAGCTGGGCTTCTGCTCGTCCAGCTGCGGGGCGTCGTGGCGCAGGCGCTCCACGTGGTAGTTGGGCGTGGCGAGGTTCGGGTTCGGGATGAGGAGCACGTTCACCTTGAGCCGCGCCTCGATGCCGAAGATCTCCGAGCGCTTCTCGTTGAGGAGGTACGTCGCGACGTCCACGGGCACCTGCGCGTGGATCGCGGCCGTGTTCTCCTTCATCGCCTCCTCCTGGAGGATGCGCAGCACGTGCAGCGCCGTGGAGGCGGTGTCGCGGATGTAGCCGGTGCCGTGGCAGCGCGGGCAGGCCGAGTGCGTCGTCTCCTCGAGCGAGGGCTGCAGGCGCTGGCGCGATAGCTCGAGCAGGCCGAAGCGCGAGATCTTGCCGATCTGCACGCGGGCGCGGTCGTGGCGCAGCGCGTCGCGCAGGCGGTTCTCCACCTCGCGCTGGTTCTTCGCGCTTTCCATGTCGATGAAGTCGATCACGATCAGGCCGCCCAGGTCGCGAAGGCGAAGCTGGCGCGCCACTTCGTCGGCCGCCTCGCAGTTCGTGTTGAAGGCGGTCTGCTCGATGTCGTGGCCGCGCGTGGCGCGGGCGCTGTTCACGTCGACGGAGACGAGCGCTTCCGTGTGGTCGATCACGATGGCGCCGCCCGAGGGCAGCGTCACGTCGCGCCGGTAGGCGCTCTCGATCTGGTGCTCGATCTGGAAGCGCGAGAAGAGCGGCACGTCGTCGCGGTAGTGCTTCACCTTGTTCACGTTGGCCGGCATCACCGTGCCCATGAACGAGACCGCCTGCTCGTAGATCGCCTGCGTGTCGACGAGGATCTCGCCGATGTCGGGCTGGAAGAGGTCGCGGATGGCCCGCACCACGAGGCTCGACTCGAGGTAGATGAGGCAGGGGCCCTTCTCCTCCTCGGCGGCGCCCTCGATGGCGCGCCAGAGCTGCAGGAGGTAGTTCAGGTCCCACTGGAGCTCCTCGGCGCTGCGGCCGATGCCGGCGGTGCGCGCGATGAGGCTCATGCCCTCGGGGACCTCGAGCTGGTCCATCACCTCGCGAAGCTCGTTGCGGTCCTCGCCCTCGATGCGGCGCGAGACGCCGCCGCCGCGCGGGTTGTTGGGCATCAGCACCAGGTAGCGTCCCGCGAGGGAGATGTAGGTCGTGAGCGCCGCGCCCTTGTTGCCGCGCTCGTCCTTGTCCACCTGGACGATGAGCTCGGAGCCCGCCTTCAGGTGCGTGGACATCTTCGAGCGGCCGAATTCGCCGTCGTCGTTGACCATGTACTGCTTGGCGATCTCCTTGAACGGGAGGAACCCGTGGCGCTCGGCGCCGTAGTCGACGAAGACCGCTTCGAGGGAGGGTTCTACGCGGGTGATGACGCCCTTGTAGATGTTGCTCTTGCGTTGTTCTTTTCCGGCGGACTCGATGTCGAGATCGATCAGCTTCTGGCCATCGACGATCGCGACCCGGAGTTCCTCCGCCTGGGTCGCATTGAACAGCATGCGTTTCATTTTCTTCTCTCCCGCGCTCGGACACGGAAGATGGGGCCCGTTCCCAGGCCCCTGGGAGACGAGTTACTTCAGAAGTCGGTTCTGTCGGGCGTCACGGATGCGTGAGCGAGGTGGACGATTTCTGGTTTTCTTCGTCTTGGCGGCTGCCGGCTACCGGGGAGTTCCCATCGGTGCAAGGGGCAGTCGCGCGGAATTCGTGTGCGTCGAGCGCGTGTGTTTCGTTTACCATCGCTCTTGGGTCTCGCAGGCGAGCGACGTTGGCCTGCATCTTGGGCGCCACTTCGGGCGTCCCCTTGGTAAATCAAGAACATAATATACACCGGCATGCCGGTCGAAGGCAAAGCATCCCCGTCGGCACCCGCCGTTCGCCATGTCGAGGTCACCGAGGACGAGGCCGGCCAGCGCATCGACAACTACCTCATCGCGCGCCTGAAGGGCGTGCCCAAGAGCCGCGTCTATCGCATCCTTCGCAGCGGCGAGGTGCGCGTGAACAGCGGACGGGTCGAGGCCTCGTACAAGATCGCCGCGGGCGATCGAATCCGCATCCCGCCGGTGCGCGTGGCCGCGCGCGACGCGCCCGAGGCCGCTCCGCACTTCAGGCTCCCGGTGATCTACGAGGACGACTGGATCGTCGCCATCGACAAGCCCGCGGGAGTGGCCGTGCACGGCGGAAGCGGCATCGCCCACGGCGTGATCGAGTCGCTTCGCGCGATGCGCCCGCAGGCGAAGTTCCTCGAGCTCGTCCACCGGCTCGATCGCGAGACCTCGGGCGTGCTCCTGGTCGCGAAGAAGCGCTCGGCGCTCACGGCCCTTCACGAGATGCTGCGCACGCACGGGATGGACAAGCGCTACCTGGTCGCGGTGGCCGGGCGGTTTCGCAACGAGCGCCAGCGCGTGCGCCTCGCGCTGCTCAAGCGCGCGACTGCCGATGGCGACCGGCGCGTGAGCGTCTCGAAGGAAGGCCAGGAGGCCGAGACCCTGTTTCGCCGAATCGCGCGCGGCGCCGATGCGAGCCTGCTCGAGGCGCAACTGCTCACCGGGCGGACCCACCAGATCCGCGTGCACCTCGCGCACCTGAAGCACCCGGTGCTGGGAGACGAGAAATACGGCGACTTCGAGCTCAACAAGGCCCTTCGCAAGAAGGGGCTCAGGCGCATGTTCCTTCACGCTTCGCGCCTCGCGTTCCGCCACCCGGAGACGGGCGCGCCGATGCAGCTCACGGCGCCGCTGCCGGCGGAGCTCGAGCGATTCGCCGCGACGATCCGCGAGGAGGCGGAGCCCGCGTGACCTACGAGCTCGTGGTCTTCGACTGGGACGGGACCCTCATGGACTCCACCCGCGTCATCGCGGCGAGCCTCCAGGACGCATGCCGCGACGTGGGGATCGCGGTGCCGTCCGAGCAGGACGCCCGCTACGTGATCGGCCTCAACCTCGCCGACACGTTCGATCACGTGGCGCCGGGCCTCGACGAAGCGGGCCGCGTGAGGCTCGCCGAACGCTATCGCCATCACTTCCTCGCGCGCGAGTCCGAGATGCCGCTCTACGCGGGCGTGCGCGAGATGCTGGACGACCTGCTCGCCCGCGGGCGTCGCCTCGCGGTGGCCACGGGCAAGGCGCGGCGCGGACTGGATCGCGCGCTGGAGACCACGGGCCTGCGCGATCGCTTCGAGGCTACGCGATGCGCCGACGAGGGCTTCGCGAAACCTCATCCCGACATGCTGCTCATGCTGCTCGAGCTCACCGGCGTGGAGGCACGCAACGCCGTGATGGTGGGCGACACCACGCACGACCTCGAGCTCGCCGCCAATGCCGGCGTCGACGGCGTGGCCGTGTCCTATGGCGCGCACGGCGAGGCGTTGCTCGCCACGCGCCAGGCGAAGGCGCGCCTCGCGAGCGTGGCCGACCTGCATCGATGGCTCGCGACGGCAAGCTGATCTGCGCCTCCGAGGCGCTCGTCGAGGGCGGCCCGGGCGTGCGCTTCGCGCTCGCCTCCCACGGCGGAGAAGAGAAGGGCTTCGTCGTGCGCTACGCGGGAAAGGCATGCGCCTTCGTGAACACCTGCCCCCACGTGGGCACCGAGCTCGACTGGCAATCCGGGCAGTTCTTCGAGGCGAGTGGGCTATACTTGGTCTGCTCCACGCACGGTGCGCTTTTCGAACCGCGCACGGGTTTTTGCGTGGCGGGGCCCTGCCGCGGGGCCTCGCTCGAGCCGCTCGAAGTTCGTGAACAGGGTGGCCACGTATATCTTCTGAACGACAAATGACCGACGACGCCTCGCCCCAATGGGAGCGCGCGGTCCTCGAGAAGGTCGCGCTGGGGGCGCTTGAGGAGCAGCGACGCGCCCGCCAGTGGGGCACGATCTTCAAGCTGCTGTGGTTCATCCTCGCCTTCATGGTGCTCTCCGCGTGGATCGGCTGGATCGGCCGCCCGGACGGGG
>Ga0335082_10003728_pt1 | contig 16576 bp, 12 predicted proteins | sample Lox_Sample_41_FD_206718 | JGI IMG/M metagenome (GOLD analysis project Ga0335082, IMG submission 206718) | Soil microbial communities from Loxahatchee National Wildlife Refuge, Florida, United States - Lox_Sample_4.1 | ecosystem: Environmental > Terrestrial > Soil > Wetlands | place: USA...
CCGACAATTTCCAGGCGGGTTCCGCGGCATTGAAGACAGCGCGGGGGCGGTGCCGTGACCGTTCCGCAGTAGTGACAGGTCAATTGGCTGCTTTGCTTGGAATAGACCATCGCCACATGACAACGAGGGCACCGGACCACGGCGCCACAGTCTCGACAGCAAAGGGCTCCCCCAAATCCCCGACGGTTCAGGAGCAGCACGACCGGTTCCCGTTTTTCCAACCGTTCCGCCACGGCTGCAAGGAGTTCACTCGACACAAACGCCCCCCTTGATTGACCGCCCATGCCAACGATCCTCACGGCGGGAGGCGTCGTGAGTCCGGACCGTTGGCCCTCCAGTCGGACGGCCCGATACTTCCCGCCTTGGATGTTCGCGTAAGTCTCGACCGACGGCGACGTACTGGTGAGCAGCACGAGCGCGCCATGATGCGCGCCGCGGAGCACGGCCACATCGCGGGCATGGTAGCGGGGGGACTCCGGCTGTTTGTAGGCCGGATCCTGCTCCTCCTCCACCACGATCAGCCCCAAATTCAAAACCGGCGCAAAGATGGCCAGCCGCGTCCCGATCACGATCGAGACATCGCCACGACGAATCCGCTCCCATTGCAGCCGGCGGTCTCGATCCGAAAGCCCGCTGTGGAGTATCCCGATCATGTCGGCAAGCCCGTTTTCGAGTCTCGCGGACCACCCGGAAACGCGGTCGATTTCGGGAACGAGTAAGATCACGGATTGCTTCCGATGAATCGTGGCCGAGATGAGGGCCAGGACCTCCGGCCGGGATCGCTCCGGCGAGCCCTCGAGACAAACAGTCTCGAACCGGCCCGAACCGGCCGTTTGAAAAAGATCGTCCGGAAGAGACGCCGGCGTCGGTATCGGCCCCTCCGGGAGCCGTAAGCCCGCGGCGGATGTGACGACGGGGGTTCGGGATAAACGGGGACGCGGCAGTACGTTGGTCTCGTCGACCCAGCCCTTTCGGACGAGGGCGGAAAGCGTTCGGGATAGCGGACCCGTGCCACTCTGGCGCGAGGGGGTTCCTGTCGTCGCTCGCCCCTGGAGAGCTTCCAGCCTCAGTCCTCGGGGGGACTGCTCCAGGACGGTCAAGATCCGTCGCGGTGAATCTTCCTTCCGGGATGATTCCGAAATCGCTTTTCGACCCGCCGCCGTAATCTGATAATGGGAGCCCACTCTTACTTCCAGCCCCGGCGGAAGGAAGGTCTTCATTGCGACACCCCAGCCGGTCATGTAATATTCCGCCAGCCATCGGGCCAGCGCCATCATCGACCGATCCAACAGCGGAATGGGATCCAAAAGATTCAGGATCGGCTTGAGTTCTGCGACGTCGGCCCGGTGAAGGCGGCGAGTCACGAACCCGGTCTGCCATTGATTCCGAAACGGAACCAGCACGCGCATCCCGGGTTCAAGCCGGTCCCGGAATTCCTCCGGCACCGAATAATGGAAGACCCGGTCGAGGTGTTTAAATAAAACCACCTCGGCGACGGGCCGCGCATCCTTCCGCTCGACCTTTTGATCACTCATGCTCGGATTCTAACAACTCTCCTGAATAAACTCAATCTCCATTAAATGGGTTATCCACCCGTCCCTGCGCAATTTGCATTTCCACGGCGGGGATGCTAGAGTGCGTGCGTTTTAAACCGAAGGAGGAGACCGGATGCGTTATGGATTTATGGTCGGCGTGATCGGCGCGGGGTTGATCGTCGGCTCGGCCCTTGCCGACGAACTGGCTTCCGTCAATGGAAAACCGATCACCACGGAGGTCTTCAAGCAAAAGCTGGCCGCGATGCCGGCTAATTTAAAGGACTCGATCCATACCGCGGAAGGCCGTCAGGAGGTGCTGGATATCCTGATTACGCGGGAGCTGCTGTACCAGGAAGCCGTAAAGCGCCATCTGGAAAAGGAGCGGGCGATCCAGGATAAGATGGCCGAGGCGCGCCGCACAGTTCTTGTCGAGGCGATGATGGACCGTCTGACGGACCGGATGGCCGCCGGCGATACGTTGAAGAGCTATTACGATGCCCACCGAAATGATTTCCGCGAAGTTCGGGCGAGCCATATCCTGGTGGAAAAAGAAGAGGCGGCCAAGGATCTCAAACAGCAGCTGAATGCCGGAGCGGATTTCGCAGAGCTTGCGCGTAAATTTTCGAAAGACGGGCGGTCGGGGCCGGCCGGCGGCGATCTCGGATATTTCACAAAGGCCCGGATGATCCCGGAGATCGCCAACGCCGCGTTCATCCTGCCGGTGAACGCGGTCAGCGAGCCGGTCAAATCATCCTACGGGTATCACCTGATTAAAGTGACTGACGCTCGAGAGGCCAAGCGGTTCGAGGAACTGCCGACGCCGGTCTTAGAGGATGTCAAACGCGCCGTCCTTCAGGAGGAGATCCAGGCCCTTCGCAACGCCAATGCGGTGACGGTCAACACGGGAAAACTCAATCAGCTTCGGTAGATACCACCAGCGAGCGAGAGCGGGGAGGCTCCATCCGGCTTCGCCGGCCTGCACTCGGCGGTTTGCAGCCGATGTGTGGAGGGGGCGACGCGAGCCCCTACGGTTGTGTGCTCGGAACCGCCGCCGGTTTACCCCAATTCACCGGGATGCTGTAATACTCGCTGTTCTTCTGGTAGCGCAGCAGCCCGTGACGCTTCCCGTATTCGTAGAGGTCCCGAGTCAACCGCACATCCGCCAGACAATAGCTCTTGAGCTTTTCCATATCGCCCTCCCGGAAATATCGGATGGCATCCAGCCCGTGGCCGGTCTTCCCCTCCCCGAGCGTCGCCTTGACGAGGGTGTCGAGACTCAGGCGGTGGCCGAGAAAACGCTCGACATCTTCCATGATGTCCAGCGTAGGAAGATTCTTGAGGCTTCGCTTGAGGTAAGGCTCGAGCACCAGATAGTCAAAGCGCTTGATGTTGAACCCGACAATCAGGCCGGCATCCTCCAAGATCCCGCGAAGGGACGGAGTTTCCCACTCGGTAAACGACCGGAAGAGATCCTGGTCATAGGAGTAAATACCGACCAGGGACACCCGAAGCAGGTGAAGGTTGTCCCTCCCCCCAACCTCATCGAAGGTCTTCTGCGTCTCCAAGTCTAGCACGATCACATCGCCCATGATGGCTCCTTTCTCGGTTGGAAACCGCTCTTACTTTCCGCCGGAAGGCTTCAGCATGATTTTATGCGCGATGTATTTGCCGCCCTCCAAAGCATATTCGATCTCGACCGCCTCGCCGGGTTTGATGTCTCCGAGGCCTTTCTTATCATTGCCGGAAGTGATCGCGGTGCCGTTCGTAACGACAAACTTGATGCGGCCTCCCGACTCGGGATTTTTCACGATCACGTTGTGCTCCGCGGCGTCGGCCTTGACCACCTGTCCGGAATACGGGATATCGGCGCTCTGGGCCGGCGTTTCGAAGATGAGGATCGCAACAACGGCCGGGCCGATCAGCAACGCCGCGGCGGCTGCAAAAAAACGAGATCGGTTTTTCATGGCTGCTTCCTCCTGTCGGATGATTCGGGATAGGGCCATCATATCAAAGGAGCCGCGTGCGGAGCAAGCCGTGCGCTCTTTTGTCCTTCTGCAAAAGGGAACGCCGACCCCTACACTTTGGGATCGAGCTCGATCAGGCCTTTCCGGATGGCGTGAATGGCGGCCTGCGTGCGATCGTAAACGTGAAGTTTATGGAAGATGTTTCGGACATGGTTTTTGACCGTCTTCTCGCTCAGCTCGAGGTCGTTTGCGATTTCCTTATTCGTCTTGCCCTCCGCCACAAGTTTAAGCACCGTGATCTCGCGATCGGTCAGGCCGTGTTCGAGACGACCGGGCTTTCGCCCCCGGCCCTCGGCCAGCAGGGAAAACTCCGTTAAGATCTTGCTCGCCACCGACGGATGAATCAGCGATTCCCCTTCGGCGATGGCCCGGATGGCCTTGACGATCTGGGCCGAATCGGCGTCTTTGAGCAGGTAGCCGGTCGCCCCGGCCTTGACCAGATCAAAGATATACTCCTCCTCGGCATACATCGTGAGGACAACGACCCCGATGTGGGGGTTCTCCCGCTTGATCTCGCGGGTGGCCTCCACGCCGTTCATCCGGGGCATGCTGATGTCCATCAAGACGACGTCGGGAATCAACTGGCGGGCCTTCTCAACCGCCTCGACGCCGTCTTTGGCGACGCCCACCACCTCGATGTCTTCCTTGGTGTTCAGGATCGCCGAGAGGCCTTCCCGAACCACCTGATGATCATCCGCGATCAGCACTCTGATCTTGTTCACGGAGGAGCTGCTCCTTTCCCTCGAGCGGAACCCGAAGCACGATCTTCGTTCCCTGCCCGGGTTTGGTATCGATGACGGCCGTCCCGCCCAACAACCGGGCGCGTTCCATGATCCCTTTCAGCCCGAAGGAGGCCCATTTCTCCGGATGTGACGACACCGCCTCCAGGTCGAAACCGCGGCCGTTGTCCGAGAGGGTCGTCCGGAGATCCGAGAGGCCGATGATCAAATCCACGCCGATCCGCGTCGCCTTCGCATGTCGCTGGACGTTCGACAGCGCCTCTTGAATAATCCGAAACAGAAACATCTTGACCCGGGGCGGGATGCGGTGTTCATCGCCGCGGACCTTGAAATCGGTCCCGATCTGGTACTGTTTGGAATAGGTTTTCAGATAATTTCGTATGGCCGGGAGGAGTTCCATCCGGTCGAAATGCAACGGTCGGAGATTGAAGACCACCTGACGCGCCTCTTCGATGGCGGCCTTCAAAAGGTCCCGCGTTTCCAGAATCAATGTCCGGCATTTCGCGGGATCTTTCTCCATCAGCTCGCTGCAGAGATCCAGTTTGTAATTGAGTCCGACCAGCGTCTGGACCAGTCCGTCGTGGATATCCAGCGCGATTCGTGTCCGCTCTTCCGTAATGGCATGCTGGATCTCCCGCAGGTATAATCCGTAAAGGGCCTGGTATTCCCGAAGGTGTTTCTCAATTTCCTCCTTGTCTTTGATGCGGGCCTCGATCAACTGCCACATAAATTTGGCGGTGGGCCCGCCGATCACGGCCACATCCGTGCGAGGGAGTTCCCGGAGGCTTCGTTCCACCTTCGGGTTGCCCGTCACGTCGATAAGAAGATCCACCTTTTTCAAGCGAAGCAGTCGTTGGTAGTCTCTCGTTGTGGGAATCGACAGGCGCTTCGCGAGCAGGATCCCGGGCGCGCGGGGCTTCCGATCCGCCACCCCGACGATTTTCACCAACGGGTCGGGATGGAAGATCTCGATCAGGGACGTCCCGCCCCGTCCGGCTCCGATAATGGCGACATGGGTTTTGTTCATGGAGGCCGCGAGTGACCGCGATGGCGGTCGCAATCGTTGGACCGCGTTAGGCCGAAGCCTTGGTGGAGGATCCGCCCTCCTTGACCGTCAGGGGACGGGCGGCTCGATCGGCGGCGTTGTTTGGATCCCGGTCCAGGAGTCCCTTCAGCTCGGACATGAACTGGTTCAAATCCTTGAACTCCCGGTAGACCGAGGCGAAGCGCACATAGGCCACCTGGTCCAGATGGTACAGTTCGGCCATCACCGCCTCGCCGATGGCCCGGCTGGAAATTTCGGTCTCTCCGTTTTCCTGTAACTTTTTCTCGATGCGCGTGGCCACGGCGTCCAGCGTGTCCATGCTGATCGGCCGCTTCTCGCAGGCCTTTTTCAGGCCGGCGAGGATCTTTTGGCGATCGAGATGCTCCCGACGACCGTCCTTTTTGATCACCATCGGCGACATCTCTTCCACGCGCTCATACGTCGTAAAACGTCTTTCACACTTGAGGCATTCCCGCCGGCGTCGTATGACGGCGCCTTCCTGGCTCAGCCGGGAATCGACCACCTTGTTGTCGAGCGATTCACAATGGGGACATTGCATTGTCTTGCCTCTTTTATCTGGGGGCCCGTGCGGGAGCAAGACCCGTCCTCCGATGCCCCCAGGCCCCGCGGCAGCCCCAGGCAAAGCCCGATGGCTGCCTTTTTCACTCTTTGAACGGGAATTTTTTACAAAGCGCCTTCATCCGCTTGCGCGTCTCCCGGATAACGGCCTCGTCGTTCGGGTTGGCCGTCACTCGATCGATCGCCTCCGCGATGATCTCCATTTCGCGTTCTTTCATCCCGCGCGTCGTGACGCACGGACTCCCGAGACGGATCCCGCTGGCCACCGCCGGAGGTTTTTCATCGAAGGGAATGGCGTTTTTGTTGACCGTGATTCCGGCACGATCCAACGCCGCCTCGGCCTCTTTCCCGGTCACGTTCCGATTCGAAAGATCCACCAGCATCAGATGATTGTCCGTGCCGCCTGAGACGAGGCGGACCCCGCGCTTGAGCAGTCCATCGGCCAGCGCCTGCGCATTGGCCACGATCTGCCGTTGATAAACCTTGAACTCCGGCTTCAGCGCTTCTTTAAAAGCCACGGCCTTCGCCGCGATGACATGCATCAGCGGCCCCCCTTGCAGGCCCGGGAAGACGGCTTTGTCGATCGCCTTCGCGTATTCGGCTTTGCACATCACCATGCCGCCCCGTGGTCCCCGCAAGGTCTTCTGGGTCGTCGTCGTGACGAATTCCGCATACGGAACCGGGCTGGGATGCACGCCAGCCGCCACCAATCCGGCAATGTGGGCGATATCGGCCATCAGGAGGGCGCCGCTTCGATCCGCGATTTCCCGCAGGCGCTTGAAGTCAAAGATCCGGGGATAAGCGCTGGCCCCGGTCACGATAATCCGCGGTCGGTGTTCCTCGGCCAGGCGGGCGACCTCGTCGTAATCGATCCGGCCGGTCTCGCGGCGCACCCCGTAGAAGACCGGACGATAAAGACTGCCGGAAAAGTTCACCGGATGCCCGTGCGAGAGATGTCCGCCGTGGGCCAGGCTCATCGATAGAATCACATCGCCCGGTTTGAGCACGGCGAAGTAGACCGCCATATTGGCCTGGGTTCCCGAATGGGGCTGAACGTTGACATGGTCGACGCCGAACAGCGCTTTCGCCCGGTCGATCGCCAGCGACTCGGCCACATCCACAAACTCGCACCCGCCGTAGTATCGTTTTCCGGGAAGGCCTTCGGCATATTTGTTCGTCAGAAGACTTCCCTGTGCCTCCAGAACCGCTTTACTGGCATAGTTCTCGGAAGCGATCAGGATGATCTGTTCCCGTTCCCTTTTTTTCTCCCCCTCTATCGCGTCATAGATTTCGGGATCGGTTCTCTTTAATACAGTCACGGCCGTTCACCTTTTTTATCGGCTTTAATTTATTGGCTCCCGCACGCTTTTTTTTCAACCTCTTCGATCTTGGCCAATCGCCGGGCATGTCGTCCACCATCAAAACCGGTCGTCAGCCACAGCCGAACGATCTCCAGCGCCGCCTTCTCTTCCAACACACGTTGCCCTAAGACAAGAATGTTGGCATCGTTGTGCAGCCGGCTGACCTTCGCCGTAAACGGGTCGAAGCAGAGGGCCGCCCGCACCCCGGGAAACTTGTTGGCCACGATGGACATCCCGATTCCCGTTCCGCAGATCAGGATCCCCCGCCGGACCTGGCCTTCCGAAACCGCCTGCGCCACGGGAACACCGTAGTCGGGGTAGTCGACCGAGTCATGGTTATGAGTCCCCAAATCGGAGACCGCCAGGCCTTGGTCCTGGAGAAAATGGATGATCTTGCCTTTCAAGTCCACGCCCGCATGATCGCTGGCGATGGCAATGTCGGTCTTGTCGCTCATTGAAAACTCCCCATATTAAGGGAGTTTCATCATAGCCTACCGGCGGAGTTCTGTCAAGGCAAGGAGCGACGGAAACGAGCTTAGATTGAGCCTCCGCCCGGCTATTTTCGCCGCTCGCCGAGCCGGCGATCATGCTCTTGAGGATTGACGGGGATGACGACGGTAAATGCGGCGCCTTTCCCGGGCTGGGATTGAACGTCGATGTAGCCACGGTGGGCCTCGATGATCTGATGACAGGTCAATAAACCCAGGCCGCTGCCCTCGTGATGTTTGGTTGTGAAAAAGGGGTCAAAGAGTTTCGGGAGGTGTTCTTCCGCGATTCCGGCCCCTGTGTCGATGACGGCCACTTCCAGTGCTGCCCCATTGCTTCCATGGGTCAACCGGCGGCTTCGGACCGTAATCGTTCCCTGTTCCGTGGCCTGAATCGCATTCAGGAGCAGATTCATGAAGACCTGTTTCATCCGTTCTTGGTCCATCCAGCCGGTTGGAAGATCGGGATCAAAATCCTTCTTAAATACATTCAGCTTTTTTTTGGCTTCCGGAGTTAAAAGCGCAACCATGTCCTCCAGAAGTTCGTTTAAATGGGTTTCCTGGAAATGGTACTCGTCCTGCCCGGTAAACCGGGAATATCGGAGCATCCGCGTGATGAGATGATGAATTCGATCCAGCTCCTCGCACACCCTTCGGTAGAACTGTTCCCAATATTCCTTATCCTTGGAACTCTCTTTGTACTTTTGAGGAAGCATCTGGAGAAAAGCGCTCACCGCAGTCAACGGGTTGTTGATCTCGTGGGCCATCCCGGCCGCCAGAGTGCCGACGGCGGACAGCCGATTGGCCCGGGCCAGTCGCTTTGCGGTCTCGACTTTTTCGGCCTCCAGCCGTTCCCGTTCCCGAATCAGGTAGAAAGTCTCGATTCCCTGGCGAATGGTGTTCCGCAGATCGTCTTCATTATACGGCTTGGCAAGGTATCGGTAGACATTGCCTTGGTTGATCGCCTCGATCACGACGTCCATATCGGAATAGGCCGTCATCAGCATGCGGACGGTATCGGGGTACTGCTCCTTCACCTGCTTCAACAACTCGACACCGCTTAACCGCGGCATCCGCTGATCGGTCAATACGACGGCGATTTCATTTTCCCGCAGGATTCGCATGGCCTCTTCGCCATTCTGAGCGGTATGAACCGCAAAATCCTCTTTGAACTGGAGGCGGAACGTCTCCAATGCTAGCGGCTCGTCATCGACATAAAGGACCGGGTAACGACGGTAATCCTCGGTCTGGAGCAACGGTTTCATCGTGCATCCCCCTTGGCGGAAACGGGTTCTGGGGAAATTTTTGTGGCCGGGCGATCCGGCAACCCACGTTTCGGTAATGTGATCACAAACTCGGCACCCTTCCCTTCTTCACTGCTGACCGTGATCTTCCCGCCATGGTTTTCGATGATCCGGTAACTGACCGAGAGGCCCAGACCGGTGCCTTGGCCCACCTCCTTGGTGGTAAAGAACGGCTCAAAGATCCGTCCAAGATGCTCCTTCCGGATGCCCTTGCCGCTGTCGCGGACGGAGATATGAACCCAGTCCCCGTCCTCCCAGGAGCGTATCCAGATCTCCCCCTTTTCCGGAATGGCATGGATCGCGTTTTGAAGAAGGTTCATGAAGACCTGATTGATCTGTCCGGGAATGATTTCGACCGGTTCTCGGATGCCGTAGTCCCGGTGCAACGCAATCCGCTCCACGATCTCGTGTTGGATCAACTTAATCGTGGCTTCCAATCCTTCTTGAATGTCGACCCGCTTGGTGTATTGCTCGTCTTTTCTGGCAAAGGTTTTTAAATCTGTCACGATTCCCTCGGTGCGGTCCAGTCCGGCCTTGACAATATTGAGGGATTGCTCGATGTCCTGAAGGAGTTTGTTGAACTGGACAAGCACCTGCCGCGTCTCCGGCTGTTTTTCCAGCGCTTCACGCACTTGACCGAGGTAGCGTCGGAGATTGGAGAGGCTGCCCTTCGCGAAACTCACGGGGTTGTTCACCTCGTGCGCGATGCCGGCAACGAGCAGGCCGAGGGCCGCCATCTTTTCGGAATGAACCAGTTGGGTCTGGGTTTCTTGAAGCATCTTCAGTGTCCGCTCCAGCTCTTCGCTCCGATTTTGGATCTCGCGCTCCAAGCGACGAAGCTGGATCAGGGACCGAATTTTCGCTTTGAGCTCTTGCGCATTGAACGGTTTGGTCAGATAATCATCGGCGCCGTATTCCAAGCCCGAGATCTTCTCGGAAAGCTCGGCCTTTGCGGTAAGCAGTATCACGGGGATATGCTTCGTATGAGGATCGGATTTAATTTCCCGGCAGACCTGGTACCCGTCTTTTCCCGGCATCATCACATCCGAAATGATAAGATCCGGACGGTGCTGGGTAGCCAGCCCAACGCCTTCGATCCCGTCCCGGGCCTGGATGAGGTTGAACTCGTTCTGGAGCTGGAAGGCGATGAAGCTTCGCATGTCCGCATTGTCTTCTATTAAAAGGACCGTGCGCTCCGGGGGTTGCGATTCCGCCGGAGTCGACGTCGTAACAGCCACGCCTTCTTTAAGGATGTCCGTTGCAGAATATTCCGCGGCCGTGTGAAGGGCCTTCGTCCAATCTTCTGCACGGCGCCCCTCGCTCTCACGTCGCTCCCGCGCGCGGCGCCTTTCCGCACGAGGGTCTTCGGCCGTGCCCTCCGGCTCCGATGGCTTTAGGTCCATCGGCAGCGTAAACGTCATGACGGTCCCTTTGCCGGGCGCGCTGTCGGCCCAGATCCGGCCGCGATGAAGTTCGACCAATTCTTTGGCCAAAGCCAGGCCAATCCCCGTGCCCTCGTGCTTCCGGCTGGCCGAGGCGTCCACTTGTGAAAACCGCTCAAAGATCCGCGTGCTGTATTCCTTCGGAAAGCCGATGCCGGTGTCGCTGACGGACACCATCACGGGGTTGTCATGGCCGTCCCTCTCTCGGGAGCGGGCCTCCGCGCACCGGACGGTCACCGTTCCGCCCGGTTCGGTGAACTTGAGGGAGTTGAAGATCAGGTTTAACAGAACCCGCTCGATCTTTTCCTTGTCACATACGAGCTCCGGCAGGGCATCCCCGTTGACGAATGAAAGGCGGATCTGCTTTTTTTCGGCCATCGGGGAGACCGATGCCACAATGCCATTAATGAATTGGGGGAGATTCACATAATCCAACGTCAATTTCATCTTGCCGGCGTCGATCTTGGCCAGGTCCAACAAATTGTTGATCATCTTGAGCAGGCGGAGCGAGTTCTGATACATGATCTCCATATGGCCCTGTTGCGCCGTGGGCATCGCTCCCATCTCTCCCTTGATCATCGACTCGAGCGGGGCCAGCACCAGCGTCAGCGGCGTTCGAAGTTCATGCGAAATATTCGAAAAGAACTGCGTCTTGATCGCGTCCAGCTCCTTGAGCTTAGCGTAGGCCCGTTCGACCTCCTGCTTGCTTTCGGCCAATTCTTTTGTGCGCTCTTCGACTTTGTGTTCCAACTCCGTGGCCCACTGCTTGAGCTCTTTCGACATGTTGCTGACGTCATCGTAGAGCAGGGCATTGCTGAAAGCGATCGAAGCTTCAACTTTGAGGTTGGATAGGAAGTCCAGGTCTAGTCCGGTGTAAGGTTTAAGGTTTTTTTTCTGACCGAGATTTATCACGCCCAGCAGTTTACCATCATGCGTTAATGGTACGGCAAGTTTTCCCGCCACTGCCTTAAAATACTCTTTGGCCGGATCCTTGATCTGAGCATAGCGAGGGTCAGCCTCGATCAGATCTAATTCGGCCAACCCCTTTGTTCGTTCTAACCATTCCAAAAAATCAGGATGTCGTTCTACGGTAAAAGCTTCGGATAAACCGGAAACCAGAAATGGTTTGAGGGTTTCGGATTTGACATCGAACAATATAACCGAGGTCCCTTCCGGATAGAGCACGGAGGTGATTGTAGCCTGCAGTTTGTTTACCAGTTCATTCAATCCTTTCAATACTACAATCTCATGGATGAAGTCCTGCAAGATTTTTTGGAGGTCATGTTTCCGGCGCTGAAACAGGTGATCAATCCGGGGTTGAACCATTTTGATATACGGAACCAGAAGGAGGACAATACTTGTTGCGAGTAACGAGAGCCCCGTTGGGTTTAAATGGTCGATCCATCCATGTCCAAAATAGAATATGGCGCCCACCGGAAGAATAACTAACGATGACATGACCGCCCACATGGCTGTTTTGTGTACTACCGTCGATATATCCCACAACTTATACCTAACGATCGAATAGAAGATGATAGCGGTGAAAAGAAGCATCGGAAAATAACCAAAGGGATATATACCATAACCAAGGTTGGGCAGATAATCGACGGACGCGGTGTATGCAATCCCGAATGCGATAAATACTAGACGAATTTGTTGTCGGGCTGCAGCATTATCAGAACGTCTGTACGCGACATAAAAATTGAACAAGCTGACTAACATCTGTCCGAAGAAGAATGGTAGGTAGATATAATAGAGAAGGGCCGCCTTAGGATAATAACCCCAACTGTATTTCCATACTCCATTAATAAAACGATCTGTAGTAAGAACCGCGATACAAAAAATGCCGGAGACCGCAAAATTCATTAACAATGTTTTTCGGCGCTCCTGTGCCCGCTTGGTCAGAGAAAGTGTTAGAAAATAAATAGAACTGCCGATAAAAACAAGTCCGGTCCAAAGGACTTTTCCCCAGAAAAAAGCCGTAGACTCGTCCCGGGAGAAATAGACCATGGTAATACCAAGCAGCCAGATTGATATTGTGAAACAGGATAAGAAGAAAGAAAAATTTATTTGTGACCTAACATTTTTTACTAAGATAAACAGGCCGAGGAAAAGAATAAGGAATCCACAAATAAGTACAGGGAACCCGTAAAGATTAAGACTGTACTGTCCTGCAAGCTGATCAAACAAAGCTTACGCTCCTAAAGAGTCTTGGCTCTTCCCTCTCTCTCTAAAGCAAACCCCTTGCAAATGACTCGTTTTTTCCCAAAGGTAATTAAGTTCTCCAAACGGTCCACCCGATCGTCCTGGACCTCCATGTGTCCCAATGAGCGCAGAAAATCCCGTGTGCGATACATTGATGCGTAAAAGTCCACTATTATGAACATGTTTTATGAACTTTCTTGTATACCTTGCTGACTCTGTCCAGACAGAAGTGCGCAAGCCATACAAGTTCTTTTCTAAAAAGTTTACCATCTTTGAAAAGATTTCTTCATCCAAATCAGCTGAAAACGACTGTCCAGACGTCCTGATTAACGTTAGAAGCGGGAAAAATCCTTCCTCAAAGGTACATTTCATGGCATTTGCTTTGGAAATTTCCTCAATCCGCAATACTGCAGGTGTAAGAAACAACCCTCTTGGGTTCGGATGGCCTGCGTGATCAATGCGAGTGCCTCCATGGATCAGTTGAGCGCCATGTTTCAATGCATCTCTAAGAAACTCGTAAAATTCTTCAATTTTCCCAACAGCAGCAAGATGCGCCTGCTCTTCGTTCGGCAGTCCAACGCCAATCGCCCGCACTTTTCTTAATACGATCGACTCAAACTCATCATATACAGCCTGATGTATTAATGCACGCCTTGCAACCATGCAAATTTGCATTGACCCGAGAAACCCTTCCACCAAGGAGGTTGCAGCGCTTTCAAGATCGGCATCTTTCCATATGACCATTGTGTCATTACCTGATAATTCCAGAATTGGTTTTTTCCCGCTGGCATAGATCCGAGAACCGACTTCTAACCCCTTACGACTATCTCCAAAGTATACAATATCGTTTACTTTTGTACTGGAAATCCAGCAATTCAGGATCCTTTCCGAGTCGCCGACAAGTAGGTTGACGACTCCAAGCGGTATCTTGTTTGATCCCAAAACATCGCAAATCACACGCCGCCAAAGATACATGGTTGACACAGGAGTACGCAGCGGTGGTTTTATGATTAGCGCATTCCCGGCCAGTAAGGCAAAAACGGCTAACAGGGAATTGGGACAAGGTGCATTTCCCGGAGGCAACACGCACACCACACCATCTGGTTTTCTGGCAAGATAGAGATGTTCGTTGTTATCAACACCCACTTTCTTAAATAGTTGATCGATATAAAAATCGACGGTCCTTGGTTCGGTTGCTTTGATCATGCCATTGATTTCCCATTCAGATAAACGGTATGGGTGGCCTTCCCGCATCATTAAATCGATGAGTCGATCACGATGGTTTTTGATATTTTCATGAATATCAAGAAACAGCCGTCGCCTTCTATTAATGGTTACGTATCGAAAGTCTTGCCATGCTTCAACGGCTGTTTCAATCGCTTGGTCGATGTTGACATCATTGGCTATGGAATAGGCTGCATATGCATTCTCTGCATAGTGCTCTGGTATAAAACCCTCATTAAGAATTTCTAAAATGTTCCGGGTCTCGACCGGATTTTCTATTAACTTATGTGCGTTTGCTGCGAAGCCGTATAGACCCGTGTCGACATCTTTCCCGTCAATCCATAGCGGATAGAAATCTAAGCCGGTGAGTTCAGATATGGACTTGAGAGATTTTAATTTACCGGTCGACTGCAGGGTCTTATTGCTTCTAGTGGTTCTATCGTAGCCCTTATCATAAAGCGCGATGCCTACTAACGTGGTTTTTCCCATATTCAAATAATTAGATTCGAGCTTCTGCCAGATGATTCTGCCAGACAATGCCGCTGATGAATCCCATGCCACTTTAACATCGCTATAAATGGTGAGCCAGTCTACGTTGTCTTCAACAGCAACGGCCATTCCCTTTGAAGAAATGTCCAGAATGGTCCCTTTAACGGGCTTTATCGTGTTGTTCGCAATATTTTCTGGAAGGAGGTTGACTGGGCAGAAAAAGCCGTTCCGCTTCCCCCTTCTTCTGGGATCAGCATCTGCCGGTGACATAGACCAACCGCGACCTACTTGTAATGCTGCATCTAATTTTTGCCGTCTCTGCCTTTTGCGGTTCTCACGAACCAACGCGAGCGATTTGACTCGTCTGCGATCAGCCGATCTCAGATTTTTTTGCCGCTGGGTGTTCTGTTTCTTTCCTAGATCTGTCGACATGTATTTCCTTCACTCCGCCACTTAAAACCCATACTCCTTTGCCAATTCTCTATAGACAATTGTCTTGTGTATTGGCGATGGGCCCTCATAAATCTGCATGAGTTTGGCATCCCTCATCAACTTTTCCATCGGATATGTTTTGGAGTAACCGTAACCTCCGAGGAGATCCACCGCCTCGCTTGTCGCCTTCATTACTACATCCCCGGCGAAATCCTTCGCCATGGACGACTCCTTTGCAAACCGGTATCCGCGGTCGTGTGCCCAGGCTGCCTTCCATGCAAGCGATCGAGCGGCGTCAATCTGAGTTGCCATATCGGCGAGCCTGAATTGAACATACTGGAAATTAGCCAGCGGTTGATTAAATTGGATCCGTTTCTGCACATGTCGCAACGCATGTTCCATCGCGGTCCTTGCTACCCCTACGGCGCCAGCAGCAACATTGATCCTGGACCGGGAAATGGACATCAGCGCAATCTTGTATCCTTCTCCGTCCTCCCCTATCCGGTTTCCTACCGGCACCTTGACATCTTTAAAGAATATCTCGGAAGTGTTGGACGCCCGTTGGCCCATTTTATCTAACGCGTCGCCGATCCGGACTCCATCCATTTTAGAAGAAATCACAAAAGCCGTTATGCCTTTGGTTCCAAGATCCCGGTTGACCGTGGCGAATACAGTATAAAAGTCCGCAACGCCACCGTTTGTGATAAAATGCTTCATGCCGTTTAGAATATAATAGTCTCCTTTGCGCTCGGCCAGAGTCGCGATGCGGCTCGGATCTGACCCGGCATCGGGTTCGGTGAATCCGAACGACCACAAGGTGAGTTGACGACAATAAGGGATCAGGTACTTTTCCTTTTGTTGTTCGGTTCCCGACAGGAGAAGGGGACCAACACCGAGCACATTGATCATGATCGAGGTTGTTATCCCTACACATCCGGCGGCCAACTCTTCTGTGAGAATTGCGGTCTCAAAAATTCCCAATCCACTGCCGCCATACTTCTTGGGAATGTAAGCCGTAAAAAACCCTTCTTCGAAGGCTTTTCTTACGATATCCCACGGAAATTCTCCGGTCCTATCGTGGTAGGAGGCCACTGGAGCAATCTCCCTGCGGGCGAATTCCCTGGCCTTCATCTGCAAGACCTTCTGCTTTTCGGTCAATTCAAAACTCACTCCCATTGGGGCCATTGTCGAAAATAGCTCTCTTTCGCCCAACCCCTCCGGGGAAACCTGTCGTCTTCGTTCGGACGAGAACGTTCTGAGCTGTACCCGCCGTTGGATCAATCGGCGATCCCGAAATTCGATTGGTTTATGGCCATTGCGCCGTTCGTGAAACATCGTGGATATCATACAATGTCCCCTCTGTTGTTGGTGCTTGGCTGCGCTTCTCTCTCAGCGTTGGAATAGATGCCCCTCTTGAGTGCAAAGGGTTTCTTAACCGACATGCGCTGGGATGGAATGATCTCGGATGGCACTGCGCCCTCTGCGCGAGGGGACGATCCGATCCTCTTCAGAGCATTAGGCCAATCGTGAAGGATAATTCTATAAAACTGGTGGAGGCGGCGGGAGTTGAACCCGCGTCCGAAGAACTTCAGCCCCAGGTGACTACATGCATAGTGGCTGTTTGGGATTCGCCACTCCTCGGGTACAGCAACAAACCCGAAGAGCCGCTATTCCAGTTTGTCTCATCCCGCGGGCCTGGACCGCCCGCGGA
>Ga0335082_10003729_pt1 | contig 16575 bp, 18 predicted proteins | sample Lox_Sample_41_FD_206718 | JGI IMG/M metagenome (GOLD analysis project Ga0335082, IMG submission 206718) | Soil microbial communities from Loxahatchee National Wildlife Refuge, Florida, United States - Lox_Sample_4.1 | ecosystem: Environmental > Terrestrial > Soil > Wetlands | place: USA...
GCTCCTGCGCAAGGCGATCCCGATGCCGACGCTCAACACCACGGCGACGGCCTGGGAAGTCAACCTGAAGACCTCGGTCGAGCTCTACACGATCTGGGAGATGACCGGGGTGCTCAAGCAGCTCGAGGGCATCGACGAGAACCTGTTCGACGTGATCACCGACATCATGGACGAGAAGCGCGAGGACTGGAAGGACTTCCTCGCGGACCAGGAAGACGAAGCGGACGACGAGTGAATGTCGACTATCGAAGGAGGCTCACGTGGCTACGAGCTCTGATCAACCCGGCGGCGAACGCTTCACCGGCCACGGCGCGGAGTGGCGGGATTCGAATCTGACGGCCGGCGAGGCGCGCCTCGCGACCTCGTGGGTCGAGCTGAAGATCGACAAGCGCTCGATGCTGACCAACAAGGATCGCGTGGAAGACGTGCGCGACATCATGTGGCAGCTCGAGAAGGACGGCGAGATCGTCGTCCACCGGGTGGCCGACGAGCACGAGCCGGTCGTCGTCAAGACGCTCTACGGCTGGGACAAGAAGATCCCGACGCGCCGGCTCTGGCATCACAAGTCGTGCGGCCAGTGCGGCAACATCCCCGGCTATCCGGCGTCGCTCCTGTGGCTGATGAACCGTCTCGGGATCGAGTACCTGGACGAGACCGACCAGACCTCGTGCACGGCGTGGAACTACCACGGCTCGGGGATCGGCAACCTCGAGAGCCTGGCGGCGGTGTTCCTGCGCAACTTCCACCAGGCCTACGTCGCAGCGCGCGCCCAGGGCCTGCCGGCGGCGTACTACTACCCGCTCGTGCACTGCGGGACCTCGTTCGGCAACTACAAGGAAGTGCGCGGCTATCTCCTGCACTCGGCCAAGCTGCGCGAGCGGGTGCGGGTCATCCTCGGGAAGCTCGGGCGCCTGGTCGACGGGAAGCTCCTCATCCCGGAGGAGGTTGTCCACTACTCGGAGTGGCTGCACGTGATGCGCGAGCGCATCGCGACGCTTCGCGAGATCGACTGCAGCGGGATCCGCGCGACGATTCACCCGGCCTGCCACGTCTACAAGATGGTGCCGGAGGACGCGATCTACGACGACAAGATCCTCGGCGGCAACCGTCTCGCGGTCTCGACCGGTCTGATGGAGGCCCTCGGCGCGCAGGTCATCGACTACTCCACCTGGTACGACTGCTGCGGCTTCGGCTTCCGCCACATCATTTCCGAGCGCGAGTTCACGCGCTCGTTCGCCATCGATCGCAAGATCCGGGTCGCGGTCGAGGAGGCCCATGCGGACGTGATGATCGGCCACGACACCGGCTGCATCACGACGCTCGACAAGAACCAGTGGATCGGCAAGGCGGCGGGCAAGGCAGTGGATCTGCCGGTGCTCGCCGACTGCCAGTTCGCCGCTCTGGTGTGCGGCGCGCACCCGTACAAGATCGTCCAGTCGCACTGGCATGCGTCGTCCACCGAGACGCTGATGGAGAAGCTCGGCATCGACTGGCAGGCGAAGAAGGCCGAGTTCGTGACCTACCTCGACCAGGTGAAGGCCGGCAAGCAGGAGAACCTGTACGACCCGCGCCGGATGATCACCTCCGGCCCCGGCTACATCCCGATCGCGAAGCGCCAATGACGAAGCCGGTCCTCATCGTAGGCGGCGGCCCCGCGGGGCTCGCCGCAGCGCATGCGCTCGCGAGCGTCGGGCAACGCTCCATCCTCGTCGAGAAGGAGCAGCGGCTCGGCGGCGCGCCGATCCTCTCCGGGTACGCGAAGCTCGTGCCCTCCGGCGAGTGGGCGAAGGACGCGATCGGCGGGATGGTCAGCCGGGTCGAAGGAAGCCGGCTCGTCACCGTCCACAAGGGTGCGACCGTCAAGGCGTTCTCCGGTACGGCCGGCGAGTTCCGCGCGGAGCTTTCGAACGGCCAGACGCTCGATGCCGGTGCCGCCGTCCTCTGCACCGGGTTCACCCACTTCGACTCGGTGAACAAGCCGGAGTGGGGATTCGGCACGTTCCCGGATGTCGTGACCACCGCGCAGGTCGAGCAGATGATCTCCTCCGGCAAGGGTGTGCGCTGCCCGTCGGACGGCCGGAAGCCGCAGCGGGTGGCGATCCTGCTCTGCGTCGGGTCGCGCGACCGGCAGATCGGCCGGGAGTGGTGCTCGAAGATCTGCTGCACCGTGTCGTGCAACATCGCGATGGAGATCCGCGAGGAGCTGCCCGACTGCCACGTGTACATCTACTACATGGACATCCGGACCTTCGGCCTGTACGAGACGCGCTACTACTGGCGCAGCCAGGAGGAGTTCAAGGTCAAGTACATCAAGGCGCGGATCGCGGAGGTGACCTCCGACGGCCAGAAGCTGATCATCAAGGGCGAGGACACGCTGGTGAAGCGCCCGATCACGATCCCGTTCGACCTGGTCGTGCACGCGATCGGCATGGATCCCAACGTCGACAACAAGTCGCTCGCGCGGACCTTCGGCGTCGAGCTCGAGCAGCACGGCCACATCGCGAAGGGCAGCGCCTACGGCGCGCTCGGCGAGACCTCCCGCCCCGGCGTGTTCGTCGCGGGGGCGGCCACCGGACCGGAGACGATCGACGATTCGATCGCGCAGGCGAAGGCGGCCGCGATCGCCGCGTTCGCGGTGGTGAACCAGGCGCCGGCCGCGGCGACCGTCGCCTGACGTGGCGGGCGCGGTGCGGATGCCTTCTGCGCCCCGCGCGGTGGAAGCCGCGAACCTCGAGCGGCCGCGGCTCGAGCTGAGCGGGCCGAAGCTCGCGCTTGCGCTCGAGCGGCTCGTGACCGGCACCGAGGAGCACGGCGGCGTCGAGCGCCACGTCGAGGGGCTGCAGCTGAAATCGGCCGTCTTCCGGCAGGCGCTCGAGCGGCCCGAGGCACTCGAGCTCGCCGCGTTCAAGACGCTGTGCGCGCTGATCGCCACCGTGCGCCGCCGCGTCGGCCCGTATCTCGCGCCCGACCGGTTTCCGGCACTGCGGGCGAACGTCGCCCGCCTCCTCGAGGGCCGCGAGAACACCGCGACCACGGACGAGCGCGTGGCGGCGTTCTGCAGCGCCTTTCCGGCGGACCGGGAGCACCGCTGGGCGCACGACCTCGCCGGCGAGATCCTCCACAACGTCGACCCGGAGCGCTACCCGCTGATGTGCCGCTGGGTGTGGGACGGCGAGACCAACACCGGCGTGATCCGCGAGATCTGGCACGCGGAGAACGTGGACCAGGTGACGATCGAGGTGCCCGCCCGCTACGGCACCTATCTAGTGCTGCGCGAGGAGCTCTCCCAGTACGTGGCCGCGAACGGGGTCTTCCGCGACGTCATGTACTACGTCGATCTCCTGACCGCGCAGGTCTACGCCGACTACATCGGCGAGCAGGGCGGCACCTATCTGCGCGCGGACTTCTCGTCCCCCGAGGATCCGGTGCGTCACACGCAGCGGCTGCTCGGCCTCGACGGGATCAAGGCGCGGGGCCGCACCCGGCTGAAGGCGCCCGACGGCGAGGCGTTCGTGGTCGAGAACGTGAAGCTGCTCGACTGAGCGGGGCGCACCATGCCGATCCACGAAAAATCGCTGATCCGCCCCGAGAACCTCAAGACCCACGAGAACCTCGTGATCGACGGCGTGGACGTCTCCGGCCACTGGAGCACGTTCATCGAGTCGCGTGTCGTCAAGGACTACAACGAGGCGCTCGAGGAGGAGATCGCGGCGCTGCCGGGCGGCGAGCACATCCACCGCTGCTGGCAGTGCGGGTCGTGCACCAACTCCTGCACGGTCAACGCCGTCAATCCCGACTTCAACCCGCGGTACTGGATCTATCTCATCCGCATGGGGATGGAGTCGGAGCTCCTGCGCGACAAGGAGATCATGTGGCAGTGCGTCTCGTGCAACAAGTGCACCTACGCCTGTCCGCGCGACGTCTTCCCCGAGGGCGTGATGAAGGCCGCCGCGCACTGGCTCGAGCTCAAGGGGCACACGCCCAAGTCGAAGTCGACGCTCTTCGACGACGAGTTCACCGCGCAGGTCGTCCAGACCGGCAAGATCGAGGAGGGCCGCATCATCCGGAACTTCTTCGCGAAGACCGGACAACCCCTGCTGCAGGACTGGCTCGTCGAGATGGCGAAGCGGGTCGCCCGGCGGCTGCCGGTCAAGCTCGGAATCATGATGGGGCTCGCCGCGCTTTTCCGCCCGAGGACGCGCGGCTGGGGCAAGGCGCGCGCCGCGATTACCGAGTACGTCGATCAGCAGGAGGCAAGACACCGCAAGGCGCTCGGGCTCGCCGAGCTCGTCGAGGTGGCGCGCGCCGATGCCGGCGCCAAGCCGAACTGAAGGACACCTGATGGCGGACACTCCCAACAAACGGGACCAGCGGGCCGACTACCGGCGCGTCGCCTACTACCCGGGCTGCGCGCTCGAGGGGACCGGCCACGCCTACAACCGTTCGACAAAAGCGGTGGGCAAGGCGCTCGGCCTCGAGCTCGACGAGGTGAGGAACTGGAACTGCTGCGGGGCGATGGAAGTGAAGAACGTCGATCCGAAGATCCAGACCTATCTCTCCTCGCGCGTGATGTCGATCGCCGCGAACGAGATGCGCGCCGAGGTCGTGATGGCCCCGTGCAACGGCTGCTACCACAACCTCAAGAAGGCGGAGCACGAACTCGCCCACGACGAGGCGTCGCGGACGGTGGTGGATCGCCTCTCGCAGAAGGCCGGACACGCCACCTACCGTGCCGGACAGGTCGAGACCATCCATGCGCTCGACTGGATCAAGCACGGGCTCGGCGAGGAGGGGCTGAAGGCGCGCGTCCGGAATTCGCTCAATGGCCTCAAGGTCGCGAACTACTACGGCTGCATGTACACCCGGCCGCGCCACATCTTCCCGGAGAAGGACCGAGGTCCGGGCAGCGAGTCCACCTCGAAACCGCACTTCATGGACGACCTGCTCGCGGCGGCCGGCGCGGAGAACGTCGACTTTCCGCTCAAGACCGCCTGCTGCGGCGGCGCGCACACGCTCTCGGACAGCGACACCTCGACGAAGCTCGTGCTGAACATCCTGCGCGCCGCCGAAGCGGCCGGGGCGGAGGTGATCGCCACCGAGTGCCCGACCTGCCATTCGGGGCTCGAGATGCACCAGGTGCGCGCGGAGAAGGTGTTCGGCCAGAAGACCACGGTGAGGATGCTGTACTTCACGCAGCTGCTCGGGCTGGCGCTCGGCCTCTCGCCGCGCAAAGTCGGCGTGCACGAGAACGTGTCGGACTCGCGCGGGCTCCTCGAAGCGAAAGGGATCGCATGAGACCGCTAGCGGCGATCGAGTCGGCGCTCGACGACTTTGCGGCGAGCCCCGATGCGCCGGACGCAGCGGAGCGCCTGCTCGCGCTTGCTGAAGAGGTGCTCGAGAACTGGGTCGCCGCCCGCGGCGGAACGCCCACCGATGGGACGAGCGAGGGGTTCCGGCTGCTTGCGCTCCACCGCCAGGGCGCGCGCGGCGTCCCGAGCTTCAACGCGTGCCGCGAGACCTGCCGCGAGATCGTCTATCACCACAACCTGCTCCGCGCTGAGCCCGGACACGAGCTCCTCGGCCCGCAGTGCGAGCGCATGATGGTCATGCTGGTGAAGCATCTTGCGCTGTTCGTGAGCGGCAAGCTGCAGGTCGAGGGGCTGGGGGAGTTCTGCTGCGCCTCCCGGCCGCTCCGCGAGGAATCGACTCTATAACCACGCTACACGAGGACTCCCGCCATGCCTGTTGTTCGGGGATGCTACATGCCCGACGATCTGCTCTACGACGTCGACAACCACATCTGGTTCAAGGAACTCGGCGACGGGAACGTCAGGATCGGCATGACCACGGTGGCGACGGCGATGGCGGGGCAGCTGGTCGCGTTCACGCCGAAGAAGGTCGGGCGCGCGGTCCAGGCCGGAAAGTCGTGCGCGACCGTCGAATCAGGCAAGTGGGTGGGCCCGGCCAAGTCCGCCACCGGCGGCGAGGTCATCGCAGTGAACGAGGACCTCGTGGCGAAGCCGGCGCTCGCCAACGAGGATCCCTACGGGGCCGGCTGGATGGTGGACCTGAAGCCGGAGGACTGGGCGGCGGTGAAGGCGACGCTCACCCCGGGCGCGCAGGTCGCGTCCAAGTACGAAGCGAAGATGACCGCCGACGGCTTCGCCGGCTGCGCATGCGCGCCGGGCGCGCAGCCGTGAGGCATGGATCGGGAGGATCAGCTTGACCAGCGTTTCTAGCATCGCGCAGCCGGCGCACGCCGCCGAGCTCAAGTCGCACGCGCGCCGCGCGAGCGCGCTCCTGAAGGCGATGTCGAACCCGGCCCGGCTCATGGTCCTCTGCCAGCTCGCGCAGGGCGAGAAGTCGGTCGGGGAGCTCGAGGGCGCGGTCGATCTGAGCCAGTCGGGCCTCTCGCAGCATCTCGCGCTGCTCCGCCGGGGGCGCATCGTCGCCACCCGTCGCGCGGGGCAGACGATCTTCTACTCGCTCGTGAGCGCCGACGCGGCGGCCGTGATGCGGACGCTCTACGACGTCTTCTGTGGCAAGGCGGCCGGGAAGCGGCCGCCCCGGGCCGCGCCCAAGATCAACGGCGCGCGCAGCCGGCACGCCTGAAAGTCTTCAATCGGCCGGCTTGGGCACCGGCGTGCCAAGGCAGCCGAGGAGCCGCTCCATTCGGGTACGGTGCAGATCGCGCCAGGCGGCGTCGACGCGGTCTTCCTGAGCCGGGTCGGCAGTGCCGGTCTCGCAGGCGTAAACGCTCTCCAGCAGCGCTTCGAGCGGCGCGCGCAGCTCGTGCGTGCGCAGATCGCCCTGCGTCCAGCCGATGCGCACACCGCGTTGCTTGAAGAGCGCAACATCGGGCACGGAGCGCGCGAGCGCCTGCAGCTGTTTCAGACGGGCGATGTCCTCGCACAGGAGCTGCGCCCGAAAGGGGCTTTGCTCCTCTGCGGCGAGACGCTGCAGCGTTTCGAGCAGCCTCATGCGCACTCCTCCAGGCGGCGATTGTAATCCGCAGCGTTCACCGGGCCGCCGGCCGCAAACGAACCTTGTCAAGGGGCGTTGATATGGATCAACTGCCACGGAGTACCTCGTGGTCAGAATACGGGGGGTTACCCGTGCTTGCGCGCCGACATGGCGTATCTCTCGGGAGCGAGCGCAATGAACAATCGAATCAGCGTCATGGTCATATCCGGCACGATCGAGCGCCTGCAGATGGCGGCGATGGTGGCCTCGGTGGGCGCGGTGAGCGGCAACGAGGTCACCGTGTTCCTCTCGATGAATGCGCTACCGTTCTTCCGCAAAGGGGCGGGCGCGCCGGCGCCGTCGGAAGGCGAGATGGGCAGGCTCCTGGTGGAGAAGAAAGCACCGCCGTTCAAGCAGCTCTTCGAGCATGCGGTCGAGCTCGGCGACGCGAAGATCTTTCCCTGCTCGATGGCGGTTGACGTCTTCGGGTACAAGCCGGAGGATCTGGAGCCCTACCTCGGCGAGCCGCTCGGGCTCACCAAGTTCCTGGACGACGCCCGCGAGGGCCAAGTCTGGTCGTTCTAGAGCGGCACGGACGCGAAGGAGGCAGGCGTGGCCAAGCGCAGAGTCGTGGACGCCCGTGGTAGCTTCTGCCCCGGTCCGCTGATGGAGCTGATCGCGAACATGAAGATGGCCGAGGTCGGCGAGGAGATCGAGATCCTCTCCACCGACAAGGGATCGGCGACCGACATCCCGGAATGGATCAGGAAGGTGAAGCATGAGCACATCGGCACCGAGGAGAAGAGCGGCGTGTGGCACGTGCTGGTGAGGAAGACGCACTGAAGCTGAAGCGGTCAATCGGATAGGAGGAGGTCATGAGGATTCTCATCGTCGGCGGCGGCATGGGAGGGACGATCCTGGCCAACAACCTGGCGCGCAGGCTCTCGGGGGAGATGCGCGCCGGCAAGGTGCGGATGACGATGCTGTCGGCGTCCGAGCGCCATATGTACCAACCGGGGCTCCTCTACCTCGCGGTGGGGCGCATGACGCCCGACGAGCTCTATCGCGACCAGGCGAGCCTGCTCGAGCCGGGCATCGCGTTTCACGTCGATCCGGTCGAGGAGTTCCGGCTCGACAAGAACGAGGTGAAGACCAAGAGCGGCAAGGTGCACGGCTACGACATCATGGCGATCGCCACCGGCTCGCGCCCGACGCCGGAGGAGATCCCGGGTCTCGCGGAGAGCTCCGAGCAGTTCTACACCGAGGAGACCGCCGTCAAGATGTTCAAGCGGCTGCGCGGGTTCCAGGGCGGCAAGGTCGTCGTCGCGATGGGCGTGCCGCACAAGTGCCCGATGGCGCCGCTCGAGATCACCTTCATGCTCTACGACTACTTCAAGGACCGCGGCCTCCTCGACAAGGTGAAGCTGCACTACACCTACCCGATCGGGCGGGTGCACACGCTCGAGAACGTGGCGAAGTGGGCGGCGCCCGAAATGGACCGGCTCGGCATCACGTACGAGACGCTGTTCAACCTGAAGGAAGTGGACGGCGCCAAGAGGATCGCGAAGAGCGAGGAGGGATCGGAGACCGACTACGATCTCCTGATCAGCATTCCCGCGCACCGCGGCATGGAGGTGATCGAGAAGAACGGCCTCGGCCAGCGCGGCTGGATCCCGACGCACCGCCACCAGCTCAACATGGAAGGCCGCGACAACGTGTACGTGCTCGGCGACACGACCAACCTGCCGATCAGCAAGGCCGGGTCCACGGCGCACTTCGAGGCCGAGGCGCTCGGCGAGAACATCGCGGCGATCGTCAAGCTCGGCGCGCCGGTGCGCGACTACGACGGCAAGGTGTTCTGCTTCATCGAGGCCGGCAAGGACCGCGCGACCTACGCGATGTTCGACTACCAGAACCCGCCGCAGCCGCGGGCGCCGACGCGCGCGGTGCACTGGTTCAAGACGGCCTACAACAAGCTGTACTGGGCGTCAGCGCGCGGCCTGCTGTGACCGGGAGGCGACCATGAATGCACCGACGACAGAGCGAGCCGCGCTGAGTGAAGAACTCGAGCGCGTCGTCGCCGCCGGGCGGGATTCGCTGACCGACGAGATGGTGTCGCGGCTCGCCGGCACGGCCGCCGACGCGATGGACCTCATCGACCGGGTCAACCGCACCGGGCTTGCCAAGGCCATTCCGGCGCTCGCCGAGATGGTGAACAACGGCGATCTCGACCGGCTCGCGAAGCTCGCGCGGGTGTACGGCTCGGGCGAGGACGCGCTGACAGACGAGATGGTAGGCCGGCTCGCCGAGACGATCGGCGAGGGCATGAGCCTGCTCGACCAGGTCAACCGCTCGGGGCTCGAGAAGGCAATTCCCGCGCTCGCGCGCATGGCGAACAGCGGCGACCTCGATCGGCTGTCGAGCCTTGCGCGCGTGTATGCGTCGGCGGAGGACGCGCTCACCGACGAGATGATCGCACGCATCGCGGAGACGCTGGCCGAGGGCATGTCACTTCTTGACCGGTTGAGCCGCGGCGGGGCGGGCCGGCTGGTGGAGATGCTCGCGCAGATGGAGACCTCCGGCAGCCTGAAGCGCATGGCCGAGGCGATGCCGCGGCTGCTACAGCGCATGGACATGCTCGAGGGCATGCTCGCCGCGTGCGACACCGCGGCCGCGGAATCGGCGAGAGCGCCGCGTGCGGCGGGCGGCGTCGGCGGCCTCTGGAGCATGATGCGCGACCCGGACAACCAGGACGCGCTCCGCTACCTGATCAACCTCGGCAAGGCGATGCGCGGCACCTCGGTGCGCGTGAAAGGGTAACGCGGGCAGTTTCCGCTTCGAGATCAGACGGCTGGCGATCTCCACGCCGGCCGTTCGCCGTTCCAGAAGAGGGGCCCCGCGGAGCTCGCTCGGCTCGTCACCGGGACGCTGGAGCGGCTTCGACACAAACCTCGCGAGGAGTATTCTTGCCTGCCGCCGGGGCTAGTGACCGGTGGAACCTGTCGGAAGGCAATTGGTCCCGTTGTTCGAACCCTGCGAGGTGACACGATGGCGCTCTCAAATACCGACCAGTTTCTCAAGAACAATCAGCAATACGCCGCCAAGGAGGCCGTACACAAGGCCGCGTATCCCGGACCCAAGCCCATTCAGCCGGCGAAGCGGGTCGCGGTAGTTGCGTGCATGGACGCGCGACTGGATGTGGAAGATCTCCTGGGGTTGCAGACCGGAGACGCGCATATCATCCGCAACGCAGGCGGCGTCGTCACCGACGACGCAATCCGTTGCCTGATCATCTCTCACCATCTGCTGAACACCAACGAGATCATCCTGATCCATCACACGCGGTGCGGGATGCTCGCGTTCACCGACGACCTCCTGAAGGCTGGATTGGAGGGCGACCCTGCGGCATCGCAGCTCCTGAGCAAGGCCACTGGACGGAGCTTCGTGAGCTGCCAGAAGCACTCGGCGACGCCGTCTGCGTTCCACGCGTTCCGCGGCCCGATCGAGCCTCTCGATGCGCCGCGAGACACCAAGAGCATTGAGCGTCTGGCGTGGGATGTGCGACGGTCGATGTCGGCAGTCTTGAATCATCCCTGGATCCCGACGAGCGGTCCGGATGCGATGACAGTCCGGGGCTTTGTCTACGATGTCGACACGGGCCGCCTGGAAGAGGTGAGTTACCCCGGTCCGATGGGCTCGATCGGCTGAGTCGTCGCACAAGGAGACGATCGAAGCGCGGGTCATGCGGATTTCCCACGGCGCTCACCGGGCCGCTGCCCGCTACTTCTCGAGCACGTACATCCCCGGCGCGTCCGCAAGCGGCGCGTGACCGCTCGCCGGCGTGCCGTACGCGGGTGGCGGCACCGGCTCCCCCGACCGGCTCGCGAGCCAGCGGTGCCAGTCGGGCCACCACGACCCGTCCTTCTGCTCGGCGAGCGCGAGGTAGGCGTCGGGGTCGACGTATTTTCCGTCGTAGCGCCGGGTCATGACGCGATAGCCGCGGTTCCGCCCGCCGGGCTCGCTCACGATCCCGGTGTTGTGGCCGCCGCCGGCGAGCACGAAGGTGATCTCGGTGTCGGTGAGGAGGTGCAGCTTGTAGACCGACCGCCACGGGGCGACGTGGTCGTTCGCAGTGCCGACGCAGAACACCGGCACGCGGAGGTCGTTGAGCGCGATCGGCTTCCCGCCGACCCGGTAGCGGCCCTCGGCGAGGTCGTTCTGCAGGTAGAGCCGGCGCAGGTACTCCGAGTGCATGCGGTAGGGCATGCGCGTCGCGTCGGCGTTCCAGGCCATCAGGTCCGACATCGGGCGCCGATCGCCCATCAGATATTCGCGCACCAGGCGCGACCAGAAGAGGTCGTTCGAGCGCAGCAGCTCGAACGCGCCGGCCATCTGGCCCGCGCTGAGATAGCCGCGGTCGAACATGATCTCCTCGAGGAAGGTGAGCTCGGACTCGTCGATGAAGAGCCCGAGCTCGCCCGGCTCGGTGAAGTCGGTCTGGGAAGCGAGGAGCGACAGCGATGCGAGCCGGTCGTCGTCGTCGCGCGCCATCGCCGCCGCGCCGATCGAAGCGAGCGTCCCGCCAAGGCAATAGCCGACCCCGTGGATCTTCTGCCCCGGGACCACGGCCGACACCACGTCGAGCGCGTCCATCATCCCCATCCGCAGGTAGTCCTCCATCCCGCGGTCGCGCTCGGCCGCGGCGGGGTTCTTCCACGAGATGCAGAAGACGGTGTGGCCGGCCTCGACGAGATGTCGGATGAGCGAGTTGTGCGCACTCAGGTCGAGGATGTAGTACTTCATGATCCACGCCGGCACGACGAGGACCGGCTCCGGGCGTACCTTCTCCGTCGCCGGCGCGTACTGGATCAGCTCGATCAGTCGGTTGCGGAACACCACCTTGCCCGGCGTCGTCGCGACGTTCTCCCCGACGCGGAACGCCTCCGCGCCGGCGGGGCGCCGCCCGGACTGGATCCGCTGAAAGTCCTCGACCCAGTTCGCGAAACCCTGGTACAGGTTGAGGCCGCCCGTTTCGAAGGTCTGCCGCAGCACCTCGGGGTTGGTGAGCGGAAAGTTGCTCGGCGAGAAGATGTCGAGGAGCTGCCGCGCGACGAAGGTGACGATCTCCTCGTTATGCCGCGACACGCCGCGCACCTCGGTCGTGGCGTTGTACCACCACTGCTGCGCGAGCAGGAACGACTGGTAGATCGCGTTGAACGGGAAGCGCTGCCAGTCCGGGTGGTTGAAGCGCCGGTCCTGCTCGAGCGGCTCGATGCAGGGCTCGGAGTGCCCCGATATCGCGCCCGGCAGGTACGAGCCGAGGCGGTGGGCCTTGCGCAGCGCCTTCTGCACGAGGTGCGCCTGCTTCGCCGGCGAGAGCAGGAGGTGCGACATCCAGTCGGTGTACGCGAGGAGGAGCGAGGTCGGCGAGACCGCGCGCGTCGCGCGTCCCAGGATCGCGTGCAGCGCGCGGTCGAAGCCCTCGAACGGGACCGTCCCGGTGTCGGGGTCGGGGTCGGGGATTGGCGGCAGGTCAGGCGCCACGGCGTTCGACCCCCTGGAGCTCGCGGCGGATCCGCTCGTCGCAGCGCGGGTGCTCGAGGACGAAATTGCGGAGCACGAGCTTGAGCGCGAGCGCGTGCACCCGGTCGCCGCGCGCGGCGGCCGCGTCGATGTCGTCGCGGATCATCGCCTTGATGCAGCGCTCGCCTTCGGGCGTATGCACGAGGTAGTTGCCAAGCTCAGTGGCGGCGATCTCCGGGATGTGCTCGTGCTCCGCGATCGCGAGCACCTCGTCCTCGCTGAGGTCGCACAGGGCAAGACAGTCCTCCAGTCGCAGCATCGGGTTCCTCGGGTTCGGTTGCCGGTCGAGCCGTATTTAACCGCGGCCGGCGCCGTGGCCAGCTGATCCAGCGCAAGTGTGCCACGCGGCGCCCCGGGGCGAGGGCCCGCGTCGCCGCCGCGCAGCAGGGCCGTCAGCGGGCGAGGCGGGCGGCTTCCTCCTTGAGCTGGCGCCGCAGGACCTTGCCGATCGGCGTCTTGGGCAGCTCGTCGCGAAACTCGATCCGCTTCGGCCGCTTGTAGCCGGTCAGGTGCTGCGCGCAATGCTCGCGCAGCGCCGCCTCGGTCAGGCCCGGGTCCCGCTTCACCACGAAAAGCGCGATCGCCTCGCCGGTGCGCTCGTCGGGCATGCCCACCGCGCCGACGTCCCGCACGCCGGGATGGCGCATCACCACGTCCTCGATCTCGGTCGGGAAGGCCTTCAGGCCCGAGACCACGATCACGTCCTTGCTCCGGTCGGTGAACTCGACGTAGCCGCGCGCGTCCATGCGGCCCATGTCGCCGGTGCGGAGCCAGCCGTCGGCCGTGAACACCTTGGCGGTCTCCTGCGGCGCGTTCCAGTAACCGCGCATCACCTGCGGCCCGCGCACGCAGATCTCGCCGATCTGGCCGAGCGGCGCCTCCTCGCCCGCCTCGTCGAGGATCGCCACCTCGGTCGACGGGACGGGCAGGCCGAGCTTGCCGGTGTATTCGGTGGCGTCGAGCCGGTTCGCGCACACGATCGGCGAGGTCTCGGTAAGCCCGTAGCCCTCGACGAGCGGCACCTGCATCACCTGCTGCCAGCGTTCGGCCACCACTCGCTGGACCGCCATGCCCCCGGCGACCGCCACCTTGAGCGCGCCCTGGTTGGCGATGCGCACCTCCTCGAACCCCGGGGCGTCGAGCAGCGCGGCGAACAGCGTGTTGACGCCGGTGATCACGCTGAACCGGGTGCGCTTCAGCGTCGCGACGAAGCGCGGCATCTCGCGCGGATTCGTGATGAGCACATTGCGTCCGCCGAGCTTCATGAACGTGAGCAGGTTGGCGGTCAGGGCGAACACGTGATAGAGCGGCAGCGCGGTGACCACCGTCTCCTCGCCGGGCTTCAGGGTGCCGCCGATCCACGCCGCCGTCTGCTCGACGTTCGCGACCAGGTTGCCGTGGGTGAGGATCGCGCCCTTGGCGCGGCCGGTGGTGCCGCCCGTGTACTGCAGGAAGGCGATGTCGTCGGGCCCGAGCGCGACCTTGTCGAGCGTCTTTGCGGCGCCGGCAGCGAGGGCCTCGGGTAGGGTGACGGCGCCGGGGATGCGCCACGGGGGCACCATGCCCCGCACGCGCTTCACGACGAAGTTGAGGAGCGCTCGCTTGAGGGCGGGGAAGAGGTCGCCGACCTGCGTCGTGACGACGTGGCGGACCCGGGTCTGCGGCAACGCGTGCTCGAGCGTGTGCGCGAAGTTCTCGAGCACGACGACCACCGCGGCGCCGGAGTCGGCGAGCTGGTGCGCGAGCTCGGTCGGGGTATAGAGCGGGTTGACGTTGACCGCCGTCATGCCGGCGCGAAGCGCGCCGAACAGGACGACCGGGCTCTGCAGCAGGTTCGGCAGCATGATCGCCACGCGCTCCCCGCGCGGGAGCACGAGGACCTTCTGGAGATAGACGGCGAAGGCCCGCGACAGGCGCTCGGCGTCGTCGAAGCTCAGGGCGACGTCCATGTTCACGAACGCCGGCCGGCCCCGGAAGACCGCGCAGCTCCGCTCGAACATGTCCGCGAGCGAGGGGAACGCGCGAGCGTCGACCTCCGGCGGAACGCCCGCCGGGTAGGAATCGAGCCAGGGTTTTCTCGTCGTACTGCGCGTCTGCATGGAGATATCCCGTACAGAGCGATTTCTAACCCGGGCGGGCGGGACAGCCTTTGCGCTCGGTCAAACGCGAGCAGCAGCGCGCCCGTAGCATGCAGGCGAGGAGAGGATCATTCGCCATGCCGGTGCACAACGCCGATATCGCTGGGGTGTTCGACGAGATCGCCGACCTCCTCGAGATCCAGGAGGCGAACCCGTTTCGCGTGCGCGCCTATCGCAACGCGGCGCGGACGGTCGAGAACCTGTCGCTCGAGCTCGCCGGGGCGGTCGGCAGCGGCCAGCGGCTGCCCAAGCTCCCGGGGATCGGCGCGGACCTGGCGGCGAAGATCGAGGAGATCGTCCGGACCGGGACCTGCGGCCTGCTCGTGCGCCTGCGGAAGGAACTGCCGGCCGGCGTGACGGAGCTCCTGCGCGTGCCCGGCCTCGGGCCGAAGCGCGTCAAAGCGCTCTATCGCGATCTCGCGGTCAAGACGCTACCGCAGCTGCTCCGGGCGGCCGAGCAGGGCCGCGTCCGCGAGCTGCAGGGGTTCGGGCCGGCGCGCGAGACGCAGATCGCCGATGCGGTCAAGCGACAGCTGTCGAAGGCGCGCCGCTTCAAGCTCGCCGTCGCCACACAGTACGCACGGCCGTTTGCCGATTACTTGCGCGGCGTGCGCGGCGTCGACCGGGTCGAGGTCGCCGGTAGCTACCGGCGGATGCGCGACACCGTCGGCGACCTGGACATCCTCGTGACGGCGAAAGCGGCCGAGGCGGTGATGACCCGGTTCGCCGCCTATCCGGAGGTGGCCGAAACGCTGGCGAAGGGCGAGACCCGGGCGAGCGTCCTGCTGCGGTCCGGCCTCCAGGTCGACCTGCGGGTGGTCGACCCCGACTGCTTCGGCGCGGCGCTCCACTACTTCACCGGCTCCAAGGCGCACAACGTGGCGGTGCGCCGCATGGCCCAGCGCAAGGGCCTGAAGATCAGCGAGTACGGCGTGTTCCGCGGGAGCCGGCGCATCGCGGGCGAGACGGAGGAGTCGGTCTACGCTGCCGTGGGCTTGCCGTGGATCGCGCCCGAGCTACGCGAAGATCGCGGCGAGCTCGAGGCGGCGGCGCGCGGGGAGCTGCCCAAGCTCGTGGAGCTGGGCGACCTCACAGGCGACCTCCATGTGCACACCAAGGCGAGCGACGGCCACGACACGGTGCGCGACATGGCCCTCGCGGCGAAGGCGCACGGATTCGCCTACCTCGCGATTACCGACCACTCCCAGCAGCAGCGGGTCGCACACGGTCTCGACGCGACCCGGCTCGCCAAGCAGATTGGCGAGATCGACCGGCTGAACGGCGAGCTCGGCGGGATCACCCTGCTCAAGGGCGCCGAGGTCGACATCCTCGACGACGGCGCGCTCGACCTGCCCGATTCGATCCTCGGAAAGCTCGACGTCGTCGTCGCCGCGGTCCACAGCCGGTTCGATCTGCCCCGGGCGCGGCAGACGGCGCGCATCCTCAAGGCGCTCGACCACCCGCTCGTCAACGTGCTCGCGCATCCGACGGGGCGGCTCATCGAGGAGCGCGAGCCGTACGACGTCGACATGGCGCGGATCGTCCGGCGCGCGCGCGAGCGCGGCGTGCTGCTCGAGGTCAACGCGCAGCCTTCCCGGCTCGACCTCACCGACGTCCACTGCCGCATGGCGAAGGATGAGGGCGCGCTGGTGAGCCTCGACAGCGATGCGCACTCGGTGCACGACCTCGATGACCTGCGCTTCGGGATCGGACAGGCCCGCCGCGGCTGGCTGGAAGCCCGCGACGTGGCGAACACGCGGCCGCTCAAGGAGCTGCGCGCATTGCTCGAGCGGCGCCGCGCCGGGAAGCGGACTGCCTAGCCCTTGATGCAGACGAGCGGTTCGACGCGCGCCACCTTGCGCGCGAGGCCCGCGGCGTCCGCGGCGTCGAC